>CEAQ01019470.1_pt1 | contig 129501 bp, 115 predicted proteins | sample 557611 | NCBI WGS metagenome assembly CEAQ01 (sample SAMEA3182097, study PRJEB8094) | gut metagenome | biome: human; feature: gut; material: Stool; isolation source: human stools | place: Canada | collected 2012-05-15
TGAGGCTTAACCTTACAACGCCGAAGATGTTTTGGCGGATGAGAGAAAGATTTTCAGCCTGATACAGATTAAATCAGAACGCAGAAGCGGTCTGATAAAACAGAATTTGCCTGGCGGCCTTAGCGCGGTGGTCCCACCTGACCCCATGCCGAACTCAGAAGTGAAACGCCGTAGCGCCGATGGTAGTGTGGGGTCTCCCCATGCGAGAGTAGGGAACTGCCAGGCATCAAATAAAACAAAAGGCTCAGTCGAAAGACTGGGCCTTTTGTTTTATCTGTTGTTTGTCGGTGAACGCTCTCCTGAGTAGGACAAATCCGCCGGGAGCGGATTTGAACGTTGCGAAGCAACGGCCCGGAGGGTGGCGGGCAGGACGCCCGCCATAAACTGCCAGGCATCAAATTAAGCGAAAGGCCATCCGTCAGGATGGCCTTTTTGCGTTGGTGCAAAAAAAATGCCGGATGCGACGCTGGCGCGTCTTCTCCAGCCTGGGCAGGCACGGCAGGGGCAGCTTATTCCCCCACATACGCCAGATTCAGCAACGGATACGGTTTCCCCAAATCGTCCACCTCAGAGCGTCCCGTAACCTTAAAACCCATCTTCTTATAGAACCCAACAGCCTGCTTATTTTGCTCATTAACATTGGTTGTCATTTCCGGTGCCATCGAGAGCGCATGTTCCACCAGCATCCGACCCACGCCGCAGCCGCGCACATCAGGATCGATAAACAGCGCATCCATATGCTGCCCACTTAACAACATAAACCCAACCGGCCGATCCCGCTCATTAACCGCGACCCACAACGGTGCTTCCGGCAGAAAGGAACGCACCAGCTCTTCCAGCTCGGCCCGATACTCTGCTGATAAAAAATCGTGAGTGGCATCGACAGAACGGCACCAAATCGCAACCAGTTCCTCCCCTTCCTCATGCCGTGAGCGGCGAATACTAATAACCATTTTCTCTCCTTTTCGTCATTCTTATATTCTAACGTAGCCTTTTCCTTGAAACTTTCTCACCTTCAACATGCAGGCTCGACATTGGCAAATTTTCTGGTTATCTTCAGCTATCTGGATGTCTAAACGTATAAGCGTATGTAGTGAGGTAATCAGGTTATGCCGATTCGTGTGCCGGACGAGCTACCCGCCGTCAATTTCTTGCGTGAAGAAAACGTCTTTGTGATGACAACTTCTCGCGCGTCTGGTCAGGAAATTCGTCCGCTAAAGGTGCTTATCCTTAACCTGATGCCGAAGAAGATCGAAACTGAAAATCAGTTTCTGCGCCTGCTTTCAAACTCACCTTTGCAGGTCGATATTCAGCTGTTGCGCATCGATTCCCGTGAATCGCGCAACACGCCCGCAGAGCATCTGAATAACTTCTACTGTGACTTTGCAGATATTCAGGAACAAAACTTTGACGGTCTGATAGTTACCGGCGCGCCGCTGGGCCTGGTGGAGTTTAATGATGTCGCTTACTGGCCGCAGATCAAACAGGTGCTGGAGTGGTCGAAAGATCACGTCACCTCGACGCTGTTTGTCTGCTGGGCGGTACAGGCCGCGCTCAATATCCTCTACGGCATTCCTAAGCAAACTCGCACCGACAAACTCTCTGGCGTTTACGAGCATCATATTCTCCATCCTCATGCGCTTCTGACGCGTGGCTTTGATGATTCATTCCTGGCACCGCATTCGCGCTATGCTGACTTTCCGGCAGCGTTGATTCGTGATTACACCGATCTGGAAATTCTGGCAGAGACGGAAGAAGGGGATGCATATCTGTTTGCCAGCAAAGATAAGCGAATTGCCTTTGTGACGGGCCATCCCGAATATGATGCGCAAACGCTGGCGCAGGAATTTTTCCGCGATGTGGAAGCCGGACTGGACCCGGATGTACCGTATAACTATTTTCCACATAATGATCCGCAAAATACACCGCGAGCGAGCTGGCGTAGTCACGGTAATTTGCTGTTTACCAACTGGCTCAACTATTACGTCTACCAGATCACGCCATACGATCTACGGCACATGAACCCAACGCTGGATTAATCTTCTGTGATAGTCGATCGTTAAGCGATTCAGCACCTTACCTCAGGCACCTTCGGGTGCCTTTTTTATTTCCGAAACACACCTCAGCAGGTGAATAAATTTTATTCATATTGTTATCAATAAGTTATCAAGTATTTTTAATTAAAATGGAAATTGTTTTTGATTTTGCATTTTAAATGAGTAGTCTTAGTTGTGCTGAACGAAAAGCGCACAACGATCCTTCGTTCACAGTGGGGAAGTTTTCGGATCCATGACGAGGAGCTGCACGATGACTGAACAGGCAACAACAACCGATGAACTGGCTTTCATAAGGCCGTATGGCGAGCAGGAGAAGCAAATTCTTACTGCCGAAGCGGTAGAATTTCTGACTGAGCTGGTGACGCATTTTACGCCACAACGCAATAAACTTCTGGCAGCGCGCATTCAGCAGCAGCAGGATATCGATAACGGAACGTTGCCTGATTTTATTTCGGAAACAGCTTCCATTCGTGATGATGACTGGAAAATTCGCGGGATTCCTGCGGACTTAGAAGATCGTCGGGTAGAGATTACCGGCCCGGTTGAGCGCAAGATGGTGATCAACGCGCTCAACGCCAATGTGAAAGTCTTTATGGCCGATTTCGAAGATTCACTGGCACCAGACTGGAACAAAGTGATCGACGGGCAAATTAACCTGCGCGATGCGGTTAACGGCACCATCAGCTATACCAATGAAGCAGGCAAAATTTATCAGCTCAAGCCCAATCCAGCGGTGTTGATTTGTCGGGTACGCGGTCTGCACTTGCCGGAAAAACATGTCACCTGGCGTGGTGAGGCAATCCCCGGTAGCCTGTTTGATTTTGCGCTCTATTTCTTCCACAACTATCAGGCACTGTTGGCAAAGGGCAGCGGTCCCTATTTCTATCTGCCGAAAACCCAGTCCTGGCAGGAAGCGGCCTGGTGGAGCGAAGTCTTCAGCTATGCAGAAGATCGCTTTAATCTGCCGCGCGGCACCATCAAGGCGACGTTGCTGATTGAAACGCTGCCCGCCGTGTTCCAGATGGACGAAATCCTTCACGCGCTGCGTGACCATATTGTTGGTCTGAATTGCGGTCGTTGGGATTACATCTTCAGCTATATCAAAACATTGAAAAACTATCCCGATCGCGTCCTGCCAGACAGACAGGCAGTGACGATGGATAAACCCTTCCTGAATGCTTACTCACGCCTGTTGATTAAAACCTGCCATAAACGCGGTGCTTTTGCGATGGGCGGCATGGCGGCGTTTATTCCGAGCAAAGATGAAGAGCGTAATAACCAGGTGCTCAACAAAGTAAAAGCGGATAAAGCGCTGGAAGCCAATAACGGTCACGATGGCACATGGATTGCCCACCCAGGCCTTGCGGATACGGCAATGGCGGTATTCAACGACATTCTCGGCTCCCGTAAAAATCAGCTTGAAGTGATGCGCGAACAAGACGCGCCGATTACTGCCGATCAGCTGCTGGCACCTTGTGATGGTGAACGCACCGAAGAAGGTATGCGCGCCAACATTCGCGTGGCTGTGCAGTACATCGAAGCATGGATCTCCGGCAACGGCTGCGTGCCGATTTATGGCCTGATGGAAGATGCGGCGACGGCTGAAATTTCCCGTACCTCAATCTGGCAGTGGATCCATCATCAAAAAACGTTGAGCAATGGCAAACCGGTGACCAAAGCCTTGTTCCGCCAGATGCTGGGCGAAGAGATGAAAGTCATTGCCAGCGAACTGGGCGAAGAACGTTTCTCCCGGGGGCGTTTTGACGATGCCGCACGTTTGATGGAACAGATCACCACTTCCGATGAGTTAATTGATTTCCTGACCCTGCCAGGCTACCGCCTGTTAGCGTAAACCACCACATAACTATGGAGCATCTGCACATGAAAACCCGTACACAACAAATTGAAGAATTACAGAAAGAGTGGACTCAACCGCGTTGGGAAGGCATTACTCGGCCATACAGCGCGGAAGATGTGGTGAAATTACGCGGTTCAGTCAATCCTGAATGCACGCTGGCGCAACTGGGCGCGGCGAAAATGTGGCGTCTGCTGCACGGCGAGTCGAAAAAAGGCTACATCAACAGCCTCGGTGCACTGACTGGCGGTCAGGCGCTGCAACAGGCGAAAGCGGGTATTGAAGCAGTCTATCTGTCGGGATGGCAGGTAGCGGCGGACGCTAACCTGGCGGCCAGCATGTATCCGGATCAGTCGCTCTATCCGGCAAACTCGGTGCCAGCTGTGGTGGAGCGGATCAACAATACTTTCCGCCGTGCGGATCAGATCCAATGGTCCGCGGGCATTGAGCCGGGCGATCCGCGCTATGTCGATTACTTCCTGCCGATCGTTGCTGATGCGGAAGCCGGTTTTGGCGGTGTCCTGAATGCCTTTGAACTGATGAAAGCGATGATTGAAGCCGGTGCAGCGGCAGTTCACTTCGAAGATCAGCTGGCATCAGTGAAGAAATGCGGTCATATGGGCGGCAAAGTGCTGGTGCCAACTCAGGAAGCTATTCAGAAACTGGTCGCGGCGCGTCTGGCAGCTGACGTGACGGGCGTTCCAACCCTGCTGGTTGCTCGTACCGATGCCGATGCGGCGGATCTGATTACCTCCGATTGCGACCCGTATGACAGCGAATTTATTACCGGCGAGCGTACCAGTGACGGTTTCTTCCGTACTCATGCGGGCATTGAGCAAGCGATCAGCCGTGGCCTGGCGTATGCGCCATATGCTGACCTGGTATGGTGTGAAACCTCCACGCCAGACCTGGAACTGGCGCGTCGCTTTGCACAAGCCATCCACGCGAAATATCCGGGCAAACTGCTGGCTTATAACTGCTCGCCGTCGTTCAACTGGCAGAAAAACCTCGACGACAAAACTATTGCCAGCTTCCAGCAGCAGCTGTCGGATATGGGCTACAAGTTCCAGTTCATCACCCTGGCAGGTATCCACAGCATGTGGTTTAACATGTTCGACCTGGCAAACGCTTATGCGCAGGGCGAAGGTATGAAGCACTACGTTGAGAAAGTGCAGCAGCCGGAATTTGCCGCCGCGAAAGATGGCTATACCTTCGTATCTCACCAGCAGGAAGTGGGTACAGGTTATTTCGATAAAGTGACGACCATTATTCAGGGCGGTACGTCTTCAGTTACTGCTCTGACCGGCTCCACCGAAGAATCGCAGTTCTAAGCAACAACAACCGTTGCTGATTGTAGGCCGGATAAGGCGTTCACGCCGCATCCGGCAATCGGTGCACGATGCCTGATGCGACGCTTGCGCGTCTTATCATGCCTACAAACGTTGCTGATTGTAGGCCGGATAAGGCGTTCACGCCGCATCCGGCAATCGGCGCACGATGCCTGATGCGACGCTTGCGCGTCTTATCCGGCAATTCTCTGCTCCTGATGAGGGCGCTAAATGCCGCGTGGCCTGGAATTACTGATTGCACAAACCATTCTGCAAGGCTTCGACGCTCAGTATGGTCGATTCCTCGAAGTGACTTCCGGGGCGCAGCAGCGTTTCGAACAAGCCGACTGGCACGCTGTCCAGCAGGCGATGAAAAACCGTATCCATCTTTACGATCATCACGTGGGTCTGGTGGTGGAGCAACTGCGCTGCATTACTAACGGCCAAAGTACGGACGCGGCATTTTTACTGCGCGTTAAAGAGCATTACACGCGGCTGTTGCCGGATTACCCGCGCTTCGAGATTGCGGAGAGCTTTTTTAACTCCGTGTACTGTCGGTTATTTGACCACCGCTCGCTTACTCCCGAGCGGCTTTTTATCTTTAGCTCCCAGCCAGAGCGCCGCTTTCGTACCATTCCCCGCCCGCTGGCGAAAGACTTTCACCCCGATCACGGCTGGGAATCTCTACTGATGCGCGTTATCAGCGACCTGCCGCTGCGCCTGCGCTGGCAGAATAAAAGCCGTGACATTCATTACATCATTCGCCATCTGACGGAAACGCTGGGGACAGACAACCTCGCGGAAAGTCATTTACAGGTGGCGAACGAACTGTTTTACCGCAATAAAGCCGCCTGGCTGGTAGGCAAACTGATCACGCCTTCCGGCACATTGCCATTTTTGCTGCCGATCCACCAGACGGACGACGGCGAGTTATTTATTGATATCTGCCTGACGACGACCGCCGAAGCGAGCATTGTTTTTGGCTTTGCGCGTTCTTATTTTATGGTTTACGCGCCGCTGCCCGCAGCACTGGTCGAGTGGCTACGGGAAATTCTGCCAGGTAAAACCACCGCTGAATTGTATATGGCTATTGGCTGCCAGAAGCACGCCAAAACCGAAAGCTACCGCGAATATCTCGTTTATCTACAGGGCTGTAATGAGCAGTTCATTGAAGCGCCGGGTATTCGTGGCATGGTGATGCTGGTGTTTACGCTGCCGGGCTTTGATCGGGTATTCAAAGTCATCAAAGACAAGTTCGCGCCGCAGAAAGAGATGTCTGCCGCTCACGTTCGCGCCTGCTATCAACTGGTGAAAGAGCACGATCGCGTGGGCCGAATGGCGGACACCCAGGAGTTTGAAAACTTTGTGCTGGAGAAGCGGCATATTTCCCCGGCATTAATGGCATTACTGCTCCAGGAAGCAGCGGAAAAAATCACCGATCTCGGCGAACAAATTGTGATTCGCCATCTTTATATTGAGCGGCGGATGGTGCCGCTCAATATCTGGCTGGAACAAGTGGAAGGTCAGCAGTTGCGCGATGCCATTGAAGAATACGGTAACGCTATTCGCCAGCTTGCCGCTGCTAACATTTTCCCTGGCGACATGCTGTTTAAAAACTTCGGTGTCACCCGTCACGGGCGTGTGGTGTTTTATGATTACGATGAAATTTGCTACATGACGGAAGTGAATTTCCGCGACATCCCGCCGCCGCGCTACCCGGAGGACGAACTTGCCAGCGAACCGTGGTACAGCGTCTCGCCGGGCGATGTTTTCCCGGAAGAGTTTCGCCACTGGCTATGTGCCGACCCGCGTATTGGGCCACTGTTTGAAGAGATGCACGCCGACCTGTTCCGCGCCGACTACTGGCGCGCGCTACAAAACCGTATCCGTGACGGGCATGTGGAAGATGTTTATGCGTATCGGCGCAGGCAGAGGTTTAGTGTGCGGTATGGGGAGATGGCTTTTTGAGTAAAGTTTCCATCTTATTTTTCTCCGCAATGTATCGAGGGTTATCCGTAAAGCCATAGCTTTCAGCCATCTTATTTAACGTATTAAGGATTAATTCAGCAATAACCCGGTGACCCAATTCAAAAGCCAACTCAAAGGCAGAGTATTTTTGTGGCGCTTTATGTTGCCAAAAATCCATAATATCTTCAGCGGTAAATCCAAACAGGCGCGCATGGTCAGATAAAGCAAGATAAACCGTCTCTACAACGTTTTGTTGTTTATGCTGTATCGCTGAAAACAAACCGGGATATTCATTAGAATTATTTGCCAGGAGGAGGGTCTTCATATTTTTTTTATCGAATTTAAACGTATTAAACAGAGTGGGTAATGCGTTAAAAATAGTCTTAATAACGTTCATATGTCCGCGCTGCATGGCTATAAACAAACCCGTGTCGCGCGCAAGATTTTTGGCGGTCAGAAGATCTACAATATCAGAAGCGGAAATGTTAATTTCCTGGGCCAGACAGGGCAATGCTTCGAGTATAACTCTCACGATATCGCTATGCCCATTTTGCATCGCCAGGTATAGCCCCGGGTAACCATAAAAATCCTTTGCCTTCAGGAGATCGAGTACCTGTTCTTTAGTCAAATGACATGTGCGAATTAACAACGGTAATGCGTCCAAAACAACTTTCAGCATGTCGGCATCACCATTCGCCATAACATGGTATAAAACATGGCTGGACGTTCTATTTTTGGCACTCAGGAATTTATACACTTGTTCGTTATCTAAATGATGTGTTGCGGCCAGTTTAGGTAAGGCGTTCAGAATCGAGGTTACAACATTTTTATCCTTACGTGATATCGCTAAAAATAATCCAGAAAAACCATTTTTATCTTTTGCCTCCAGAATATGCATGAGATTTTTTTTCGAGAGTAACCCTTCATATCCTGGCTCTGACAATGAATTGAAAATAGTCTCAACGATATCCGCATTACCATAATTTATAGTCAAATATAAACCGGGGAGGTTAATACTATTATAGGCAGTCAACGTTTCTGTTCTATGTAGTTCTGGCATTTTCTGGAGCTGAATCATCAGTTGCGTAATTTGGTGATTCTGACCAATTGCCATGAGCAAATTCATCGTTGCAGGTGATAATGGAGGGGTTATTTCATCCACAGATCCTTTTAACATCAATAGCTGTTCTTTCGGAAGTGCTGGAATTATTGCAACAGATTGGTTAATAACATGATCATTTGACCATTTCAGGAGGCTATAATCTACATTCATAAAATCCATCAGAGAATAGTGTTTAATATCCTCTTTACTTTCGCTCATGATTCTTATTTTATCGTTAGTTACATTAGGATCATAAACCGAAACCACGTAATGGGTACATCCTTCAGTTGTATTTTTTATTCTTAGCCGGGCCGTCAAAGCATGGTTATCCACCAATAATATGGCTGCCATAACACTGATACCATTTGATTCCATCTTGTCAAAATATGCCTTCATAACTAGACCGAAATCACCGCAGGCAGCAACACAACGCCCCTCAGGACGGCTGGAAATTAACGCCAAAGTCTGGTTTTTGCATTTTTTGTTGAAGTGAGTGAGAAATTTTTCAGCTGAATAATAATCATCTTGATGGGGTTTGTAATCAACATTCTGATAAATATCATTAATATATTGCGCAGCAATATGTCGGCATACTATACGGTTTTGGGGTCGCCCCGGAAAATAACATTGACCATTAAGTTTAACTCTTGGAAATTCTTTTTCTTTTCTATCTGATTTTAGATTTAATTTTTGTTTATCAAGAGCGTCTGAGCGTTGAGGTAAAATTTCCATTAGGTATTCTTCAAATATTGGAGCAATGGTTTGAGTGAGTGTCGTGTTTTCATTTTTATTAATTATCGTAATTTCTTTTTTATCAGTCTGTAAGACGGACGTGGAAAACTTAATGACAAAATCCTTGTTACTAAAGATATGACGACCATTTTGTCTACAGTTCTCTGAGAAGCTTTTTAATAGAGGCGTCGCCAGCTCCTTGCCAGAAAATTTATCCTCGAGTTCTTTATAAAACAATTCACTCAGGGTTTGGTGTTCATTTGTCTGGGCTGTATTATTAATATTTGCAGAGAAAGAACTACGAGGAATACGAGTAATCATTTAAATATCTCATTGTTTATTGATGTCTTGAATTTTAACTATCAGAACAGTGAAAAAATTTAATATGATTACAAGTAAAGAAATATCATAAATCGCTCAATCTCATAATGCAGCCGTAAAAGTTTCGGTGGAATGAGATCTTGCGATTTTGTTAATAATTAAGTGGTTTGATGTTTAAAAATAATACTGAGTTAATAAAAGTGTGTGAAGTGTATGACATTAAGTTATTTTGGCGTCAATGCGATTAACAGACACCCTTATTCTATTGCCACTCAGGTATGATGGGCAGAATATTGCCTCTGCCCGCCAGAAAAAGTCAGCGCATTCCACCGTACGCCAGCGTCACTTCCTTCGCCGCTTTAATCACCATCGCGCCAAACTCGGTCACGCGGTCATCGGTAATACGTGAAATCGGTCCGGAAATTGAAATTGCGGCAAACGGTTCGCGGTGCTCATCGAAAATACATGCCGCGAGACAACGCAGTCCCAGGGCATGTTCTTCATCATCAAATGAATAACCCCGTTTGCGCGTTTGGGCGAGATCTTCTTTTAAATGCACAGGAGACACCAGCGTCGCGTGGGTATAGGCATGTAACCCTTTGCGGTGCAGCAGCTTCGTCACCTGTTCTTCGCTCAGTTGGGCTAAAAAGGCTTTACCCGCACCGGAAGCGTGCATAGGTAATTTACCGCCGATAGGCGCGGACATTCGCATCAGGTGGGTACACTGTACCTGGTCGATAATAATCGCTTCATGATCGCTTTGATCCAGCACCGCCATATTCACGGTTTCGCCGGACTCTTCCATCAGATTGCGCAGAATAGGATGGACAATGGCTAACAGATTACGACTCTGAAGAAAGCTGCTGCCGACCATAAAGGCATGTGCGCCGATTGCCCAGTGTCCCAGTTCGCCAACCTGACGCACGAAACCCTGCTGTTGCATCGTGGTTAGCAGGCGGTGGGTCGTGGAATTGGGTAACCCGGCTTGTTGCGCCAGCTCCGTGAGTGCCACACTGTCATTGGATTCGGCAATCCACTCCAGTAATTTCAGGCCACGCGTTAAAGACTGAACCTGTCCAGTCGCTGGTGCGGTGGCAACGGCGGGTTTTCTGCCGCGTTTCGCGGGAATGGGTGCGACCATGACAGTCTCCTTTTTCTGTATCGTGGAAATCATTTTCATTTTTATTGTTAGCTAATGCAATAGTTGCTGAACTGATCCGATGAGTTAATGTTGAACAAATCTCATGTTGCGTGGTGGTCGCTTTTACCACAGATGCGTTTATGCCAGTATGGTTTGTTGAATTTTTATTAAATCTGGGTTGAGCGTGTCGGGAGCAAGTGTGAGCAGCAAAGTGGAACAACTGCGTGCGCAGTTAAATGAACGTATTCTGGTGCTGGACGGCGGTATGGGCACCATGATCCAGAGCTATCGACTGAACGAAGCCGATTTTCGTGGTGAACGCTTTGCCGACTGGCCATGCGACCTCAAAGGCAACAACGACCTGCTGGTACTCAGTAAACCGGAAGTGATCGCCGCTATCCACAACGCCTACTTTGAAGCGGGCGCGGATATCATCGAAACCAACACCTTCAACTCCACAACCATTGCGATGGCGGATTACCAGATGGAATCCCTGTCGGCGGAAATCAACTTTGCGGCGGCGAAACTGGCGCGCGCCTGTGCTGATGAGTGGACCGCGCGCACGCCGGAGAAACCGCGCTACGTTGCCGGTGTTCTCGGCCCGACCAACCGCACGGCGTCTATTTCTCCGGACGTCAACGATCCGGCATTCCGCAACATCACTTTTGACCAGCTGGTGGCAGCCTATCGCGAATCCACCAAAGCGCTGGTGGAAGGTGGTGCGGATCTGATCCTGATTGAAACCGTTTTCGACACCCTTAACGCCAAAGCGGCGGTCTTTGCGGTGAAAACGGAGTTTGAAGCGCTGGGCGTTGAGCTGCCGATTATGATCTCCGGCACCATCACCGACGCCTCCGGGCGCACGCTCTCCGGGCAGACCACCGAAGCGTTTTATAACTCTTTGCGCCACGCCGAAGCGCTGACTTTCGGCCTTAACTGTGCGCTGGGGCCAGACGAACTGCGCCAGTACGTGCAGGAATTATCACGGATTGCGGAATGCTACGTCACAGCGCACCCGAACGCCGGGCTACCCAACGCCTTTGGTGAGTACGATCTCGACGCCGACACGATGGCAAAACAGATACGTGAATGGGCGCAAGCGGGCTTTCTCAATATCGTCGGCGGCTGCTGTGGCACCACGCCACAACATATTGCCGCGATGAGTCGTGCAGTAGAAGGATTAGCGCCGCGCAAACTGCCGGAAATCCCCGTAGCCTGCCGTTTGTCCGGCCTGGAGCCGCTGAACATTGGCGAAGATAGCCTGTTTGTGAACGTGGGTGAACGCACCAACGTCACCGGTTCCGCTAAGTTCAAGCGCCTGATCAAAGAAGAGAAATACAGCGAGGCACTGGATGTGGCCCGCCAGCAGGTGGAAAACGGCGCGCAGATTATCGATATCAACATGGATGAAGGGATGCTCGATGCCGAAGCGGCGATGGTGCGTTTTCTCAATCTGATTGCCGGTGAACCGGATATCGCTCGCGTGCCGATTATGATCGACTCCTCAAAATGGGACGTCATTGAAAAAGGTCTGAAGTGTATCCAGGGCAAAGGCATTGTTAACTCTATCTCGATGAAAGAGGGTGTCGATGCTTTTATCCATCACGCGAAATTGTTGCGTCGTTACGGTGCGGCAGTGGTGGTAATGGCCTTTGACGAACAGGGCCAGGCCGATACCCGCGCACGGAAAATCGAGATTTGCCGTCGGGCGTACAAAATCCTCACCGAAGACGTTGGCTTCCCGCCAGAAGATATTATCTTCGACCCGAACATCTTCGCGGTCGCAACCGGCATTGAAGAGCACAACAACTACGCGCAGGACTTTATCGGCGCGTGTGAAGACATCAAACGTGAGCTGCCGCACGCGCTGATCTCCGGCGGCGTATCTAACGTTTCTTTCTCATTCCGTGGCAACGATCCGGTGCGCGAAGCCATTCATGCGGTGTTCCTCTACTACGCTATTCGCAATGGCATGGATATGGGGATCGTCAACGCCGGGCAACTGGCAATTTACGACGACCTACCCGCTGAACTGCGCGACGCGGTGGAAGATGTGATTCTTAACCGTCGCGACGATGGCACTGAGCGTTTACTGGAGCTTGCCGAGAAATATCGCGGCAGCAAAACCGACGACACCGCCAACGCCCAGCAGGCGGAGTGGCGCTCGTGGGAAGTGAATAAACGTCTGGAATACTCGCTGGTCAAAGGCATTACCGAGTTTATCGAGCAGGATACCGAAGAAGCCCGCCAGCAGGCTACGCGCCCGATTGAAGTGATTGAAGGCCCGTTGATGGACGGCATGAACGTGGTCGGCGATCTGTTCGGCGAAGGCAAAATGTTCCTGCCACAGGTGGTGAAATCGGCGCGCGTGATGAAACAGGCGGTGGCCTATCTCGAACCGTTTATTGAAGCCAGCAAAGAGCAGGGCAAAACCAACGGCAAGATGGTGATCGCCACAGTGAAGGGCGACGTCCACGACATTGGTAAAAATATCGTTGGTGTGGTGCTGCAATGTAACAACTACGAAATTGTCGATCTCGGCGTGATGGTGCCTGCGGAAAAAATTCTCCGTACCGCCAAAGAAGTGAATGCTGATTTGATTGGCCTTTCAGGATTGATCACGCCGTCGCTGGACGAGATGGTTAACGTGGCGAAAGAGATGGAGCGTCAGGGCTTCACCATTCCGCTATTGATTGGCGGCGCGACCACTTCTAAAGCACACACGGCGGTGAAGATCGAGCAAAACTACAGCGGCCCGACGGTGTATGTACAGAACGCTTCGCGCACCGTTGGTGTGGTGGCGGCGCTGCTTTCCGACACTCAGCGAGATGATTTTGTCGCTCGTACCCGCAAGGAGTACGAAACCGTACGTATTCAGCACGGGCGCAAGAAACCGCGCACACCACCGGTCACGCTGGAAGCGGCGCGTGATAACGACTTCGCTTTTGACTGGCAGGCTTATACGCCGCCGGTGGCGCACCGTCTCGGCGTGCAGGAAGTCGAAGCCAGCATCGAAACGCTGCGTAATTACATCGACTGGACACCGTTCTTTATGACCTGGTCGCTGGCCGGGAAGTATCCGCGCATTCTGGAAGATGAAGTGGTAGGCGTTGAGGCGCAGCGGCTGTTTAAAGACGCCAACGACATGCTGGATAAATTAAGCGCCGAAAAAACGCTGAATCCGCGTGGCGTGGTGGGCCTGTTCCCGGCAAACCGTGTGGGCGATGACATTGAAATCTACCGTGACGAAACGCGTACCCATGTGATCAACGTCAGCCACCATCTGCGTCAACAGACCGAAAAAACCGGCTTCGCTAACTACTGTCTCGCTGACTTCGTTGCGCCGAAGCTTTCTGGTAAAGCAGATTACATCGGCGCATTTGCCGTGACTGGCGGGCTGGAAGAGGACGCACTGGCTGATGCCTTTGAAGCGCAGCACGATGATTACAACAAAATCATGGTGAAAGCGCTTGCCGACCGTTTAGCCGAAGCCTTTGCGGAGTATCTCCATGAGCGTGTGCGTAAAGTCTACTGGGGCTATGCGCCGAACGAGAACCTCAGCAACGAAGAACTGATCCGCGAAAACTACCAGGGCATCCGTCCGGCACCGGGCTATCCGGCCTGCCCGGAACATACGGAAAAAGCCACCATCTGGGAGCTGCTGGAAGTGGAAAAACACACTGGCATGAAACTCACAGAATCTTTCGCCATGTGGCCTGGTGCATCGGTTTCGGGTTGGTACTTCAGCCACCCGGACAGCAAGTATTACGCCGTGGCGCAAATTCAGCGCGATCAGGTTGAAGACTATGCCCGCCGTAAAGGTATGAGCGTTACCGAAGTTGAGCGCTGGCTGGCGCCGAATCTGGGATATGACGCCGAGTAAGTGATAACACCGGGGTATTTGCCCCGGTTTTTAATGTCATTAATAATGGATTATTGGACATGATAAAAATTGATGAAATAGATTTTTTCGCTTTCGAAGGATGTTCAGAGTCCGAAGTTACTGAACTATTAGGAAAAAAACCAACAGGTTATAATGATTGGATAATTAATATAAAAACAGGTGTGGAGTGGGTATTTTATGATGGTCGTTTTTGGTTAGATTTTCGTAAATCCAAAGAGGGTATAAGGTGTATCTCATGCAGTATTCTGTATCACGATAAAAGTAAAGGGCGTATCGATGTCTTATTTAGTGAAGGTATAGCTGACAGAGGTTTAAAAAATACGGGTGGAGTGTTAATCCAAAAACGCCCGCAATTATAATAATTTCTGGTAATATTTGTTTTCGTAAAAAGGATTTACTTTATGCAACGTCAATATAAAAAATACATTCTTCTTTTTTGGGGTGTCATGGATGTTATCGCGATAGCCACATATCTGTTCTACTCGGTTGGTAGTGGTCGTATCCCTTTTTATTCCGATATAGTTCATTCACTTTCTTTACTTAAGGCTATCGGCGTCGAAGGTGGTTTTTACGCTTATGCAGTCGCCACTGTTACGCTACAAATAGTATTATTGTTCTCTTTATTCTTTTCTGCGCAATGTTTTTTAAGACAAAAATTATTTAGTTTCTCTTTTTTGGCGATTCAGGAATTTATGCGTTTTGCTACCGTAAGCTGTTCAATCTCCGTAATACCGTTGTTACTTAACTATTTTCATTCACAGAATCTGGTCTTAAATATTTCGTTGTTTATCTTCTCAGAAGTCACAAAAGTGACAACGATTATCTGGTGTAAACGACAGGGGAAAGTGTGACAAAAATAACAACAGGTACAGGTGGATTTTTATATAAATGCCTTTTTAAATACTTTCTTGTATAAATCTCTTATACTGAAAGCACATACAAGAGAAATGCCTGGATAAAAACAACATGATTAGAAAAATCTTAACAGGAAAACGCATAACAAAAAGGAGAACCTGATTCCGTGCTAACTTTGCTTCACCTGCTTTCTGCCGTCGCCCTGTTGGTCTGGGGGACGCATATTGTTCGAACAGGCGTAATGCGCGTCTTCGGTGCGCGTCTGCGTACTGTTCTTAGCCGAAGCGTCGAAAAGAAGCCGCTTGCCTTTTGCGCGGGGATCGGCGTTACCGCACTGGTGCAGAGCAGTAATGCCACAACCATGCTGGTGACCTCGTTTGTCGCCCAGGATCTGGTTGCTCTCGCACCGGCTCTGGTGATTGTGCTGGGGGCTGATGTCGGGACGGCGCTAATGGCGCGTATTCTCACCTTCGACTTATCCTGGCTGTCACCGTTACTTATTTTTATCGGCGTGATTTTTTTCCTCGGACGCAAACAGTCACGCGCCGGGCAACTGGGCCGCGTCGGTATTGGTCTTGGGCTGATTTTACTGGCGCTGGAATTGATTGTGCAGGCCGTAACGCCGATCACCCAGGCAAACGGCGTTCAGGTGATCTTTGCCTCGCTGACGGGTGACATTCTGCTGGATGCGCTGATTGGCGCGATGTTCGCCATTATCAGCTACTCCAGCCTTGCTGCTGTACTGCTGACCGCGACTCTGATCGCCGCAGGCATTATCTCCTTCCCGGTGGCGCTCTGTCTGGTGATTGGTGCTAACCTCGGTTCCGGCCTGCTGGCGATGCTCAACAACAGTGCCGCCAATGCCGCAGCCCGCCGTGTCGCGCTGGGTAGTCTGCTGTTTAAGCTGGTGGGTAGCCTGATTATCCTGCCGTTTGTTCATTTGCTGGCAGAGACAATGGGGAAGTTGCCATTGCCAAAAGCAGAACTGGTGATCTATTTCCACGTCTTCTACAACCTTGTACGCTGCCTGGTCATGCTGCCATTTGTTGACCCGATGGCACGGTTTTGCAAAACGATTATTCGCGATGAACCGGAACTGGATACCCAGCTACGGCCTAAACATCTGGATGTCAGCGCGCTGGATACGCCCACGCTTGCTCTGGCGAACGCCGCCCGCGAAACCCTGCGCATTGGCGACGCCATGGAACAGATGATGGAAGGGCTGAATAAAGTGATGCACGGCGAGCCACGGCAGGAGAAAGAGCTGCGTAAGCTGGTAGATGATATCAACGTTCTCTACACCGCCATTAAGCTGTATCTGGCGCGGATGCCAAAAGAGGAACTGGCAGAAGAAGAGTCGCGCCGCTGGGCGGAGATCATCGAAATGTCGCTTAACCTTGAGCAGGCCTCCGATATTGTCGAACGTATGGGCAGTGAAATTGCCGACAAATCGCTGGCAGCGCGGCGGGCGTTTTCGCTTGATGGCTTGAAGGAACTGGATGCGCTCTATGAGCAATTGCTCAGTAATTTAAAGCTGGCAATGTCGGTGTTCTTCTCTGGCGATGTCACCAGCGCTCGTCGTTTGCGTCGCAGCAAACATCGTTTTCGCATTCTTAATCGCCGCTATTCCCACGCTCACGTCGATCGCCTGCATCAGCAAAACGTGCAGAGCATTGAAACCAGTTCGCTACATTTAGGCTTACTGGGAGATATGCAGCGTCTGAACTCGCTGTTTTGTTCGGTGGCTTACAGTGTGCTGGAACAGCCTGATGAAGATGAAGGACGGGACGAGTATTAATACCGTGCCCCTGTAGGCCTGATAAGACGCGTAAAGCGTCGCATCAGGCACTATGTACAAGATGCCGGATCATGCATCCGGCAATTCACTTAAAAACGGTGACCCGCTTCCAGCGGCACCGCTTCTTCACCAGCCTTAAACACATAAGTGGTGTTCGGGCCACCCAGCGTAGCGTGACCTTTACTTACTGTGATCCAGTTACCTTCCGGCAGACCAATAATCGTCAGTTCTGGCGCGACGACCAGCAGTTCGCGAATACGCTGCTCACGGGTTTCACCTTTATGGCCTTCCGGCAGCGCGTTGGTGAAGTGCGGGTTGATTTGCAGCGGGAACAGATTTAGCGCATCGAAACCTTGCGGATCGACAATCGGCATATCGTTGGTGGTACGAATGGTTGGGCAAGCAAGGTTAGCGCCTGCGCTCCAGCCAATATACAGCGCGCCACGTTTCACCACGTCAGTAATTGGTGCCAGCAGCCCGCGCTCGCGGCACTGTTTCAGCAACTGGAAAGTATTACCGCCGCCGACAATCACGATCTCAGCATTTTCAATCGCGGCAACGGGATCGACAACGCTATGAATACCGGTGACAGAAACACCCAGCGGAGCGAGAACCGCAGCCGTTTTCGCTGTGTAATCATCCCAGGTCTGCGTTACGCCCGCGAAAGGAATAAATACCGCTGAACGGCGACCCTGCAACTGTTCAGCAATCAGCGGCAGCGCATGTTCCAGCCAGGCTTTTCCCGGCAGCGTCGAGTTACTCAATAAAAGCAGTTCCATTACTTCTCCGGTTAGTAAGAAATCACGGGAGGCATGCTATCACTGTGATTTTAATCGCTTACTGACATGGCTCACGATGTCGCACATTGCTTCTGGAAAAGTGATTTGAGCAGGTAACTAATTCAAGGCAATGGAAATAACAAATAGTTCGCTCATGACTATTTTTTATCAACCCAAAGGTACGGTATATTCCGTTTTTTACAGGAGAATTTATGCTGCCCGACTCATCAGTCCGTTTAAATAAATACATCAGCGAAAGCGGAATTTGCTCACGCCGCGAAGCGGATCGCTATATCGAGCAAGGCAATGTGTTCCTTAATGGCAAGCGAGCCACCATTGGCGATCAGGTGAAACCCGGCGACGTTGTGAAAGTAAACGGTCAGTTGATTGAGCCTCGGGAAGCCGAAGATTTGGTACTTATCGCCCTGAACAAGCCCGTCGGTATTGTCAGCACCACCGAAGATGGCGAGCGCGATAACATTGTCGATTTCGTTAACCACAGCAAACGCGTGTTCCCGATTGGCCGCCTGGATAAAGACTCCCAGGGGCTGATTTTCCTCACCAATCACGGCGATCTGGTGAATAAGATCCTCCGTGCGGGTAACGATCATGAGAAAGAGTATCTGGTGACGGTCGATAAACCGATTACCGATGAATTTATTCGTGGTATGGGGGCGGGGGTGCCGATCCTCGGGACGGTGACTAAAAAGTGCAAAGTCAAAAAAGAAGCGCCGTTTGTCTTCCGCATTACCCTGGTGCAGGGGCTGAATCGCCAGATCCGACGCATGTGCGAGCACTTTGGTTACGAAGTGAAAAAGCTGGAACGTACGCGCATTATGAACGTCAGCTTAAGCGGCATTCCGCTGGGGGAGTGGCGCGATTTAACTGACGATGAGCTAATTGATCTCTTTAAATTAATTGAGAATTCCTCTTCCGAGGCAAAACCCAAAGCGAAGGCCAAGCCGAAAACGGCGGGCATCAAACGCCCGGTTGTTAAGATGGAAAAAACAGCGGAAAAAGGCGGTCGCCCGGCGTCAAACGGTAAACGTTTCACCTCGCCGGGGCGTAAGAAAAAAGGGCGCTAATCAGCGCCTGCCGCGCGTCGACGTATTTGCCGACCAGCTAAACGATGCTTCAGGATCCGGTTTATAAGCCTGCTTTTTCTTCAACTGGCGGGCTTTTTTCGCTTCAGCCTCACGCTCAACCATTAATTTATCGATGTACTCTTTCTTAATGCTGTTGGTTTCAGAGTTGGTCAGCACGCGACCATGCGCAATACGCGCCCGATCCAGCAGCGTCTTCAGTTCACGCTGCTCGCGTTCAGTCATCTCTTTTTGGGTAATACGGGGGAGTGCCATGATGGTGCCCTCAGTTAGCTGATGGATTCAGTGTACGGGAATTCATTTGCAAGCAGAACTGATAATATTCCTTTGTTCCCTTCTTAAATATTTAGCTTTCTTGATAATTGACGATAAATACAGATAAAAATTTAGCAAAAAGTTTTCCCCCTACAAACAACAGTAATTTATTAACTCTTTATTTTTCATTTGGTTAATGTTTTTTCTCAATTCTGGCACGTTTCTCGCAATAACACTTTTGCGTTGATACTGAATTTCAAAGGGGGTTAAACCCCGTCGGCACACCAGGAACGGCCAGGCTGTTTTCCGGGCGTGTTCCGTCAGCCTTTGACGCCAATTACGGGTTCGATTCCCGCATTCATTCCTGAAATGAATACTGGTTGTAACTTATTAAATAAAAAATGAGGGATTGCGCAGTCAGCGATCCCCGATAACGTCGCCGATAAAGACGCCGGGTAACAGGCAAAAGGGAATTCCCCTGTCGCTTCGTATCTGCTTCCGCGACGGCTGTTAAGCAAGGAATAGATAATGATTAAGAAAATAAGCGTAAGAAAAGATCAGCTGGCATTACTCTCCAGAAATGGCGATTACTACAAAGTGCTGCATGCAGGCGAGCATCTTTTACCCTGGTTAAATACGCCAGAAGTTTTGCTGATTACGCTCGATGGCAGCGAAGTTCCCGACGTGCTGGCGGATTATTTGCGCCGCTTTCAGCCAGAGTGGGTGGAAAGATATTGCGTGGTGGCCGACTTGTCGGAGACTGAAGCCGGGGCGTTGTATATGGACGGTATTTTGCTGGAGATCCTGCCGCCATCAACACGTCGTTTGTACTGGCGTGTAGAGGATGATTTGACGCTGGTGCGGATGAGTACGCAGCAAGTCCAGGTTCAAACGGAGGTGATGAATGCGGTATTGCAGCCACGGCGCAAAGGGGTAGTTAAAGGCCGCGATGCGATACTGACGGTGCAGGTTCCGGCCTGGCACGTAGGTGTACTGAAAATCGATGGTGAAACGCAGGCGCTGTTACCGCCGGGGCTGACTGCGTACTGGAAAATTAACCATCTGGTTGAAGCTGAAGTGGTTGACACCCGCTTGCAGGTACTGGAAGTCAGCGGGCAAGAAATCTTAACGAAAGATAAGGTCAATCTGCGGATTAATCTCGCCGCTAACTGGCGCTACAGCGACGTGTTATTGGCATTTAGTCAGTTAACGAAGCCGATTGATCATTTGTATCGGGAATTGCAATTTGCACTGCGTGAAGCGGTAGGTACGCGTACGCTGGATGAGTTGCTGGAAGATAAACAAGTCATTGATGACGTTGTCAGCGAACAGGTGAAATCGCGTATGTTGCCATTTGGTATGGAGATTGCCTCATTAGGGGTGAAAGATATCGTCCTGCCTGGTGATATGAAAAATATCCTCGCGCAGCTGGTTGAGGCAGAGAAATCTGCGCAGGCCAATGTGATTCGCCGACGTGAAGAAACGGCAGCGACGCGCTCGTTACTGAACACCGCAAAAGTCATGGAGAACAATCCGGTAGCGTTGCGTTTAAAAGAGCTGGAAACGCTGGAGAGAGTGGCTGAGCGGATCGATAACATCTCTGTATTTGGTGGTCTGGATCAGGTTCTGCACGGGTTAGTGAATATCAAAGGATGAGTCAAATGCCATTAAATGGAGTCAGTGCTGCGATGCGCGAACGGGTATCGCAGCAGTTAAAAGAAATAGAATGTCGCTATGGCGTGAAAGTGCTGTACGCCTGCGAATCAGGCAGCCGCGGCTGGGGATTTGCCTCGCCCGATAGCGACTACGATGTACGGTTTTTGTATGTCCATCCGCTGGAATGGTATCTGCGTGTAGAGTCACCGCGCGATGTTATCGAACTGCCTATCGACGACGAGTTAGATGTTTCCGGTTGGGAGTGGCGTAAGGCGCTGGGATTATTGAAAGGCGCGAATCCGACGCTAATAGAATGGCTGGATTCTCCGGTGGTCTATCAACAAGATGAAGAAACGATAACGGCGCTTAAGGCAATGGTGCCAATGTGGTTTTCTTCGTTGCGTGCACGCTGGCATTACTATTCGATGGCGCAGAAAAACTTCCGCGGCTATTTGCAGGGCGATGAAGTTCGACTGAAAAAATACTTTTACGTGCTGCGTCCGCTGCTGGCCGTGCGCTGGGTCGAAGCGGGTAAAGGTGTGCCGCCAATGCGCTTTGCCGAGTTACTGGCGGGAAGCGAGCTTGATGCACCGTTACGTGCAGAAATAGACGAACTGCTGGAACGTAAACAGCGCGCGGGAGAAGCGGAATATGGTCCGCGCCGTCCTTTGTTACATGCGTTTATTCGCGCGGAGCTGGCGCGTGGGGAAATTCCGCCGATTTTACCGGACAGTCGAGATGGAGATGTTCGGGAGCTAGATAATTTGCTGTATCAAACGGTAATGCGCCGGGCATAAAGCCCGGCGTGATTTATTGCTGGTATTGCCAACTGCTGACTAAAGCGTACAAGTGGTTTGGAGAATAGCGCCAGCTTTCCTTCAGTTGCAGAAATTCAGCACAAAATTCACTGCAAAACAGGCGATCGCGCTGTTCTTTATTACCGGTAATAATTCCTAATGCTCCGCGCCAGTCATATTTTTTGCCATCATGTTTACGGAAAAAAGTTTCCACATCCTGAAGGCTGGCCTGGAGCGGCAGCATATCCCACTTATCCGCTGGCAATGGCATTATTTTTCCGCGTACACCGCGATCGCGCAGTGATGCGGAGTAACAAAGGTAACTCTTTTCACCATGCTTAATGGCTAATTCACAGTGGGAATAATGACCACGTGTGATTTTACGGGTAAGCCAGTCAGCCAGTCGGGCAATACCACGGTGCTCTGTTCGGCCCTTATAACAAGCGAGCCAGACAGTGGTTTTACTCATGGTTGCCAGCCTGTTGAATAATCGTAGTCGAGCACCGCCTGAATATCGTCCAGTGCTTCCACCGCCGCGATATGGTGCTGGGCATTGGCGAACAGGCGCATATCGTGATCCATGGTGACCGATTCAAACTGGGCGGCGATTTCGTTGGTTAACTCGATCAGACCGTTATTTTTAGTTTTCCACATTAAACCTGGAGGGATTTTTTTCTCCGCTCCCATTTTAGTGAGTGAAAGCTGTTGGATACGGCTATTTGTATCACTGTGGAAGTGATGGTTGTTGATGATGATGCAATCTACTGTTATTTCATCACGTCGATTTTTTATTTCCTGTGTAACCTGAGCCTTGGTATTCTCCAGTGCAACGGTAAATAACGTCTTGTTATACACCCATTTATCATCCTCTAAGATATAAAAGTTATCCGGAGGTGGCGTAGTGATAATTTTGAATGGGTCAAGACATATCCAGCATGGTTTATCTTTTAACTGCCACTGCTCATCATCTACAGGAATTACTGAATCAGGTAATTCCACAGTAAAAGAGGCTGCATCTATCCAGTCAATAACCTCAAAGGTTACCGGATGGTAATACGCATATCGTGTCATCTGTTCACCATAAAATTTTTATATAACCACCCAAGCCACGACCGCCATTGCGGGCAACGTGGTTTACCCAAGTTGATCCTAAACCAGCCCCTCCCCCACCTCCCGCCCCATAACCAGAGCCGGATTGACCATCACTATTCGCTCCTCCCAAGCCCCCTTTTCCATAAGGAGTATTTACTGCAGTTTCACCGTTGCTGGAGTATGTTTTGGGAACCTCTCCTATTGAGTTGGCGTGCGGGGAGTCGATAGTTATGATTTTACCTCCCCCCCCACCAGCACCGCCGGAAGCACTCTGTGAAGAAAAATGTGATGCTCCTCCTGGAATACCTGCTTGCCCCATTGCATCTTCGGGAATCCATCCCGGACCACGCTCTGGTATCACCTGTGTACCTCCAGCCCCTCCAGCCCCTCCGGACCCAACTGTAAAGGAATACATATCTCCGGGTTTAACTGTGAGAGAGGCAATTATCAGTTCACCGGGTTTTCCTGCTCCGCCGCCTAGTCCAAATTTTGGATTCAGCATTGTCGAGCTTCCGGCGACTGCCCCACCTCCACCGCCCCCTCCGCCGCCTGACATTTCCAGAAGTATTTCTGTCACTCCAGCTGGCACGGTAAATGTTCCATTTGATGTATAGAATCGGAATGAGGAATTGTTAATCCTGCTATATGCCTCACAGGCTTTATCATACGCCGCCTTCACCGCGCTCGGTGTCGCCGCCTCCGTCGTACTGTTGCTATCCGTCGCGTTATTAAGCTTCACAATCCCTTTTTGCGACAGGGTGCCGTCTGGAACACCCGTAATCTGTCCCCATGGGTGAGTATGGTTTCCCGCAGCCTTACTATTCGCCAGGTCATATGCCGCCTTCACCGCGCTCGGTGTCGCCGCCTCCGTCGTACTGTTGCTATTGGTCGCGTTATTAAGTTTCACAATCCCTTTTTGTGTCAGGGTACCGTCAGGAATACTCGTAATCTGTCCCCAGGGGTGCGTATGACTACCCGCAGCCTTACTATTCGCCAGGTCATATGCCGCCTTCACCGCGCTCGGAGTCGCCGCCTCTGTCGTGCTGTTGCTATTGGTCGCGTTACTAAGCTTCACAATCCCTTTTTGCGTCAGTGTGCCATCTGGTATATCAGTAATCTGACTCCAGGTATGACGATGATTTCGAGCCTCAATCAGTGCCGCTTTCACCGCTTTTGGCGTAGCCGCTTTGGTTTCGTCATCACTGTCAGTGGCGTTACTCAACTGCGTAAAGCCTTTTTGTGTCAATGTAGCATCAGGGGGGTTAGTCGAATGTTCGTGTTCATCCAGTTGCGAATCGACGTAATCCCGTGTTGCCAGCACAATACTGGGATCAACGGTGAGTGTTACCGCAGTCGTGTTGGACACTTCCATAATGAGACGAATGCAAACTTGCTTACCGCAGCCGCCGGGTAATAGCGGTTTATACGACTCCGGGAATTTACCGATAGCAATGAGTTCACCATCGGTATCAAAAACGCCGACTTCACGTATATACCAGCCGCCGATATTTTCGGGCAGTACAAGTTCCGCAATTAACCAGCTAGGATTATTGGGCGCAACTGTTAATGTATTTAAATCACCGCGCCAGACCTCATGGCGTAATTTAGTTTGACTCGCCGTGGGTTCATAATATTGCCCACCGCCGTCTCCAACGGCCATCTTTTGCAGATGCAGTTGTTTTTTATCCGCAAGAGCACTGGCAATTTTTGCCATCCCTCTATTGGTCAGGAGGGTATAAAATTCATTATCCATAATTACTCCGGGTAAATAGATGTAATTTCAAGGCTCCATTGCCCTGTTCCGTAATAGATTGATGTGTTTTGCTGTACTTCCCGTATCTGGAAAGGTAAAACCGACGTCAGTTCACCACCATAAAGTGCACAACCAATAACAGGAATAGCACTTTGGTTAATGATCCAGACAATTAATGCTTCCAGTTTTGAACGTGTGTTTTTATATTCATGAATGAGTTCTACCAGATTATTGAAAAGGTTTTCATCCATGCCTTTATCCACCAGCTCTATATCAACCTTAAAAAAATAAGCCTTCCCCCCATATTCAAACCATTCTGAAATAGTTCCTGGTAATGAGAGTATTTCCAGCACCCGCCGTACCGCCCAAATCGTTCCTTTATATTTATGCAGCTCAATGGCTTGCTTAATTAGCTCGCGCTTCTCCCGTTCATCGGTGGTAAATAACCAACCTTCCAGCCCCTGAACGTGAAATTGTTCTGCAAGGGCTGGTAATGCCGAAGCATCAACCAGGTCGACCAGATAAACCATCAACGCCGTAAGATCGAGTTGGGCAAAACGCTCGGCGGCGATATTTGCCAGAATCGAAAAACGCTCATCGCTGGCAAGCGGCGGCGGTGGCAGCAATTTATCCATCGCTAACTCCGGCGATCGTTACGTCTATTGCAGTGCATTCCGCCCATTCATGCGCCTGCAAAATACGTTTTGTAGGCAAGTTCAGCACAACGTCATAGACGCCATCGACCTGTAACACTTTGATTATCTGGTTTGGCACAATGTCCTGCCCCAGATGTTTCTGCCGCTGTTGCGTCCAGAGGCTAATCGCTTTACGCGCCGCAGCCAGAGTTGTCTCCTGATCGGCGGTGGTAAACAGCGTTAGCTGCGCACGGATCTCATACGGCACTCGAAGAGCGCATTTCGCACTCACTTTGTCGGTCAGCGGACGTTTTTTCTCCTTGCTAACCTCCTGTTCGATTTGCGCGAGCAGTTCTATTCCCGGCAGTCCGTTCAGGGTTAGCGGGTAGATCTCCACGCAGCCTTCTGGCAATCCCTCGTCCGGCCCCAGTACTGCAACGTCAATAATCGACTGGCTTACGGAAAGCGTATGAAAGCGGTAGGCACCATAGCTGCCCGCATTACTAAAGCTTTCTGGTGCCAGTTGGATACGCTGGCGCAATGCGTCATCGCTCTCTTCACCGCAGCCGCCCGTTGACGCAGTCAGGTTGATTACGTTGATGTCATAATGACCAATCCTGTCGACCAGAGCGCTAATTTGTGCAGGCTGCCAGCCGTTACCCTGTTCACCTGCTGCGAGGCTGGTGGCAGGAACGGCGATATGCAAACTCCTGGCCGGGAGCAGAACATCTTCATCGGTGGCGAACATCACGCTATCAGAGGCACTGGCCCGCGTCCCCTGGGGAATCAGGATATTGCTGGTATACGCACTGACAACCGAAAACTGCAACGTCGTTTTTGCTGACTGCGCAGGCAAACGATGAACGCCCACCAGCTCCCCTAAATAATCCAGCATTGGCGCGCGGGAATACGCGACCAGGTTCTGTTTCGCCGCTTCCTGAATGGCGATGCGTACAAGGTTTTCACGATAGGCAAAAAGGTCAATCAGCAACCGCTCGGCCTGTGCCGGGTAGAGCTTTTTGCCGCTGGCATCTTCGTATTGCGCAATCATCTCGCTGGTAATTTGCGCAGGATCGCGTTCAATAAAATTGGGTTCGGCTATCGCCATAACACCTCCGTTGAGTTGATTACGCCGTCAGCGGCGCGCCATTGCACACGTAACGTCAGATGTTCACCGTCGATTACAGGTGTCACCTTCAGCAACCGGCAGCGCGGTTCCCACTGGCGGATGGCCTCTACCGACTCCCGTACCACATGCGGGATCGCCCGCTCGATGGGATAATCGATGTAGTGCCACAAATTGCTGCCAAACAGCGGTCTGTGGGGATCACTGCCGCGCGGTGTACGCAGAATGATGTGTATTGCCTGGTGAATATCATCCAGTCCGCAGACGTATTCTTCAGGCCGCTGCAAGGCCGGTTGCCAGTGCAGCGTTGAGGGGCGTGTTTTTGTGTTCATGAGGGTATTTTCGCCCTGAACGGGCTGTGGAGATATTAAAGCGATTTAGAAAACTGATTGATTAAAAAGAGAAAACCCGCTATCAGGCGGGTTAAAAGTCAGTGTGAATGGTGGTTGGAGTTGCCACCGCTGTCCTGCAATGCGCCGCTGGCCTGAACGTTGCCGATCACGTTGACATTGCCGGTTATCGTGGCGGCGTTACCGATGCCTCCACTTCCTGCCATCCCACCAAGCCAGGTGAGTTTTTTCATCACCGTGACGTTGCCGGTAAAGGTACTGAGCGGTGCGTCTACCGTTACAGCCATCGCTTTAACATCGACCTTACTGGCTTCAATGCTGACGTCGGTGGCTTTCACATCAACAGTGTCGGAAGTCACGGTGACGTGTTGGGCTTTAACCTCAACGTTGGGCGATATCAGGCTGGTACGGTCGATAACCTCAATCACGATTTTTTCGATACCACCGTTAATCGTAAGCTGGTGGGTGCTGCGGTCATATTCAAACGCTGCGCCATCGGAAAACTGGACATAGCGTTTGTCGCGCGATGCTACTGGCGCGGTATCTACCGTTGAATATACTGCGCCCAGCACCACGCCATCTTCACCGTTATCATCCAGCAGAACCTCCACCTGCTCTCCCATGTCCGGTAGCCAGTAGTCTTTATTGTCCTGGGAATTGCGTTGAAGTACCGCAAGCCAGTTGCTCTTCAGATTGTCACACTCTGGAAGCGTGACTCGCACCCGAACGCTGGTTTCGTCAATATCGCTGATAATCCCCGTTTGCCGGGTTACTCCTTTCATATTTCCTCCTTACTGGCTGGTCGCTGGCCCGCGTGACACGTCGATTTCAGTGGTATAGCCGCTGCGCACAAAACTGTGAGTAGATTTATCAATCAGCCACTGACCGGAAAGCACGCCAAAATCGGTCAGTTCAATTTTATTGCCCGCCGTCAGTTCCGGGCAGCCCATCATTGTGAGCGTTCCGGTTTGCTGATATTCGTTGTGGCTGTCGAGTGCAGCGTTGGCCTTTGCCTGTGCTGCGCCAATGTCCGTCGCCCGACTGTTCAGTTTTAGCGTGTCGGCACTGGTGCCGACTCCACGGGCAGACGGTTTTTGCTGGCTGTCGTGGGTGTAGATAACCAGTTCTTTTTTCTTACTATTTTGATGCTGTACGGTGGCGTTTTTGTAGATACGGTTAATGGTATCTTTGAAGGTGAAATGCGAAACGTCTTTGCGGTCGATCGTTTTTACCGGTGCCAGGCAGCGCAGCGTGGGTAAATGTGAAAAAATCAGCTCTTTTGTCGTCACTTTTACGGCATAACCATATTCACTGGCCAGACGTTTGAGAAATCCAACATCGGTTTCACCATACTGCGTTACCCGGTCGATGGTGAGCGGCTCGATTTTGCCCACCAGTTTCAGACCGTGCGTTTGCGCGATACGGCTGGCGATAGCCGAAAGCGTCGTCTCTTCAAAGCCCTGGCTGTTACGCGTGCGTAGCGCCTGATTGACGGAAGTGGCGATGCCATCAATATTTACCGTAGAAGGTGGCGATGAAATATCAATTTTATCAATAATATACTGACCACAATCGAGCAGCTTTTCCCCCTGATAACCCATATGCAGCGCCAGCGTATCGCCTTTGCCGGGATACCACTCTTTTATCCAGCGTCCATCGGTGTCATCCAGTGTAATCGCGATGGTATCCGACTCGTTTTTAATACTGTCCTGGTAACTGATGCTGGTGACATAAGGCGTGATGTCATAAGTGATATCTTTATGCCCATACCAGAGGGTAAAAATGGGCGTGAGTGTTGCAAAGACGCCGCCAGTTACGCTTATCTCAGCCATGGTGGGATCTCCGATAAGGTTTTATTGACGGAAATGACCGGAATGATGAGCTGAATACCGGAAGGCAGTACCGGATAAATGGCGACATGTGGATTGGCTGCGATAATGCGTTCATAAGCCAGTGCATCGCCGTAGTAATGCCAGGCCAGGTTATCCCAGCGTTCGCCATCGGTGGTGATATGTTCAAGGTATCGCATTACCAGCTCCTCGTAATGGTCGCGGCAGCAAGCTGGCTCACTGCGGGAGTGGTTTGTTGTACCGTTGTTCGTGCCTGATCAACCAACGTTGCGGCTTTATCAAACGTCGCTTCGGCGATGTTGCTGGCAATGTCGTCGAAAAGTGTCTGAGCATGGTCAACCAGCGTACTGGCGTCATTGGCGCAGTCCCGTATACCTGGCATGTTACCCAGTAAAGCTTTAATCTGAGCCGACAACGCTTTTGGGAGTCCTGCCAGCATTTGCAGATCCATTGGCCGTTTAAACAGGGTTTCGATGGCGTCGATAGTCTTTTTCAACGACGTAATTATCTTTTCACACTTTTCTTTTAACGCTTTGGCCTCTTTAATCAGTGCTTTCACTTTTGCCACTGTTTTTTTAATATCTTCAATGGTTTGCGCCAGTTCATCGAGCATCTCTTTGGCTTTGCGCATACCTTCTTCAATGGCGTTCAATATCTGATACAACCAGGACTCCACCTTATTCGGAAAATCGCTCGCCTTTTCCTCGATATTAGGCTCCTGGGTGGTAATTGCCGGGGGCAGCAGTGGGTTTTTCGGATCGCCGGTATACTCCTGGAGCGACATTGTTCCGCTTTGGGCAATGACATTGCCCCAGGGATCGGTGTGCTGGTGAGTGGCGGTTAACTCTGTAATTACAAACCAGCCGCGATAATCTCCGTTGCCAAACACCAGCGCCATTGCTTTGTGAGCAAGCATGGCTTCACGCAGTCGATTCAGCTCTGTTGTGGGTTGGCAAAACTGGCTGTGCAGGGAAAATTCCAGCGCCAGCATATCCAGCTTATCGCCAATAAACTGCACGCCGGGTTTGCCTTCTATACGGGCATGTGTGGCGTAATCCACGCCCATTGTGCTTTTAAAGCCGTCCCAGAATGTGACAACTTTAAATTCAATCTCTCCTAAAACGGCATACATCAGGCATACCCCCGGCGCTGCTGCTGCGCCATTACATCGTTAATCATTCTTTCCAGTTCGCGTTTACTCATCGTCAACACGTTCTGAATCTCTTTAGTGGTGTTTTGTCCGTTACCCTGCACGGTAATTTGTGGCGAAAAATTCACCTGGACTTTTCCCGGGGAACGGGAGGGTAGCGTCGCCGGTTTGGTTACGGATTTACCAGGTAAAGAGGCCGACGCGGGTTTTGCCGATGACGGCGTAGCCGTTTTGCCGGATGGCGCGAGTTGTTTGCCCACCGGCAGCGTTAAAATCGCACCGGCAACGCCTGGAACAACGGTCGCGGGGGAGACTGATGCGGTATTAGCCGTGCCTGTAACAGCCGCAGCCGATGCTTCTGTGCTGATACCCATTGTGGCTTTTAGCCAGTCTGGCATGGCGTTTTTGACCTGATCAATAATGCCTTTCAGTGCGGGGAAAGCATTCATTATGCCGTCGGCCAGGCTACCCAGTATATTGCTGCCGAACTCGCTAAAACTCGCAGGCATCTCAACACCAAACCAATTCATCACATCGGAAAAGGCGCTATAGAACAACTCCAGCGGTGACCAGTCGAGAATCAACCGACAAATTCCTGCAATGCCGCCGTCAAAGGCCGTGGTGATACGTTGCCAGATGGTCGAAAAGAACCTGGAGATAGGTTCCCAGTTGCGATAAATCAGATAAGCCGCGCCCGCAATCGCAGTGATGACCAGACCAATGGGATTCATCAATAACACCCGGCCTAGCGAGAGAACGGTTCGACCAAACAGTTTCAATGCTCCGATCAGGCCACGACCAAGCAGTTGCGTTAGCCATTTTGCGCCGCCACCCAATGACTTAACCGCCGATAGCACTTTACTTGCCGCGCCGCCGAGGGCCAGACTTGCCCTGACTTTCAGGAAGATATCGACCAGACGAATAAACGGCGAGGCGATGAGGTTCGCGCCCAGCTTTAAAACATTAAGCGCACCGTTAAACAGCCAAATCGCCCCGACGATTTTCGCAATGTTTTGCACCAGCGCCGGATGTTCGCGTAGCCAGGCACTGAACTGGCGAATAACCGGCGCAAGGCTTTGTGCCAGCTCGCCAATCGCCGGCATAAGCTGCAAGCCAATGCTGAGCCATAAATCATTTAACGCCAGTTGTAACGCTTTAGTCTGTTCAATGGGCGAGGCCATTTGCGCAGAAAAGTCAGCGTTAATCAGATTCTTGCTGGTAGTTTGCATGGCAGAGGCTTTTAACTGGCGATATTCCTCCATATTCGCCAGCATAGGTGCCAGGAATTCCACCGTTTGCGCATCGCCGAACATTTCGCCCAGATTAAATTGCGCCACCATCGATTGCAGCGCAGTGCTGCGAGCAGATAAATCTTCAATCTGCATAGTGCGTTTGAAGGTGTCGAGGATCGCCGGATTCATCTTCTCAAGCTGCATTTGCACGATATGAGTCATGGCTTCGCTAACACTCATACCGTTTTGCTGATGTTCAAGCAGAGAGCCTTGCAAATCGACGCCCTGGCTGGCGAACCAGCTATCGGTTTTTTTCGAAAAGGTGGTTTGCAGAAAGTGGTCAAAATTCTCAGCCGCCGCACTGGCGCTGGCCCCGTTTTTCATGGCGATCTGCATGGCGGCAGTCAGTTCAGTCATACCTTCCAGACCCTGAGCGCCGGTTTTACCTGCAAATTTGTCTATCCACTGCGTTTGCTCGGCAACGGCAGGCCCACCGCTTTTGCTAATGCCGTACATCATGTTTTGCGCGGCGTGGAAATTTTCTGGCGCAATATTCAGTCGATCATGGGTTGCGAGCGCGGCATTCGCCCATGTTTCAGCACTTTCGCGCGTGGCGGTGGCAGCTTTGGCGATCTCCGGCATATAACGGTTGAGATCCTGTATCGACGACAAATTGCCTTCGATCAGCGTTTGGGCTGCGTTCTGTAAGGTGGTCTGATGCTGGTTAAAATCCATGCTCCAGTCGCACAGATTAAGGCTGAGCGTCTCGCGGGTTGTATCATTCATCCCACCTTTGGTCGCCATATTGACCATGTTGTCCTGGAACTCATACGGCAACTTCCAATCGGGGGCTTCAACATTGAATACTTTGCTAAATTGCCCGGCAAATGTGTGGGTTTTCTCCATCAGATTAGCGCGGCTGCGGCTATTTTCCTCCAGGCGGAGAGCAGAATCGGCAAGTTGCTGCGTTAGTTTGATTACTGTCGCTTGCTGAGAAGAGAGAGCTAACAAAGTTCTGGCGTTGAGTGAGCCGTAACGGGCTATTGCCTGCGTCAACGTCTCATTACGCGCCTGAAGCTGGGTAATAATATCGTTGGCCAAAATTGTTTCTCTTATAGATTGGTGATGGCCCGCTGGTTAGTTTTCTGAAAAATGGGCTGGGAAGAAATAAACCTGGCGGGCTTTAAAGGACTCGCAGACATCAGGTCTGCGAGTCATATTCGATCTTTATTTGAGCGCTGGCTTCATCCAGCCAGTTGCTAAAGTCATCGACGGTAAGGGCGTCTATCTCACTGGGCGGAAAGCGAAACCATCTCGCCAGTAACGCCATTGCCTGCCATAGCAGGGGAGGATTCTGTAACCACGGTAAGCATGGATTGAAATCGTTTCTGCAATGCCTGGTAATCCAGCAAATCCATTTCAGCTAAATCTTCTGGCACCAGTCCGGTCATTGCCGCCATTAGCGGTTCATCCCACTCTTCTGGCTTTTCGCTGATCCGGCGCGCGTTGCGCATATCTTTTACTTTCAGGCGACGTAATTGCAGAGTGTTAATTACGTCTCCCGCCGCTGAAGTAAACGGGAACTGTAAGATATAATGCTCTTTCATTTTGTATCCTTATTTATTTTGCGAAGTTCGGGGCCGTAGCCCCGAATAACTTAGCCACCGATGTTATTGCGATAGGTACTTAATTGATCCACGCCGTTAACCCGAAAAATATTCGCCATATAATCAAGTTCAAGCAGCGTTTCACCATCGACCACTTGTTTAATATAAGTGCAACCAAAGGCGCTGCTGAATTCCGGGTTTTCATTTTGTTTAAATGTTCCCAGTGGATTCTTTTTAAACATGACAGTCAAATGAGTGACTAACGCTAATTGATTCGCTTTCCCCTGGGAGTTATAGCAATCAATACTGGAGCGGCACTGTAATGCTACCGCCTGCCACGGGTTTGCCGTTTTACGCATGACGTCCTGATAAAAGGAGTTCCATTTAATTTCCCCTTCCAGTTTATCGAACCCTGCCGGGAGTTCGATTTTGCCGACCATGCCCAGTGCTTTATGCTCCTGCATAATTAAACTGACATCCGGCAATTTAATTTCGGTTGCACGACCTAAAAGGTTATTACCATCGAGATAAATATTTGCGTTGGTAATACGGTTAATTTGAATTTTTCCAGCCATTAGCTATTGCTCTCCAGAGAGACTAAATATTCAGAAGTAATTTCAGTTTCAAACGTCAGACGTTCCAGCGGCGGCGGCGGGGTGAATTTATAGCTAAGCAATAAATGCCCAGCGCTGAGTTCAGTCGGTGAATTTCGCGCCGGATCGTACCAGCACTCAAAGCCAAGCAGTGCGCCGTCGGCAATCAGCTTACGGCCCCAGGTATTTACTGATTCGGTCAGGGCATCAATCAGCGCCTGATTAATCGGCATATCAATATACTGCTGACTGAAATAACGGATTGACTCATTAATTACATCGCCTGTCCGGCGGACGTTTTCAAAGTTACGCATATGGGTCACGGTAGGCCATGCCGCTGTGCGGTTGCCCCACAAGCGCAGACCAGAGCCGTAACTATTGAAAATAGTGGTAATGCCGTTTTCGTTGAGCTGATTCACTTCGCTTTGAGGATCATCAATCATTGCGGAAAGCGAACGTTCAATACCGGTAATACCCTGAATTTCCTGGTTTGAGTTGCTCCACCAGAAACCTTTTTCGAGGTCTACTTTGGCACGTAGCCCGGCAGCGCGCGAAGAGAGCGGTTCGAGAACTTCCTGGTTAGTGATGCCATCGTAAACTTTGACGTGTGGGTAACATAAACGCGCACGATCAGAGCTGGTATTGAAGTTGATAGCGCCTTGCGAACTGCGTCCTGCCAATACCTGCTGGAATGTCGTCCCAATCGGGGCATCAATGTAGGTAATCGCACCGAGTTTTTCCGCTTGTGCAATCAGCTCGGTAGTTACTGATTTTTGCGTACAGAACACGGGAGCAAGCAGGATTTTGGCGTAGAAACCATACAGGTTATAGGTGTCCTGAAGGAGTTTCATCCCTGTGCGGTCGCCTGCGGTATTTACGGCACCGATAATATCGGCTGCGGTGACCTTTGTAGGATCAACATAGGTATACGTCGCGTAAACCTTCGCCCCTGCCGGGATTTCAGTTCCGGTACGGGTTATAACGCCATCTGCGGCATTAACATTGTAAGATGTATTTTTGTACGTAGTGGAACTGGTACCTGGTCTTAATATTACTGAACTTACTCCCGGATGAGCTAATTTAGCTTTATCGGCACTATTGAACGTAATGGTTTCATTGGCAACATGCAGTCCATGTTTTACCGGATCCAGCACATTAATTACCACCACCGTACCGGCACCGTGGTCATAAATCGCCTTCAGCGCCTGTGGGATCGTAAAGTTAGCCTGAGTTGAGCCAAACTGCGCAGCATCGCTTTCAGAAAGGCATAATGTTGGTTTATTTACCGGACCACAGGGGGCCGTACCGATTAAAGCGATGACGACGGATTTTACCGCTTTAACGGGACGCGGGCCGGTTTCAATTTCAATGGTTTCTACACCGTGCAGATAATTAGCTGCCATGTACAATTTCCTCTCCGTTATTTTGTTCTTCCTGAGTGATGACAGAAGTCAGGTGATTGCGGGCAATCATGGTCATGACCCACTCGTTGTCTTCTGGCAGATCAATTTCACTGTTCGGCCACAATAAGATTTCTTGTCCGTCGGCAAGGGTGACGCCGCTTGCCGGGCCGTTGTAGATGTATTTCATTCAGTTTCCTCGTAATTAACTTCCGTAAGTAGGGGAAGATCCGTGTTTTCCTGTTCAGCGATAAACAGCGAGCTGGTCGCCATTTCCAGGATGTAGCGGCAGAAACCGCCGCTCTCACCCGTATTAATTTCTTTTTCAAGCCAAAGAAGACGATCGCAATCAGGAAGCTGAAGGCCACCCAATGCGCTGCGTATGCGGTCCAGTGCGTTTAACGCATCACAATTTTTGCCAACAATAACGGTGGCGGTTAAGCGGAGCGTTTGCTGTTGCACGAGAGCATCACTGCTTTCAGGCATGGCAAATAGAGAACCGCTATAATTAATAATCACTGTAACTTGCTGCGTCTGCGGAATATATTTATGGGTATCAACCGATGAAATAGATACATCCATTTCGGGATTCTGTTCACGTAATCTGGTCACAACAGAATTCATTACTGATAAAATTTCCATATAGGGTGTTCCTTAATTATCGCTGATTCGTTAACGCTCACTTCGTTATCGTTGAAATGTATTCTGACGTAATGAAGGTGGAGAATCTTTTAATCTGCTTTAGAGAAAAAATTGAATTTAATAGCTACCGCGTTGTAATAGCTCTATTTTGCTATATAAGGCATCCAGCTTTGCTTCTAATACTGCCTGGCCACGAAGATAATCTTCTCTGCGGACATAATGCAGCGGAAGCTCGGCACGAAATTCGAGAAATTCTCTTTCCAGTTTCGACCAACTTGTTTCTGATTCCCGGCGCGCGTTTTCCAGAGATTCAAAACGCTCATTAAGTCTTTTTTCAATTTGCGCTAACAGCAATTTTCCGGCAGCAAACATTAATCCAACGAAGGAAAGCATAAGGGAGATCACTTCCCAAAAATCGATACTGAGTTTCATCGGCCCCTCTGATTAATGAAGACAGCTTGCCTGCCCCCAGAGTAGGTAGCGGGCGGCATGTTGATAGAGGATCATCTTCGGATAGCGACGATTTTCTCGCCAGTTCGTGGCGCTGCGCCCGGCGTTGACTCGCTCGACATGACCAAACCAGCTAGTGGCATCTAACCCTTTGGATGCAGCCAGTTTTTTATCCCGGTTAACCCATCCCTGACCGCCGTTATAGGCGCTTAGGGTAAACGCCATACGCTGACAATCATTTTTCGCTGAGATGTTTTTCCACAAATGCTGGTCATATTGCACCAGTGCGCGAATCGCCCAGGTTGGGTTATAGGGCTTATTTTCACGTAGCTGCGGATACAACAGGCTTATCCATGTCGCTGTGGCAGGCATAAATTGCGCCATGCCTTGTGCGCCAACGGGGGAACGTACCATTGGCTGCCAGGCGGACTCCTGGTGTAATTGCCCGGCAAAGTCGGCCACTGGGGCGTTCAGTCCCCAGACTTCTCGAGCGGTACGAATTAGTTCGTTTCGCCATGCCAGAGAGGCTCGCGGCGGTTCAGAGGCGTTAAGAGGGAAAAGAACGAAAATAATCATAGACGCGATATATTTCAGCCACATCACTATAGCCCTAAGGCGACGGAAAGACAGACGGCGGCAACGATGATGGCGCGGCGAATCATTGCCGCCGCGCAGCAACGCGGTTCCTTCCATGGGCTAAAAGAGTCAGGCCGTGCCCATGGGAACAAACTGCGATCGAGCCAGTATCCCAGCACCGCGGAAAGCGAAACCAGGCTTAGTTTATAAATGACGACCGGGATCTGTGCTGAAGAGGTCCAGCCGATCACGACAAACAGCGCGACGGAAGCGACCAGCCAACCGGAAAGCCGGGGAAGAGTGACTTTTTTCATACGGTATCTCCTGATAAGTGAGCGTTTAGTGTCGCCAGAACCCGCCAGTGAAGAATGAAAAAAGCTTTAATAAATAACTTTAAAAAATAGATTCTCTATAAATGAACATGCCCGCTAATAAATCCACTCAGCAATTAAAGAGCAAAAGGTGACCTCGCGAATAAGCGCGTCATTATGCAGGGAAAAGATGATGGTGAATCGTAGGAATAGTCAGTAGTTATTTGATTTTTAAAGTTTGTTTAAGAAAGTCAGCGACTGTGAGGGAAACGATCTTTTTACACTACAGGTAAAAATAATACTGTATGTGCATACAGTGTCGTGTAAAATGATACTCCTGTTGACAAGAAACATAACGCAAACAATATATTTATTTAGTGAATTTATGCGTTCATTAATATTAAGAATTTATATTTCTGGTGATTGTTTATTTGTTTGTTGAATGTATTGAGTAGCAGTAATGACAACTGCTTAGCGTATATCCGTGGTTTTACACGCATCGGGTCTTATTCAGGATGCAAGATATATGGAGATGAAAAATGATACGAAAATCAAAAGAGATGGTCCGGACACCGGAGATCATTAACGACCTGGCTTTTCATGCATCGCAAGTTCTGATTGAAAGCATCAATCTCGACAGTTCATCGGCGGAAAATGTGGGCTTTGCCATTGCCGACCGAATGATGCGCAACTGGGGCGGGCAAAGCATTTATTTCCCAAAAGGGATCTCCGGACGGGCGTCGGAGCGTGACTACCAAATCTATAGCGAGTGCGATGGGCGCAACTACGCCGAATTAGCGAAGAAATATAATCTGACGCTGCAATGGATTTATAAGATAGTGAAACGCGTACATGCGGAAAAGCAACAGCGCCGCAGTAATTCGTAATTGAACCGGCATGGTGAATAGCGTCGTGGGTCGCTATTCACCTCTACTGATCGTTTACTCAAACAAATTAAAATGCAGCTTCTGCACCACCTGCTCGGCATCTTCGCCTGGCACCAGGAAGCACAGGTTATGGCTGGATGCGCCGTAACAAATCATGCGAATGTTGAACGGTTCCAGTACGCCGAATACCTCTTTGCCAACGCCGCAGGCTTTTGACAGGTCATTGCCAATCAACGCGACCAGCGCCAGACCTTCCTCCACTTCTACCCGGCATAGTGCAGACAGCTCCATCAGCAGAGATTGCGTCAGCAAGGTATCGCCAGTGGAGGTTGAACCGGTGGTATCAAGGGTTAATGCCACGCTCACTTCGGAGGTGGTGATGAGATCCACCGAAATATTATGCCGCGCGAGGATGCCGAAAACTTCCGCGAGGAAACCGCGAGAATGCAGCATATTCAGGCTGTGCAAAGTGAGCAGAGTCTGATTGCGACGAAGCGCCAGCGCGCGGAACAGCGGCGGATTTTCAGTTTTATTGCACACCAGCGTACCACCTGCGCGTGGGTCTTTGCTGGAGCCGACAAAGACCGGGATATCGCTGCGTACTGCGGGTAGCAACGTTGCCGGATGCAGTACTTTTGCACCAAAAGTTGCCATCTCTGCCGCTTCGGCAAACGCGATTTCATCAATGCGTTTTGCTGCGGAAACCACGCGTGGATCGGTGGTGTAGATGCCCGGGACGTCGGTCCAGATATCAACACGAGATGCGTGTAAAGCCTCCGCCAGCAAGGCTGCCGTATAATCGCTGCCTCCACGGCCAAGCGTCGTTGTACGACCTTTATTTTCGCTACCGATAAATCCCTGGGTGATCACTAAGCCTTCATTGAGGCGTGGGAGCAGCTGCAGCGCGGCCAGTTCCGCCAGCGCGGCTACATCTGGCTCTGCACGACCAAATCGGTCGTTGGTACGCATCACTTTACGTACATCAAACCACTGTGCCTGAACATCACGTTCGCGCAGGATCTCGACAAACAGCAGGGTCGACATCAGCTCGCCGTGGCTGACCAGTTCATCTGTCAGCGCCGGAGACGTTGCCAGCGCCGCCGCTTCCGCCAGAACGGTAATGTTCTCCAGCAGACGTTCAATCTCTTCGCGGATAACGTTCGGGTAACGCAGACGTTCCAGAATGGCAAACTGGATATTGCGGATAGCGTCGAGTTTTTCGAATCGCTCGCCAGGTTCCAGTCCTTCAGCTAAAGCGACCAGCAGATTAGTGATACCAGCAGAAGCCGAGAGGACAACTAAACGTACGTTGGCATCAGAAAGCACAATATCAGCGCTGCGGTTCATGGCGTCAAAATCAGCTACGCTGGTACCGCCAAATTTGGAGACAACAATTTCAGACATAACTACCTCGTGTCAGGGGATCCATTTTCAGCCTTGGCACAAGGGAAGAGCGGAAGACGGGTGGGCGCAGAGCGATACTTCGCTACTATTTTCACCCAGAAGTGCTCCACCACTTGCGAAACGCCCGACTGCGAACGCTTCTGGTGACAACCCAGGGGATTCAGCCCCTGTAGCCGATGATGAACGTGGCCAGCCGTTCAATCACCTCGGCGATGCACCCCCTCAGGTGTTATCACAGGACTGGCTCCTCCAACACCGTTACTTGGGCAACGCGCCTCTTCTGGCCTGCGCTAGCGCAGGTAGTACATTTATAAATAAAGGGTGAGCGGGGCGGTTGTCAACGATGGGGTCATGCGGATTTTTCATCCACTCCTGGCGGTCAGTAGTTCAGCTAATAAATGCTTCACTGCGCTAAGGGTTTACACTCAACATTACGCTAACGGCACTAAAACCATCACATTTTTCTGTGACTGGCGCTACAATCTTCCAAAGTCACAATTCTCAAAATCAGAAGAGTATTGCTAATGAAAAACATCAATCCAACGCAGACCGCTGCCTGGCAGGCACTACAGAAACACTTCGATGAAATGAAAGACGTTACGATCGCCGATCTTTTTGCTAAAGACGGCGATCGTTTTTCTAAGTTCTCCGCAACCTTCGACGATCAGATGCTGGTGGATTACTCCAAAAACCGCATCACTGAAGAGACGCTGGCGAAATTACAAGATCTGGCGAAAGAGTGCGATCTGGCGGGCGCGATTAAGTCGATGTTCTCTGGCGAGAAGATCAACCGCACTGAAAACCGCGCCGTACTGCACGTAGCGCTGCGTAACCGTAGCAATACCCCGATTCTGGTTGATGGCAAAGATGTTATGCCGGAAGTCAACGCGGTGCTGGAGAAGATGAAAACCTTCTCGGAAGCGATTATTTCCGGTGAGTGGAAGGGCTATACCGGCAAAGCAATCACTGACGTAGTGAACATCGGGATCGGCGGTTCTGACCTCGGCCCGTACATGGTGACTGAAGCACTGCGTCCGTACAAAAATCACCTGAACATGCACTTTGTTTCTAACGTCGATGGGACTCACATCGCGGAAGTGCTGAAAAAAGTAAACCCGGAAACTACGCTGTTCCTGGTAGCCTCTAAAACCTTCACCACTCAGGAAACCATGACCAACGCCCATAGCGCGCGTTACTGGTTCCTGAAAGCGGCAGGTGATGAAAAACACGTTGCGAAACACTTTGCGGCGCTCTCCACCAATGCCAAAGCCGTTGGTGAGTTTGGTATTGATACCGCCAACATGTTCGAGTTCTGGGACTGGGTCGGTGGTCGTTACTCTTTATGGTCAGCGATTGGCCTGTCGATTGTTCTCTCCATCGGCTTTGATAACTTCGTTGAATTGCTTTCTGGCGCACACGCGATGGACAAGCATTTCTCCACCACGCCTGCCGAGAAAAACCTGCCTGTACTGCTGGCGCTGATTGGCATCTGGTACAACAATTTCTTTGGCGCGGAAACTGAAGCGATTCTGCCGTATGACCAGTATATGCACCGTTTCGCGGCGTACTTCCAGCAGGGCAATATGGAGTCCAACGGTAAGTATGTTGACCGTAACGGTAACGTCGTGGATTACCAGACTGGCCCGATTATCTGGGGTGAACCCGGCACGAACGGTCAGCACGCGTTCTACCAGCTGATCCACCAGGGAACCAAAATGGTACCGTGCGATTTCATCGCTCCGGCTATCACCCATAACCCGCTCTCTGATCATCACCAGAAACTGCTGTCTAACTTCTTCGCTCAGACCGAAGCGCTGGCGTTTGGTAAATCCCGCGAAGTGGTTGAGCAGGAATATCGCGATCAGGGTAAAGATCCGGCAACCCTTGACTACGTGGTGCCGTTCAAAGTGTTCGAAGGTAACCGCCCGACCAACTCTATCCTGCTGCGCGAAATCACTCCGTTCAGCCTGGGTGCGTTGATTGCGCTGTATGAGCACAAAATCTTTACTCAGGGCGTGATCCTGAACATCTTCACCTTCGACCAGTGGGGCGTGGAGCTGGGTAAACAACTGGCGAACCGTATTCTGCCAGAGCTGAAAGATGATAAAGAAATCAGCAGCCACGATAGCTCGACCAATGGTCTGATTAACCGCTATAAAGCGTGGCGCGGTTAATCATCGTTCATGCCTGATGCCGCTATGTAGGCCGGATAAGGCGTTCACGCCGCATCCGGCAACCGATGCCGATATGTACATCGTATTCGGCAATTAATACATAGCACGATTGATTAAATAACCTTAATAACAATGCCGACGTTATGTCGGCATTTTTTTATCAGATAAATCCCCTTGTCTGTGATTTAACGGAAATCATGCCGTGAGGTTAATCCTAAAATAAATTTTTAATCGTGATTGATTTCGGAAAATACGTAGATTGATTATTTTTAATTCTATTTTAACTTTTTGATTTTTAATCTTATTTATATATAAGTTGAAACTTATATTTGATATTCATTCCAATTATCCTAAAACCCCATCGCTAATTCCCCACACCGTAATTCGCATGCTTTAGTTGTGTATACTCGATCCCGCCCGAAATGTTTTTGGGTAAATCTCCATTCATTCAATGAAGGGAAATTGTTATGAAAAAAGTTCTGTATGGCATTTTTGCCATATCTGCGCTTGCGGCGACTTCTGCGTGGGCTGCACCTGTACAGGTGGGCGAAGCGGCAGGGTCGGCAGCAACGTCGGTTTCGGCGGGGAGTTCCTCCGCGACCAGCGTCAGCACCGTAAGCTCGGCGGTGGGTGTCGCGCTCGCGGCAACCGGTGGCGGTGATGGTTCTAATACCGGGACCACAACAACCACGACCACCAGTACCCAGTAATAAAGTATGTATCCCCAAAATAATTCGAGTCATTGCATCTGTGGCTTGAAGTATGAAGGGATTTACCATAACCACACTCCGGTGTGGTTATTCTGCCCCTCTGGAGAAGAGTCGTGAAGCGACCTGCACTCATTCTTATCTGCCTGCTATTACAGGCCTGTTCAGCCACGACTAAAGAGCTGGGCAATTCGCTGTGGGACAGTCTGTTCGGCACGCCAGGCGTACAGCTGACGGACGATGATATTCAAAATATGCCCTACGCCAGCCAGTACATGCAGCTTAATGGCGGGCCGCAATTGTTTGTGGTGCTGGCCTTTGCTGAAGACGGACAACAAAAATGGGTCACTCAGGATCAGGCCACTCTCGTCACACAACATGGTCGTCTGGTGAAGACTTTGCTTGGCGGCGACAACCTGATTGACGTGAATAACCTTGCCGCCGACCCGCTGATTAAACCCGCACAAATTGTTGATGGTGCAACATGGACGCGCACGATGGGCTGGACCGAGTACCAGCAGGTACGCTACGCCACCGCACGCTCAGTCTTCAAATGGGATGGCACCGATACCGTCAAAGTCGGCAGCGATGAAACTCCGGTTCGCGTGCTGGACGAAGACGTCTCCACCGACCAGGCGCGCTGGCATAACCGCTATTGGATCGACAGCGAAGGGCAAATTCGCCAGTCGGAACAGTATCTCGGCGCGGATTATTTCCCGGTGAAAACCACTCTCATCAAGGCGGCAAAACAATGATTAAACAAACTATTGTCGCATTGATTTTGAGTGTGGGGGCGTCATCGGTCTTCGCGGCGGGAACCGTCAAGGTATTCAGCAATGGCAGCAGTGAGGCCAAAACGCTGACGGGGGCAGAGCATTTAATCGATCTGGTAGGCCAACCGCGGCTGGCAAACAGTTGGTGGCCCGGTGCGGTGATTAGCGAAGAGCTGGCAACGGCGGCAGCATTGCGTCAGCAGCAGGCGTTGCTGACACGGCTGGCAGAACAGGGCGCAGATTCCAGCGCCGACGATGCCGCTGCGATTAACGCCTTACGCCAGCAAATTCAGGCGTTGAAAGTGACGGGCAGGCAAAAAATCAATCTTGATCCCGATATCGTCCGCGTTGCCGAACGCGGTAACCCGCCGTTGCAGGGCAACTACACGCTGTGGGTCGGACCACCGCCGTCCACGGTCACGTTGTTCGGGCTTATCAGCCGTCCTGGCAAGCAGCCATTCACTCCAGGTCGCGACGTGGCGAGCTATCTCTCCGGGCAGAACCTGCTTAGCGGTGCGGATCGCAGCTACGCGTGGGTGGTTTACCCGGACGGACGCACGCAAAAAGCGCCGGTGGCTTACTGGAACAAGCGTCACGTAGAGCCGATGCCCGGCAGCATTATTTATGTTGGCCTCGCGGACTCCGTCTGGAGTGAGACGCCTGATGCCCTTAACGCCGACATTCTTCAGACTCTGACGCAGCGGATACCTCAATAATGAAAAAAAGACATCTGCTTAGCTTACTGGCGCTGGGCATTAGCACAGCTTGCTACGGCGAAACATATCCTGCGCCCATTGGTCCGTCGCAGTCGGATTTCGGTGGCGTAGGATTATTACAAACGCCCACCGCGCGTATGGCACGGGAAGGGGAGTTGAGTCTGAACTATCGCGATAACGATCAGTACCGTTATTACTCAGCTTCAGTGCAACTCTTCCCGTGGCTAGAAACAACGCTGCGCTACACCGACGTGCGCACCCGGCAGTACAGCAGCGTCGAAGCGTTCTCTGGCGATCAAACGTATAAAGATAAAGCCTTCGATCTCAAACTGCGTTTGTGGGAAGAGAGTTACTGGCTGCCGCAAGTGGCGGTTGGTGCGCGGGATATCGGCGGTACGGGGCTGTTTGATGCGGAATATCTTGTTGCCAGCAAAGCCTGGGGGCCGTTCGATTTTACGCTCGGCCTGGGCTGGGGATATCTGGGCACCAGCGGTAATGTGAAAAATCCGCTCTGTTCAGCCAGTGATAAATATTGCTATCGCGATAACAGCTACAAACAGGCGGGATCTATCGACGGTAGCCAGATGTTCCACGGTCCTGCCTCACTGTTTGGCGGCGTGGAATACCAGACGCCCTGGCAACCGCTGCGCCTGAAACTGGAGTATGAAGGCAATAATTATCAGCAGGATTTTGCCGGGAAGCTGGAGCAAAAAAGTAAGTTTAACGTCGGTGCGATTTATCGCGTTACCGATTGGGCCGACGTTAACCTTAGCTATGAACGTGGCAACACCTTTATGTTTGGCGTTACGTTGCGCACCAACTTTAACGATCTGCGCCCGTCTTACAACGATAACGCCCGCCCGCAATATCAACCGCAGCCGCAGGATGCCATTTTGCAGCATTCGGTGGTGGCGAATCAGTTAACGCTGTTGAAATACAATGCCGGACTTGCCGATCCACAGATCCAGGCGAAAGGCGATACGCTGTATGTTACCGGCGAGCAGGTGAAATATCGTGATTCGCGCGAAGGGATCATCCGTGCTAATCGGATCGTGATGAACGATCTGCCGGATGGGATCAAAACGATCCGCATTACGGAAAATCGCCTTAACATGCCGCAGGTGACGACGGAAACCGATGTCGCCAGCCTGAAAAATCATCTCGCCGGAGAGCCGTTGGGCCACGAAACGACGCTGGCGCAAAAACGCGTCGAGCCAGTGGTTCCACAGTCCACCGAGCAGGGCTGGTATATCGACAAATCACGCTTTGATTTCCATATCGATCCGGTGCTGAACCAGTCGGTCGGTGGCCCGGAAAACTTTTACATGTATCAGCTGGGCGTGATGGGAACGGCAGATTTGTGGCTGACGGACCATCTGCTGACCACCGGCAGCCTGTTTGCAAATCTTGCCAACAACTACGACAAGTTTAACTACACCAATCCGCCGCAGGACTCGCACTTACCGCGCGTTCGTACCCATGTGCGCGAGTATGTGCAGAACGATGTCTATGTGAATAACCTGCAAGCCAACTACTTCCAGCATCTGGGCAACGGCTTCTACGGTCAGGTCTACGGTGGTTATCTCGAAACCATGTTTGGCGGTGCGGGGGCAGAAGTGTTGTATCGCCCGCTGGACAGCAACTGGGCGTTTGGTCTGGATGCCAACTACGTTAAACAGCGCGACTGGCGTAGTGCAAAAGATATGATGAAATTCACCGACTACAGCGTGAAAACCGGACATCTGACCGCCTACTGGACGCCATCTTTCGCTCAGGATGTGTTAGTGAAAGTGAGCGTCGGGCAGTATCTGGCTGGGGATAAAGGCGGCACGCTGGAGATCGCCAAACGCTTTGATAGCGGCGTGGTGGTGGGTGGCTATGCCACGATCACCAATGTTTCGAAAGAGGAGTACGGCGAAGGGGACTTCACCAAAGGCGTGTATGTCTCTGTACCGCTGGATCTCTTCTCGTCTGGCCCGACACGCAGCCGTGCGGCAATTGGCTGGACGCCGCTGACGCGTGACGGTGGTCAGCAACTTGGGCGTAAGTTCCAGTTGTATGACATGACCAGCGACCGTAGCGTCAATTTCCGCTAAGTCATGGAAAAGGTGCCAGTTTTCGCACTCACTGGCACCTTTATTCTTAATGGCCTGTCGAGCCATCAGGAACGCAGTTCACCCCCGGTTTGCGATCTGGTGTGTAAAGGCGAAAACATTCTGTCTTCCTGTCCGTCGATATCGGTTGCAGGTCTGGTTGCCTGAGCGACTGGGCCATCATTGGGCTGGAGACATTGCTTTGCGGTAGGTCGGCTTTATCAGCAGTACCGAGCGGACCAGCATAAGCAGGAAGAACAGAGACTGATAACATCAAAGCAGCAAAATAAGGCTTCATTTTTACCACCTTTATCAGGTTACGTTTCATTTGTTCCAGAGGAACATTGTCGATTTTTCGCGCATTGCTGGTGGCTGGGAATCACCTGAATGGGTGATTTTTTGGACAGTGTGTTTTGCCAGATACGATGTTGATGGGAGATGCCACTTAATCCAGGTTGAACAAAACATACACAAAAAATATAGATCTCCGTCACATTTTTGCGTTATACAGGAAGCTCGCCACTGTGAAGGAGGTACTGCTATGACGTCACTCTCTCGTCCGCGCGTGGAGTTTATCTCCACCATTTTGCAGACCGTACTCAATCTTGGCCTGCTGTGCCTCGGCCTGATTTTGGTTGTCTTCCTCGGCAAAGAAACGGTGCATCTGGCTGATGTGCTGTTCGCGCCAGAACAAACCAGCAAATATGAGCTGGTAGAAGGGCTGGTGGTTTACTTTCTCTATTTCGAATTTATCGCGCTGATTGTGAAGTACTTTCAGTCCGGTTTTCACTTCCCGCTACGTTACTTTGTCTATATTGGGATCACCGCCATTGTGCGCTTGATCATCGTCGATCATAAATCGCCACTGGATGTGTTGATCTACTCGGCAGCGATCCTGTTACTGGTGATCACCCTGTGGTTATGTAATTCGAAACGGTTGAAGCGGGAGTAAAAAAAGGCGCTCCGTGGAGCGCCGAATAACAGTCACAAGTTGGGATAACGTAAGTTGAGGGTGCAGCGGCATAACATTGGCAGAACAACATCTTTAACCTTTCACACCACCTGCCGTCAGGCCGTTGACCAGCCAGCGTTGAGCCAGCAAGAAGACGATGGTGATCGGTAATGCAGACATCACGGCAGCGGCGGCAAAGTCACCCCACAGGTAGTTTTGCGGGTTGAGGTATTGCTGCATCCCCACGGCCAGGGTGTAGCTGTTTACGTCACGCAGTAACAGCGACGCGACCGGAACTTCAGTAATGGCAGCGATAAACGACAGGATGAATACCACCGCCAGAATCGGTACTGACAGCGGCAACAGGACAAGGCGAAAGGCCTGCCACGGTGTCGCACCATCCAGCGCCGCCGCTTCTTCCAGCGAACTGTCGATGGTTTCGAAATAGCCTTTGATGGTCCAGACATGCAGCGCAATCCCACCCAGATACGCGAAAATTACGCCGCCGTGAGTATTCAGGCCAATGAATGGAATGTACTCACCCAAACGATCAAACAACGCATACAACGCGACCAGTGAAAGTACTGCCGGGAACATCTGGAAAATCAGCATTCCTTTCAGCAGCGTCGCTTTGCCTGGAAAGCGCATACGGGCGAAAGCGTAGGCGCAGGTGGTGGAGAGCGCCACAATGCCAATCGCGGAAATCCCGGCGACCTTTACCGAGTTCCACAGCCACAGCAGTACCGGGAATGGCGGTGGCGTAATGCGACCATCAGCCTGTTCTACGCTAAAACCTAACGCCAGTTTCCAGTGATCCCAGGAGATTTGCTCCGGGATCAGGCTGCCGGTCGCAAAGTTCCCCTGGCGCAGTGAGATAGCGACGACCATCAGCAGCGGGAACATAATCGCCGCGATAAAAAGTAGCAGTAGCAGGTGAGTAATAAACAAACGTGCTTTTTGCGATTTCGGTTGGACCATTGCCATTTTTGTTATCTCCCTTAATCAAACTTCATTCGCGTGGCTTTCAGGTTCACTATCGCCAGCGCACCCACCAGCAGGAAGATCAGCGTGGCAATTGCTGCCGCCAGACCGAAGTCCTGACCCCCGCCGCCTTCAAAAGCGATACGGTAGGTGTAGTTAACGAGCAGGTCGGTATAACCGGCTGGCGTGGTCGTGCCAAGACGATCCGGGCCGCCGTTGGTTAACAGTTGAATCAGCACGAAGTTGTTAAAGTTAAAGGCGAAGCTGGCGATCATCAGCGGCGTCAGCGGTTTAATCAGCAGCGGCAGCGTAATCTTAAAGAAGTTCTGGAACGGACCTGCGCCATCCATTGCTGAGGCTTCATATAAATCGTCCGGAATCGCTTTCAGCAAGCCCATGCAGAGGATCATCATGTACGGATAACCCAGCCAGGTGTTGACGATAATCAGCATCGTGCGGGCGGTGGTCGGATCGCTGAACCAGGCGGGCTTCACGCCAAACAGCGCGCTCAACATCATGTTGATTTCACCGAAACTCTGGTTAAACAACCCTTTGAAAATCAAGATTGAAATGAACGATGGCACCGCGTAGGGCAGAATCAGCAGGACGCGATAGACCGCTTTGCCGCGCAACGCTTCCCACTGCACCAGACACGCCAGAACCATGCCGACCGCCACCGTTAAAAAAACGGTGATCAGCGAGAACACCACGGTCCAGACGAAAATGGCGAGGAACGGTTTCTGAATGCCTTCGTCGGTGAAGACGCGGGTAAAGTTTTTCCAGCCGGTGGTCACGGTATAACCGGGGCTTAGCTTTTCATCGCCCCAGTTGCCGTCGGCGGTAATGGACTGGTAAAAACCAATTTGGTTATTCGGACGATATTTCACGCCGCTCTGATTATTCGTCAACGTGCCGTCACCGTCGAGTGTGTAGAGCGGCTGCGTGCCAGAAAACTGGCGCAGGGAGCTCATCATCACTTTGTTGCCATCCGGCAGAATGGCGGTAATGTCACTCAGCGCCTGACGATTTTGGGTAATCACGCGTAGATTCGCGCGTTCGCCTTCGGGCTGGGCGGTCGTTTCTTTCAGTTGCAGTTTTTGCTCGCCGCCAAATTTAAACGCGTCGGAAAGGTAATTTTTGCCGGTTTCGCCGTCGCTGAGCGCCAGTTGCCACTCATCGCCCGCCGGGTAAAGACCAAAGTTATAGGTTTTGCCTGCTTGCCAGGAGCGATCTAACAACACTTCCTGTGCACGTTCAAAAGTCAGCTGGTTAGTGCTGCTGTAGTTGGTGAAGGCAATGGCGATGGTGCAGACCAGAGGGAAGAGGACGAATAATCCCATTCCAGCCATTCCCGGGTAAACATAGCGCCAGGCGTAGGCTTTACGATTGGCGAAAATATACAGCCCCGCTGAACTCAATATCAGCGTGGTAATGGCGAACAGGTATTCCCCTTGTGCGTACATTAAAACAACAAGGTAACCCACCAGCAGGCCGAGCAGACCTAACACTGACCATTTCAGCGCGTCGCTTTGCCACCAATGTTTCTTTTTAATGACATCCATGGGGTTCTTCCTCATTCCAGGACGGATAAGGCTTTCACGCCTTATCCGACAACAACTGCCTGATGCGACGCTGACGCGCCTTACCAGGCCTACATACGTTTCGGTTTTGTAGGCCGGACAAGGCGTTCACGCCGCATCCGGCATTTCACAGCATTACTTGGTGATACGAGTCTGCGCGTCTTTCAGGGCTTCATCGACAGTCTGACGACCGCTGGCGGCGTTGATCACCGCAGTACGCACGGCATACCAGAAAGCGGACATCTGCGGGATGTTCGGCATGATTTCACCTTTCTGGGCGTTTTCCATGGTGGCGGCAATACGTGGATCTTTCGCCAACTCTTCCTCGTAAGACTTCAGCGCTACGGCACCCAGCGGTTTGTCTTTATTAACCGCTTCCAGACCTTCGTCAGTCAGCAGATAGTTTTCGAGGAACTCTTTCGCCAGCTCTTTGTTCGGACTGGCGGCGTTAATACCTGCGCTCAGCACGCCAACGAACGGTTTGGATGGATGACCCTTGAAGGTCGGCAGTACCGTTACACCATAATTCACTTTGCTGGTGTCGATGTTGGACCATGCCCACGGGCCGTTGATGGTCATCGCTGTTTCGCCTTTATTAAAGGCAGCTTCTGCGATGGAGTAATCGGTGTCTGCATTCATGTGTTTGTTTTTAATCAGGTCAACCAGGAAGGTCAGACCCGCTTTCGCGCCAGCGTTATCCACGCCCACGTCTTTAATGTCGTACTTGCCGTTTTCATACTTGAACGCATAACCCCCGTCAGCAGCAATCAGCGGCCAGGTGAAGTACGGTTCTTGCAGGTTGAACATCAGCGCGCTCTTGCCTTTCGCTTTCAGTTCTTTATCCAGCGCCGGGATCTCTTCCCAGGTTTTTGGCGGGTTCGGCAGCAGATCTTTGTTATAAATCAGCGATAACGCTTCAACAGCGATCGGGTAAGCAATCAGCTTGCCGTTGTAACGTACGGCATCCCAGGTAAACGGATACAGCTTGTCCTGGAACGCTTTGTCCGGGGTGATTTCAGCCAACAGGCCAGATTGAGCGTAGCCACCAAAGCGGTCGTGCGCCCAGAAGATAATGTCAGGGCCATCGCCAGTTGCCGCAACCTGAGGGAATTTCTCTTCCAGTTTATCCGGATGCTCAACGGTGACTTTAATTCCGGTATCTTTCTCGAATTTCTTACCGACTTCAGCGAGACCGTTATAGCCTTTATCGCCGTTAATCCAGATTACCAGTTTACCTTCTTCGATTTTGGCGAGAGCCGAGGCGGAAAACATCATCGTCGTTAATGCGGATAATGCGAGGATGCGTGCACCTGTTTTTATTTTCATAATCTATGGTCCTTGTTGGTGAAGTGCTCGTGAAAACACCTAAACGGACTCTAGTTTCTTTATACAGCAACCTCTTTCCATCCTCCTTGCCCCTACGCCCCACCGTTGCTTTGTGTGATCTCTGTTACAGAATTGGCGGTAATGTGGAGATGCGCACATAAAATCGCCACGATTTTTGCAAGCAACATCACGAAATTCCTTACATGACCTCGGTTTAGTTCACAGAAGCCGCGTTCTCATCCTCCCGCCTCCTCCCCCATAAAAAAGCCAGGGGGTGGAGGATTTAAGCCATCTCCTGATGACGCATAGTCAGCCCATCATGAATGTTGCTGTCGATGACAGGTTGTTACAAAGGGAGAAGGGCATGGCGAGCGTACAGCTGCAAAATGTAACGAAAGCCTGGGGCGAGGTCGTGGTATCGAAAGATATCAATCTCGATATCCATGAAGGTGAATTCGTGGTGTTTGTCGGACCGTCTGGCTGCGGTAAATCGACTTTACTGCGCATGATTGCCGGGCTTGAGACGATCACCAGCGGCGACCTGTTCATCGGTGAGAAACGGATGAATGACACTCCGCCAGCAGAACGCGGCGTTGGTATGGTGTTTCAGTCTTACGCGCTCTATCCCCACCTGTCAGTAGCAGAAAACATGTCATTTGGCCTGAAACTGGCAGGCGCAAAAAAAGAGGTGATTAACCAACGCGTCAACCAGGTGGCGGAAGTGCTGCAACTGGCGCATTTGCTGGATCGCAAACCGAAAGCGCTCTCCGGTGGTCAGCGTCAGCGCGTGGCGATTGGCCGTACGCTGGTGGCCGAGCCAAGCGTATTTTTGCTCGATGAACCGCTCTCCAACCTCGATGCTGCACTGCGTGTGCAAATGCGTATCGAAATCTCCCGCCTGCATAAACGCCTGGGCCGCACAATGATTTACGTCACCCACGATCAGGTCGAAGCGATGACGCTGGCCGACAAAATCGTGGTACTGGACGCCGGTCGCGTGGCGCAGGTTGGGAAACCGCTGGAGCTGTACCACTATCCGGCAGACCGTTTTGTCGCCGGATTTATCGGTTCGCCAAAGATGAACTTCCTGCCGGTAAAAGTGACCGCCACCGCAATCGATCAAGTGCAGGTGGAGCTGCCGATGCCAAATCGTCAGCAAGTCTGGCTGCCTGTTGAAAGCCGTGATGTCCAGGTTGGAGCCAATATGTCGCTGGGTATTCGCCCGGAACATCTACTGCCGAGTGATATCGCTGACGTCATCCTTGAGGGTGAAGTTCAGGTCGTCGAGCAACTCGGCAACGAAACTCAAATCCATATCCAGATCCCTTCCATTCGTCAAAACCTGGTGTACCGCCAGAACGACGTGGTGTTGGTAGAAGAAGGTGCCACATTCGCTATCGGCCTGCCGCCAGAGCGTTGCCATCTGTTCCGTGAGGATGGCACTGCATGTCGTCGACTGCATAAGGAGCCGGGCGTTTAAGCACCCCACAAAACACACAAAGCCTGTCACAGGTGATGTGAAAAAAGAAAAGCAATGACTCAGGAGATAGAATGATGATTACTCTGCGCAAACTTCCTCTGGCGGTTGCCGTCGCAGCGGGCGTAATGTCTGCTCAGGCAATGGCTGTTGATTTCCACGGCTATGCACGTTCCGGTATTGGCTGGACAGGTAGCGGCGGTGAACAACAGTGTTTCCAGACTACCGGTGCTCAAAGTAAATACCGTCTTGGCAACGAATGTGAAACTTATGCTGAATTAAAATTGGGTCAGGAAGTGTGGAAAGAGGGCGATAAGAGCTTCTATTTCGACACTAACGTGGCCTATTCCGTCGCACAACAGAATGACTGGGAAGCTACCGATCCGGCCTTCCGTGAAGCAAACGTGCAGGGTAAAAACCTGATCGAATGGCTGCCAGGCTCCACCATCTGGGCAGGTAAGCGCTTCTACCAACGTCATGACGTTCATATGATCGACTTCTACTACTGGGATATTTCTGGTCCTGGTGCCGGTCTGGAAAACATCGATGTTGGCTTCGGTAAACTCTCTCTGGCAGCAACCCGCTCCTCTGAAGCAGGTGGTTCTTCCTCTTTCGCCAGCAACAATATTTATGACTATACCAACGAAACCGCGAACGACGTTTTCGATGTGCGTTTAGCGCAGATGGAAATCAATCCGGGCGGCACATTAGAACTGGGTGTCGACTACGGTCGTGCCAACCTGCGTGATAACTATCGTCTGGTTGATGGCGCATCGAAAGACGGCTGGTTGTTCACTGCTGAACATACTCAGAGTGTCCTGAAGGGCTTTAACAAGTTTGTTGTTCAGTACGCTACTGACTCGATGACCTCGCAGGGTAAAGGTCTGTCGCAGGGTTCTGGCGTCGCGTTTGATAACGAAAAATTTGCCTACAATATCAACAACAACGGTCACATGCTGCGTATCCTCGACCACGGAGCGATCTCCATGGGCGACAACTGGGACATGATGTACGTGGGTATGTACCAGGATATCAACTGGGATAACGACAACGGCACCAAGTGGTGGACCGTCGGTATTCGCCCGATGTACAAGTGGACGCCAATCATGAGCACCGTGATGGAAATCGGCTACGACAACGTCGAATCCCAGCGCACCGGCGACAAGAACAATCAGTACAAAATTACCCTCGCACAACAATGGCAGGCTGGCGACAGCATCTGGTCACGCCCGGCTATTCGTGTCTTCGCAACCTACGCCAAGTGGGATGAGAAATGGGGTTACGACTACACCGGTAACGCTGATACCAACGCGAACTTCGGCAAAGCCGTTCCTGCTGATTTCAACGGCGGCAGCTTCGGTCGTGGCGACAGCGACGAGTGGACCTTCGGTGCCCAGATGGAAATCTGGTGGTAATAGCAAAAACTGGGCCGGATAAGGTGCTTGCGCCGCATCCGGCATAAAAACAGGTTGTCATTATCTGAAAGGGGCGCAAGCCCCTCTGATTATCGGGTTTAGCGCGCTATTGCCTGGCTACCGCTGAGCTCCAGATTTTGAGGTGAAAACAATGAAAATGAATAAAAGTCTCATCGCCCTCTGTTTATCAGCAGGGTTGCTGGCAAGCGCGCCTGGAATCAGCCTTGCCGATGTTAACTACGTACCGCAAAACACCAGCGACGCGCCAGCCATTCCATCTGCCGCGCTGCAACAACTCACCTGGACACCGGTCGATCAATCTAAAACCCAGACCACCCAACTGGCGACTGGCGGCCAACAACTGAACGTTCCCGGCATCAGTGGTCCGGTTGCTGCGTACAGCGTCCCGGCAAACATTGGCGAACTGACCCTGACGCTGACCAGCGAAGTGAACAAACAAACCAGCGTTTTTGCGCCGAACGTGCTGATTCTTGATCAGAACATGACCCCATCAGCCTTCTTCCCCAGCAGTTATTTCACCTACCAGGAACCAGGCGTGATGAGTGCAGATCGTCTGGAAGGCGTTATGCGCCTGACACCGGCGTTGGGGCAGCAAAAACTTTATGTTCTGGTCTTTACCACGGAAAAAGATCTCCAGCAGACGACCCAACTGCTCGACCCGGCTAAAGCCTATGCCAAAGGCGTCGGTAACTCGATCCCGGATATTCCTGACCCGGTTGCTCGTCATACCACCGATGGCTTACTGAAACTGAAAGTCAAAACGAACTCCAGTTCCAGCGTGTTGGTCGGGCCACTATTTGGTTCTTCCGCTCCAGCTCCGGTTACGGTAGGCAACACGGCGGCACCAGCTGTGGCTGCACCCGCTCCGGCACCGGTGAAGAAAAGCGAGCCGATGCTCAACGACACGGAAAGTTATTTTAATACCGCGATCAAAAACGCTGTCGCGAAAGGTGATGTTGATAAGGCGTTAAAACTGCTTGATGAAGCTGAACGCCTGGGGTCAACATCTGCCCGTTCCACCTTTATCAGCAGTGTAAAAGGCAAGGGGTAATTACGCCCCACAGTGCTGATTTTGCAACAACTGGTGCGTCTCCTGGCGCACCTTTTTTTATGCTTCATTCCAGGGATATGAGCGATTTTTTATAGTACTTCACTTCTTCTTCACTAAGAATATCCATTATCTCAATGCATTATCAGAGATTCTTTTCCTTTCGCCGGTAGTGTCTGGACGCTCAGGCTACTTTTTCCAGTTATTTCATTTCTGTAATGCAGAGGTTTTATGTTAGGTCATATCTCAAAGTTTGACGGCAATAACTCTTTGATAAAACATGATGTGGTGCAAGGAAATAATAAATTAGATCTTGATTTACTACGTAATTTTAATGGGGTGCCAGGTTTAAATAGAGATAACTTTATTTATATCAGTGATATATTTTTAAATATAAAACAACGGAACGAAAAAAATCATGCAATAAATATGTTTCGTGAAGTCTCAATCAGTAATGATATTATAAGCGTAAAATTTTATAGAAATGAAGAAATAGAATGTGCTTGTGATTTTCTGATGGATAAAGATGCGCAGGGGTATACTGACCTGTCTGATTTGGATTTAACAAGTTGTCATTTTAAAGGTAACTTTATTTCGAAGGTGTCTTTTTTATCGTCAAATCTACAACATGTAACATTCGAATGTAAAGAAATAGGGGATTGCAATTTTACTACTGCAACAGTTGATAATGTCATATTTAAATGTCGACGTTTACACAATGTGATTTTTATCAAAGCGAGTGGCGAATATGTCGATTTTAGCCAAAGTATTCTTGATACAGTTGACTTCTCGCGGAGCCAGCTTACTCATAGTAATTTTCGTGAATGTCAGATTAGAAATTCAAAGTTCAATAATTGTTATCTTTATGCTTCGCACTTCACCAGAGCAGAATTTCTTTCTGACAAAGAAATATCATTTATTAAATCGAATTTGACAGCTGTCGTGTTTGATCATGTGCGAATATCGACAGGGAATTTTAAAGACAGCGTTACACAACGAATGGTATTATCTATTGATTACTCAGATATATTTGGAAATGAAGATCTCGATGACTATATCAATAATATTATAAAAATGATTGATACATTGCCAGATGATCCAGCGATATTGAAATCCGTTCTGGCAGTAAAATTGGTGATGCAATTAAAAATTCTTAATATTGTTAATAAAAACTTTATTGAGAATATGAAGAAAATATTTAGCCATTGTCCTTATATAAAAGATCCAATTATACGTAGTTATATCCATCCTGATGAAGATAACAAGTTCGATAATTTTATGCGTCAAAATCGATTCAGTAAGATGCATTTCGATACCCAACAGATGATCGATTTTATTAACAGATTTAATATGAATAAATGGCTGATTGATCAAAATAACAATTTTTTTATCCAACTTATCGATCAGGCTCTACGATCAACGAATGATACGATCAAAGAAAATGCCTGGCATCTTTATAAAGAGTGGATTCGTAGTGATGATGTTTCACCTTTATTTATAGAAATTGAAGATAATTTAAGAACCTTTAACACGAATGAATTAACACGAAACGATAATATCTTTATCCTGTTCTCCTCTGTCTATGATGGGCCAGTTATGGTGGTAAGCTCCCAGCGCTTACATGATATGTTGAATCCTACAAAAGATACCAATTGGAATTCCACGTATATCTACAAATCCAGACATGAGATGTTGCCTGTTAATCTTACTCCGGAAACACTTTTCGGCACCAAATCTCAGGATAAACATGCGCTTTTCCCAATTTTTACTGCGAGTTGGCGAGCTAATCGTATAAAGAATAAAGGTATTTAAGTAAAGGAAAACATCATCGTTCCTGGCATCCTGGGCGGTGATGTCCCTATGGTTGCCCTCGCCAGCACGGGCATCGGCAAAGCGTAAGGTTCAACAGCGTTTTACCACTTCATGCGATTGTTGCGTTTTTGTTGCGCATTAGATCACTTAATTTGCTTTACATCTCCCGTAAACACTTTTCTGCGATACAATGCCTTTACGTTATGTAACGGAGAGTTCGGCATGTCACACCCCGCGTTAACGCAACTGCGTGCGCTGCGCTATTTTACAGAGATCCCTGCCCTGGATACGCAACTGCGCGACTGGCTGTTGCTGGAAGATTCCATGACAAAACGTTTTGAACAGCAGGGAAAAACGGTGAGCGTGACGATGATCCGCGAAGGGTTTGTCGAGCAGAATGAAATCCCCGAAGAACTGCCGCTGCTGCCGAAAGAGTCTCGTTACTGGTTACGTGAAATTTTGTTATGTGCCGATGGTGAACCGTGGCTTGCCGGTCGTACCGTCGTTCCTGTGTCAACGTTAAGCGGGCCGGAGCTGGCGTTACAAAAATTGGGTAAAACGCCGTTAGGACGCTATCTGTTCACATCATCGACATTAACCCGGGACTTTATTGAGATAGGCCGTGATGCCGGACTGTGGGGGCGACGTTCCCGCCTGCGATTAAGCGGTAAACCGCTGTTGCTAACAGAACTGTTTTTACCGGCGTCACCGTTGTACTAAGAGGAAAAAAATATGGAGTGGAGTCTGACGCAGAATAAGCTGCTGGCGTTTCATCGCTTAATGCGTACGGATAAGCCAATTGGCGCGTTACTGCTGCTCTGGCCAACATTATGGGCGTTGTGGGTGGCGACACCGGGCGTTCCCCAGCTCTGGATCCTGGCGGTGTTTGTCGCGGGTGTCTGGCTGATGCGCGCTGCTGGTTGCGTGGTGAATGATTATGCTGACCGCAAGTTTGATGGTCATGTTAAGCGCACGGCGAACCGACCGCTTCCCAGCGGCGCGGTAACGGAGAAAGAGGCGCGCGCGCTGTTTGTCGTGCTGGTACTGATTTCGTTTTTACTGGTGCTGACGCTGAATACGATGACCATTCTGTTGTCGATTGCCGCGCTGGCGCTGGCGTGGGTGTACCCGTTTATGAAGCGGTATACCCATCTACCGCAAGTGGTGCTGGGGGCGGCGTTTGGCTGGTCGATTCCAATGGCTTTTGCTGCTGTGAGTGAGTCGGTGCCATTGAGTTGCTGGTTAATGTTCCTCGCCAATATTCTCTGGGCGGTGGCATACGACACGCAGTATGCGATGGTTGACCGTGATGATGATGTGAAGATTGGCATTAAATCCACCGCAATCCTGTTCGGCCAATACGATAAATTGATTATTGGTATATTGCAGATTGGCGTACTGGCGCTGATGGCGATTATCGGTGAGTTAAATGGCTTAGGCTGGGGATATTACTGGTCAATTCTGGTGGCTGGCGCGCTGTTTGTTTATCAACAAAAACTGATTGCCAACCGCGAGCGTGAAGCCTGCTTTAAAGCGTTTATGAATAATAACTATGTTGGTCTGGTACTGTTTTTAGGGCTGGCAATGAGTTACTGGCATTTCTGATGATGTAAAAAAGCCGGATGATCATCCGGCTTTCTTCTGGGCTGCCTGATGCGCTGCGCTTCTCAGACCTACACAACATATCGCAATTTATTGAATTTGCAGATCATGGTAGGCCGAATAAGGCGTTTGCGCCGCATCCGGCAATTCTCACTGATTACCCTTCGCCCTGCGTCGCACTCTCAATCGTCAAACGCACGTCTGATGTAATCAACTCCGCCAGCAACTGATACACCTTCATCGTTTCTGCCGGTTCGGCGTCGCCGCTATCGCTGATATACCCTTCATCACGCAGCGTCAGCACCAGCGAACTGAACACCGCCTTGTCGAAGAACTCCGGCGCGTTGATACCGTGCAGCACGGAGAGACGTTGCGCGACGGTGCGGCTCTCTTTCTCCAGCGTACCGCGGTTGATCGACGGGTTGGCGCTCAACAGCCAAAAAGTGATGGCATAACGCTGCAGCGTTTCGCGCGCGCCTGCGGCCAGCAGCTGTAGCGTGCGAGAATGCGCCGGGTTGATATGCAACTCATCATCTTGCAGGGTAATCAGCCCCTGACGTTGCATCTCATTTGCCAGTGCATCAATAACGTCCGGCAACTCGTCGCGATCCCAGCGCAGGAACAGCTCCGCTTTCAGCATTGGGTAAAGCACATTGACGTGCTCCATCAATACGTCGCGGGAGATGTGGCGATGCTGGGTGACAATTGCCGCCATCAGCGAAGGCAGCACCAACATATGCGCAATGTTGTTGCGATAGTAGGTCATCAGCACCGCTTGCTCGCGCGGCAGAATGATGATGTCGCCGATAGTGTCTTTCTCAACTTCAAACTTGTTCATTTGCAGCGCGTGATCGATAAGCTCGCTGGCGCTGGCTGAAGGAACGGTAGAGTCCGTGGAGTAAGGTACGTTGCGCATCAGATCCAGGTAGCAGTTGAGTTGCTCGGTTAACTGCTCGCGGGTGAGTGAGCGCTGACGTGACGCCAGTAGCGCAGTACAGCACAGGTTCATGGCGTTTGCCGCGCCTGCGTTGTTAATGCGTACCATCAGATCGGCAGCAATATTATTGACCGTCGGCGTTAACCATGCCGGACGCACCGCTTCGATGGGATCGATAGATTCACGCCAGTCTGGTACGTGCTGGTTAAGGTAGGTCATCAACGGCATTGGTTCACCGAAGTTGACGTAACCCTGACCGAGATTACGCAGCTTGCTTAAACCGCGCAGCATCTGCGGCAGGCTCTCTTTCTCTTTCGTTGCACCGCGCAGTTCTTTGGCGTAAGTACCCACTTCCATGACGTGCTCATAACCGATGTAGATCGGAATCAGCGTAATCGGACGCGTGCCGCCACGCAGCATCGCCTGAATGGTCATCGACAGCGTACCGGTTTTCGGATCCAGCAAACGCCCCGTACGGGAACGACCGCCTTCCACGAAATACTCGACGGAATAACCACGGCTGAACAGTTCGCCGAGATACTCACGGAAAACGGTGGAATAGAGCTTATTGCCTTTAAACGTACGGCGAATAAAGAACGCACCCAGACGGCGGAAAATCGGCCCGGCCGGCCAGAAGTTCAGGTTGATCCCGGCGGCGATATGCGGCGGCACCAGCCCCTGGTGATACAGCACGTAAGAAAGCAGCAGGTAGTCCATGTGACTGCGGTGGCAAGGCACATACACCAGCTCATGACCTTCGTGGGCCAACTGGCGAACGCGCTCGGCGTTATGGACGTTGATACCCTGGTAAAGTCGGTTCCAGGTGAAGCCCAGAATACGGTCAGTCAGGCGAATCATCTCGTAAGAGAAATTCGCCGCAATCTCTTCCATCAGTGCAATCGCGTTCTGCTGCGCTTTTTCATGGGAGATTTTTTTGCTGCGCGCTTCATCTTCTACCGCTTTGGCAATGGCGCGGGAGGCGAGCAGCTTATTAAACAGATCCTGACGAGCAGGCAAACGTGGGCCTACGGCAGCCAGACGTTGACGGGCAAAGTGCATACGCGCCACGCGCGCCAGTTTCTGCGCGATAGTTTTATCCGTGCCGTGTTCATCCGCCATACGGCGCAGCGAAACTGACGGTGAGAAACGCACAAAACTGTCGCGACCGAGCCACAGTACAGCGAAAAATTTCTGTACGCCGTTAAGCATACGCAGCGGCGGGTTCACTTCGCCTTTTTCACGCCCCGGCGCGCGACCAAACATCACCGACACTGGCACCATCTGCACATCCAGATTTGGGTTGCTACGGTGCAAATCGAGATAGTCGTGGAACAGCTTAATAGACTCTTCTTTCGGCGTGTAATAGGTGAATACACGCGGCCCGCCGTGAATGAACACATAGCGCGGCAGTAGCGTGCCGTCGATTTCCAGCGGCTCTAACGGGTCAGGCAGGTCATGTGCCAGACACTGGGCGCGCAACGTCAGCAAATCTGCTTTCGAGTTGTACGGTAAAACGTACATAATTGGACGAGAGGTATCCAGCCCCAGTTCCGGGGCAGGATCTGCCGGAATAGACTTGCTTTTTACCAGGATGCTTAATGGTAAATTCAGTAATTTGTAGTAAATTCGTGGCCAGCCGGACATAAACGATGTAAAGCCTCTGGTTAATAATGCAAATGCGCGGCAAGGATAGCAGAAAGTCATGGGAAATTCTGTGGTATCCGCTCATGTTTCGCGCGGCGTTACGCAAACCCGAATCATCGGATTTAACGGTACACTGATATTGACGCTCATAATGTAAAAAGGTTCTTTCAATGGCCAATAATACCACTGGACTCACCCGAATTATCAAAGCTGCTGGCTATTCCTGGAAAGGTTTACGCGCTGCATGGATCAACGAAGCGGCATTCCGTCAGGAAGGCGTAGCGGTATTGTTGGCGGTGGTCATCGCCTGCTGGATGGATGTGGACGCAATTACCCGCGTGCTGCTTATCAGCTCCGTGATGCTGGTGATGATTGTGGAAATCCTCAATAGCGCCATCGAAGCAGTGGTTGACCGAATTGGCTCTGAATACCATGAGCTATCCGGACGCGCTAAAGATATGGGATCCGCCGCGGTGCTGATTGCGATTATCGTCGCCGTGATTACCTGGTGCATCCTGTTATGGTCGCATTTTGGATAACCCTTCCAGATTTCGATAAATCTCTGGTTTATTGTGCAGTTTATGGTTCCAAAATCGCCTTTTGCTGTATATACTCACAGCATAACTGTATATACACCCAGGGGGCGGAATGAAAGCGTTAACGGCCAGGCAACAAGAGGTGTTTGATCTCATCCGTGATCACATCAGCCAGACAGGTATGCCGCCGACGCGTGCGGAAATCGCGCAGCGTTTGGGGTTCCGTTCCCCAAACGCGGCTGAAGAACATCTGAAGGCGCTGGCACGCAAAGGCGTTATTGAAATTGTTTCCGGCGCATCACGCGGGATTCGTCTGTTGCAGGAAGAGGAAGAAGGGTTGCCGCTGGTAGGTCGTGTGGCTGCCGGTGAACCGCTTCTGGCGCAACAGCATATTGAAGGTCATTATCAGGTCGATCCTTCCTTATTCAAGCCGAATGCTGATTTCCTGCTGCGCGTCAGCGGGATGTCGATGAAAGATATCGGCATTATGGATGGCGACTTGCTGGCAGTGCATAAAACTCAGGATGTACGTAACGGTCAGGTCGTTGTCGCACGTATTGATGACGAAGTTACCGTTAAGCGCCTGAAAAAACAGGGCAATAAAGTCGAACTGTTGCCAGAAAATAGCGAGTTTAAACCAATTGTCGTTGACCTTCGTCAGCAGAGCTTCACCATTGAAGGGCTGGCGGTTGGGGTTATTCGCAACGGCGACTGGCTGTAACATATCTCTGAGACCGCGATGCCGCCAGGCGTCGCGGTTTGTTTTTCATCTCTCTTCATCAGGCTTGTCTGCATGGCATTCCTCACTTCATCTGATAAAGCACTCTGGCATCTCGCCTTACCCATGATTTTCTCCAATATCACCGTTCCGTTGCTGGGACTGGTCGATACGGCGGTAATTGGTCATCTTGATAGCCCGGTTTATTTGGGCGGCGTGGCGGTTGGTGCAACGGCGACCAGCTTTCTCTTTATGCTGTTGCTGTTTTTGCGCATGAGCACCACCGGGCTGACTGCGCAGGCTTATGGTGCCAAAAATCCTCAGGCATTAGCCCGTGCGCTGGTGCAACCGTTGCTGTTGGCGTTGGGGGCCGGGGCGTTAATTGCGCTGCTGCGTACGCCGATTATCGATCTGGCGCTGCATATTGTTGGCGGCAGCGAAGCGGTGCTAGAACAGGCGCGTCGCTTTCTTGAAATCCGCTGGTTAAGCGCACCGGCGTCGCTGGCGAATCTGGTATTACTTGGTTGGTTACTCGGCGTGCAATATGCCCGTGCACCAGTAATTTTGTTAGTGGTCGGCAATATCCTCAACATTGTGCTGGATGTCTGGCTGGTGATGGGGCTGCATATGAACGTGCAGGGCGCGGCGCTGGCGACGGTTATTGCGGAATATGCAACATTGCTGATTGGTCTGCTAATGGTGCGTAAAATCCTCAAACTTCGCGGAATATCCGGCGAAATGCTGAAAACTGCCTGGCGAGGAAACTTCCGTCGCTTGCTGGCGCTTAACCGCGATATCATGCTGCGCTCGCTGTTGTTGCAACTCTGTTTCGGCGCGATCACCGTACTTGGCGCGCGACTGGGGAGTGACATTATCGCTGTTAACGCGGTTCTGATGACGTTACTCACCTTTACCGCCTATGCGCTGGATGGTTTTGCCTACGCGGTTGAAGCACATTCTGGTCAGGCGTACGGTGCGCGCGACGGTAGCCAGTTACTGGATGTCTGGCGGGCAGCGTGCCGCCAGTCGGGGATTGTAGCGTTACTGTTTTCGGTGGTTTATTTGCTGGCAGGGGAACACATCATTGCATTGCTGACGTCGTTAACCCAGATTCAGCAGCTGGCCGACCGCTATCTTATCTGGCAGGTGATTTTGCCGTTGGTCGGCGTCTGGTGTTATCTGCTCGACGGCATGTTTATAGGTGCAACGCGCGCCGCCGAAATGCGTAACAGTATGGCGGTGGCCGCCGCAGGTTTTGCGCTGACGCTCCTTACGCTGCCGTGGCTGGGCAATCATGCTTTGTGGCTGGCATTAACCGTCTTTCTGGCTTTGCGCGGGCTTTCTCTGGCGGCTATCTGGCGGCGTCACTGGCGCAACGGTACCTGGTTTGCCGCAACGTGACGGTTAAAAATTCTGAATAAATAATCCTAAGCCAAATTGCTGACTACACTTAATCTCACGTTCAGAAGAAAAGTGAACGTACTCTCATTCACAACCTAACGATGAGGTCTTGATTATGAATAAAGATGAAGCCGGCGGTAACTGGAAACAGTTTAAAGGTAAAGTGAAAGAGCAATGGGGCAAACTGACCGATGATGATATGACGATCATTGAAGGTAAACGTGATCAACTGGTCGGTAAAATCCAGGAACGTTATGGTTATCAGAAAGATCAGGCAGAAAAAGAGGTCGTGGATTGGGAAACCCGCAATGAATATCGCTGGTAATTAATCCCTCCTGCCCGACGTGTACAAGGATGTACGCCCTCTTAACGCGGTTTCTTTTTCACCTGCACAGAGTGATCATGCTGGCACTGTTCAGGATGACGACACGCTTCTACTTCCACACATGCCGCACAGAGCCCGTGTGCTTCAATCACATTATGCCGCAGGGCAAACCCCATTTTTGCCGCCAGCGTATGCATAATGTCTTCCACGCCTTCTGCACACTCTTCTTTCACTGCGCCGCAGCGATCGCAAATAAACATGGCTGAAGTATGAGTGGGCTGGTCGAACAGATGACAGAGCACATAACTGTTGGTGGATTCCACCTTATGCACAAAACCTTGCTCAAGCAGAAAATCCAGCGCGCGATAAACCGTTGGCGGCTTGGCTTGCGGTTCAGCTTCGCGCAGCAAATCAAGCAGATCATAAGCGCTGATAGCGCCATCCTGCAGACTCATCAGGCGCAACACTTCCAGGCGCTGTGGGGTCAGGCGCACATTACGCTGCGCACAGATTTTTTCAGCCTGCGCTAATAACTCCTGCGTTGTGGTCTTTTCCATCGGGCACCTCAAAGTGGGGGTTAAGAATGTCCTTACTTTACCATGTTCCAGGAAAAACACCGAGAACCCTTAATGTTGCCGTAATGTTGATTTTTTGATTTGTCGGTAAGGTGTTGTGTTGCCTGGTAGTACCATTATCTACACGATAATAATTAATAATTCATTTTTAAATAAATTGCTTCAAGTTAACTCGCTATTTATTTAACTGGGTTTGATCGCATACCCGCAGTTCAGAAAAATATGAGCGATTTTTGATAGTGAGCAGATGGCAAAAGAATTATAAGGAGGACACGGTACGACAAAAAAGGTGCGTATATCATGTCAGGTATAATTTCAAGTGCAACAGAATTCTTCAATAATACACTCCATTCAAATCAATACGAAATTAAAGATGCGAGCAAAGAAAAAATAAAGGATATATATAATAAATCGGTTGATTATGCAACGATGAGTAATCGCGCTGCGATTATTGCAAAAATAGATTTGTTTATTCAGAGAATTACCCATAATTTATGGACTGCAAGTGATAATAATGTTTCCTTAATTAAGCGAATAGATGCTCTCAAAAATTGGGTTGAGGAGTGTATTGATCAGTGCACTAATGAGCAATTAGGTGATCGTGACTATATTTCTGCATTTGTGGATCGGGCGATTTTTCATTACGCGATGAATTTTGTTTGTAATCCAATGGAAAATAGTGATGTAACTCTAATAGACAAGTGTACTTTCGACGTAATAAATCATAATGGCCTTCCCTCCACGATTCAGCTATTTTATGATAAATCCTATTGTAAAGCACCTGTAGCGTCATTACATCTAAAAACAGTAAGCGAAGGCTTTTTAAATTTGGAAAATGCATATAATGTAAAGAAAGATACTCGCTTAAAACCCCTGGCCTCCCTTTTACTTTCATTTTCATATGATAGTGCATCAGCAGATATCATAGGAGCAGCACAGAGAGTTAATGATGATTGTGAAAACTACATAAAAAGTCAGATAAAAATATTATCTCGTCAAGTGATGAAAAAAAAACTGGCGGAGATGAAAGACTTGATAGATAAAAAAGAATTGGATTTTAATGTAATTCTGCAGGAGATGAAAAATCAGGCCGGAGAAGAAAAAGAAGACATCAAAAACATTACAAAAATGCAGGCTGCAGGTGAGACTTTAATTAAATTTATTCAATCATTTGACCCGGACTCAACGGGACCAATTATAATTGGTAAAGATATGGATAACAAAAATATAAATGACAACGATCTAATTAACGAAGATATTATTAAGTTCATTTATGTCCTATTAGGTACTGAGTTAGAAAAATAAAATGTGAATTTTCCCTATAGCATGGAAGTTTTTACATAAAAGAACCCAATATTGATTGGGTTCTTTTTTCTCTATCAGTGCTATTAGCAGGGAGAGATATCACCGTAGTTTAATGTGTGATTTTTATTTATCGTCGAACCTGGATTGTTTATCATTGGCCTTAACAAAGCTAACGGCTAATAAGATTATTTCCATCACTTCGTGAGAACTTCATGCCTTGAGAGGATCTCAATTTTCTTTTGCAATGAGACAGGCGCTTCCTGTTGTTATGGTATAGTACCCCGCTATTGAGCCTCCTGAACTGTGATGCTGAATAACATAACTCAATGATATATCGATAAAATAATCTCTACATTTGAAAATGCACGGTAATTCTGAAATGCAAAAAATCAACCAAACCAGCGCAATGCCTGAAAAAACTGACGTTCACTGGAGTGGTCGGTTTAGCGTTGCACCAATGCTCGACTGGACGGACAGACATTGCCGCTATTTCTTGCGTCTGCTTTCCCGCAATACGTTGCTGTATACCGAAATGGTGACCACAGGGGCGATTATTCACGGTAAAGGTGATTATCTGGCGTACAGTGAAGAAGAACATCCGGTAGCGTTGCAACTCGGCGGTAGCGATCCGGCGGCGCTGGCGCAGTGTGCGAAGCTGGCAGAAGCGCGCGGATATGATGAGATCAACCTGAATGTCGGCTGCCCGTCTGACCGGGTGCAGAACGGCATGTTTGGGGCGTGTCTGATGGGTAATGCGCAGCTGGTTGCCGACTGCGTGAAAGCGATGCGCGATGTGGTGTCGATTCCGGTGACGGTGAAAACGCGTATTGGCATCGACGACCAGGACAGCTATGAATTTCTCTGCGATTTCATCAACACCGTTTCCGGCAAAGGCGAGTGTGAGATGTTCATCATCCACGCACGTAAAGCCTGGCTTTCGGGGTTAAGCCCGAAAGAAAACCGTGAAATCCCGCCGCTCGATTATCCGCGTGTGTATCAACTGAAGCGTGACTTTCCGCATCTGACAATGTCGATTAACGGTGGTATCAAGTCGCTGGAAGAGGCTAAAGCGCATTTGCAACATATGGATGGCGTGATGGTCGGGCGCGAAGCGTATCAGAATCCGGGTATTCTGGCGGCGGTAGACCGAGAGATTTTTGGTTCTTCGGATACCGATGCCGATCCGGTGGCGGTAGTGCGCGCCATGTATCCGTACATTGAGCGTGAACTCAGCCAGGGGACGTATCTTGGCCATATTACCCGGCATATGCTGGGCCTGTTCCAGGGTATTCCTGGCGCGCGGCAGTGGCGGCGTTATTTAAGTGAAAATGCCCATAAAGCGGGTGCAGACATTAATGTGCTGGAACACGCGCTCAAACTGGTGGCAGATAAGCGTTAACTTTTCACCAAAAAGTAGTCAAATTCACCACGCCCTGCGCACCGTCGCGGGGCGTTTTGCTGTTAAATCAATAGATTATTTTTGGCATGATTCTTGTAATGCCAGCAAGAGATTTCATATTTGGGAGAGCATCATGCTGGAACTACTTTTTGTGATTGGCTTTTTTGTCATGCTGATGGTCACCGGCGTTTCGTTGCTGGGTATTATCGCTGCGCTGGTTGTGGCGACGGCCATTATGTTCCTCGGCGGTATGCTGGCATTGATGATTAAGTTGCTGCCGTGGTTACTACTGGCGATTGCGGTGGTGTGGGTTATTAAGGCGATTAAAGCACCAAAAGTGCCTAAATATCAGCGTTATGACCGCTGGCGTTACTAAGGGATTGTGCGGATGATCACAACCTAAGGTTTTATCCTTAGAACAAAATAGGAATTGATAATCAAATCTGTCACTATTGCGCCTCTAACAGATTCATCGTGCTGTACCCTACATACAGCCGAACTATAAAAAGAAAGGGCTTCCCAGGTGGAAGCCCTATTTCTTTTATGGAATCAACAGGCTGGAACCTTGCGTCGCCCGGCTTTCCAGAATCTCATGCGCACGCTGCGCATCCTTCAGCGGATATTTCTGCTGCTCGGCGACATCGACCTTAATCACACCGCTGGCAATCAAAGAGAACAGTTCATTACTGGCCTCGGTTAATTCCTCCCGCGTGGTGATATAGCCTTGCAGGGAAGGGCGTGTCACATACAACGAGCCTTTCTGATTGAGAATGCCTAAGTTCACACCGGTAACCGCACCTGATGAGTTGCCAAAGCTCACCATTAAGCCGCGGCGTTGCAGGCAATCCAGCGACCGTTCCCAGGTGTCTCTGCCCACGGAATCGTACACCACGCGCACTTTCTTGCCAGCGGTGATCTCTTTTAACCGCTCGACCAGATTCTCTTCGCGATAGTTAATAACCTGCCATGCGCCCGCTTTTAGCGCACTCTGCGCTTTTTGCGCGGTTCCCACGGTGCCGATAAGTTTCGCCCCAAGGGCTTTTGCCCACTGGCAAGCAATTAAGCCAACGCCGCCAGCCGCTGCGTGGAACAGGAACTGCTCATCAGGTTTAATTTCATAGGTTTTGCGCAGCAGATAATAAACCGTTAAGCCTTTCAGGAAGGATGCTGCAGCTTGCTCAAAAGAAATTGCCGCAGGCAGAATCGCCGCTTTATCCGCATTAACGTTATGCACAGAGCTGTAAGCGCCTAACGCCGACTGCGCATAGACTACGCGATCGCCTGCCTTAATATGCTTTACACCACTGCCGACTTTACTCACGATGCCTGCCGCTTCGGTGCCTAATCCGCAGGGTAGTGATGGCGGCGGGTAAAGGCCGCTGCGGATATACGTGTCGATAAAATTGATGCCGATGGCTTTATTTTCGACCTGGATTTCATTCTCCGCCGGATCGGCAGGAGTGAACTCTACGGCTTGAAGTACTTCCGGGCCACCGTGCTTGTGAAATTCAATTCGTGTTGCCATGTGTCCTCCAGAACGTATCGTCAGGGTCTGCTTCATATGGTAAAGTTTCGACCCATTCTTTATCTCGGTAACTCCATTCACTATGGCAGGAAATAAACCCTTCAACAAACAGCAGGCTGAACCCCGCGAACGCGATCCACAAGTTGCCGGGCTGAAAGTGCCTCCGCACTCGATCGAAGCGGAGCAGTCGGTGTTGGGCGGTTTAATGCTGGATAACGAACGCTGGGACGATGTAGCCGAGCGTGTGGTGGCAGACGATTTTTACACCCGCCCACACCGTCATATCTTTACTGAAATGGCGCGTTTGCAGGAAAGCGGTAGTCCTATCGATCTGATTACCCTTGCGGAATCGCTGGAACGCCAGGGGCAACTCGATAGCGTCGGTGGTTTTGCTTATCTGGCAGAGTTGTCAAAAAATACGCCAAGTGCAGCGAACATCAGTGCCTATGCGGACATCGTGCGTGAACGTGCCGTTGTTCGCGAGATGATTTCGGTTGCGAATGAGATTGCCGAAGCCGGTTTTGATCCGCAGGGGCGCACCAGCGAAGATCTGCTGGACCTGGCTGAATCCCGCGTCTTTAAAATTGCCGAAAGTCGTGCAAACAAAGACGAAGGGCCGAAGAACATCGCTGATGTGCTCGACGCCACGGTGGCGCGTATTGAGCAGTTGTTTCAGCAGCCACACGATGGCGTTACCGGGGTAAACACCGGTTATGACGATCTCAACAAAAAAACCGCTGGCTTGCAGCCGTCGGATTTGATCATCGTCGCCGCGCGTCCGTCGATGGGTAAAACGACATTTGCGATGAACCTCGTCGAAAACGCGGCGATGTTGCAGGATAAACCGGTACTTATCTTCTCGCTGGAGATGCCATCAGAACAGATTATGATGCGTACTCTGGCGTCGCTGTCGCGCGTTGACCAGACTAAAATCCGTACCGGGCAGCTCGATGATGAAGACTGGGCGCGCATTTCCGGCACCATGGGTATTTTGCTCGAAAAACGTAATATCTATATCGATGACTCCTCCGGCCTGACGCCAACGGAAGTGCGTTCCCGCGCGCGCCGTATTGCCCGTGAACACGGCGGCATCGGGCTTATCATGATCGACTACCTGCAACTGATGCGCGTACCGGCGCTTTCCGATAACCGTACGCTGGAAATTGCAGAAATCTCCCGCTCGCTGAAAGCACTGGCGAAAGAATTGAACGTGCCGGTGGTGGCGCTGTCCCAGTTGAACCGTTCTCTGGAACAACGTGCCGACAAACGCCCGGTCAACTCCGACCTGCGTGAATCTGGCTCTATCGAGCAGGATGCGGACTTGATCATGTTTATCTATCGTGATGAGGTGTATCACGAAAACAGTGATTTAAAAGGCATCGCGGAAATTATTATCGGTAAACAACGTAACGGCCCAATCGGGACGGTACGCCTGACCTTTAACGGTCAATGGTCGCGCTTCGACAACTATGCGGGGCCGCAGTACGACGACGAATAATAATTATTTTATGAATTAGGTAATTAAAGCAAACACTTATCAAGGAACACAAATGCAAGCGGCAACTGTTGTGATTAACCGCCGCGCTCTGCGACACAACCTGCAACGTCTTCGTGAACTGGCTCCTGCCAGTAAAATGGTTGCGGTGGTGAAAGCGAACGCTTATGGTCACGGTCTTCTTGAGACCGCGCGAACGCTCCCCGATGCTGACGCCTTTGGCGTAGCCCGTCTCGAAGAAGCTCTGCGACTGCGTGCGGGGGGAATCACCAAACCTGTACTGTTACTCGAAGGCTTTTTTGATGCCAGAGATCTGCCGACGATTTCTGCGCAACATTTTCATACCGCCGTTCATAACGAAGAACAGCTGGCTGCGCTGGAAGAGGCTAGCCTGGACGAGCCGGTTACCGTCTGGATGAAACTCGATACCGGTATGCACCGTCTGGGCGTAAGGCCGGAACAGGCTGAGGCGTTTTATCATCGCCTGACCCAGTGCAAAAACGTTCGTCAGCCGGTGAATATCGTCAGCCATTTTGCGCGCGCGGATGAACCAAAATGCGGCGCAACCGAGAAACAACTCGCTATCTTTAATACCTTTTGCGAAGGCAAACCAGGTCAACGTTCCATTGCCGCATCGGGTGGCATTCTGCTGTGGCCACAGTCGCATTTTGACTGGGTGCGCCCGGGCATCATTCTTTATGGCGTCTCTCCGCTGGAAGATCGCTCCACCGGTGCCGATTTTGGCTGTCAGCCAGTGATGTCACTAACCTCCAGCCTGATTGCCGTGCGTGAGCATAAAGCCGGAGAGCCTGTCGGTTATGGTGGAACCTGGGTAAGCGAACGTGATACCCGCCTTGGCGTAGTCGCGATGGGTTATGGCGATGGTTATCCGCGCGCCGCGCCGTCCGGTACGCCAGTGCTGGTGAACGGTCGCGAAGTGCCGATTGTCGGGCGAGTCGCGATGGATATGATCTGCGTCGACTTAGGTCCACAGGCGCAGGATAAAGCCGGGGACCCGGTCATTTTATGGGGCGAAGGTTTGCCCGTAGAACGTATCGCTGAAATGACGAAAGTGAGCGCTTACGAACTTATCACGCGCCTGACTTCAAGGGTCGCGATGAAATACGTGGATTAATCGTTCTGTAATATTTGATTGTTTGTGCCGGATGCGGCGTGAATGCCTTATCCGGCCAATAAAATCCTACCAATTCAATAAGTTGATAGTCTTTCATGCTCTTATGAAGGCCGTGCCTCTGGCGGATGTACGTTTGTCATGAGTCTAACTCTGTTGCTAATTGCCGTTCGCCCCTGAACATCCACTCGATCTTCGCCTTCTTCCGGTTTATTGTGTTTTAACCACCTGCCCGTAAACCTGGAGAACCATCGCGTGTTTCAAAAAGTTGACGCCTACGCTGGCGACCCGATTCTTACGCTTATGGAGCGTTTCAAAGAAGACCCTCGCAGCGACAAAGTGAATTTAAGTATCGGTCTGTACTACAACGAAGACGGAATTATTCCCCAACTGAAAGCCGTGGCGGATGCGGAAGCGCGCCTGAATGCGCAGCCTCATGGCGCTTCGCTTTATTTACCGATGGAAGGGCTTAATAGCTATCGCCATGCCATTGCGCCGCTGCTGTTTGGTGCGGACCATCCGGTACTGCAACAACAGCGCGTAGCAACCATTCAAACCCTTGGCGGCTCAGGGGCATTGAAAGTGGGCGCAGATTTCCTGAAACGCTACTTCCCGGAATCAGGCGTCTGGGTCAGCGATCCTACCTGGGAAAACCACGTAGCAATATTCGCCGGGGCTGGATTCGAAGTGAGTACTTACCCCTGGTATGACGAAGCGACTAACGGCGTGCGCTTTAATGACCTGTTGGCGACGCTAAAAACATTACCTGCCCGCAGTATTGTGTTGCTCCACCCATGTTGCCACAACCCAACGGGTGCCGATCTCACTAATAACCAGTGGGATGCGGTGATTGAAATTCTCAAAGCCCGCGAGCTTATCCCATTTCTTGATATTGCCTATCAAGGATTTGGTGCCGGTATGGAAGAGGATGCCTACGCCATTCGCGCCATTGCCAGCGCTGGATTACCCGCTCTGGTGAGCAATTCGTTCTCGAAAATTTTCTCCCTTTACGGCGAGCGCGTTGGCGGACTTTCTGTTCTGTGTGAAGATGCCGAAGCTGCAGGCCGCGTACTGGGGCAATTGAAAGCAACAGTTCGCCGCAACTACTCCAGCCCGCCGAATTTTGGTGCGCAGGTGGTGGCTGCGGTGCTGAATGACGAGGCATTGAAAGCCAGCTGGCTGGCGGAAGTAGAAGAGATGCGTACTCGCATTCTGGCGATGCGTCAGGAACTGGTGAAGGTATTGAGCACAGAAATGCCAGAACGCAATTTCGATTATCTGCTTAATCAGCGCGGTATGTTCAGTTATACCGGTTTAAGTGCCGCTCAGGTTGACCGACTACGTGAAGAATTTGGTGTCTATCTCATCGCCAGCGGTCGCATGTGTGTCGCCGGGTTAAATACGGCAAATGTACAACGTGTGGCAAAGGCGTTTGCTGCGGTGATGTAATGCAGGAAAGCAGGCTGGAGTTACCCAGCCTGCAGTGAAATTAAACTGTTGTCGCTTTCACTCTTGCTTTATAGATGATTTTTTTGATGCCATCGTTCTACGTGAGAGGTAATAAAACGTTGTTAGTTCTAACTTGTTAAGTTTATCCCAATGTTCTGGAGTGCTTTTCCCTGTTTTACCGTGTGGAATAATAATTTTTCCACATCTAACCATTATTAAATTTAATAATAAGTATCGGGTTTGTTACGATAGAATTTTTCTATATCCTCAAGAATATGCTTTGCCTTATTGCCTGTGACTATCTGAGATTCAATTATAGTATCGTTAAATTCTAATGTTAAAGAGAACTCTTTTTTTCCGCTTTGTGTAAGTTTAACCTTATATTGATTACCAATATCAAATAAAAAGGTCCTGTAATGAGAATAATCACCTTTAACCTCCTCGGCAAAACAGCAAAGTGTGCAAATATACATACAATCTTTCTTGCCTCTGATTTTGTTAACTAAATCAATAAATGCATGAAAAACTTTATTTGCAATAGATCTTGATACTTCCTCTCCTGGTCTACAAAAATCTTTTGCAATTTTTAACTGTGTTTCTATATATAAAAAGAAATCTTTGGCATAAGAAAAATCTTTGGAATAAGAGATATCTTTATTATTTAGTGCATCTAGCTCAACAGGTAAAGATGTCATTTTGTTGCTATTCACATATGATATATTCATATCATCATCTCCTTCGAGAGTAATAAAATTAGTCACCATTGTAGGGTAGGGGGCTGGTCAATCAGAAATCATCTTTATAAACTTCGATTGTTTTTGTAATGCTGTATCATTAAGTTTATTAAATCGTACAGCAGATAAATGTTCTATCAAATTTCGCTCATTTGCAGAGGATTCATCATAATAAACGCAAAATTAATGTATTCTTACATCGCGTAATAAACATTTTTTTTACAAAAAACGACAGGAACGTATTTACTGGGTTAAATATAATCATCCTGCTTTTCATCACAAAAACCGCAGATAATCCTTCCTTTCCCCGGCTGCTGGCGTTATGGTCAGATGGTTTTTGCAACAAATCTCACAATAAAAAGTTTCAACATACTGACTATTTAGGGAAAAATATGCGCAAGATCACACAGGCAATCAGTGCCGTTTGCTTATTGTTCGCTCTAAACAGTTCCGCTGTTGCCCTGGCCTCATCTCCTTCACCGCTTAACCCTGGTACTAACGTTGCCAGGCTTGCTGAACAGTCACCAATTCATTGGGTTTCGGTCGCACAAATTGAAAATAGCCTCGCAGGGCGTCCGCCAATGGCGGTGGGGTTTGATATCGATGACACGGTACTTTTTTCCAGTCCGGGCTTCTGGCGCGGCAAAAAAACCTTCTCGCCAGAAAGCGAAGATTATCTGAAAAATCCTGTGTTCTGGGAAAAAATGAACAATGGCTGGGATGAATTCAGCATTCCAAAAGAGGTCGCTCGCCAGCTGATTGATATGCATGTACGCCGCGGTGACGCGATCTTCTTTGTGACTGGTCGTAGCCCGACGAAAACGGAAACGGTTTCAAAAACGCTGGCGGATAATTTTCATATTCCTGCCACCAACATGAATCCGGTGATCTTTGCGGGCGATAAACCAGGGCAAAATACAAAATCGCAATGGCTGCAGGATAAAAATATCCGAATTTTTTATGGCGATTCCGATAACGATATTACCGCCGCACGCGATGTCGGCGCTCGTGGTATCCGCATTCTGCGCGCCTCCAACTCTACCTACAAACCCTTACCACAAGCGGGTGCGTTTGGTGAAGAGGTGATCGTCAATTCAGAATACTGACAGAGCGGGAGAGCGTGACACTCTCCCGAATGCTGTTTTTTTAATCACACCTTTATCCTTTCGCTGTCTTGCTGCAAACTGATTAAGAGAGTTTTATCAAGGAGCAGCACATGTGGTATCAAAAGACGCTCACGCTTAGCGCCAAATCTCGTGGGTTTCATCTGGTAACGGATGAAATTCTGAATCAGCTGGCTGATATGCCGCGCGTTAACATCGGCTTACTGCATCTGTTGCTGCAACATACCTCCGCCTCTCTGACACTTAATGAGAACTGCGATCCCACCGTACGCCACGACATGGAGCGTTTTTTCCTCCGCACCGTTCCCGATAACGGAAATTATGAGCATGACTATGAGGGAGCAGACGATATGCCTTCTCATATCAAATCCTCAATGCTGGGAACATCGCTTGTATTGCCGGTGCATAAAGGGCGTATTCAGACCGGCACCTGGCAAGGCATCTGGCTGGGGGAACATCGCATCCACGGCGGATCGCGTCGCATTATCGCGACACTACAAGGGGAGTAAAAAATGACCATTTCGGAGTTGCTACAATATTGCATGGCTAAAGCTGGCGCGGAACAGAGCGTTCACAGCGACTGGAAAGCGACGCAGATCAAAGTTGAAGATGTGCTTTTTGCGATGGTGAAAGAGGTTGAAAATCGCCCGGCTGTTTCGCTGAAAACCAGCCCGGAGCTGGCAGAGCTGCTACGTCAGCAGCACAGTGATGTGCGTCCGAGCCGCCATCTGAACAAAGCGCACTGGAGCACTGTTTATCTCGACGGTTCGCTGCCGGATTCGCAAATCTATTATCTGGTGGATGCGTCTTATCAGCAGGCGGTGAATTTGCTGCCGGAAGAAAAACGTAAATTGCTGGTGCAACTCTGAAAGGAAAAGGCCGCTCAGAAAGCGGCCTTAACGATTACAGCATCGGCTTGAGGAAGCGCGCCGTATGCGAAGCTTCGCACTCCGCGACGGTTTCTGGCGTACCGGAGACGAGGATTTCGCCGCCGCCACTGCCGCCTTCCGGTCCCAGGTCGACAATCCAGTCAGCGGTTTTGATCACGTCGAGATTGTGCTCAATCACCACAATGGTGTTGCCCTGATCGCGCAGTTTATGCAGTACGTCGAGCAGTTGCTGAATATCGGCGAAGTGCAGACCGGTGGTCGGCTCATCAAGAATATACAGCGTCTGCCCGGTGCCGCGTTTTGACAGCTCACGCGCCAGCTTCACGCGCTGGGCTTCACCACCAGAAAGTGTGGTTGCGGACTGCCCCAGGCGAATGTACGTCAGACCAACGTCCATCAACGTTTGCAGCTTACGCGCCAGAGCTGGCACCGCATCAAAGAACTCACGCGCCTCTTCGATGGTCATATCCAGCACTTCGTGGATGGTTTTGCCTTTGTACTTAATTTCCAGCGTTTCGCGGTTATAGCGTTTACCTTTGCACTGGTCGCACGGCACGTAGATATCCGGCAGGAAGTGCATCTCCACTTTGATCACGCCATCGCCCTGACAGGCTTCGCAGCGCCCGCCACGGACGTTAAAGCTGAAACGTCCCGGCGTATAGCCGCGCGCACGGGATTCCGGTACGCCCGCAAACAGTTCGCGCACAGGCGTAAACACGCCGGTATAGGTCGCCGGGTTAGAACGCGGAGTACGACCAATTGGGCTTTGGTCGATATCGATCACTTTATCGAAATGCTCCAGCCCCTGAATATCGCGATACGGTGCCGGTTCGGCGATGGTCGCACCATTCAACTGGCGTTGGGCAATCGGGAACAGTGTGTCGTTAATCAGCGTCGATTTACCGGAACCTGAAACCCCTGTGATGCAGGTAAACAGACCGACTGGCAGCGTCAGCGTCACGTCTTTCAGGTTATTACCGCGTGCGCCTGTCAGCTTCAGCACTTTTTCCGGATTCGCCGGAACGCGTTTCTTCGGCACTTCAATCTTGCGTTTACCGCTCATGTACTGCCCGGTCAACGATTCAGGCACCGCCATAATCGCTTCCAGTGGACCTTCTGCGACTACTTCACCGCCGTGTACACCTGCGCCCGGGCCAATGTCGATCACATGGTCAGCGGCGCGAATCGCGTCTTCGTCGTGCTCCACTACAATCACGGTATTACCGAGATCGCGCAGATGGATAAGCGTACCCAACAGGCGCTCGTTATCGCGCTGGTGCAGGCCGATAGACGGCTCATCGAGCACGTACATAACGCCAACCAGGCCCGCACCAATCTGGCTCGCCAGACGGATACGCTGGGCTTCACCGCCAGAAAGTGTCTCTGCCGAGCGGGAAAGTGTCAGGTAATTCAGGCCGACGTTAACGAGGAATTTCAGGCGATCGCCAATCTCTTTAAGAATTTTTTCCGCAATCTTAGCTCGCTGACCTGCGAGTTTGAGATTGTTGAAGAATTCCATCGCATGACCGATGCTCATGTCGGAGATAGCAGGCAGCGGCGTATTCTCGACATACACATGGCGCGCTTCCCGACGCAGACGCGTCCCTTCGCAGCTGGCGCACGGGCGATTGCTGATAAACTTGGCTAATTCTTCGCGTACCGCACTGGATTCCGTCTCTTTATAACGGCGCTCCATATTGTGCAGCACGCCTTCGAACGGATGACGACGAATGGAGGTATCGCCACGATCGTTCATGTATTTGAATTCAATGTTTTCTTTGCCAGAACCGTACAACACCACTTTATGCACGTTCGCGCTCAGGCTGCCCCACGGCGCTTCGACGTCGAACTTATAGTGATCTGCCAGCGATTTCAGCATCTGGAAGTAATAGAAGTTGCGGCGATCCCAGCCTCGGATCGCACCGCCAGCCAGCGACAGTTCCGGATTCTGGATCACGCGGTCAGGATCGAAATATTGCTGCACGCCAAGGCCGTCACAGGTCGGGCAGGCCCCTGCCGGGTTGTTAAACGAAAACAGTCGCGGCTCCAGTTCACGCATACTGTAGCCGCAAATTGGGCAGGCGAAATTAGCGGAGAACAGCAGCTCTTCCGCTTTCGGGTCGTCCATATCCGCAACTACCGCGGTACCACCGGAAAGCTCCAGCGCGGTTTCAAACGACTCGGCAAGACGTTGGGTAAGATCGTCACGCACCTTGAAGCGATCAACCACCACTTCAATGGTATGTTTCTTTTGCAGTTCCAGTTTCGGCGGATCGGAAAGATCGCAGACTTCGCCATCAATACGAGCACGGATGTAACCCTGACTTGCCAGGTTCTCCAGCGTTTTGGTGTGTTCGCCTTTGCGCTCTTTAATGATTGGCGCGAGCAGCATCAGGCGTTTACCTTCCGGCTGGGACAACACGTTATCCACCATCTGACTGACGGTTTGCGCCGCCAGCGGGACGTCGTGGTCCGGGCAGCGCGGCTCACCGACGCGGGCGAACAACAAACGCAAATAGTCGTGGATTTCGGTGATTGTCCCCACCGTAGAACGCGGGTTATGAGACGTCGATTTCTGCTCAATTGAGATGGCAGGAGAAAGCCCCTCAATATGATCGACGTCCGGCTTTTCCATCAGTGACAGAAACTGCCGCGCGTAGGCGGAAAGGGATTCAACGTAACGGCGCTGCCCTTCGGCATATAAGGTGTCGAAAGCGAGCGAGGATTTGCCAGAACCCGAAAGCCCGGTCACGACAATGAGCTTGTCGCGGGGGATAACGAGGTTGATGTTTTTGAGATTATGGGTGCGGGCGCCCCGAACTTCGATCTTATCCATTCACCTTTCCCGGATTAAACGCTTTTTTGCCCGGTGGCATGGTGCTACCGGCGATCACAAACGGTTAATTATGACACAAATTGACCTGAATGAATATACAGTATTGGAATGCATTACCCGGAGTGTTGTGTAACAATGTCTGGCCAGGTTTGTTTCCCGGAACCGAGGTCACAACATAGTAAAAGCGCTATTGGTAATGGTACAATCGCGCGTTTACACTTATTCAGAACGATTTTTTTTCAGGAGACACGAACATGGCCAGCAGAGGCGTAAACAAGGTTATTCTCGTTGGTAATCTGGGTCAGGACCCGGAAGTACGCTACATGCCAAATGGTGGCGCTGTTGCCAACATTACGCTGGCTACTTCCGAATCCTGGCGTGATAAAGCGACCGGCGAGATGAAAGAGCAGACTGAATGGCACCGCGTTGTGCTGTTCGGCAAACTGGCAGAAGTAGCCAGCGAATATCTGCGTAAAGGTTCTCAGGTTTATATCGAAGGTCAGCTGCGTACCCGCAAATGGACCGATCAATCTGGCCAGGATCGCTATACCACAGAAGTCGTGGTGAACGTTGGCGGCACCATGCAGATGCTGGGTGGTCGTCAGGGTGGTGGCGCTCCGGCAGGTGGCAATATCGGTGGTGGTCAGCCGCAGGGCGGTTGGGGTCAGCCTCAGCAGCCGCAGGGTGGCAATCAGTTCAGCGGCGGCGCGCAGTCTCGCCCGCAGCAGTCTGCTCCGGCAGCACCGTCTAACGAGCCGCCGATGGACTTTGATGACGATATTCCGTTCTGATTTGTCATTAAAACAATAGGTTATATTGTTTTAAGGTGGATGATTAAAGCATCTGCCAGCCGTAAAAAAGAAGCCTCCGTTTTGGAGGCTTCTACATATCAAGTCAAAATCATTGGCCATTGTGGCGGTGTCTGATTCATCTCTTCTATCATCACCGACTCGATGTTGTGCCAGATGGCGGTGATATCCGCCATTGTGATGCCAAGCAACCCCATTGCGAACCAGCAGGCAGAAACCACGCCCAGACCGCTGCTGATCACTGCAAGCCCGACATAATCAGACCGACGAAAACGGATGTTGAGTGTGCTGGCCAGAAACATCATTACGGCACTAAGAAGTTGCCAGCGAAGAAGAACCACGCCAGTGGTGAGGGTAGCCATCAAACAATTCCTCTGAAAAGAGCCGATGCCTCGGACAGCGCGGCGTTGTTCACGGGAGGCGTGATACAATCTGGCTATCGCGGGGCTTGCAGAACACAAAAAAGAAACACTCTGTTTGTTTCATTAATTTTGTGAACTATATCACAATTGATTGTTTGTTAGCCAGATTAGGCCGTGACTTTTATTGCCGTACAGATTATGTGTTTTTTCAGCGGCATTAAGGGGATATCTTCCCACCGCCTCTGCATTCCTGTAGGAAATTAGTTTTGAATATCAATGAATTATTTTTATTCAGGTGACGATTAAAAAGGTATCAATTTCAAATCAGGCAAAAGTGCTATTTATACCGTAAGATTTATCTAAAGACGTCGATAACTAGGGTTCTCGCCTTGCAATGACCGGGTATAAACAGGCAGGAAATTGATAGCAATGAGTCATCGTGCACGACACCAATTACTGGCGTTGCCGGGCATTATCTTTTTAGTTCTCTTTCCCATCATTCTGTCGCTATGGATTGCCTTTCTTTGGGCAAAATCAGAAGTGAATAGTCAGCTCCAAACTTTTGCTCAGCTGGCGCTGGATAAATCCGAGCTGGTCATTCGCCAGGCAGATTTAGTGAGCGATGCTGCTGAACGCTATCAGGGGCAAGTTTGCACTCCAGCCCATCAAAAGCGAATGTTGAATATTATTCGTGGCTATCTTTATATTAATGAATTGATCTATGCCCGTGATAACCATTTTTTATGCTCATCGCTGATAGCGCCTGTAAACGGCTATACGATTGCACCGGCCGATTATAAGCGTGAACCTAACGTTTCTATCTATTATTACCGCGATACGCCTTTTTTCTCTGGCTATAAAATGACCTATATGCAGCGGGGAAATTATGTGGCGGTCATCAACCCTCTCTTCTGGAGTGAAGTGATGTCTGATGATCCGACATTGCAATGGGGTGTGTATGATACGGTAACGAAAACCTTTTTCTCGTTAAGCAACGAGGCCTCGGCAGCAACGTTTTCTCCGCTGATTCATTTGAATGATTTAACCGTACAAAAAAATGGCTATTTATATGCGACAGTTTATTCGACAAAACGCCCAATTGCAGCCATTGTTGCGACTTCATATCAACGTCTTATAGCGCATTTTTATAATCATCTTATTTTTGCGTTACCCGCCGGTATTTTGGGGAGTCTTGTTCTGTTATTACTCTGGCTACGTATTCGACAAAACTATTTGTCTCCCAAACGCAAATTGCAACGCGCCCTCGAAAAACATCAACTTTGCCTTTATTACCAGCCAATAATCGATATCAAAACAGAAAAATGTATCGGAGCTGAAGCATTGTTACGTTGGCCTGGTGAGCAGGGGCAAGTAATGAATCCGGCAGAGTTTATTCCGCTGGCAGAAAAGGAGGGGATGATCGGACAGGTAACTGATTATGTTATTGATAATGTCTTCCGCGATCTGGGCGCGTACCTGGCAACACATGCCGATCGCTATGTTTCTATTAACCTGTCGGCCTCCGATTTTCATACGTCACGGTTGATAGCGCGAACCAACCAGAAAACAGAGCAATACGCGGTGCGTCCGCAGCAAATTAAATTTGAAGTGACTGAACATGCATTTCTTGATGTCGACAAAATGACGCCGATTATTCTGGCTTTCCGCCAGGCTGGTTACGAAGTGGCAATTGATGATTTTGGTATTGGCTACTCTAACTTGCATAACCTTAAATCATTGAATGTCGATATTTTGAAAATCGATAAATCGTTTGTTGAGACGCTGACCACCCATAAAACCAGTCATTTGATTGCGGAACATATCATCGAGCTGGCGCACAGCCTGGGATTAAAAACGATCGCTGAAGGCGTCGAAACTGAGGAGCAGGTTAACTGGCTGCGCAAACGCGGCGTGCGCTATTGCCAGGGATGGTTCTTTGCGAAGGCGATGCCGCCGCAGGTGTTTATGCAATGGATGGAGCAATTACCCGCGCGGGAGTTAACGCGCGGGTAATAAAACTACAGGCGGTGGCGATAATCGCTGGGAGTGCGATCAAACTGCCGACGGAAAACGCGGGAGAAGGTCTGCTGCGAGACATAACCCAGGTCCATTGCGATATCAAAAATCGGACGCTCGGTGGTGCGCAACTCAACGGCGGCCAGTAACAGGCGGCGTTGGCGAATGTAATCACCAAGTGTCTGATGCGTCACCGTGCGGAACATCCGCTGTAAGTACCACTTTGAATAGCCTGATTTTTTTGCGACGACATCAATGTTAAGCGGCTGGTCAATATGCTCGTCAATCCATGCGATAAGATCCTGAATAATTTTCTGATGGGACATAAATCTGCCTCTTTTCAGTGTTCAGTTCGTTAATTCATCTGTTGGGGAGTATAATTCCTCAAGTTAACTTGAGGTAAAGCGATTTATGGAAAAGAAATTACCCCGCATTAAAGCGCTGCTAACCCCCGGCGAAGTGGCGAAACGCAGCGGTGTGGCGGTATCGGCGCTGCATTTCTATGAAAGCAAAGGGTTGATTAGCAGTATCCGTAATAGTGGCAATCAGCGGCGATATAAACGTGATGTGTTGCGATATGTCGCAATCATCAAAATTGCTCAGCGTATTGGCATTCCGCTAGCGACCATTCGTGAAGCATTTGGCGTGTTGCCCGAAGGGCATACATTAAGTGCGAAAGAGTGGAAACAGCTTTCGTCCCAATGGCGAGAAGAGTTGGATCGGCGCATTCATACCTTAGTGGCGCTGCGTGACGAACTGGACGGATGTATTGGTTGTGGCTGCCTTTCGCGCAGTGATTGCCCATTGCGTAACCCGGGCGACCGCTTAGGAGAAGAAGGCACAGGCGCACGCTTGCTGGAAGATGAACAAAACTAAAGCGCCACAAGGGCAAGCTGACTCATCGTTAATATGGGGGCGATTTTCTCCCTCGCCCTTTAGGGTGAGGGTAAATATTTGCACTGGTGCTGCCTGTTCCCCTCACCCTAACCCTCTCCCCGAAGGGGCGAGGGGACTGATCGAGCTCTTTTGGAATTATTCGCAAACACAAAACTAAAGCGCCACAAGGGCGCTTTAGTTTGTTTTCCGGTCTTTGTCTTTCTCTCTATCCCGCTGGTACACAGGAGGGTTTCCCCCGACGTCAACACACCTCATTCGAGCACGTGGTGGAGGTTCCGGTTGGTGTTGATGCTTTAATTGTATGTCACCGGCGTTTCTTCGCCAGAGTAAAAGTACACTTTTTAGCCGCAATATTTTTGTCATCTCAGACGATTTTTTATCGCAATCCTGAACGGTATATGGCTCGATAACGCTGCAATCTTGCGCATCGACGATAACGTTTGCGCATCAATTGCCTGGTTTTTCATCGTCAAGACAATAAAAGAGAAAAAAGCAGCAAACTTCGGTTGAAAAAGCCGCTATGATCGCCGGATAATCGTTTGCTTTTTTTACCACCCGTTTTGTATGCGCGGAGCTAAACGTTTGCTTTTTTGCGACGCACCAATTTGTCGCAAACCTGGAGCAGGAAGATAACGTTTCGCTGGCAGGGGATTGTCCGCCACGCATCTTGACGAAAATTAAACTCTCAGGGGATGTTTTCTTATGTCTACGCCATCAGCGCGTACCGGCGGTTCACTCGACGCCTGGTTTAAAATTTCACAACGTGGAAGCACTGTCCGTCAGGAAGTGGTTGCCGGGTTAACAACATTTCTGGCGATGGTCTACTCGGTTATCGTCGTTCCAGGCATGTTGGGTAAAGCAGGCTTCCCGCCTGCGGCAGTTTTCGTTGCGACCTGTCTGGTTGCCGGACTCGGTTCTATCGTGATGGGTCTGTGGGCTAATCTGCCGTTGGCGATTGGTTGCGCCATCTCCCTGACGGCGTTTACCGCATTCAGTCTGGTGCTGGGGCAACATATTAGCGTACCTGTCGCGCTGGGTGCTGTGTTCCTGATGGGTGTACTGTTTACGGTAATTTCTGCCACGGGTATCCGTAGCTGGATTTTGCGCAACTTGCCGCACGGTGTGGCGCACGGCACGGGGATCGGTATCGGTCTGTTCCTGCTGCTCATTGCCGCTAATGGTGTCGGTCTGGTGATTAAAAACCCGCTTGATGGTCTGCCCGTTGCGCTGGGTGATTTCGCGACCTTCCCGGTGATTATGTCACTGGTAGGTCTGGCGGTGATCATCGGCCTGGAAAAACTGAAAGTCCCTGGTGGCATTCTGCTGACCATTATCGGTATCTCAATTGTCGGTTTGATCTTCGATCCTAACGTCCATTTCTCCGGCGTTTTCGCCATGCCTTCATTGAGCGATGAAAACGGCAATTCACTGATTGGTAGCCTGGACATTATGGGCGCGCTGAATCCTGTAGTCCTGCCAAGCGTTCTGGCGCTGGTGATGACGGCAGTATTTGATGCCACCGGAACTATCCGCGCCGTCGCCGGTCAGGCGAACCTGCTGGATAAAGATGGGCAGATCATTGACGGTGGGAAAGCACTGACCACCGACTCCATGAGCAGCGTTTTCTCTGGCCTGGTGGGTGCAGCTCCGGCAGCGGTATACATCGAGTCTGCGGCGGGTACGGCGGCGGGCGGTAAAACCGGGTTGACGGCTATCACCGTTGGCGTGCTGTTCCTGCTGATTCTGTTCCTCTCTCCGCTCTCTTACCTCGTTCCGGGGTATGCAACGGCTCCGGCGCTGATGTACGTTGGCCTGCTGATGCTGAGTAACGTGGCGAAAATCGACTTTGCTGATTTTGTTGATGCGATGGCGGGTCTGGTTACGGCGGTATTCATCGTGCTGACCTGTAACATCGTAACAGGCATCATGATCGGCTTCGCGACTCTGGTGATTGGTCGTCTGGTTTCCGGCGAATGGCGCAAGTTGAACATCGGTACGGTCGTTATCGCTGTGGCGCTGGTGACCTTCTATGCGGGTGGCTGGGCTATCTAATCTTTCATATGATTCTGAAAACGGGTGGCAATGGCTGCCCGTTTTTATTTTCTCCGCACATTGTGTGAGCTTTTGCGATATTCTGAAAAAATGAGAATTCAGGCATAACGTCTTTCTCAGATCATAAAAAACATCGCAAACAGGGAACGCATGGAAATCTTCTTCACCATACTGATAATGACCCTCGTGGTCTCGCTGTCCGGGGTGGTCACTCGTGTCATGCCCTTTCAGATCCCGCTTCCGCTTATGCAAATCGCCATCGGTGCGCTACTGGCGTGGCCGACGTTTGGTTTGCATGTGGAGTTTGATCCTGAACTCTTTTTAGTCTTGTTTATCCCGCCGTTGCTGTTCGCTGATGGCTGGAAAACGCCGACCCGTGAATTTCTCGAACATGGTCGAGAGATTTTCGGCCTCGCGCTGGCGCTGGTGGTGGTCACCGTGGTCGGCATTGGCTTCCTTATTTACTGGGTGGTGCCGGGCATTCCGCTGATCCCCGCCTTTGCGCTGGCGGCGGTGCTTTCTCCGACCGATGCTGTGGCGCTCTCCGGGATTGTTGGCGAAGGGCGCATCCCGAAAAAAATCATGGGCATTTTGCAGGGCGAAGCGTTGATGAATGACGCCTCTGGCCTGGTGTCGTTGAAGTTTGCCGTAGCAGTGGCGATGGGGACGATGATCTTCACCGTCGGCGGTGCGACGGTCGAATTTATGAAAGTGGCCATTGGCGGTATTCTCGCCGGTTTTGTAGTGAGCTGGCTGTATGGTCGCTCGCTGCGATTCCTCAGCCGCTGGGGCGGTGATGAACCCGCGACGCAGATTGTTCTACTGTTCTTGCTGCCATTCGCTTCTTATCTGATTGCCGAACATATTGGCGTTTCCGGCATCCTCGCTGCGGTTGCCGCCGGGATGACCATCACCCGCTCCGGTGTGATGCGCCGTGCGCCGCTGGCAATGCGCCTGCGCGCAAACAGTACCTGGGCGATGCTGGAATTTGTCTTTAACGGCATGGTATTCCTGCTGTTAGGTCTGCAGCTGCCGGGTATTCTGGAGACGTCGCTGATGGCGGCAGAAATCGACCCTAACGTCGAAATCTGGATGCTGTTTACCGATATCATTCTGATTTATGCGGCGCTGATGCTGGTCCGTTTCGGCTGGCTGTGGACGATGAAAAAGTTCAGCAACCGCTTCCTGAAGAAGAAGCCGATGGAGTTTGGTTCGTGGACCACACGAGAAATCCTGATCGCGTCTTTCGCCGGGGTGCGTGGGGCGATCACTCTGGCTGGTGTGCTCTCTATCCCGCTGCTCTTGCCGGATGGTAACGTCTTCCCGGCGCGCTACGAGCTGGTATTCCTGGCGGCTGGTGTCATTCTCTTCTCGCTGTTTGTCGGCGTGGTGATGTTGCCTATTCTGCTACAACACATTGAAGTCGCGGACCATTCGCAACAATTGAAAGAGGAACGTATTGCGCGAGCGGCAACGGCAGAAGTGGCGATTGTGGCGATCCAGAAAATGGAGGAGCGTCTGGCGGCGGATACCGAAGAGAATATCGATAACCAGCTGCTTACGGAGGTCAGTTCTCGCGTCATTGGTAACCTGCGTCGTCGCGCCGATGGACGTAACGACGTTGAAAGTTCCGTGCAGGAAGAGAACCTTGAGCGTCGCTTCCGTCTGGCGGCATTGCGTTCTGAACGTGCTGAACTGTACCACCTGCGCGCCACGCGGGAGATCAGCAACGAAACGCTGCAAAAATTACTGCACGATCTCGATTTGCTTGAAGCGTTGTTGATTGAGGAAAATCAGTAAGCCGAAAGCGACGTAACCAGGCCCGAGGTAATTTGAAAAAGGTGCAATCTTTTGCACCTTTAACAGGTTAGCTCGGGCTAACATACATGATTCTAAAACAAATAAGTTATCTCTCTTTTAAAGTCAATTCATTGGCTGTTCTTCGGCTTAACCTCAATCTGCATCTCGCATAATATCTGCAGTAATCTTCATAGCGACTGCATGAATATTATCCTCAGTTTGTGACATGCCAGTATGAGAGGTACAATCTTCTTCAAAGAATTTCTGTAGTGTTATCAGGGTATCACTATTAATGGGGATATTTTCCTCCTCACGGAGAATGGTAATGCCCATTCCCTGCACGTTAGCCTCTTCGAAATTAACCCGATAGAGACGGGTATTAAACATCCAGGCTTTTGTTAAAACAGAACAGTTGAAATGGCAGTTGCTTAAATTGGCATTATTAAAATTAACATTAGCCATATTAGAGCCGGTACATATAACCATTTCAAGGAATGTATTTGTCAGCCGCGTAAAAAAGAGTTTGCTATCAATTAAGTTTATATTCTGGAGGGTTGCTTTGTTCAGATTGACGCGAGACAGATCAGCATGTTCAAAGTTAATTAAATCGAGTTTAGAGAAACTAAGATCGGCTCTAAATAAATTAACATATGGCGCTATTACTTTATAAAGATTTACCTCAGCCATGTACGCCATATAAAAATTTGAATAATCAAGGAAGGTATTTTTAATATTGGCTCTATTCATTGTTGCATTGACGAATTGAACATGCATAGCGGAGCATGCATTTAGAGTTCCGTCAGTCATTTTTATCTGAGCGAAATTTGAGTCATCGAGAATACAATTATCAAAAAGTATTTTTTCCATTATAGCGAAATTAAAATTCGTTTTATACATATTACAGTCCTGGAAAATAGCGTTTTGTAGTCTGCAACCTGCAAAATTCGAATTGGATAAATCTTCATCTTTAATCACGATGCCTTTCAGGCTAAGGTGTGAAAAATCGTAACCACCATTTACTGTCTGTGGGATTTCGATAGTATTATTATGGACGGTGACATTGTTTATAAAATATACTACCTTAATGGACACTTCCTTATCTTTATTAAGGTAAACTCTTCTCGTAATTCTATCGTCACATTTATTATTTGCATGTGAAGCTATATCTATAAAATATTTATGTATTTTCCTGTCCGTTTCTTTCGTGATTTTTCCTGATGGTAAACTATCATAAAATCTTTTCATTTTCTGAATCAAGCCTATCACTTTTTCATGATCATCTATTTTGAAAAGAGAGAGGGCTTTATTGTCAATTAACGTGTTTTTATGATGTTTTCTGTAATTATCTGATTTTGTTTTCTTTGTATGTGATGGACTTGTGACAGAGTGGTTATTGTTAATCTGGCAAAGAGGGAAAAACATATTATTTAAACCATTGTAGCACATAAAATATCCTTATAATTAACAAGAAAGAAAAGGCATATTCTCTGCATTATCATTTTCTACGACTGTCAAAAATCGCTCATTTTTTAATGCGTTTATTTGTTTAATATTATGGGAAAAGGTGATGCATTTTGCAGAGGAAGAGTATTCCCCGGTCAGGCGACCGGGGAAGGGGAGAGATTAATGCGCGCGGCCTTGCTCAACGCCAAAGCCGGTCTGGGAGCGGATAAACTGCGCACGGAACAGTTCACGCTCACGCGCGCCTTCCGCTGAGTTATCGGTTGCCGAGAAGAACCAGATGCCGAGGAATGCCACGCTGATAGAGAACAGCGCCGGGTATTCATACGGGAAGATGGCTTTTTCGTGACCGAGGATCTGTACCCAAATCGTCGGGCCGAGGATCATCAGCACTACAGCGGTAATCAGCCCCAGCCAGCCGCCCATCATTGCGCCACGCGTGGTCAGTTTTGACCAGTACATGGAAAGCAGAATGATTGGGAAGTTACAGCTCGCCGCGATGGCAAACGCCAGGCCTACCATGAAGGCGATGTTCTGATTCTCAAACAGCACGCCGAGGATTATTGCAATCACGCCCAAAATCAGGACGGTGATTTTCGATACCCGCAGCTCTTCACGTTCGGTCGCCCCTTTTTTGAAGACGTTAGCGTACAGGTCGTGAGACACCGCCGATGCGCCCGCCAGCGTCAGACCCGCAACCACCGCAAGAATGGTGGCGAAAGCAACCGCTGAAATAAAGCCGAGGAACAGGTTGCCACCCACTGCATTCGCCAGGTGAACTGCCGCCATGTTGTTACCACCAATCAGATGGCCCGCCGCGTCTTTATATTCCGGATTCGCACCAACCAGCATGATCGCGCCGAAGCCGATAATAAAGGTCAGAATATAGAAGTAGCCCATAAATCCGGTAGCGTAGAACACGCTCTTACGCGCTTCGCGGGCATCGCTGACCGTAAAGAAGCGCATCAGAATGTGCGGCAAGCCAGCCGTACCAAACATCAGCCCTAGCCCCAGAGAGAGCGCGGAGATGGGATCTTTCACCAGCCCGCCCGGCTTCATGATGTCGACACCTTTCGGGTGTACCGCCATCGCTTCGCTGAACAGATTGTTGAAGCTAAAGCCGACGTGTTTCATCACCATAAAGGCCATAAAGCTGGCACCGAACAGCAACAGCACGGCTTTGATAATCTGTACCCAGGTGGTCGCCAGCATGCCGCCGAACAGGACGTACATCATCATCAGCACGCCGACCAGTACCACCGCAATATGATAGTTAAGGCCAAACAGCAGCTCGATCAGTTTACCTGCGCCTACCATCTGAGCGATAAGGTAAAGCGCCACCACCACCAGAGAACCACAGGCCGAAAGAATACGAATCGGCCCTTGTTTCAGGCGGTAAGAGGCTACATCGGCAAAGGTGTAGCGTCCCAGGTTACGCAGACGTTCGGCAATCAGGAACAGAATGATTGGCCAGCCCACCAGGAAGCCCAACGAGTAGATCAGCCCGTCATAGCCGGAGGTAAACACCAGCGCGGAGATCCCCAAGAATGAGGCGGCGGACATATAGTCCCCGGCAATCGCCAGCCCGTTCTGAAAACCGGTGATATTGCCGCCTGCCGTGTAGTAGTCATTACGCGAACGTACGCGTTTTGACGCCCAGTAGGTAATGCCGAGCGTAAACACGACGAAAATCAGGAACATAATAATCGCCTGCCAGTTTGTTGGCTGGCGCTCTACGGCCCCGCTAATAGCATCCGCGGCGTTAGCTGCGAAAGGGAGTGTGGCGGCAAGCGCCGTCAGAACTCTTTTCATGATGCTTGTACCTCATGCAGGACTTCATTATTAAGACGGTCGAATTCGCCGTTCGCCCGCCAGATGTAGATACCAGTGAGAACAAAGGAGATCACAATTACCCCAACACCAATCGGAATACCGCGTGTGACGCTGGTGTTCGGATTCAGCGGAGTGCCCAGCCAGCCGGGCGCGAAGGCGATCAGTAAAATAAAGCCGATATAAACTGCCAGCATAATAATCGACAGGATGGTGGCAAACCGTTGCCGTTTTTCGACTAACTCCCTGAAATGCGCATTGTCTTCTATCCGCTGATAAATCGTACCATTCATCACAGATTCTCCAGAGGTAATGTAGGGATTGTTTTAATTCCCGCTCCCTTATGGGAGAAGGTTAACGCTCGGGTAACCCTTGCCGAATGTAGGCCGGATAAGGCGTTTACGCCGCATCCGGCAATCAACGCCTGATGCGTCGCTGTCGCGTCTTATCAGGCCTACAGCCGTTGCCGAATGTAGGCCGGGTAAGGCGTTATACGCCGCATCCGGCAATCAACGCCTGATGCGTCGCTGTCGCGTCTTATCAGGCCTACAGCCGTTGCCGAATGTAGGCCGGATAAGGCGTTTACGCCGCATCCGGCAATCAATGCCTGATGCGTCGCTGTCGCGTCTATCAGGCCTACAGCCGTTGCCGAATGTAGGCCGGATAAGGCGTTTACGCCGCATCCGGCAATTAATGCCTGATGCGACGCTGTCGCGTCTTATCAGGCCTACAAACCGTTACCGACTCGCATCCGGCAATTGTGGGTTACGATGGCATCGCGATAGCCTGCTTCTCTTCAAGCAGCTTCTCGACTACGCCAGGATCGGCAAGCGTCGAGGTATCGCCCAGGTTGCTGGTATCGCCCGCCGCAATTTTGCGCAGAATACGGCGCATAATTTTGCCGGAGCGGGTTTTAGGCAGGGAGTCGGTCCAGTGCAGCACGTCTGGCGTCGCCAGCGGGCCAATCTCTTTACGCACCCAGTTGCGGACTTCTGCGTACAGTTCTGGTGACGGTTCCTCCCCATGATTAAGCGTGACGTAGGCGTAGATCGCCTGACCTTTAATATTGTGCGGAATACCGACGACAGCGGCTTCGGCGATTTTCGGATGCGCCACCAGCGCCGACTCAATCTCCGCCGTTCCCAGACGGTGACCCGAGACGTTCAGCACGTCGTCCACGCGCCCGGTGATCCAGTAATAGCCATCTTCATCGCGACGCGCGCCGTCGCCGCTGAAATACATATTTTTGAAGGTGGAGAAGTAGGTCTGCTCAAAACGTTCGTGATCGCCAAACAGCGTACGCGCCTGACCCGGCCAGGAGTCGGTGATCACCAGACTGCCTTCGGTGGCCCCTTCCAGCGGGTTACCTTCGTTATCGACCAGCGCCGGTTGCACGCCGAAGAACGGACGTGTTGCCGAACCGGCTTTCAGCTCGGTAGCGCCAGGCAGCGGGGTGATCATGAAACCGCCGGTTTCGGTCTGCCACCAGGTATCGACCACCGGGCATTTCTCGTTGCCGATTTTTTTCCAGTACCACTCCCACGCTTCCGGGTTGATTGGCTCGCCTACGGAACCGAGAATGCGCAGCGACGAACGGTCAGTGCCTTCGATCGCTTTATCGCCTTCCGCCATCAGCGCGCGGATCGCCGTGGGTGCGGTATAGAGAATATTGACCTGATGCTTGTCCACCACCTGCGCCATACGGGCAGGCGTCGGCCAGTTCGGTACGCCTTCAAACATCAGCGTGGTCGCGCCGCAGGCCAGCGGGCCGTACAGCAAATAACTGTGTCCGGTAACCCAGCCCACATCGGCGGTGCACCAGTAGATATCACCCGGATGATAATCAAAGACATATTTAAAGGTCAGCGCCGCGTACACCAGATAACCGCCGGTAGTGTGCAGCACGCCTTTCGGCTTCCCGGTAGAACCGGAGGTGTAGAGAATAAACAGCGGATCTTCGGCGTTCATCTCTTCCGCCTGGTGCTGATCGCTGGCTTGCTCAACCAGGTCGTGCCACCACAGGTCGCGCCCTTCCTGCCAGTCGATTTTTCCGCCAGTACGCTTCAGTACCACCACATGTTCAATGCTGGTGACGTTCGGGTTTTTCAGCGCGTCATCAACGTTTTTCTTCAGCGGAATACTACGCCCGGCGCGCACGCCTTCGTCGGAAGTGATCACCAACCGTGAGTTAGAATCGATAATGCGCCCGGCAACGGCTTCCGGCGAGAAGCCGCCGAAAATTACCGAATGCACCGCGCCAATGCGGGCGCAGGCCAGCATCGCGACCGCGGCTTCCGGCACCATCGGCATATAAATCGCCACCACATCACCTTTTTTAATGCCCAGCTCGAGCAGGGTATTGGCGAAGCGGCAGACGTCGCGGTGCAGCTCTTTATAGCTGATATGTTTGCTCTGGCTGGCGTCGTCGCCTTCCCAGATGATGGCGGTACGATCGCCGTTTTCTTGCAGATGGCGGTCAAGGCAGTTTGCCGCCAGATTCAGCGTGCCGTCCTCGTACCATTTAATGGACACATTACCGGGGGCAAAGGAGGTGTTTTTCACCTTCTGGTAAGGTTTGATCCAGTCGAGAATTTTTCCCTGTTCGCCCCAGAAGGTATCTGGTGCGTTAATAGATTGTTGATACATCGCCTCGTACTGCTGAGGGTTTATCAGGCAACGGTCTGCGATGTTGGCAGGAATGGTGTGTTTGTGAATTTGACTCATGCTTTTGTTCTCCTTGTAGGATGTTAATAATATGTGGCATAAGCGTTAAATGTAGGGGTATTGGCAGTTTTGTTTAGTATTTGGGCGACAGATCACGCAAAAGTAGAATTGTGCAAATAAACGGCAGGGTAATTTTTGAAGGTCAGCAACAAAAGTTGATTAATTCTTTGAGGAACATGCAGTTATGCATGCTGTTGAAAAAGAGGAAGATACTGACTAACTCTAAAGTGGTATTTTACATGCACTTACAATTGATTAAAGACAACATTCACAGTGTGGTTATTTGTTACACATAGGGGCGAGCAATGTCATGACAGTGTAGGTGCGGTTACTGTCGTGAAAAACAATAAAAACCGCCATTGCAACAATGGCGCAATTCGGATGAAGCCCTATGACAAGGATAAAAATAAACGCACGCCGTATCTTCAGCTTATTGATTCCTTTTTTCTTTTTCACTTCTGTTCACGCTGAACAAACGGCTACTCCCGCAAAACCTGTAACTGTGGAAGCGAAGAATGAAACCTTTGCCCCGCAACATCCCGATCAATATCTCTCCTGGAAAGCCACCTCGGAACAGTCAGAGCGTGTTGACGCCCTGGCGGAAGATCCACGGCTGGTGATCCTGTGGGCGGGGTATCCCTTCTCGCGCGATTACAACAAGCCGCGTGGACATGCCTTTGCTGTGACCGATGTGCGTGAAACCCTGCGTACCGGTGCGCCGAAAAACGCTGAAGATGGTCCGCTACCGATGGCATGCTGGAGTTGTAAAAGCCCGGATGTGGCGCGTCTGATCCAGAAAGACGGCGAAGATGGCTACTTCCACGGAAAATGGGCGCGCGGCGGCCCGGAAATCGTCAACAACTTAGGTTGTGCCGATTGCCATAACACCGCCTCACCAGAGTTCGCCAAAGGCAAACCGGAGTTAACCCTTTCCCGTCCGTATGCGGCTCGCGCGATGGAAGCCATTGGTAAACCTTTTGAGAAAGCCGGACGTTTCGACCAGCAATCGATGGTTTGCGGTCAGTGCCATGTGGAGTATTACTTCGACGGCAAAAACAAAGCGGTTAAATTCCCGTGGGATGACGGCATGAAAGTCGAAAATATGGAGCAGTATTACGACAAAATTGCCTTCTCTGACTGGACTAACTCCCTGTCGAAAACGCCAATGCTGAAAGCGCAGCACCCGGAATATGAAACCTGGACAGCGGGCATTCATGGCAAAAACAACGTGACCTGTATCGATTGCCATATGCCAAAAGTGCAGAACGCCGAAGGCAAACTCTACACCGACCATAAAATTGGTAATCCGTTTGATAACTTCGCCCAGACTTGTGCGAACTGCCATACCCAGGACAAAGCTGCCTTGCAAAAAGTGGTCGCGGAACGTAAGCAGTCGATTAACGACCTGAAAATCAAGGTTGAAGATCAACTGGTTCACGCTCACTTCGAAGCGAAAGCGGCGCTGGATGCAGGCGCGACGGAAGCCGAAATGAAGCCGATTCAGGACGATATCCGTCATGCCCAGTGGCGTTGGGATCTGGCGATCGCTTCCCACGGCATTCATATGCACGCGCCGGAAGAAGGTCTGAGGATGCTCGGTACGGCGATGGATAAAGCGGCGGATGCACGCACCAAACTGGCGCGCCTGCTGGCGACCAAAGGCATCACCCATGAAATCCAGATCCCGGATATCTCGACCAAAGAGAAAGCCCAGCAGGCCATTGGCCTGAACATGGAACAAATCAAGGCCGAGAAGCAGGACTTCATCAAAACGGTGATCCCGCAGTGGGAAGAGCAGGCACGTAAAAACGGTCTGTTAAGCCAATAACCCCGTTCCGCCTCGCAAGGGGCGGAAAACACAATGGAGTGAATATGAGCGTATTACGTTCGTTATTAACTGCCGGGGTGCTGGCGTCGGGCCTGTTGTGGAGCCTGAACGGAATTACCGCTACCCCTGCGGCGCAGGCATCTGGTGATCGCTACGAAGTTACCCAGCAGCGTAACCCGGATGCCGCCTGTCTGGACTGTCATAAGCCAGATACCGAAGGTATGCATGGCAAACATGCTTCCGTTATCAACCCGAATAACAAACTGCCGGTCACCTGCACCAACTGTCACGGCCAGCCATCACCGCAACACCGCGAAGGGGTGAAAGATGTGATGCGCTTTAACGAGCCGATGTACAAGGTTGGAGAGCAGAACAGCGTCTGTATGTCCTGCCATCTGCCGGAACAGTTGCAAAAAGCGTTCTGGCCACACGATGTCCACGTAACCAAAGTGGCGTGCGCCAGCTGCCATTCCCTGCATCCACAGCAAGATACGATGCAGACGTTAAGTGACAAAGGACGGATTAAGATTTGCGTCGATTGCCACAGCGATCAGCGTACCAATCCGAACTTTAACCCGGCGTCTGTTCCGTTGCTTAAGGAGCAGCCATGACCTGGTCTCGTCGCCAGTTTCTCACCGGCGTCGGCGTGCTGGCAGCCGTCAGCGGCACCGCAGGACGCGTGGTGGCGAAAACGTTGAATATCAATGGGGTGCGTTACGGCATGGTGCATGACGAGTCGTTATGCATCGGCTGTACCGCCTGTATGGATGCTTGTCGGGAAGTGAACAAGGTGCCGGAAGGTGCCTCGCGCCTGACGATTATTCGTAGCGAGCCGCAGGGCGAATTTCCTGATGTGAAATATCGCTTCTTCCGTAAGTCTTGCCAGCACTGCGATCATGCGCCGTGCGTTGACGTCTGCCCGACCGGTGCGTCTTTTCGTGATGCCGCTAGCGGGATTGTCGATGTTAATCCGGATCTCTGCGTCGGTTGTCAGTACTGCATCGCCGCCTGTCCGTACCGCGTGCGCTTTATCCATCCGGTCACGAAGACAGCGGACAAATGCGATTTCTGCCGTAAGACCAATTTGCAGGCCGGTAAGCTGCCCGCGTGCGTTGAAGCTTGCCCGACGAAGGCGCTGACGTTTGGCAATCTGGACGATCCCAACAGTGAGATTTCGCAACTGCTGCGCCAGAAGCCCACTTACCGCTACAAGCTGGCGCTGGGAACCAAACCGAAGCTGTACCGCGTACCGTTTAAATACGGGGAGGTGAGCCAATGACGCAGACTTCCGCATTTCATTTTGAATCGCTGGTGTGGGACTGGCCGATTGCCATCTACCTGTTTTTGATTGGTATTTCTGCTGGTCTGGTGACGCTGGCCGTGCTGTTACGTCGCTTCTACCCGCAGGCGGGCGGTGCAGACAGTACGTTGCTGCGCACCACGCTGATTGTCGGGCCTGGCGCGGTGATCCTCGGTCTGTTGATCCTCGTCTTCCACCTGACAAAGCCGTGGACCTTCTGGAAGCTGATGTTCCACTACAGTTTTACCTCGGTGATGTCGATGGGGGTGATGCTGTTTCAGCTCTACATGGTGGTGCTGGTGCTATGGCTGGCGAAAATCTTTGAACATGATTTGCTTGCCCTGCAACAACGCTGGTTGCCGAAGCTGGGGATCGTACAAAAGGTTCTGAGCCTGCTAACGCCCGTTCATCGCGGACTGGAAACATTGATGCTGGTGCTGGCGGTAATGCTGGGGGCTTATACCGGCTTTCTGCTATCGGCGCTGAAATCGTATCCGTTCCTCAATAACCCGATCCTGCCGGTGTTGTTCCTCTTCTCCGGCATCTCGTCCGGTGCGGCGGTGGCGCTGATCGCCATAGCGGTACGCCAACGCAGTAACCCGCATTCCACGGAAGCGCACTTTGTACACCGTATGGAGATCCCTGTGGTATGGGGCGAAATCTTCCTGCTGGTGGCGTTTTTTGTCGGACTGGCCCTGGGCGATGACGGTAAAGTGCGTGCGCTGGTGGCGGCATTGGGCGGCGGTTTCTGGACGTGGTGGTTCTGGCTTGGTGTCGCCGGGCTGGGGCTGATTGTGCCAATGTTGCTCAAACCGTGGGTCAATCGCAGTTCCGGCATTCCTGCCGTGCTGGCGGCGTGTGGGGCCAGCCTGGTCGGCGTGTTGATGTTGCGATTTTTCATTCTCTACGCCGGGCAGTTAACGGTGGCGTAAGCCAGAACAGAGGTGGTTTCTGGACGTATTCCTTCCTGAAGTCGGTTTTCTGGCGTTGTTGTTAAGTCTCGGGGTCAACGTGTTGACCCCGTTGACGGCCTTCGCGGGAGTGCGGTTGCGCTGGCCTGCCATGATGCGACTCACTTGCATCGGCATTCTGGCGCAGTTCGCGCTCCTGCTGCTCGCCTTTGGCGTACTGACGTATTGTTTTCTCATCAGCGATTTCTCGGTTATTTATGTCGCCCAACATAGCTACAGCCTGCTGTCGTGGGAACTCAAACTGGCAGCGGTGTGGGGCGGTCATGAAGGTTCGCTGCTGCTTTGGGTGCTGCTGCTTTCCGCCTGGAGCGCGCTGTTTGCCTGGCATTATCGGCAGCAAACCGATCCGCTATTTCCGCTGACGCTAGCCGTTTTATCTCTCATGCTCGCCGCACTGCTACTGTTTGTGGTGCTGTGGTCCGATCCCTTCGTGCGGATATTTCCACCAGCAATCGAAGGCCGCGATCTCAATCCGATGCTGCAACATCCCGGTCTTATCTTCCATCCGCCGCTGCTTTATCTCGGCTATGGCGGTTTGATGGTGGCGGCGAGCGTGGCGCTGGGGAGTTTACTGCGCGGCGAGTTTGATGGTGCCAGCGCCCGAATTTGCTGGCGCTGGGCACTACCTGGCTGGAGCGCATTAACGGCGGGGATCATCCTCGGTTCCTGGTGGGCCTATTGCGAACTGGGCTGGGGCGGCTGGTGGTTCTGGGATCCGGTGGAAAACGCCTCTTTATTACCCTGGCTTTCTGCCACTGCGCTGCTGCACAGTTTATCCCTGACACGCCAGCGGGGGATTTTCCGCCACTGGTCGCTGTTGCTGGCGATAGTTACTCTGATGCTGTCGCTGCTGGGCACCTTAATTGTCCGTTCTGGCATTCTGGTTTCGGTTCATGCGTTCGCACTGGATAACGTCCGCGCCGTGCCGTTGTTCGGCCTGTTTGCACTGATTAGCCTTTCGTCTCTGGCTCTGTATGGCTGGCGAGCGCGGGACGGTGGCCCGGCGGTGCGTTTTTCGGGATTATCGCGGGAAATGTTAATCCTCGCTACGCTGTTGCTGTTTTGCGCAGTGCTATTGATCGTGCTGGTGGGAACGCTTTATCCGATGATTTACGGCCTGCTGGGCTGGGGACGCCTCTCCGTTGGCGCGCCGTATTTTAACCGCGCGACGTTACCGTTTGGTCTGTTGATGCTGGTGGTGATTGTGCTGGCGACGTTTGTCTCTGGCAAACGCGTGCACCTTCCGGCGCTGGTAGCTCATGCGGGCGTGCTGTTATTTGCCGCAGGGATCGTGGTCTCCAGCGTCAGCCGTCAGGAGATCAGCCTGAATTTACAGCCGGGTCAGCAGGTGACGCTGGCAGGATACACCTTCCGTTTTGAGCGCCTCGATCTGCAAGCCAAAGGCAATTACACCAGCGAAAAAGCGATAGTGGCGCTGTTTGACCATCAGCAACGCATTGGTGAATTAACGCCGGAGCGGCGTTTTTACGAAGCACGTCGTCAGCAAATGATGGAGCCGTCAATTCGCTGGAATGGTATCCATGACTGGTATGCGGTCATGGGCGAGAAAACCGGATCGGATCGTTACGCTTTTCGTTTGTATGTACAATGCGGTGTGCGCTGGATCTGGGGGGGAGGATTGTTGATGATTGCGGGCGCATTGTTAAGCGGATGGCGGGGGAGGAAGCGCGATGAATAAAGGGCTTCTCACGCTACTGCTGTTATTTACCTGTTTTGCGCGCGCTCAGGTTGTAGACACCTGGCAATTCGCTAATCCGCAACAACAGGAACAGGCGTTAAATATTGCCAGCCAGTTACGCTGCCCGCAGTGCCAGAATCAGAACTTACTGGAATCCAATGCGCCGGTGGCAGTCAGTATGCGCCATCAGGTTTACAGCATGGTGGAAGAGGGGAAAAGTGAAGTCGAAATAATTGGCTGGATGACCGAACGCTACGGAGATTTTGTTCGCTATAACCCACCGTTAACCGGTCAGACTCTGGTGTTGTGGGCGCTGCCAGTGGTGTTGTTACTGCTGATGATACTGATCCTCTGGCGAGTGAGGGCGAAGCGATGAAACAGCCTCAAATACCGGTGAAAATGCTGACAACACTCACGATTTTGATGGTATTTCTCTGTGTCGGCAGTTATCTGTTAAGTCCAAAATGGCAGGCGGTACGTGCGGAGTATCAGCGTCAGCGCGATCCGCTACATCAGTTTGCCAGCCAGCAAACCCCGGAAGCGCAGCTTCAGGCATTGCAGGATAAAATCCGCGCTAATCCACAAAACAGCGAACAATGGGCGTTACTGGGCGAGTATTATCTGTGGCAAAACGATTACAGCAATTCGCTGCTGGCGTACCGTCAGGCGTTGCAACTACGTGGTGAGAACGCTGAACTGTATGCGGCGCTGGCGACGGTGCTTTATTACCAGGCCAGCCAGCATATGACCGCCCAGACTCGCGCAATGATCGACAAAGCCCTCGCGCTGGACTCTAACGAAATCACCGCTCTGATGCTGCTGGCTTCCGATGCGTTTATGCAGGCGAATTACGCGCAAGCCATCGAACTATGGCAAAAAGTGATGGATCTCAACTCACCCCGGATCAACCGGACACAGCTGGTCGAGTCGATTAATATGGCGAAATTGTTGCAGCGGAGATCATATTAATCATCTGGTGATGAAGATTATGTTATTGAGCTGCATAAAAAATAATCGAATGAACATATGCCAAAAATAATCACCAATCAGTATTATTGCAGATTAAACAAATAAAAATCTTTCCATAACAAATGGTTATTCATTAATCCTGCCATAAACTCGCGTTATTATGCATTAATGCAGCGAAAAGCTCTGTTGTTAAAGGGTTGCGCAACATACCGCGCAAATGATACTGATCATAAGCGTTAAAAAAATCTACAAACCAACGCAACACAATTCATGCCCTGGCAGTATGTCACGTTCTCGCGTTTCTGAACGGGGAACGGCGCTCCATTGAGGAAGTCATTCATATGAAAAATATAAAATTCAGCCTGGCCTGGCAGATTCTGTTTGCTATGGTGCTGGGCATTCTCCTGGGAAGCTACCTGCACTACCATAGCGACAGCCGCGACTGGCTGGTCGTCAATTTGCTCTCTCCGGCGGGTGATATCTTCATCCATCTGATCAAAATGATTGTTGTGCCGATTGTGATCTCCACGCTGGTGGTGGGTATCGCGGGTGTTGGTGATGCCAAACAGCTCGGGCGTATTGGCGCGAAAACCATTATTTACTTCGAGGTGATCACCACCGTCGCCATCATTTTGGGGATCACTCTGGCGAACGTCTTCCAGCCCGGTGCCGGGGTGGATATGTCGCAGCTGGCGACCGTCGATATCTCGAAATATCAGAGCACTACGGAAGCGGTACAAAGCAGTTCCCACGGCATTATGGGCACGATTTTGTCGCTGGTGCCGACGAACATTGTGGCGTCGATGGCGAAAGGCGAAATGCTGCCGATCATCTTCTTCTCGGTGCTGTTTGGTCTGGGGCTTTCCTCCCTGCCCGCGACGCATCGTGAACCGCTGGTGACCGTGTTCCGCTCCATCTCTGAAACCATGTTTAAAGTGACTCATATGGTGATGCGTTATGCGCCGGTGGGTGTGTTTGCGCTGATTGCGGTGACGGTGGCTAACTTTGGTTTCTCGTCTCTGTGGCCACTGGCGAAACTGGTGCTGCTGGTGCATTTCGCCATTCTGTTCTTCGCGCTGGTAGTGCTGGGAATTGTGGCGCGCCTGTGCGGGTTAAGCGTCTGGATCCTGATTCGTATTCTGAAAGATGAGCTGATTCTGGCGTACTCCACTGCCAGCTCTGAAAGCGTGCTGCCGCGAATTATTGAGAAGATGGAAGCCTACGGTGCACCGGCGTCGATCACCAGTTTCGTGGTGCCGACCGGTTACTCTTTTAACCTTGATGGTTCGACGCTGTATCAAAGTATTGCCGCTATTTTCATCGCTCAGCTGTATGGCATTGACCTGTCCATCTGGCAGGAAATCATTCTGGTACTGACGCTGATGGTGACCTCGAAAGGGATTGCTGGAGTGCCGGGCGTGTCGTTTGTGGTGTTGCTGGCAACGCTGGGCAGCGTAGGGATCCCGCTGGAAGGTCTGGCGTTTATTGCCGGTGTTGACCGTATCCTCGACATGGCGCGTACTGCGCTGAACGTGGTGGGTAATGCGCTGGCGGTGCTGGTGATTGCCAAGTGGGAACACAAATTTGACCGTAAGAAAGCGCTGGCTTATGAGCGCGAAGTGCTGGGCAAATTTGATAAAACTGCGGATCAATAATTGAAGATTGCCGGGGATATCCACCCGGCAATGTGTGGATGCCTGATGCGACGCTTGCCGCGTCTTATCAGGCCTACGCTAGACTGCGCAATAGCTTGATTTAGGGTGATTTTGTAGGTCGGATAAGGCGTTTACGCCGCATCCGACATCAATATCTGATGCGACGCTTACCGCGTCTTATCAGGCCTACGCCAGACTGCGCAATAGCCTGATTTAGCGTGATTTTGTAGGTCGGATAAGGCGTTTACGCCGCATCCGACATCAATGCCTGATGCGACGCTTGTCGCGTCTTATCAGGCCTACCTTAACCGTTGGTTAATTTCTCAAACTCTTCACAACCGGTATCAAACCCTTCCATACAGCTCAGGTTCAGCCAGTGCAGCGCCTTTTGCTTGTTCTTCTCGATAAAACCTTCTTCACCGTTTAAGAACATCATTCCCGCCCAGTACTCGGAATAACCGGTTCGGGAAATCGCAGAGCTGCGTTTGAAATACCAGGTTGCCTTGTCATCGTCGGCCTTAATGCCCACGCCGTTGGCGTAAATCAAACCAAGCAGCATTTGGGCATCGACGGCAGAGTCGTTCTCCAGATCTTCCGAAGCGTTTTCTAACAGCGAAATCGCCTTTGGATAATCCGGTTTACCCGCTTGCGTATTTACCAGAATATGCGCCAGCGTTACTTCACCTTCTTTACTCCCCGCTTGCGCTGCTTTCTCTGCAAGAACTTTTGCTTGTGGATAGTCCAGACTGACCGGATTGGTGATTTTGATCTGCGCCAACAGCGCGCAGGCATCAGCATCACCGCTGTCGGCGGCTTTCTGTGCCCAATATTCGGCTTTGCTCAAATCGCCGGAGCTAAACCAGCTGTCGGCAAGAAAATATTGTGCGCGTCGGTCCCCGGCTTCTGCTGCCTTTAAATACTGGCTGCCAGGCTCGGAGTCGTTCGCGTGGGCAAAGAATGTCAAAAACAACATCAATGCGATAATTTTTTTCATTTTGATAATACGATTGGGTAGGGAGTAACCAGTATAAAGAGTTCGAATGGATAAAAAAACAGCCTCCGGAAGGAGGCTGTAGAAAGGACTGTATTACGCCAGTGCCGCTTCGCGCAGGCGAGTTTTCAACTTGTTGTACTCGTCAATCACGTACTGCTCGGCGGCGCGCTGATCGGCGATCGGCTCGACGCGCACGGCGCAGTATTTGTATTCCGGCGTTTTCGTAATCGGGCTTAAGTTTTCGGTAACCAGCTCGTTACAGGCACCAATCCACCACTGGTAGGTCATATAAATCGCCCCTTTGTTCGGACGATCGCTGACCTGCGCACGGGTGATAATTTTGCCTTTACGCGAGTGCACCCAAACCAATGCCTCATCTTCAATACCCAGACGTTTGGCGTCTTCGGTATTGATTTGTGCGTAGCCAGGTTCATCAGCCAGCGCTGCCAGTGCCGCACAGTTACCGGTCATCGAACGGCAAGAGTAGTGACCAACTTCACGCACCGTTGACAGTACCATCGGATACTCGTCGGTGAGTTTGTCGATTGGCGCTACCCAGTCGCAGGTGAAGAACTGCGCCAGACCGTTCGGGGTATCAAACTTCTCTTTAAACAGATAAGAAGTCCCCTGATCGGCATCTGAAGTATCGCGGCAAGGCCACTGAATGAAGCCCAGTTCGCCCATTTTCTCGTAAGTCGCACCGTAGAAATCCGGGCACAGATGACGCAACTCATCCCAGATCTCCTGGGTGTTGTTGTAGTGCATCGGATAACCCATACGGGTGGCGATTTCACTGATGATTTGCCAGTCCGTTTTCAGATCCCACTTCGGTTCAACCGCTTTGAAGAAACGCTGGAAGCCACGGTCAGCCGCAGTAAACACGCCTTCATGCTCGCCCCACGACGTTGACGGTAAAATAACATCCGCCGCCGACGCGGTTTTGGTCATAAAGATGTCCTGAACGATGACCAGTTCCAGATCTTCGAAGGCTTTACGTACTGCCGACAGCTCCGCGTCAGTTTGCAGCGGATCTTCGCCCATAATGTACGCGGCACGCACTTCGCCATGCGCTGCGCGGTGCGGCAGCTCGCTGATGCGATAGCCGGTATGCGCTGGCAGGCTTTCCACGCCCCAGGCTTTGGCGAATTTCTCGCGGTTAGCCGGATCTTTCACGTACTGATAGCCCGGATACGTATCCGGCAGCGCGCCCATATCGCAGGCACCCTGCACGTTGTTCTGACCACGAACCGGGTTTACACCCGCATGCGGCTTACCGAGGTTACCAGTCAGCATCGCGAGGCTGGTCAGAGAACGCACGGTTTCCACACCCTGGTAGAACTGGGTTACACCCATGCCCCACAGGATGGCGGCGCTTTTCGCCTGGGCATACATCCGTGCCGCCTGACGAATCTCACTGGCGCTGACGCCGGTGATATCTTCAACCGACTCCGGCGTGTAGCCTTCAACGATTTTACGATACTCTTCAAAGCCTTCTGTACGGGAAGCGACGAACGCTTTGTCGTACAGGTTTTCTTCAATAATGACATGACCCATCGCATTCAACAGCGCGATGTTTGAGCCGTTTTTCAGTGCAATGTGCATGTCCGCAATGCGCGCGGTTTCAATTTTGCGCGGATCGCAGACGATAATTTTCGCCCCGTTACGTTTAGCGTTAATTACGTGATTCGCCACGATTGGGTGGGAATCCGCCGGGTTGTACCCGAAAACGAACACTAAATCGGTATTATCAATTTCGTTAATAGCATTGCTCATTGCGCCATTACCGACCGATTGGTGCAGACCTGCAACCGATGGGCCGTGTCAGACACGAGCGCAGCAGTCAACGTTATTGGTACCAATAACGGCGCGCGCAAATTTTTGCATTACATAGTTGGTTTCGTTACCCGTACCACGCGAGGAGCCGGTCGTCTGGATGGCATCCGGACCGTACTTCTCTTTGATGGCGCTCAGGCGCTCGGCAACGTAATTCAGTGCCTCATCCCAGGAAACAGGTTCGAGTTTGCCGCCACGCTGGCGACGGATCATGGGGGTTTTCAGGCGCGGGGTCAGGATCTGGGTATCGTTAATGAAGTCCCAGCCATAATAACCCTTCAGACACAGGGTACCCTGGTTGGTTTTCCCCTGCGCTGCCTCCGCCCGGACGATTTTGCCGTTATCGACGACCAGGTTGATTTTGCAACCTGATGCGCAATAGGGGCAAACCGTGACGACTTTTTTCATCGGTCTCGCTCCAGTTAATCAAATCACGCATACGCGCTCTCGACTACAGTATGCATCTTTTATGCCACATTTTATTTGGGGTCATTCCCTGATATTACGGGCACTATTTATTCAAAACTCTGACGAAAAACAGGCTGTCGTCAGTTTTGACGTGACGAAACGAAATACCGCGTGACAGCCATCACGCGGCAGACATTTTATTTTTTCTCGACGACGGGACTTGCCTGATACCCGCCGCCCAGCGATTTCATCAACTGAATGCTTTGGATCACCCGGCGGCTGTCCAGCATCAGTAATGACATCTCCTCGGCAAGCACTGGCAACCGGGCTTCGGTGGCCTGTAAGCGGCTGGTTAAGCCGCGCTGATAGGCGGCCTCGGCAGCGCGCTGGGTGAAGCGCGTTGCTTCCACGCGTTCAGCCTGCATCTCTCGCTCGTCGTTGAGCGTTTGCAGACGCGTGCCGTTGACGGCAACGTCGCGCACCGCATTCAGCACTGACTGGTTGTAACGTTCAATCATCATGTTGCTGGCGGCGCGAGTGCCTTCGAGATTGGCATTCAACCGTCCACCGTCAAACAGCGGCAATTTCAGACCTGGGATAAAGTTGAACTGGCGACTGGTTTTTTTGAATAAGGTATCCAGGTGGATAGAATCCAGGCCGAAAAACGCTTTGATATCAAAGCTCGGGTAGAACAACGCCCGCGCGGAATCCACCTGATCTAATGACGCCTGAACATACCAGCGCATGGCTTGCAGATCCGGGCGTCTGGCGAGCAACTCATAAGAGAGTGTCGCCGGAATGCCGGTCTGGACTTGCGGTAATGCCACCGGTCTGATCTCCGGCATATCGCTGGCTCCCGCGCCAATCAATGCGCGCAGAGATTCTCGCGTTTCGGAGATTTGCCCTTTAACGGCAGCAATTTGTTTATCGACCGCCAGAATCTGTGCCCGCGCGCCGTGGAAAGGCACTTGCGCTTCCAGACCGTGCGCCACTTTACTCTGGTGCGCTTTTACCGCGTAATCAATCACATCGCGAGTTTGTTCTAACAGATCGAGCATCTGATAGCTGGCCTGCATACTGTAATAAAGCTGCGCTACGCCCGTGGTCAGCGATAGCTCTACTGCTGCGGTTTCTGCCAGCGCGGCATTATGCGCGCCAATGGCAGCGGCAACCGCTGAGCGATGCACACCCCACAAATCGAGATCCAGTCCGGCAAACAAACCTACTGTGGCTTCCGTATAGTACGGCCCGTCCATACCCAGTGCTGGCGCATCCATCGCATAAGGGCTTAAAAAGCCGTTCGCCGAGACACGTTGGCGGTTGAGCATCCCTAACGCTGCGACCTGTAATTGTGAACCGGCATCTAACAAATCGGCCTGCGACTGCGCTTTTTCTTCCCGCAGTTTCGCTTCGGCGAGGGTGTGTGAACCACTTAGCGTCCGTTGGATCAGCGCATCCAGCTGCGGGTCATTGAGTTGTTTCCACCACTGCGCCTGCGGCCAGCCGGAGCTGGCAAGATGAATATCATCGGCCAGTTTGATTTGTTCCGGTTTGAGCTGTTGATGAGGTGCAGAATCCTTACGTACCAGGGCACAGCCGGAAATCAGCGTCGTGCTGCCGAGAATGCTGCACAACAGCAGACGTGAAAGTTGACGATTGATCATTGCGTGGCTCCTTGTACCTGTTCCTTGGCGGGCGTTAATGCCGGGGCTGTCCAGTCTGGCAAGCGGGCGAAAAGCTGGCAGACGTGTTGTTCCTGTTTTAATAAGGTGGGCAGGATGGCCTGCGAGGCGGGTGTCTCTTCAAGCGTTATTTGAGGAGAACGGCTGAGTGCGGTTGCCAGACCGGCAGCGTATTTCTCCAGTGCGTCGGCAAACTGACCTGCTCTGTCCGGCTGTAGTGCGTTATCCAGCGCCTGCGCCGAGTTCCAGGTTGCATCCCAGGCGTGAAGAATATCGCGGCCCTGACGAATAACCGTTTGCGAACGTTCCATCAGTAAAGCGCGTTCTTCGCTGTCCAGTTGACGCTCCAGCGCCACGCGTTGGCACATCTCTTCACTGGCATTAAACGCCGCATGCAGACCTATACGAATTTGCAGATAAGTGCGTAGAGCCGTGACTTCCTGCTGGCGTGGGATCCGCATTACTTTACTCAACATACCCAGCGCGCCAGCCAGTTTTTGCGGCAGTGTGCGCGCTTCACTTTCAGGCCAGACAAAGGTGTAAATCACCGCGGACACCACGGTACCAATGATGATACCCAGGGCGCGATCGCGAATTTCCACCAGGTCGTACACCGGGCCAAAAACGTTTTCGAGCGTGGCGAGCGCGAAGGTGACCACCATCTGTGTGCCGATATAAGAAGAGCGTTCAGAGCTGGTGGCAATCCATGCGCCCAACAGGAAAATCGGTGCCAGCACAAATAGCAATTCGACAATATTGTCCAGCCAGGGCATGACCAGTAACGTGAATAACAGCGCCAGAATTGCACCGCAGAAGGCACCGCCAAAACGCAGCGCCATTTTCTGATACGACGAACCAACATTCGGGTTAGCGACGATCACGCAGGTCAGCATACAAGTGTGAATGCCTTCCCAGTCCACGCCGCTGTAGAAGGTGTAACAGATCAAACAGGCGAGCAGCGTTTTTACCGCGTAGCGCATATAGTCTGGATTGGTAAAAGCATCGGCGACCATTGATGGCGGTTTGGTGGCGGGCGTTGGCGGCGTATTCGGGTCCATCTGACCCAGTTGCAATAACGTCTGGCAGATATTCTCCAGGTTACATTCCCGTGCCGCCATTGCTTCACTTTCAGTGATCCGCCAGTCGCTTTGCCAGCACTGACCTTCGGCAATGGCATGCTGCAGTTTGTTGATTTCTGAGGCTAATTTTTGCCGAAATTCAATAATTGCCTGAGAATCAGCAAAAGAGGTGGGATCGTAGCGATTCAGCGTCGAGTAAATGTAGGTTACCGTTGCCACGCAGCTTTGCCACCATGCGCTCTGAGTTCGCCAGTTGGCATCGTCCGCGAGGCAAAAGACATTGAGTTTTTGCAGCGCCAGCGCCTCTCTTTCAATCCGCGTTTCGGGTAGCGGTGCGAGGCTGTCCGTCAGGTGGCTAATGGCATCATCAAGCCGATCATTAAGCGCCTGATGCATCTGCGTGATAGCGCGGCTGGGAAACCACAGCACGCCGATTAACGTCATCAATAACGTCGGGTAGAGGCCGACAACAATACACCACAGGGTTAAGCGCACGACCACTTCGGGATAGTCGAGCATGGCGGGGAAGGTTTGCCCGTAAATAGCGACAATGGCGACGGCGAAAAAGACCAGCCCCAACCGATGGGTGCGCATCAAAAACATACAGCCCATCAGGATCGGTCCGGCAATGATCAATCGGATCAACGGTTCGCCATATGACCATTTGTAGATCAAAAACAGGCTGGCGATTTCCAGCATCGTGGCGACCACAAACAAGATCGCGACAAATTTGGTGTAAAACGCGTTCGACTGAATACCGTAAAACAGCACTGCCAGTGATAACGCCACAAAAGGGATCTCAAAAGTCATCGAGATCAGAATCACCAGCAAGCAGCCTACCCAGAGTTGCATAGTCTGCGGCACGCGGCCTGGTCGCCGCTCGCTTAACTCTTCATGAAAGAACGCCAGCAGCCTGACCACCGGTAATGGCAGGGAGTTGAGCGCGCTCATTATTGCGGCTCAAGATTAGCGACTGCCGAAGCGCCGATGCGGAACATTTCCGGGTCAGGTTTATCAACCATGATTTTGACCGGAAAACGCTGGGCAACGCGGACCCAGTTAATAGAACGAGACACTTTCGGCAGGCCGCCCAGCACCAGGCCGCCGTCATCCGGTAGCACGCCGTAGCCAATCGAATCCACTTTACCCTCGAAGGTTTTGCCGCTGTCGCTCATCAGGCGAATGGTTGCGGGTGTACCTGAGCGAATATTTTTCAGATCAGTTTCGCGGAAGTTGGCGATCACGTACCAGTGACGAGTGTCGATTAGGGTGAAAATAGGGCGCATGGCAGAAGCAAATTGCCCGACGGAGGTTTTGAGGGAAATGACCCGGCCATCAAACGGCGCGCGAACGGTCGCCATTTCCAGATGCAGTTTCGTCAACGCAATATCCGCTTCCACTGCCGCACGCTGGGCAACTAATGCATCCACGCCGCTGACGGCGCTGGCGGCTGACTGCGCCTGCAACAATACGGCATTAAGATCGGCTTCTGCGGCGCGCTGCGCCGTTCTTGCACGGTCAACGTCTTCCGCTGAGACGAAACCTTCTTTCAGTAATGGCTCGGTGCGGCGTAATGTATCACTGGCCTGTTTCGCGGCGGCACGGGCTTTTTCTACCGTGGCATTAACCGAGTCGGCACCAAACTGTTGTGCGTCAACGCTACGCTGGGTGAGCATAATTTGCTTATCCAGCGCCGCGAGGGAGGCTTCGGCTTTCGCCAGATTGGCTTCGTACGGGCGCGGGTCGATGCGGAACAGCAAATCGCCCTGTTTCACCGCCTGGTTGTCGGTGACCGCCAGTTCTACAATGCGACCGCTGACTTCCGGCACCACATCAATGGTATCTGCTGACGCGTAGGCGTCATTAGTTGATGGCGCACTGTCTACGCGCCAGATAACGAAAACAAGGGCAACCAGCGCCAACGCAACCACTAACAGAGCAGGGAATTTACTGCGAGGAGCTTTTTTCGGCGTACTTTCCATGAGCGCGTCTCAAATAGATTAGAAAAATGCCAGCCAGAACAGCATGGCGTAGAGAGCAAAAAGGGCGGTATAAATAATTCCGACAAATGCCAGATTGATATTTGCCCGCTGAATAATTCGCCTCGTGATGAGCGTCAAAATAAGGCTGGCAATGGCGCAGAAAAACCAGCTGGGATAATAAGCGCCGATCACCGGGATTGCCGGAGATAATGAGCATCCCGAAACCATGAAGACGGGAATTATCCAGGCTGTTTTTTTGAGTTGCATCGCCATGCGAGAGAGAACTGTTGGCATATTAAATACATCCTGTCTGCTGCGAACAATATCTGTAGTGAATATCAATTTCCATTGAAGGCGTCAGTATGGCTATTTTCTCGATGAATAAAAATAGCTTTATTCAGCCACCGCATTCATAACTTATATATTTTATGAATTAATTTGTTGTATGTATTTTTAAAATAAATGCTTTTGGGGGCTTAAGCGCCCCCAAAAGTGAGAGGCATTAATTTGGGGTTACGATATTCACCCACAAATCGAAATTATCCAGACAGGCAATAATTTCTTCCAGTTTCGCGCCATTGCCAATAATTTTGGCTTTCTTCGCTTTTACCAGATCCGCAATTTTGGCTTGTCCGGTCAGCACGGCGTGAAGATCTTCACGGCTGATGTAGAAAGAGGCGTTGGCTTCAGGTTGCAGCGTTTTACGGTAGTTAAGCACGCTATCGTTCAGCGTCAGGTTGAGGTTATCGCCGTTGCTCATATTGAAGTTCAGGCTGATATTCTTACCTGCGGCTTTCGCGCTATCGAGGCGAACGGCCATAAAGTCGAACAGCATTTCGACCGACATCCCGCGAAGGGTGTCCGGGGAACCGGTGGAGCTGTGGCTGAACTTATGTACCCCTTCGCGCAGCTCTTTCGCGCCGGTCAGGTAGAAACCGCGCCAGGTGGCGGACTCAGCCTGATAGCCCAGCTGTTCAAAGTTATTCGCTTGCAGATTCTTCGCGACCTGGTCACCCGGGTTGGCGGCAATCACCTGTTTCAGCAGTTCTGCCGACCAGCGATAATCACCTTGCTTGTTCGCTTCTTTCGCCAGGTTAATAACGCGGGCAGAACCGCCCAGAGCCTGCACGTAACGTTTACCCATCTCCACCTGACCATACGGATGCAGGTTAGCCGGGTTACCGTCGTAATAGCCAAGATAGAAGTTATACACCGCGCGGGCGTTGTGGCTGACAGAACCGTAATAGCCGCGGCTGGCCCAGTTATTGGCAAGTGCAGGCGGCAGCTTAATCATGTCGCCGATTTCATTCATGGTGTAGCCCTGGTTCGCCAGGTGCAGGGTCTGGTCGTGAATGTACTTGATGGTATCGCGATATTTACCAATATAATCATTGATATGCTTATTGCCCCAGACCGGCCAGGTGTGAGGCATAAACAGTACTTCCGCGTCGTTACCCCACATATCCAGCGTTTCGTTCAGGTACTCGGTCCACTTGCTGGTATCGCGGGTTTTCGCGCCGCGCAGAGTGTAGAAGTTGTGCAGAGTATGCGTGGCGTTCTCGGCGGTACACAGGGCTTTCAGGGCCGGAATATAGAAGTGCATTTCGGCTGGTGCTTCGCTACCTGGGGTCATCAGGAAGTCAAACTCCAGGCCGTCGATAATCATCTTCTCGCCAGTTCTGACGATAGTTTTAGTCGGTGCAATAATGCTCGGGTCGCCGGTTGCCAGCGTCACGCCCAGGCCATTACCCACGTTGCCTTGCGCGTTGTGCGGCAGTAACAGACCGTAAGAGTAGAGCGCACGGCGGCTCATAATATTACCCGCCAGCACGTTTTCGCTGATGGCTTCGTCCATAAAGCCTGCCGGAGCGATCACCTGTACTTTGCCGGATTTAACATCCGCTTCAGAGATAATGCCTTTCACACCGCCATAATGGTCGGCGTGGCTGTGGGTGTAAATCACAGCAACAATCGGTTTTTGCGGACGATGCTGGAAGTAAAGGTCAAGTGCGGCTTTTGCGGCAGGCGGCGTCACCAGTGGGTCGATAACAATAATGCCTTTCTCGCCCTCAACGAATGTAATGTTAGAGATATCCTGGCCGCGCACCTGATACATTTTATCGGTGACTTTGAACAGGCCAGAAATGCCGTTGATCTGCGACTGACGCCACAGGCTGGGGTTTACGGTTTCCGGCGCAGCGGCATTAATATCAAATTTGTAATCATTCGCGCGGTAGTAAACTTTGCCGTTAGCATCACGCAGAATACCTTCATCCAGCAGCGGAGCGATAAATCCACGCTGGGCATCGTCAAAATCTTGACGATCGCTAAACGGTAATGATTTGGCGTAATTCTGATTAATCTGTTGGGTATATTGAGTGGCGGCTTTCGCTTCATCTGTTGCGTAAGCGGTATTTACCATCATGCCGCTGGCGGCAGTTAACGCAATAACAATCCTGCTCAAACGGAATAACCGAGAGTTATTCATATAAATCTCCATTTATCATTTGTGTCGTAAATATATAATCCATGCAAAATACGTCATTTAAAGCTGGCGTTATCATAATTGGGAAATTGCGACTTTAATAAGTGGAAGTGTGAGCGGAACGAGCCATTTTATTAGGCATTTGTGCTGAAGAGGGAAAATTACAGTAAAACTATCATTGCAGAAAATAATATGAGCCGTTTTATGTGTTTATTATATATATTGTACCTGTCGTTGGCACAGCGGGACATTGCGCTACTGTGCCAACGCTTTACTCATGGGGCTTTAGCACAGGACTGTGGCAAAAAATGTTGATGCGCCAATATTGCTGCACCCTGAGCGCCATTAAAGTCAGAAGATGAGGCGGCAATAAAGCGCACGACCTGATGCGGCAGTGGACGGCGCAGGTACTTTTGGGTCATGGCAATGAGAGTCTCGCGTGGGAAGGCGGGCATATCCATCACGCCACCGCCCAGAATCACCGCATCGGGATCGAACAGATTAATGCTGGTGGCAATGGCCCGTGCCGCGTTTTCAAGCAGACTCTGGACGAAAGGGGCGTTTTCCGCATGGACGAAAAGATCGCGCAATGGGTAATTTCGGGGCTGTTGTTCGTACCAGCGTCTTAGCGCCATTCCAGAGCAATTGGTTTCCAGGCACCCAGGATTGCCACACGCGCAGTGTTGGGTCATATCTCCCAGGGGGATATGACCCAGTTCGCCTGCCACACCGTGTGCACCCGTCCACGGCGCACCGTTCATCCACACTGCGAACCCCATCCCCGTACCGAGATAGGCCGCCAGAACCAGTTGTTGCGTAAGGCGGTTTTCTACTACGTCCCAGGAGAGTTGCAGGTTAACGTCGCGGGAAAACTCAACCGGACAATTCAGCGTATTTTCGAGCTTATCGGCGAGATCATATAAATCCGCCGCTGTTAACGGCAGGTTAGGCGCAGAAATAATGGTGCGTTTATCTTTACTGACCAGCGCCGGAAATCCCATCACCAGACCATGACAGCGAGCGTTAAAGCGCCTGAGTTGCTCGTCAATCATTTCGCCGATACCCGACACCAGGCCGGGAGCAATGACTTCTGCGGTCCGCTTTTTTTCGCAGTGTAGCGTTTCACCTTCTGCTGTCCGCAGACAAAAGCGGATATGCGTTGCCCCCATATCCACGCCCGCTACGACGTTATGCTGTTTTTGCATGAGGCTGTACCTCGCTTTTTGCAGCCAGAATCTGCGCGGCCATAATTCTCCATGCTTCGTCGATATTTTCCGCATGATTAAACAGGCCGGAAGTGCCGACGATAAAGACATCCGCCCCTGCCGCCATCAGTTTTTCGTAAGTTGCCTGGTTGCAGGAACCGTCCACCTCAATTTCGTACTCCAGACCTTCTCGTTCACGCCATGCCTTCAGTTCGGCAAGTTTATCCAGCATTTCAGGAATGAACGGTTGTCCGGCAAAGCCGGGATCCACAGTCATGACCGTAATTTTATCGGCCTTATGGATATAGTATTTCATGGCCTCAACTGGCGTCTCCGGGTTAAGGATCAGCCCCACTTTCATGTCATGACGGCGGATTTCATCAATCAGGCGGAACGCCTGGCCGTTGATGGTTTCCGGATGCAGAGTGATGAAATCAGCTCCCGCACGCGCCAGTTGAGCAATGTAATCCTGCGGCCGCGTCACCATCAGATGACAGTCGAGCGGTTTAGTTGCCAGTTTTTTAACCTGACTTACGAAGAACGGTGAGAGTGTTAGATTGGGAACAAAGTGACCGTCCATGATATCGATGTGAAAGTAATCGGCATGGCTGTCGATAAATTCGATCTGTTCTTTAAATTTCAGCAGATCCATACACATTAACGAGGGGGAGATTTTCATGTTCAATTCCTTACTTACTGATAAGACGGTCAAGGGCGACAGCCGCGATAATTAATCCGCCCATCACCACCAGTTGGTAATAGGTTTGTACCTGCAAAATATTCAGACCGTTGTTGATGGTGCCGATGATCAACCCGCCAATCACCACAGAGAAAATGCGCCCCTTGCCGCCGAAGAAACTGGTGCCGCCAATGATGGCGCTGGCAATGGCATAGGTTTCAAAACCCATACCGGCAAGCGGTTCTGCGGCACCGAGTCGTGCAGTTGAGACGACGCCTGCCAGACCTGCACAAACACCGGAGATGATAAACACCACCAGGATGTGGAATTTCACGTCAATCCCGGAATAGAACGCCGAGTTTTTGTTGCCGCCCAGTGCGTAGATGTTGCGCCCGAGCCGCATACGCGTTGTCAGAAACCAAAGGATGAGCGCGACAATTAGCGAGAAGATAACGGGGACAGGTATCCCAATTACGCTGGCGGCAAAGAAGTTCACGAAGTCAAATGAAAAGCCGTATACCGAGTTGGCATCAGAGATCACCAGCGTGATCCCACGGAAAATCGCGTTGGTGCCAAGGGTGATAATGAACGGGTGTAGCCCCGTCCAGTTGACCAGGCAGCCGTTGATCGCCCCCAGTGCGCCGCCAACCAGTACACCGCCAATCATCGCTGCGAGAAACGGGTCAACACCTGCCAACATCAGTTTGGCGGTCACCATACCGGAAAGCGCCAGAATCGCGCCAACCGAGAGGTCGATACCAGCGACCAGGATAGCGAAAAACTCGCCCATGCCGATCAATACCGTCACGGAGCTTTGAACAAAAATCTGGGTAATATTATTGGTGGTCAGAAAATATTCTGGTGACAGCGAACCAAAGATGGCGACGATGATCGCCAGGATAAAAAAGGTGCCGTATTTATCCCAGAACAGCGCAAAGTTGAACGGTTTCTTCTCGCTCGCTTCGCTTTTTACTCTTGTGGTAAAGCCCATGCCATAATCTCCTCTTCGCTCATGTCATCGCGATTCGTCAGGATTTGCGTCAGTCGTCCTTCGCAGAACACGGCGATGCGGTCGCAGACGGTGATAATTTCAGGTAGTTCAGATGACACCATCAGGATGACTTTTCCGTCGTCCGCCAGTTGGCGCATCACTTTGTAAATTTCGGCTTTCGCGCCAACGTCGATGCCGCGGGTAGGTTCATCGAAAATAATCACTTCCGGACAACAGCACAGCCATTTGGAGATCAGTACTTTCTGCTGATTCCCCCCGGAGAGTTCGGTGATATTCTGGTTTATCGAATGACATTTCAGCGCCAGCAGTTCGCGTTGATTTTCAGCGGTACGTTGCTCGTCAACTTCATGAAACAAACCCATCGCGCCTTTATAGCCGCCGTCTTTCAGACTGCGGCTGATCGCCATGTTCTGAGCGATGGAAAAGTTGGGGAAAAAACCGTTATCCCGGCGGCTTTCAGTGATGTAAGCCATCCCTTTTTTCACGGCATCCAGGGGGGAACGTGGAGAGATATCTTTGCCATTAAGACGGATTTCTCCGCCAGCGCGTTTATCAACGCCAAACAGGCAATTCATCAGTTCAGTACGTCCGGAACCGACCAGCCCGGCAAAGCCTAATATTTCTCCCCGGCAGACGCTAAATGAGATATCCCGGACCTTTTTTCTGTCACGGCTGGTGACGTTCCGCACCTCAAAAACCGTTTCGTGCGCAAGGTTGCTGACATTCTCCTTCATCGCGTTAAAACGGTTTTGCAGTTCGCGGCCTACCATCAGACGGACGATATCGTCATTTGATACATCGCTCACCATGCCGCTGCAAACGCTGCTGCCGTCTTTCATCACCGTATAGCGGTCGCAAATACGGCGAATTTCCGCCAACTTATGCGAGATATAGACGATGGCCGTACCCTCTTTACGCAACTGATTCATGATCAGAAACAGATAGTCCACCTCTTTATTGGTGAGTGAGGAGGTGGGTTCATCCATGATGATGACTTTGGCATCGAGCATCAGCGTTTTGGCAATTTCCAGCATCTGCTTGTGGCTGATAGATAAATTCGCCACTTTCTCATCTAAATCAACTTTCAAGCCCACGCGTAATAACATCATGGCGGCGCGGACACGCATTTCTCGCCAGTCGATAATATTGACGCCACAGATTTTTTTCGTCAGATGACGACCAATATATAAATTTTCCAGTACGGTTAATTCATCAATAACGCTGAGTTCTTGATAAATAATCCCGATGCCGAATTGTGCCGCTAATTTATGATCCAGCTTGTTATAGTTAATGTTATTAATGGTAATGGTGCCTTTGGTCGGCTCATGTATTCCGGATAAAACTTTCATTAGCGTGGATTTACCCGCGCCATTTTCTCCTAGTAATGCATGTATTTCACCAGGATAAACCGTTAAATTAACCGACTTTAATGCGTGAACCGGACCAAAGGACTTGCCGATCCCCGCCATCGATATATATGGCGTGGCCATAAATAACCTCTCTGCACGAAATATCGTATTATTGCCTGATGGCTACATTTATCAGGTCTACGTTCAGGTTATTTTGTTGGCCGGATAAGACACTTCATTAGCATCATCATCCGGCATCATTCAGTTTTATTGAGTGACCAGGATTGAATCGACCAGTTTAAATTCCGGTGCTTTATCCAGCGGGATAACCTTGCCGGATTTCTCAGCGTCAACCATCAGCTTCAGACCCGTTGCGCCAATATCTGCCGGGTTCTGGGCAACCGTCGCGGTCATTTGTCCGGCTTCCACCATTTTGCGGGCTTCCGGAATTCCATCTGTACCGACGACCAATATTTTGCCCGTTTTTCCGGCGTTTGCGACTGCCTGAGCAACACCCATTCCCATCGTGTCATTCGCGCAATAGATCGCTTTAATATTCGGATTACGTTGCAACACGTTAGTGGCGACATCCAGTGCTTTAATGCGGTCCCAGTCGGCGGGCTGGCTGGCGACAAGCTTGATCTGGCTTGCTTTTTTGAAGGCTTCGGTGGCACCATTACGACGCGCTTCACCGGAGGCGTTACCGGCTTTACCCTCAATGATTGCGACTTCACCCCCTTCAGCGCCCAATTTGTCAATAATGAACGACGCGCCTTTCGCCCCGACAGCAACGTTATCGGTGGTGACAAAACCTTCCACATTGCCGCCAGCTTTTTTCAGATTATCCATGTCGATTTTTTCATCGAGATTAACCAGATAAATGCCTTTTTTCCATGCGCGGGCGACAGGCATGACCAGATTCACTGAGGATAATGGAGCGAAGGCGATACCTTTGTAATTTTTATTACTGAGATCTTCAAATAACTGCAATTGAGATTGAAAATCGCCTTCTGAAGGAGAGGCAAAAATATCAACGCTGACGCCCAGTGTTTTTGCTTCATCTTCAATGCCTTTTTTCATATCTACCCAAAATGGGTTGGAGAGTGTTTTCAATACGACAGCATATTCGGCGGCAGCAAAAGCGCTGGTTGACAACATTAAGCCCACGAGTGTGCCGCTGAAATATTTCAGATATTTATTCATAATAATGTTCTCACGGTAAGGGGACAGGTAACTCCGCGATGGCGGAATTACCTTTTTCTTATTTCAGCGCGCCTGGTGAGAAGAAATCAACAATTGCGCCGGTTTTTTGCATATTAATATTAGCTTGTTCAATGTTGAGCTGGGCGACAGAAACAAAAAAAGCGTCCAGCAAAGTTAGTTGTAATATTCTTGCCGAGGCATTACGACCTAATAACGGCGTTTCCGGGGCTGGTGAGCAAATAATATAATCGGCCAGTTTCGCTATTGGTGAATGGTAGCTATGCGTTATACAAATAATCTTTGCCCCGTTCTTTTTTGCCAGTTCTACGGCCGCTTTTACATCACTGGTTCGCCCGGAATGGGTCACTACCAGCACAACATCTCCTTCCTGTAACAACGAAGCGGACATCATCATGATGTGAGCGTCCGGATAGGCCTGACAGCGTACGCCAATGCGCAAGAACTTGTGCTGTACATCAGCACAGATAGCATTTGATCCTCCGGCACCGTACAAATCCCGCTGTCTGGCCTGATAGAAAAAGCGAGCGGCACGGTGGATCTCATCAACGTTGACGATCGACTGACCTTCCATAATGGTGCGTAAAGTGATGTTAAATACCTTATTCACCACATCCTGCGGCGCTTCATCAAAAGCCAACTCGGAAGGCAATACCTGTTCTGACTGAGAAAAATAATCTTCCAACGCACTGCGTAAGTTACGAAAGCCGCTAAACCCCAGCAGCTTTGATACCTTAACTATCATCGCTTCAGATACCGCCAGAGCTTCTGCGACATCTTTAATTGCGGGTGCACAACTCAGGTTACCGGGTTTGAGTAACCACTCCACGATGCGGCTTTCATTTTCTGTCATTCCTTCCTGCTTCATTCGCAGGTAAGGCGCTAACCCTATACCGTTCGGAAGCGCTGAATCAAACTCTGACTGGCTCATCACGTTCTCTTGTCCTTGAATTGAAGACGCCACTATATCACCACAGCAAGAACAGAAAAGATGCTGGCGACTTCACAAAAAAATAAAATTTATAAAGTTTATTTTATTGTGAACAATGGAGAGTGGCTTAAAATTTTATTTCATTCAATTACTTTAAAAACATGATGTTATTTGTTTTTCTGGTTTTTTAGATGATAGATGTTGCTGGATGGTGAGTGTCTTTAACGCTATTGCGCTGTCAGATGTAACTCTGTAAAACAGATCAGGAAGGCGGGTTTCATCGATTTTGGGTGTTTTTAATTCATTTACATCACAAATGTTTTTTGATTGTGAAGTTTTGCACGGGCGGGGAAGATGAATGAAAAAGATTGCATTTGGCTGTGATCATGTCGGTTTCATTTTAAAACATGAAATAGTGGCACATTTAGTTGAGCGTGGCGTTGAAGTGATTGATAAAGGAACCTGGTCGTCAGAGCGTACTGATTATCCGCATTACGCCAGTCAAGTCGCACTGGCTGTTGCTGGCGGAGAGGTTGATGGCGGGATTTTGATTTGTGGTACTGGCGTCGGTATTTCGATAGCGGCGAACAAGTTTGCCGGAATTCGCGCGGTCGTCTGTAGCGAACCTTATTCCGCGCAACTTTCGCGGCAGCATAACGACACCAACGTGCTGGCTTTTGGTTCACGAGTGGTTGGCCTCGAACTGGCAAAAATGATTGTGGATGCGTGGCTGGGCGCACAGTACGAAGGCGGTCGTCATCAACAACGCGTGGAGGCGATTACGGCAATAGAGCAGCGGAGAAATTGAGATTCATCCACTACTTGCATGGATGAGTAATGACTAATGTGGATAGAGTTTCTTTTTTGAGGTTGGCTAATGAAACGCTTTCCGCTATTTCTTTTATTCACCCTGCTCACGCTGTCCACCGTTCCGGCCCAGGCCGATATTATCGACGACACCATTGGCAATATTCAGCAGGCGATTAACGATGCTTATAACCCTGACCGTGGGCGAGACTATGAAGATTCGCGCGACGACGGCTGGCAGCGTGAAGTGAACGACGATCGGCGCAGACAATATGACGATCGCCGCCGCCAGTTTGAAGATCGCCGCAGGCATCTGGACGATCGCCAGCGCCAGCTGGATCAGGAGCGTCGGCAGCTAGAAGATGAAGAGCGGAGAATGGAAGATGAGTATGGGCGGTGATGTTGAGTCTAGAGCAGGCATCGCCCCTCACCCATCACTCCACCCCAATCTCCATCCCATCAAACCCCGCCTCAAACCCCGACGGCAGTACGTTCTCCATCAGCCACGCATCAAACTGGTGGCTGATATGCGTCAGAATCACGCGCGGCGAGCAGATAACCTCATTCAGCGCCAGCACGGTGTTTAAATCACAGTGATTACGCGGTGCATCCTCGCGCGGCGGGTGGCTGCAATCAATCACCATTACCTGCGGCTGATTATTGCGTAAAAATTTCAGCGTTTTTTCCGGTAGGCCAGCGGTGTCAGACAGCCACGCCACCCGGCTGTGTGCCGTTTCCAGCAGATAACCGAAGGTCAGTTTTGAGTGGTTGAGCGGCAGGGGCGTGACCTGTAACCCCTGTAAATCAAACACCACAAACGGTTCCATCGTGTGGCTGAAATCAAGCAGGCCCGGATGTTTAAACAGATCGTCGCAGCCCTGTTCATCCGGCGGGCCGTAGATCGGGATCGAATCGCCCACGCCCCAGCGCAGCGGAAACAGCCCCTGCACGTGATCCATATGGTAGTGCGTCAGCAAAAACTGCTGGAACGATCCGGGCGACCAGCGATCGGCGAGATCGTGCAGCCCGGCGTCGATCAGGGTGATCGCGTCGTTAAACTTCACGACGCCGCTACATGGCTGGCGGCGATACTGCGGTGAGCGCCGCGCTCTGACGCAGGCCACGCACTCACAGCCCCATGCGGGAACGCCCTGTGCGCCGCCAGTGCCAGTAAGTGTGAGGGTCAGGCTCATGTTACAGCGCCTTGGTGAAGCGGAAGTGGCTCTGCTCGTAGCCTTCGCGCAGATAGAAACGGTGCGCGTCGTGGCGCTTGACGTTGGTGGAAAGCTCGGTCATTTCTGCCCCGGCCTGGCGGGCTTCTTCTTCTGCCCATGCCAGTAATTTACTGCCGATGTTCAGACCGCGCGCCTGCGGCATCACCACCAGTTCCTGAATTTCGCCGATCCAGTTGACATGATGCAGATGAAACTGCAAATGCAGGCCGATCATGCCGACAACTTCGCCATCCAGCAGCGCCAAATGGTAGCGCATGTTCGGGTCGCGTAGGTTAGCGTTAAAGCCCACGCGAAACGCGTGATGGTCAAACTCCGCCTGTTTTAGCTCACAAATCAGCGCGTAAACCGCGTCGGTGTCGTACTGCGTAGCCGGGCGAAGCTCACAAGCAGGCATGGTGTTTCTCCTTCTGATGAATCAGCGTCAGCAGCTTGTCGACCGACTGGCGCAGGCTGCCGTCATTATTGAGCGTAAGACAATCCTGAGGAGTATAGCGGGCAGCGCGTGCTAGTCGGGCGTTAATTTCACTGGCATTTTCACGACCACGGTTTTCCAGGCGCTGGCGCAGGATCTCTGGCGAAACCTGTAAACAAACGGGCAGCAGCGCCGATTGATAGCGCGCCCGCGCCTGCGGCAGATGGGCGCGTGAGCCGTTGACCAGCACGTCAAATCCAGCGTGCAGCCAGAGATCAATCTCGACGCCGATGCCATAATACAGGCCGTTGGCGTGCCAGCTTAAGGCCAGAAGGTTCTGCCCCGCGCGGGTAAAAAACTCCTGCTCGCTCAGGGCGATATGGTTTTCACTTCCGGCGCTGGCGGCGCGCGTGATGTAGCGATGCGCTACCAGTAGCTGAGTTTGTTCCCGCTGGCGGAGTTCCGTCAACAGACTGTCTTTTCCGGAGCCAGAGGCCCCCATTAACCAAATCAGTTTTCCCGTCATCAGAACACCCTTTTACCCTGACGCCAGACGTGGTCGATATGAATGTGGTTGCCCTTGCGATGCGCCAGCACCAGGTCGGCGCGTTTGCCCTCGCCAATCACTCCGCGATCCTGAAGATTAAGCGCCTGCGCCGGATTTTTAGTCACCAGCTTCACCGCCTGCGGCAGCGTAAAGCGGTTGCTCTCGTCATCGGCGACGCGAAATGCCGCATCGAGCAGGCTGGCGGGGTAGTAGTCGGAAGAGAGGATATCCAGCAGGCCAAGCTGCGCCAGTTCACTGGCCGCCACGTTGCCGGAGTGCGAACCTCCGCGCACGATATTCGGCGCGCCCATCAGCACGTTCATGCCATGCTTGCGCGAGGCTTGTGCCGCTTCGAACGTGGTGGGAAATTCGGCGATCACGCTGCCAAGCTGGTGGGATTCGGCAACGTGGGCGTGCGTGGCGTCATCGTGGCTGGCGAGCGCAATGTGTCGCGCGCGGCACATTGCGGCGATGGTTTCGCGATTTGGCTGCGACCAGCGTGCGGCGAGCGCCAATTGCTCTTCTTCGTACTGCTGCATCTGCGCATCGGTGAGGGAATATTTGCCCTGATAATATTCGCGATACTTCTCGCGATTGGCGAACTGGCGCTGGCCCGGCGAGTGGTCCATCAGCGATACCAGCGTCACCGGTTCGCGCTGCACCAGTTTTTCAAACAGCGGCAACGTGGTGTGGTGCGGCAGTTCGCAGCGCAGGTGCAGGCGGTGCTCGGCGCGGTTGACGCCGCGTTTCTGCGTCTCTTCGATGGCGTTGATCATCTTCTCCAGATTCTCCAGCCGATCGCCGCCGTCGCGCACATCACCAATCGCCACGGCGTCCAGTACGGTGGTGATGCCGCTTGCCACCATCAGCGCGTCGTGGCTGCTCATCGCCGAATGGGCGGGCCAGTCGACTTTCGGGCGCGGGGTGAAGAATTTATCGAGGTTGTCGGTATGCAGCTCAATCAGTCCGGGCAGTAGCCAGCCACCTTCGCCGTCCATCGCTTCCGGCTGGCGGCTCTGGCTTTCGGCAAAGGCGCGAATTTCGCCATCCTGTACTTCCAGTGAACCGTGCACCACTTCATTTTCCAGCACCAGTTTGACGTTATTGATAATCATGAAGAGGCTCCCATCGGGTGCAGGCGGTCGGCGACGTCATTGCGTACGGCTTCGTCATGGAAGATACCGACGATGGCTGCGCCACGGGCTTTAGCTTCGAGAATTAGTTCCACCACCGCGGCGCTGTTTTTGGCGTCCAGCGAGGCGGTAGGTTCGTCGAGCAGCAGAATGGGGTAGTCGACGATAAAGCCACGGGCGATGTTGACGCGCTGCTGTTCGCCGCCGGAGAAGGTCGATGGTGCAAGGTGCCACAGGCGTTCAGGCACGTTCAGGCGCGTCAGTAATCGGGCGGCTTTAGCGGCGCAGGCTTCACGCGGTACGCCGGTATCGAGCAGAGGCTGCATCACCACTTCCAGTGCCGAAATACGCGGGATGACGCGCAGAAACTGGCTCACCCAGCCGATGGTGGTTTTGCGGATCTCCACCACTTTGCGGGCTGGCGCGGTGACCAGGTCTACCCATTCCTCACCGTGTTTGATCTGGATTTGCCCTTCGTCGGGCAGATAGTTGGCGTACAGCGAGCGCAGCAGGGTTGATTTTCCGCTGCCGGAGTGGCCGTGAAGCACCACGCATTCGCCTGCGTTGACGGTGAGCGAGGCACGTTGTAAGACGGGCAGGCGCACGCCGTTTTGTTGGTGCAGGATGAAGGTTTTACTGACGTTTTGTACGTTAATCATTTTTCGCCTCGTGGTTCGGGTGTCGGATGCGACGCTGACGCGTCTTATCCGACCTACGGGGAGCGCATTTGTCGGCCGGATAAGGCGTTTACGCCGTATCCAGCACTGGCTCAATTCTGCAAAACCGATGACACCAGCAACTGGGTGTACGGGTGGTGCGGGTCGTCGAGCACGCGGTCGGTTAACCCACTCTCCACCACTTGCCCCTGTTTCATCACCAGCAAACGGTCCGCCAGCAGGCGGGCGACGCCCAGATCGTGGGTGACAATCACCACCGCCAGATTCAGCTCCACCACCAGACCGCGCAGCAGATCGAGCAGGCGCGCCTGTACCGATACATCCAGCCCGCCGGTCGGTTCATCCATAAACACCAGCTTCGGATGCGTCACCAGGTTGCGGGCAATCTGCAAACGCTGCTGCATGCCGCCGGAAAAGGTGGTTGGCAGGTCGTCGATCCGGTTAGCGGGAATCTCCACCTCTTCCAGCCACTTCTGCGCGGTGGCGCGAATATCGCCGTAATGACGCGCCCCGGTCGCCATCAGCCGCTCGCCGATATTGCCGCCTGCCGACACCTGGCGGCGCAGGCCGTCGAGTGGATGCTGATGCACCACGCCCCATTCGGTGCGCAGCAGGCGACGGCGGTCGGCCTCGCTCATGCCATAGAGGGAACGGTTTTCATAGTGAATCTCCCCTTGCTGCGGCGTCAGACGCGCGGAAATTGATTTCAGCAGCGTGGTCTTCCCGGAGCCGGATTCCCCGACGATGCCCAGCACTTCCCCCGGCCATAAATCAAAAGAGACATCGCTAAAGCCTTTGCCCGGCGCGTAAAGGTGGGTCAGGTTATTGACCGAAAGTAACGGTTGATTCATTGGTTTTTTGCCTCGCTCTGTTGGCGGCAATAATCGGTATCGGAGCAGACAAACATGCGGTTTCCGGCGTCATCCAGCACCACTTCGTCGAGATAGCTGTGGGTCGATCCGCAGATGGCGCATGGCTCATCCCACTGCTGAACGGTGAACGGGTGATCGTCGAAATCGAGGCTTTCCACGCGGGTAAACGGCGGCACCGCATAGATGCGCTTCTCGCGTCCTGCGCCGAACAGCTGCAGGGCGGGCATCATGTCCATTTTTGGGTTATCGAATTTCGGGATCGGCGACGGGTCCATCACGTAGCGCCCGTTCACCTTCACCGGATAGGCATAGGTGGTGGCGATATGACCGAAGCGGGCGATATCTTCATACAGTTTCACCTGCATCACGCCGTACTCCTCCAGCGCGTGCATAGTGCGGGTTTCCGTTTCGCGCGGCTCGATAAAGCGCAGCGGTTCCGGGATTGGCACCTGGAAGATAATGATCTGATCTTCGGTCAGCGGCGTTTCGGGGATGCGGTGACGCGTCTGGATAAGCGTCGCATCGTCCGTACGTTCAGTGGTGTTTACCCCGGTCACGCGCTTAAAGAAGTTGCGAATCGACACGGCGTTGGTGGTGTCATCCGCACCCTGGTCAATCACCTTCAACACGTCGCTTTCGCCAATCACGCTGGCGGTAAGCTGGATACCACCAGTTCCCCAGCCGTACGGCATCGGCATCTCGCGCCCGCCAAAAGGTACCTGATAACCGGGGATCGCTACCGCTTTTAAGATGGCGCGGCGGATCATGCGTTTGGTCTGCTCGTCGAGGTAGGCAAAGTTGTAGCCGCTCAGATTAGCCATGGTTCTGCTCCTGTTGCAGACGTTTGAGTAGCTCCAGTTCGGCCTGGAAATCGACGTAGTGCGGGAGTTTAAGGTGCGAGACAAAGCCTGCGGCTTCGACGTTGTCGGCATGCGCCAGCACGAACTCTTCATCCTGCGCCGGGCCTGTCGCGTGCTCGCCGTACTCCGGAGCCTGCAATGCACGGTCAACCAGCGCCATCGCCATCGCTTTGCGCTCGCTCATGCCGAACACCAGCCCGTAGCCGCGCGTGAAGTGCGGCGGCTCATCCGGCGGGTCGATAAAACCGTTGACCATTTCACATTCGGTCATCAGCAGTTCGCCGACGTTCACCGCAAATCCCAGCTCTTCCGGCACAATCGACACGTCGATATAGCCGCTGCGGATTTCGCCTGCGAACGGATGATTGCGTCCGTAACCACGCTGGGTGGAGTAGGCCAGCGCCAGCAAATAGCCTTCGTCGCCGCGCATTAATTGTTGCAGGCGGGAGGAGCGTGAGCAGGGGTAAACCGGCGGCGTGCGGGTGATGTCGTCCGGCTGTGCGCCGCTATCTTCTTCAAACTTCGCCAGCCCCTGACGCGCCAGCAGGCTGAAAACGTGCGGCGACGGCTGTTGTTCGCTGTCGGCTGTGGTCAGCGTCGGCGCTTCGCCGTTTGCCAGCAGGGTGAAATCGAGCAGGCGGTGGGTGTAGTCGTAGGTTGGGCCAAGCAGCTGGCCGCCGGGAATATCTTTATACACCGCTGAAATACGCCGTTCGAGACGCATCCCGGTGGTGTCGAGCGGCTCGCTTACCGCAAGCTTCGCCAGCGTGGTACGGTAGGCGCGCAGCAGGAAAATTGCTTCGACGTTATCGCCGCTGGCCTGTTTCAGCGCCAGCGCCGCCAGTTCGCGGTCGGCAATGCCGCCTTCGGTCATCACGCGATCTACCGCGAGGTTAAGCTGCTGTTCAATCTGGGCGACGCTCAGTTCAGGCAAATCGGTATTGCCCCGGCGTCGGCTCTCTTGCAGGGCGTGGGCGGCGTCGATCGCCTTCTCGCCCCCTTTCACGGCAACGTACATCAGCACACCTCCACATGAGTGGTTCGCGGGATAGCCAGCAGCCGCTCGCCGCAGGTCAGGATCAGGTCGATGCCGAGCGGGAACGGGTGCGGGCGCTCGGTAAGTTCGTGCAGAATGCACTCCGGCAGCTGCGGGGCGATCATTCGTTCTTCGGCAATACCCGCGCCAGTAAGGCGCAGCATGCGCCCGCCGCTCAGGCTGGCGACCTGTAAAATCAGCGTCGCGCCCGCTTCCGGCGCAACAGCGGTGCCGCTGGAAAGAGCGTTGAGCTGTTCGCTGGAAATCGCCTCATCCGTTACCGCGAAGGTCGCCTGTTCCGGCTGGCTGACCAGCGGCGTGTTGGTATGAAAACGCAGGCTCTGGCTGACGATATCGTTACTTAATGGCGCAGAAAGCCACACCGGCGTGTCGTTATCGGCCAGTGTCAGCAGCACGCTGGTGGTGGCGATATTCAGCGGCTGCCAGCCGCGTTTGAGCTGATGCAGGGCGACAATCACGCCCGGCTCGCTCATGGCCTTTAACAGGCGACGAAAACTGTGCTGGGCATCCTGCACGGGAAGCATAAAAGCGGTTTCCAGGGTCATGCGTTGTCTCCGCGAACCATCGTAAAGAAGTCGACCCGGCTGGCGTTTACTTCGGCCTGGCGTGCGGCAATGCGTGCCATACGGTCAGCGTCCAGCGGGGCAATAAGAGTTTCTGATAAGTTTTGAAAGTGGCGAGATTGCTGCATCAGCGCGTCGATCAGCGCGCAGCGTTCGGCGTGCTGTTTGTCGCGCCCCAGCACCCAGCTGTAGCCGAGCGTGCCGTCAGTCAGGCGGACGGCGGCGCGGGTGAGCGTGGCGTCGCCAGCAAAAAAGCGTTCGCCGGTGCCGCCCATTCGAGCCTGAATCTGCACCAGGCCAGTTTCGGCAGTGCGGATTACTTCATAGTCGGCAGTGATGTTCAGCGCCTTCAGGCGGGCTGCCAGTTCCGCCGGTTGGCTGTGTGCCAGTACGGACATCCAGTGCTGGCGGGTCGCGGTATCTGCGTGCATTCAGTGCTCCATAGTGAATTCAATCATGTCGGCGCGCGTCAGGCTGACGGAGTACTCCGCCGGGCTGCTTTCACCGTCACGGTGGTTAAGGGTGCGCACGCACAGCAGCGGCGACATATTCGGGATTTCAAGACGCTGGCACTCTTTGGCCTGGGCGCGGCGGGCGCTGATCCGCGTCTGGCTGCGGCGCAGCGCAATCCCCATTTGCTCGCGCAGAAAATCGTGCAGCGAGCCGCTGTCGAAGCGTTGCAGCGTCGGCCAGAGGGTGAGGTCCGCAAAGTAGTGGTCGATTAAACAGAGCGCGACGCCGTTGACCCGGCGCAGGGTGCGCAGGTGGATAACGTTCTCGCCCTCGGTTATCCCCAGCGCGTCAGCGACGTGACCGGAGGCCGGGCGCAGCACAGACAGCAGTTTTTCGCTGGTGGGATGGCTGCCCTGATCCAGCAGGTTCTGGCTAAAACGCGCCTGGGCGTTGAGCGGGTAATCGAACGGGCGCATCAGCACCAGCACGCCGACGCCCTGACGGCGCTGTACCCAGCCTTTTTCCACCAGTTGGTCGATGGCGCGGCGCAGGGTGTGGCGGTTCACCTCAAAGCGCGCCGCCAGTTGCTGCTCGGCGGGAAGATAGTCGCCGCAGCGGTAGTGTTGACGAAGCTCCTGCTCAAGTTTTGCGGCTATCTCCTGATAGCGTGTTGGGTAGCTGGTCGGATGTGTAGACAAGTGCATAGATATCAATGCCTCGCTTATCAGATAAAGTGCTTACGCAACCGTTGAGAGAGGAAATCCAGCAGGCTGACCGTGACGATAATCAGCACCATCAGGGCGCAGGTTTGCTGGAACTGGAAACCGCGAATCGCTTCCCACAGGGTGACGCCGATCCCGCCCGCGCCGACCATGCCAACAACGGTGGCCGAACGGACGTTGGATTCGAAGCGATAGAGGGAGTAGGAGATCAGCAGCGGCATCACCTGCGGCAGCACGCCGTAGAGGATCTCTTCGAGCTTGTTGGCACCGGTGGCGCGAATACCTTCCACCGGGCCGGGTTCAATTGCTTCTACCGCTTCGGAAAGCAGTTTGGAGAGCACGCCGGTGGTGTGGATAAACAGCGCCAGTACGCCAGCGAACGGACCGAGACCGACGGCGACCACGAACAGCATGGCGAAGACCATCTCGTTAATGGCGCGGCAGGCGTCCATCAGGCGGCGAACGGGTTGGTAAACCCACCACGGCACCAGGTTTTCGGCGCTCATCAGGCCAAAGGGGATGGAGAGAACCACCGCCAGCGCGGTGCCCCAGACGGCGATTTGCAGCGTGACGGCCATTTCGGTGAGGTAATCCTGCCACTGGCTGAAATCGGGCGGGAAGAAGTCGGCAGCGAACGTCGCCATGTTGCCGCCGTCTTTAATCAGCGTGAGCGGGGCCATTTCCGCGCCCTGCCACGAGACGACCAGCACGGCGAGAACAATGGCCCAGCTCAGAAGCGAGAACCAGCTGCGCTTGGTTGGGGCGATGGTGATGGTTTGCATGTTTGGCTCCGTTTAATGTTTTCTCCCTCTCCCTGTGGGAGAGGGCCGGGGTGAGGGCATCAGCGTGCGCATTTTCCCCTCATCCTAACCCTCTCCCTCAAGGGAGAGGGGACCGATCGAGCACATTACTGCACCGCTTTACTCACCGAACTCATCGCGCTTAACGCGTTGTTCAGGCGGTCCAGGTCATCCAGTTGCGCCTGAATGGCGCTGGTTTTTGCCAGCTTGTCCTGCTCATTCAGCCCTTTATTGCCTTTCACGCCCTGCATCTCTTTAAACAGCGCGAGCTGGCGAATCGGCACCAGTTGCAGGTCGCTGGAGGCGCGGAACGGGGCCCAGCCCAGGCGTTCCAGCACCGCTTTCTCTTCCGGCGTTTTGCCGTAATTCATAAAGAAGTCGTAGATCTTGTCTTTGGTGGTTTCGGAAAGATTCTTGCGCCAGACGATCGGATCGCCTGGGATCAGCGGCGACTTCCAGATCACCTTCAGTTCTTTGAGCTTCTCTGGCGCGGAGGTTTTCAGCTTGTCGAGGTTTTCGGTGTTGTTGGTCGCCACATCCACCTGCTTGTTGGCGACGGCCAGCGCGTTGGTTTCATGCCCGGCGTTGACGGTGCGCTTGAAGTCGCTGGCGGAGATATTGTTTTTGGCGAAGACGTAGTAGCCGGGGACGAGGAAGCCAGAGGTGGAGTTAGGATCGCCATTGCCGAAGGTGAGATCTTTACGCTTCGCCAGCAGATCGTTCAGGTTGTTGATCGGACTGTCTTTGTTGACGATCAACACGCTCCAGTAACCCGGCGATCCATCCGCTGCGACCGTCTGGGCGAAGACCTGACCGTTGGCGCGATCCACCGCTTCCATCGCCGACAGATTGCCGTACCAGGCGATATCCACTTTATTGAAGCGCATCCCCTGGATAATGCCCGCGTAGTCCGGGGCAAAGAAGGCGTTGACCTTTACGCCCAGCTTCTTCTCCATATCCTGTAAGAACGGCGTCCATTGCGGTTTCAGGTTTTGCTGTGATTCCGTTGAAATAATGCCGAAATTCAGCGCCTTTTCCTGCTCTTCGGCGTGCGCCGGGCTTAACAGGGTGCTGAGGCTGAACATGCTGGTGAAGGCCAGCGAGGCAATTATCTTAGCGTTCATTCGTTTTCCTCAATGATGGGGATGTCAGGCAGCTTTCGCGTTCTCTTCGACGCGGTTGATGCTGCGATAGAGATGATCAAAGCGTTCGTTATCAAACTGTTGGCTGCTGCCGTCGTAGAAGACGTGCCCCTGGCGCAGGGCGACGATGCGTTCGCAGTAGCGCAGGGCGTAATCCACCTGATGCAGCGTGACGACCACGGTAATGCCGTCGTTCTGGTTGATGTCGCGCAGGGTGTCCATCACGATGCGCGCTGATTCCGGGTCCAGCGAGGCGATGGGTTCGTCCGCCAGAATCACCTTCGCCTGCTGCATCAGCGCGCGGGCAATCGCCACACGCTGCTGTTGCCCGCCGGAGAGGGTGGAAACGCGCTGATGGGCAAAATGCACCATGCCAACGCGGGTCAGCGCCTGTAACGCGCGCTGTTTCTGCTCGCGGGTGAAGTAGCTAAAACAGGTGCGCCAGAATGGCGTGCTGCCGAGCGCGCCAATCAGCACGTTCTCCAGTACGCTCAGGCGATTCACCAGGTTGAATTGTTGGAAGATGTAGCCGGTGTTGGCGCGGCTTTTGCGGATATCGCGGGCCAGGCGGCCTTCGCGCTGGACTGTGCGGCCCAGCAGCTCGATATGGCTACCGGCAGATTTATCGCCGGTAATCAAACCGCTTAAGTGACGTAAAAGGGTGGATTTGCCGGAACCCGACGGCCCAAGCAGAGCCACCATTTCACCGTGATGAATGTTCAGATCAACCGCGTGCAGCGCCTGATGCTGATTGAAGGTTTTGGCGAGCTTCTCGACACGGATAATCGTTTGCATGATGCAGCCTCCCTAAAAAAGTGGCTCCATCGTGGCGGATTATTGTGACGATTTGGTTAATTAAAAGTGACTAACAGATGAAGAGTTAACGGGAATTCGATGACAGTGCGGGAGGGCGGGCCTCCCGGCGGATTATTGCGTTGGTTGTTGTTTGACGACATTAATCATCCACGGTACGCCAAATTTATCGGTGACTTTGCCGAAGCCATGCGCCCAGAAAGTTTCCTGCCAGGCCATTTCGATTTTTCCGTTGGCGGCAAGATTGTCAAACCAGCGTTTCCCTTCTTCGACCTGTTGCGAATCGAGCACTAACGTAAAGCCGGAGTAGCTGGCTTTTCCTGACGGTATAGCATCGCTCATCATGATATCGCTTCCGGCAATGCGCACATTGGCGTGGGCGATGGCGGTATCGGGAAATTGCATTCCGGAAGGGCAGTTCTCGGCGCTGTCCTGCGCTGATTTTGGCATTTCGCCGAAGCTGATTTTATAGATCAGTTCAGCGCCCAACGTACGTTGATAATAAGCAATTGCGTCGGCACAGTTACCGGCAAAAGAGAGGTAGGGACTTAACGGCATGATGGTGACCTCAGTTAAGAGAAGCCAGTTAAGTGTAGTTCGAAATTTATACAGATGAGAGGGAAGCCTGATAAGACGCGGTCAGCGTCGCATCAGGCAGTCGGCATCGTTGCCGGATGCGGCGCGAGCGCCTTATCCGGCCTACGGAGGGTGCGGGAATTTGTAGGCCTGATAAGACGCGCAAGCGTCGCATCAGGCAGTCGGCA
>CEAQ01000242.1_pt1 | contig 121892 bp, 98 predicted proteins | sample 557611 | NCBI WGS metagenome assembly CEAQ01 (sample SAMEA3182097, study PRJEB8094) | gut metagenome | biome: human; feature: gut; material: Stool; isolation source: human stools | place: Canada | collected 2012-05-15
AGATGGTATGACCTTTATATACTCACTATAGCATTGGTGGGATATTCCAGAGGAGGTCATTATGCATTCGGAAAATATTGCGGCTTACGTCGGGCTGGATGTGCATAAAGAAACGTTGGCGGTTGCTATTGCTGCACCTGAACGGCTTGGCGAAGTTCGTTATTATGGTACGATTAACAACGAAGCCCAGGCTGTACGTCGATTATTTCAGAAATTGCAGGGACTTTACGGAAACATTCTTTCCTGCTATGAGGCTGGCCCCTGTGGTTTTGGGCTATATCATCAACTCACAGCGATGAATATAAAATGCCAGGTTATTGCCCCTTCCCGCATACCAAAATCACCGACAGACAGAATCAAAAATGATCATCGGGACGCAATTTCTCTCGCCAGGTTACTGCGGGCTGGAGAACTTACCCCTGTCTGGATCCCTGACCTGACTCATGAAGCTATGCGGGATCTAATCAGAGCCCGTGCAGCAGCTAAACGAGACAGCAGAGTTGCCCGACAGCGAATTCTGAGCATGCTATTGCGAACAGACAAACATTATGCAGGAAAGCACTGGACAGGAAAACATCGAACCTGGTTAGCTAATCAATCATTTAGTCAGCCATCTCAACAGATTGCTTTTCAACACTATTGTCAGAGTCTGGAGCAGATTGAAGATCGCATACTTCAACTCGACCAGGAAATATCCCGCCTGTTACCTGAGTGGTCTCTGTGCAATCTGGTCTGCCAGTTGCAGGCTCTTAAAGGTGTTGGTCAGCTAATTGCAATAACTCTGGTTGCTGAACTGGGTGATTTTTCGCGATTTTCCAATCCCAAACAGCTCATGGCTTTTCTGGGACTGGTGCCAGGTGAATATTCCAGTGGAAACAGTATTCGTCCCAGAGGAATAACAAAAGTTGGAAACAGCGAACTGAGACGTCTGCTTTACGAAGCCGCCTGGTCTTATCGTACACCTGCAAAAGTTGGGGCATGGCTTATATATTACCGACCGGACTCTGTAACACAATATTCCAAAGATATTGCATGGAAAGCTCAACAACGATTGTGTTCTCGTTACCGAAGTCTGACAGCAAAAGGGAAAAAATCACAAGTAGCCATTACGGCGGTGGCTCGTGAGTTGACTGGATTTATGTGGGATATTGCACTTGCTGCCCAATCATCATTCAGTCAGCAGAAGCAAAATTAAACCCTGAAGCAGTCAGACACGGAATGAGTGATCCTCGTAAAAGAATTCAGGGAAGCCAGAATGCGCTAATACCTGCACGTAGAAAGAGGCCAGCTCACTGCGTAAATCGTCATGGGGCTAAAATCCCCGAATAAGAGTTTGTAAAATCCAAGATACAGTCTGACTGTTTCAGGTTCTTTAATCCGCGATATAACGAAGCTCCCGGAGCTGCGTAAGGTCTTTTTGGGCTTAATATTTGACAAAGGTCATAAGAATTTTTCTTTCCGAGACAGACTGCACGAAGCGCTCTTTCCGCTGTGTTATTGTCCGCCTCCGCCAGACCGTCATCACAGAAGTTGCACAACGCAACCCAGTGCTTCCTGATATACCGGAACGCATCTCTCAGACGGCATTTTTTCGATAACGTGTGTTCTTTCTCCTGCATCAGCTTATACAGGGAAGTCAGTAGCGGTTTACTCTGCATTTGCCTGACCGCCAGGCGTTCAGACACCGGCAACCCGCGTATTTCGTGCTCAATGGCGTACAGTTCGCCGATTAGTTTCAGTGCTTCTTCCGCCGTCGCGCTTTTGGTACTGATATATACATCGTGGATTTTGCGCCGCGCATGAGCCCAGCATCCTGCTTCCGTCAACGCGCCGCCTTCACGTTCGGCACTGAACAGCCGATCGTAACCTGCGAACGCATCTGCCTGCAGGATACCCCGGAAGGGACGAAGGTGTTGCTCCGGATGTTTACCCTGATGGTCCGGTGAGTAGGCGAACCAGACCGCCGGAGGTTCTGGCGAACCGGCATTTCGGTCATCCCGGACATACGTCCAGATATATCCTGTTTTCGCCTTCTTCCTGCCCGGTGCCAGTACTTTTACTGGTGTGTCATCAGTGTGAACCTTGCGGGTGTTCATCACATAACTGTACAGGGCATCATTCAGCGGCGTCATTAACTGGCAGCACGCATCAACCCAGTTGGAGAGTAAGGCACGGCTCAGTTCGACACCCTGGCGGGCAAAGATTTCACTCTGACGATACAGTGGCAGGTGTTCGCAGTATTTTCCCGTTAACACGCGGGCAAGTAACCCCGGGCCCGCGATACCACGCTCTATCGGACGGGATGGTGCCGGTGCTTCAACGATGCAGTCACATTTTGTACAGGCTTTTTTTACCCGTTCTGTGCGGATCACTTTCAGGGCGCTGCTCACCAGTTCCAGTTGTTCTGCGCTGACTTCCCCCAGATAATCCAGCTCACCGCCACACTCCGGGCAACAGCTTTCTTCAGGCTCCAGGCGGTATATTTCACGGGGGAGATGTGCCGGTAACGGACGACGATGGCGCGACTGTCGCAACTGGCGGGGAACCAGCGGGTCATCCTCACGCCCACTGTAACGATCGCTTTCCTGCTCGCGTTGTTTCAGCAGGGCTTCAGCCTGTTCAACCTCACGACGCAGTTTTTCAGAACGGGTTCCGAACAGCATCCGGCGCAGTTTTTCTATCTGAGCCCGCAGATGCTCTATTTCCCGTTCATCTTCTTCGATCTTTTCTTCGGCACGTGCCAGTGCAGAGCGCAGGAAGGCCTCCGTCTCTTCAACCAGACTCAGTTGCTGGTCTTTCTGACGGAGGGCTTCAGCCTGCTCAGAGAGCAGCCTTTCCAGCTCAGCGATGCGAATGAGGTATTTCTGACTCATGGCCGTTTTTATAATGCGGTCAGGAGTTTTTTACAACATTGTCAGTGCGTTAAGGCGGGATGTTTTTGGCTGACGCCAGTCCAGCTTATCGAGGAGCATTGCCAGTTGCGAGCGGGTAATGGATATCTTACCGTCACGCACCGCAGGCCAGATAAACTGACCTTCCTCAAGGCGTTTGGTGAACAGGCACAGACCATCAGCATCAGCCCACAGGATTTTAATCGTGTCTCCCCGTCGGCCACGGAAGATAAACAGGTGACCGGAGAAGGGGTTATCATCCAGCACATGCTGTATCTGCTCCCCCAGACCGTTGAAGGATTTACGCATATCAGTAACGCCGGCAACGAGCCAGATACGGGTACCTGATGGGAGTGAAATCATCGTCCCCTCCCGGTCAGCTCACGGATCAACACCGTGAGCAGCTCTGGTGAAGGATTTTCCAGCATCATTTTACCGTAATGGAATTCCACATGGCAGGAAGCTGCACAAGCAACTGATAATGCCTCCGGAGCAGGAGCATCTGTAGCACAGCGCGGGGTGTCGATAAGTTCCACTGGAACCAGAGTCGGAGAGGCCGGAAAAGATTGTGATACTGTAGGGCCTACAATAGTTGGAGGCATTCTACGAGAAATACGTCCTTCTCTTTGCCAGAGGCGTAGCCATTTAAAAATCAGGTTGTTATCAACGCCATGTTCCCGGGCCAGTTGTGCAACATTGGCATTTGGTTTCGAAGCCAGTTCAACCATATGAAGTTTAAATTCATTAGAAAATATCCGGCGGGTTCCGGAGCGCCAGTCTGTAGGTTTATCCATCAATAGAACTCCGTCTAATTTAGAAGGAGCTCTAATTTAGTCTGCAAGGAGCAGGTGTTACAGACGGCATTGGCTTTACGCTTACCCATAGAGGCGGATATAAGGGGAATGCCGGCAGAGCAGCGGCTTGCTGAACGTCAGCGAAAAACGAAACCGCTGTTGAAATCCCTGGAAAGCTGGTTGCGTGAAAAGATGAAGACCCTGTCGCGACACTCAGAGTTGGCGAAGGCGTTCGCGTACGCACTTAACCAGTGGCCGGCACTGACGTACTATGCGAACGATGGCTGGGTGGAAATCGACAACGACATCGCTGAAAATGCCCTGCGGGCGGTCAGTCTGGGTCGTAAAAACTTCCTGTTCTTCGGCTCTGACCATGGTGGTGAGCGGGGAGCGCTACTGTACAGCCTGATCGGGACGTGCAAACTGAATGACGTGGATCCAGAAAGCTACCTTCGCCATGTGCTTGGCGTCATAGCAGACTGGCCGGTCAACCGGGTCAGCGAACTGCTTCCGTGGCGCATAGCACTGCCAGCTGAATAACACATCCCCGTCAATACGGCCCTCGCTGTACGCTTACCGCTTATCCAACGGACATCCGCAAAGTGATCTATACGACGAATGCCATCGAGTCGCTAAACAGCGTGATCCGCCATGCGATCAAAAAGCGTAAAGTGTTCCCGACAGACGACTCGGTGAAAAAAGTGGTGTGGCTGGCAATCCAGTCTGCGTCCCAGAAATGGACGATGCCGTTGAAGGACTGGCGAATGGCAATGAGCCGCTTTATTATCGAGTTCGGTGACCGCCTGGACGGTCACTTCTGAGAAAGGCATTTACACAGAATCTTAAACAGGCTCGCGCCAGTCGGCAAAACTAGTTGACGTCTAATACACTCCCCCTTACCGAAGACCTTCAGTTTTATATTTTAAGAGTCTCTGAGAAAGGCTGCCTTCCGGCAGCCCTTTACCCCCACATCAGAACATATACCGGAAATTCGCGTTTACCGCATTATCCACGTTATATTTACCAAAGGCTGACTTCTCAAACTCCAGACCAAAGCGCATATTGTCCTTTATCTGCGCATTCATACCAACATTAAACAGCATCCGGCTGTCCTTCTCTCCTTTTATCCGTTTCTCCCCGGACGCATCACGCAGTACGGTCTCTCCATTATTCAGCAGGTCAAACTGCCAGCTGGTTCCGGCACGGGCCGTCACACTCCAGTCCTTACCACTGAAGGTCTTGCCCAGTTCAACCCCTGTTCTTCCAACCAGCGGACTGAAGTCCCTGTTCTTCATGCTCAGGTCCATATCACCGTCTTTCCAGCGGAATGTTTTCCCGGACACGGCGCCGTAAACCAGTTCAGCCTGCGGCTCAATGAACGTGTCCTCTGTCAGGTGATAGCGGTAACCCGTTTCAGCACCGGCATACCAGGAATGGGTGTTGTAGTGTTTCGTTCCCAGGCTAGCAAAGTTACCTGTGTAATCATTGTCATGGTGAATATATTTACCAATCAAATCGATATAGGCACCGGACTCAAACAATGCTGAAGCATACAGACCGCCCCCCACCGATTTCGTCTTTCCGCTGAATGCATGGCTGTCTGCACTGCTGTCGGTATAGGTCATCGTGACACCGGTAAACAGGTCCACACCGTCCAGTTCATGTTTTTTGTCAAAGCCGACCTGAACATGGGTGTAATTATCACTGTAACCACCGTCTGCAGAACCGGCACCACTCATGATGCGCGCCCAGGCACCGGCATCACCGTTTGTGTCACGCAGGTCACCCATACGTTTGTTCAGATTGTTAACTTCCGTCATGAAGTTTTTATACCCGGCATTCATGAAACTGTCAGCCTTCGCGGCAGCGGCTTTATCAGCCTCCGCTTTAAAACCATCCAGTATCCACTTCGTATTGCCACCACTGGTATCAACATGCAGGGTTGGGGTCACCCGACTGAAACCTGTCACCCGGGTGCCGGCCTTAAACATCTCTGCTGAAGTTCCCGCCGGTGCCGTGACCAGAGGAATATTCAGGGCCTGTCCCTGAGCAGGATTATTCATAAAGCTGACGTTCAGGCTGTTATCTGAACCAGTGGCTTTTTCAGTCACATTAATTTTATCGGCATTTTTCAGGTCCGTACGCAAAACAAAATCACTGCCTGTTGCATCCAGTTTATTCACCGTCAGGGTACGGAATGTACGGTCTCCTTCAGAACTAATACGGCTGTTTCTGACGGTAAGACTGTGGATGGCAGAGTCCCCACCCAGAGTCCACAGTGCATTATGCATACTGACATCAGCCCTGCCACCGGTTATGGCACCATTGAATGCTGCGTTATAGCCCTCAAGAAGACTGCCGGCAAACGCCGATGCAGCCGTTTCCGCAGAAGCCAGTTCTGCCGGCGTGTCAGACCCGATGGTAACTGTTGATGCCGCAGAGGCATGAATATCACCGGAAGCATGTGCTCCACGGGTAATTTCCAGTGCTGCGTTATCGCCGGTCAGGTCATATCCGTCCGTCAGATATACAGCAGGGGCATACTGATTAGCCGTATCTTTAACCGGTGTACCGCTCAGGGTGATTTTGCCGTTCTTACCGGCCTGAATATGCCCGTCGCTGAAAAGACCGTTCAGTGCTGTAAGATGACCGCCATCATGCACTGTCAGTGAACTGCCGGCAAAAGCACCCGGGGCTGTCAACAGGACGTCCGGAGAGGTGATGCTGACGGCACTGTCATAAGCGTCAATCCCCCCGGTGAACCTGCTGCCGATATCCAGGGCTGAGTTATGGTTCAGCGTAATATTCCCTTCATACTGGCTCCTGTCATTCACGGTGTCCGGGACAGAGGTACCTTCCTCCGGAATGACATAATTTCCTGTTCCGTCATTTTTATCCACAAATGCCCTGTCACTTCCCAGTGTGATATGGCTGTTATCCGACTTAATGTCACTGTTCAGCGAGGCGTTACGTGAAAGATGGAAGTCAGCATCTTTCAGCGACAGTGTTTTCATTGTAAACTGACGGTTTTCCCAGTCTTTCTGGTTCAGGCTGACCGGTGCACTGCCACTGATGGAGGCATGGATAACCGGATGTCCCTGGAATATCAGGGTGCCACTGTCCTGACTCAGGGTACCTTCCGGCAGGTTCACGCTACCATCAAAGATGACCTTTCTTCCCCCCGGCACCTGTGGAATGGCGACATCCATATTCCCGGTCAGCTGACCATGAAAGATAACGGGTTGTTTTGCCCGCCCGGCCAGGATCCTATCTTTTACTGTCTGAACTGCTTTGTTTTTGTCCATGCCAACAAACTCCCACTGAGCCGGATCATTCAGGCTGTTCCCCCACAGAGTGTTACCATAGCTGGCAGATTTCAGAATATAGAAGCGGGTCTGGCTGTTGAGTATCATGCTGTACAGGTTTCCTGGAGTGCCGGTACCGCCAAAGGGGGATATATTTCCAATCGTCGGTTCACTGACATTTGTATCCTGAGCCTTAAGATCCAGTAAAAGCTGGGATTTTTGCTGTGCATTATTTGTAATCACCGCCCCGTAATCAGCAGCCTGCAGTCGGGTGAAGGTAACGGCATTACCATTAAGGTCAAGCTTACCTCCCCGGTATCCCCATGAAATGTTATCCGGATTGACCTGACGGGCATCCCCGAGCACCACGGTCGGACGTCCGCTGGCGAGGTTCACTGAACTGAAGGCCTGGATATTACCTGCAGTGTCTGCCTGCTGGTTAAGTACAACGATACCGTCTCCCGTTTTCAGTCCTCCCGGGTTTACACCTGTTCCGTTTATGGTCAGGGTTCCTTCCCCCAGCTTATGCAAGTTGTCACCGGCAACGCCGTTGACCTTCCAGGTTACATTCGTCCCCTTGTCAGTAATAATGCCGGCACCCGTCCATGTTTTTCCGGATTCAGCAGATACGGTGTAACTGTCTTTAAATTCGAGATAACCGGCACCCTGAGTCACACTGTCTTTCAGGATAATTGCACCATTCTGCCCGCTGAATACCAGATTTTTACCGGCATTGAGGTCATTGTCTTTCTGCCCGTGCATGGTCCAGTTTTTACTGCCCTGGCTCAGGGTACCTGTGCCTGATGTTTTGTCGTATGTCCAGTTCAGGGGGCCCAGTCCGGAAACAAAGTCTACGGGGGCATCGAAATCGTCCTGCATAACCTGGTTCAGATAATCTGTTGGTATGACATTCCACCAGTTCGTAGCACCATTAATACCTGCATATGCTCTTAATACAGCAACAATAACCCATTTTTTTTGTTGTTTATCATAAGCAAACAAAGGAGAACCACTATCCCCAGGGGCTCCATAGTCAGGTAAAGGGCCGTTTACAGGATTATAAGTTTGCCCGGGATTAGAGACTATTGTTGCATCAGATATCAGAGGAACTCCTGTGGTTCCTCCTGTTTTAAAAGCATATCCACCGGCAACCTTAACTAAATTTCCGTCCTTGTCCTTAGTGTACTGCGTACCACTACCCACCCGATAAAAAGCGGTGTAACGTTCAGTGTATTTATAAGCATTGGCTTTGGTTCCTTCTGATGTTACCGCTGAGGGAATAACTTCTGTAACCAGTTTATTCAGACGTGGAGCATGGAAGTCAATAGAAGGGTGGTTATTACGGTCAACAAGGGAATATGTATTTTTCCCATTACCAAAGCTCACACTCCGATATCCTCCGTTATGCTTTACGCTGACGATATACTGAGGCGATACAAGCGTAGCAACGCCATTTGAGCTCACACTGCTGAAATCGGCCATTGGGGCTTTACCCAGTCTTCCCACAAGTTTTCCGTCCTTATCATATACCGGAATATCATTGGCACCAGGTACAAAAAGCCCTTTGTTTTCGGCGAAATCACGATAAATCTGATAGGCAATATCGGAACGGACAATACCCGCCTGGGATATCTGAGAGTAACACAGACAGATTGCTGGAATGCCAGCCAGAAGAATATGCGTTAATCTTCGGCATGTCTTTTTTATTACCCTGCGGGCAAGTTCAGAGACAGCAATAAGCCCCCCGGTGACGGGGCAATATTTAAGAGAATAAACTTTATTCACTATGGATTCTCCATGATGTTTACAAGGGATATAAAAGTAAAATAGCTGAAGAAGCTAATGATAACCCGACGTTATCACCAGAAAGGAAAATATAGTTACTGCATTAATGTGTTTTTGTGAACTGAACCGCCCCGGGTTTCCTGGAGATTGTTTTATCTGTGAACTCAGGCTGCCAGATCGTAAGCGTAAACTGACCGCCGTATGTAGCCATGATGCCAGTATTGGTAACGTAGGTGCACCCCTATCTATTTTTGTAGAACCGGAGGAAACAGACCAGATAGTTTAAATGAGCTGGTTATGCGTAACATAAATTATCTATTTTGGCTCTTACAAAATAGATAAAGAAGGAGTATCTGATGAGATACTCCATTATGACAGACTCAACTCATGTGATTTTTCTTAAAGTTCTCTGCTTGCGCCAGTCCCCCCATATAAACATCATCATTCGCTACTTGAAGTGGTCAACAAAAACTGGCCACCGAGTTAGAGTTTTTCCAGTATCGATTTTCCGATTCGTTTGGGGGTAACCCACCGTTATATTCGTGCGGTCTTAGTGCGTTGTAATATCCAACGATATAGTCCGTTATGGCGTGAGCTGCCTCGCTGAAGCTTACGTAACCCACCACCGGCATCCATTCGTTCTTCAGACTCCTGAAGAAGCGTTCCATTGGGCTGTTATCCCAGCAGTTTCCGCGCCGGCTCATACTCTGTCTGATCTGGTATCGCCACAATAACTGCCGGAACTGCCTGCTCGTATAATGACTGCCCTATCGCTGTGGAACATCACCCCGCCGGGCTTACCACGGGTTTCCCATGCCATTTCCAGCGCTTTCATGGTGAGCCTGCTGTCCGGCGAGAACGACATGGCCCAGCCCACTGGTTTTCTTGCGAACAGGTCGAGAACAACGGCGAGGTACGCCCAGCGCTTACCCGTCCAGATATAGGTCACATCACCGCACCACACCTGATTTGGCTCGGTCACGGCGAACTGCCTTTCAAGGTAGTTAGGGATAGCAACATGTTCATGACCACCACGTTTATACCGGTGAGTCGGCTGCTGACAGCTGACCAGCCCCAGCTCTTTCATGAGCCTGCCAGCAAGCCAGCGTCCCATCTGGTAGCCTCTCCGGGTTGCCATTGTGGCGATGCTTCTTGCTCCGGCCGAACCGTGGCTGATGCCATGTAGCTCAAGTACCTGACTGCGTAATACAGCCCGTCTGCAGTCTGGTTTTTCAGGACGGTTTTTCCAGTATCTGTAGCTGCTGCGATGAACCCCGAACACATGGCAGAGTGTGACCACAGGATAATGCGCTCTGAGTTTCCCGATTATCGAGAACTGTTCAGGGAGTCTGACATCAAGAGCGCGGTTGTAGATTCAATCTGTCAATGCAACACCCCTTTCAATTATCTCTTTCGGTGTTTTGAACTTCAGTGTCTTTCTCGGTCTGTTGTTTAGCTGAGCAGCAACCAGATCTAGTTCATGTTGAGTATATTGGGCAAGACATGTCTTTTTAGGAAAGTACTGCCGAATTAGCCCATTTGTGTTCTCATTTGTTCCCCGCTGCCAAGGACTCTGAGGATCGCAGAAGTAAACTTTAACGCCGGTGCTGACAGTAAATTCTAGATGTCTGGCCAGTTCCATTCCTCTGTCCCATGTCAGTGATTTTCTGAGTTCTGACGGTAAACTCAGGAATTTGTCGGTAAGAGCCTGATTTACTGAGACAGAATCTTTGCCCCTGAGTCTAAGGATGATCGTATAACGTGATTTTCGGTCTACAAGTGTGGCTATATGAGAGTTTTTTGTACCTGAGACTAAATCGCCCTCCCAATGCCCCAGAGAGCGTCTGTTATCGATATTTCGGGAACGTTCGTGAATTGGTGTTCCGTTCACTATGTTAATCGTACCTCTTTCGCCTTTGCGGGTATGACGCCTGCCATGGCGAAGGCTATGCGACCGTCGCAGATGCTGTATATTCAGGTGGTGTAGCGCTTCACGGCTACGAAAGTACAGCGTTTTATAAATTGTCTCAGGTGATATTCGCAGCGTTTTTTGACGTGGTTTTGTTCGCCTTAACCATCCTGATATTTGCTCTGGAGACCATTTCATCTCCAGCTTTTCCAGAACAAGCTTTCGCAATGGCAAATTTTGATCCAGTAAGCACGGTTTTGGCCTTTTCGCCATTCTGTTGGCTCGGTTATTAGCATCAACAGCTTTGTAATAGCGTCTGCCCCGATTACGCTGAACTTCACGTGAGATCGTCGAAGGACTGCGATTCAGCGCAGTAGCTATCGCACGAATGCTCATTTTGGCTGACAAACCAGCTCGTATCTCCTCGCGCTCAGACAGTGTCAGGTGAGCTACAGCCCGCTTACGCTCATGGGGTTTTATGCCGCCAGTATCCCTTAACATAGTGAAGATCGTTCCGGGTTTTGAACCCAGGATATTCGCTATTTCACTGAAGCCTGTTCCGTTCTTCCATAGTTCAAAAACAGAGGCTTTTTCCTCTGCTGTAAATGTTCGTCTCATTCAAAAAACCTCCGCAACCCCATGTTTTCACATAACTGTTGCGTTGACCAATTGAATCTACAGTAGCCTTTTTTAATATTTCATTCTCCATTTCAATGCGTTGTAGCTTTTTCCTCAGCTTACGTATTTCGATTTGTTCTGGTGTTATCGGAGAGGCTTTTGGTGTTTTGCCCTGACGCTCATCACGCAGTTGTTTGACCCATCTTGTCATTGTGGAAAGGCCAACATCCATAGCTTTGGCGGCATCTGCCACCGTGTATTTCTGGTCAACAACCAGTTGAGCGGATTCGCGTTTAAACTCTGCGCTAAAATTTCTTTTTTTCATTGGAGCACCTGTGTTGTTCTGAGGTGAGCATATCACCTCTGTTCAGGTGGCCAAATTCAGTGTGCCACTTCAGGCTATTTTGCCGTTCAGCTTAGGTTTACCAGACTTTAAGCTGAAACACGATTCTCGCGATTGCGGCGCCAGCTACCCCTGCAACTTCATTAGGTACACCAGATAAGTCAACAATCTGCACTGTAGTTTGCTGCGTTAAGAATTGATTGACGATTGTAGGTAACGGATCGTCAGCAACTTTCCATCATAAATTTGAGTCGGCCGTATTTTAACAATGAGTCAATTTTCCGAATAACTTTGCTAAAGTCCTCGTTAGCTTTTTTGTCTGCACCTGAAGGTCTCTGTTGGTTAATTGCTCCGATTAAACCTTCTGTATAGAGTTCACCGTCTTTTTTCCGTAATGATCTAGCCCATTGCTATCACCCGGAACATAATGGACTGATGAATCAACCGTTAATTGGCACTTATCAAGCCCTTTTACCTCGCGGCGTGCGCTCCGGATTAAGTGACGCGCTGGAACGTTTCGAAGAAGATGAAATGGTCGGGATCGTCCGATTCGGTAAAGAGGATTGCGTACGTTCGACACTTTGCCAACGTACGCTACATGCATACAGTTAAGTGTATTATTGGTGCAGAGCCCGGGCGAACCGGTTTTTGTTTTGGATGTTTATGTCCGGACTAACATTTTTTCTGAAACCACCATTTTTATTTGTCCCTGGCTGGTGAAGTGTACGCTCATCCTGTGGCTTTTTTGTAGTTGCTGATAAAGCTCATCAGGTATTGCTAAGCTCTCTGCATATTCTTGCGGCGTATATTGGTATGCTGCATGATGCTGCTGTTTTTGAAAACGCAGCTTATTGTACAACGCCCAGACGATTAACACGACAGCATTCGCCACTGCCAGCAAAAAATAGAACTGAAGTCGGCTTCTGGCCTCGCTTTGCCAGTAATAACCCGTCAGCAGATCAATGGCGAATAAGAATATGAACAAAGCAAATAATGTCCACAAGATGGTTGTGGCAACATAATCAACCAGTAAACGTACTGGCGATTGTCGGGTTGTAATAATTAGATTGTTCATATTAACCTCTCAGAATTCCACGATCGGGACTTACCCAACGAGCGCGTTGTTTTTTAGGCATCAACATGACTCGTGTAAATGATACCAACGTCGTTGCCAGGCTTAGCATCCAGAAAATAACCGGGAACCAAATAATCCAGAAAAGCGATGAAGCCAGATTGTGCTCATAGCGATTCTCAATCACCAGACTGACAATAAATTGCAGTAAACATAACGTACACAATAATATTCCGGCAGCATGTGTCGCTGCGATATGTGTCAATTCGATATTTAACGGTACACCTGCAAGTTGGACTGCGTAAATAATGAAACCGACCAGGCAGGTAAAGGCCCATATTGTCGTCAGGCAGTATTCAAAAAACAGTGGCCACATTCGAAAGTTTTCTTTGCGCCACAACCTTGTCATATTTTTGAGGAATACTTCTGCACCGCCCTGAGCCCAGCGCAGGCGCTGTTTCCACAGCCCTTTTAACGTTTCAGGCATTAATATCCAGCACAGCGCCCGTGGCTCGTAAAAAATCGTCCACTGATTCAACTGCAGCTTCCAGCTAATATCAATATCTTCGGTGATCATATCGTCACTCCAGTAACCCACTTCTGCCAGGGCGCTGCGACGAAATGCGGCAATAACACCGGAAACGGTAAATACGTTTCCATAGATACGCTGGGTCCGCTTGATCAAACCAATAATAGAGGAATACTCGCCAACCTGAATTTTACCCACCAGGGTAGAGCGTGTGCGAATACGAGGATTACCGGTTACGGCACCCACACGCGGGTTGTACAACATCGGTTCCACAATATATGCCGCTGCATCGCAGTCTAATAATGCATCGCCATCAATGCACACCAGATATTCACTTTTCGCCGCGGCAGCTCCGGTTTTAAGCGCAATGGCTTTCCCCTGATTTTGCGCCAGATGAATGACCCGCAGACGGGGAATTTGTGCAGCCATGCGATCCAGGATGGCACGGGTTTTGTCTGTTGAACCATCATTTACGGCAATAACTTCAATGTTCTCATAACGCTGTGCTAAAGCGGCATGTATGGTTTCCTCAACGTTTTTCTCCTCATTAAAACAGGGAATGATAATGGAGATAGATGGATTATCTTTCAACTGGGGGGCTGGTGCTTTTTCTCCCCACGGCCAGTGGCGTTCACGATAGGCCCAGAAATAGACGCCGCCAACAATCCACATAATGGACATAAAAAACGGCCAGAAGAAAACGAACCTCATCATCAGTTCACCAGAGTGAAAGTACGCTACGCATAGGGGTATGCATAACACCAGACATAATATAAAAAACGATACGATGCGATTAATCATTTTTCGGATACCAGGCTGTTGAAAACTCAGGGCGAATAACGTCTATTTCAGGTTGGTTATGCAGAAAATTGTCAGGATAATAACCATAATTTTTCACTCCATTCAGTTGTAATAGGCTCATCCAGTGAGCGAGTTGTTGTGAAGAAATAGCCTGATGCTGACCATTTTTCTGCCAGTTTTGTGCCTGTAATTCTAAAATTGATTTGTCTTTAGCCTGCGGGATGCTTTTCATCTGATTGGTCAATTGTATTAACCATTGATCAGCCAATTTTTCTGTGACGCCTTCCATATAAGGCATAGCCATAATAGCGGTCCAGTCATAGCTTTTTAGGAAATCAACATAATTCTGTGCAAACCAGGCTTCACTTTCAGGTTGTATCAGCGGAAGTGCAAAAATATTTCGTGCAGTTTTAACATGTGGACCACGAATGGCTTTTACGCGCGCACTAAGTTCTAAAGTGAAGTCAGTTAACGCACGACTTTTAAAGCGGGTCCACTGCTTAAATTGCTCCGGGTTTTGTCGAATTTCGCTCAGACTCCCGCTAAATCCTGCTTGCTGATAAGCCGCGATAGCCGGTGCACTGGCATCTTCATAATCTGAAAGCAAAGCATCATCGTGGAACAATATGCCATCAAAAGCAGCATGTCCGGCAAGGTCTTCATATATCATACCGACTTGTGCCCTGACCCTGTCATCAAAAGGAGAGAGACGGCGATATTGTTCAGGATAAATTTGTGCTTTTTTCTCCCCAATCGGTAAATATTTTACTCGCGCTAATGTGGGATCTAAATCCCAGCTTAATACCGGCATCCAGGCATAAACTTTTACACCTGAGCGGGTACGTAATTGCCAGGCAACCCGACTAAAAATATCTGCTTTCACCGGTAGCAAACGATTTGGGAACCAGACCTCTTTAACCAGACCATCACCTTCAGGATCAGCAAAGGCTTGCAGGTAAACGGTGGAAATTTTCATATCTTTTATCCGCTGGATAAGGCGGTCGAGATTCCTTTCCATTTGCTGACGGTTATCGTCATAAACGTAATCAAGGTCGATATGCATAACCCGCACAGCCGCAGTTTCTTGTACGCTGATAATTTGCTGGGCAAATTCTTTTAAAGATGGATTATTAGCAATCAGCACCCGAGGTATGGAGTCCAGCTGGTTTGCTGACGCCAGCCCAGACTCGAGCGTAAAAAACATGTCATACCCTAGTTTTTTTAACTCTTCAATGGCGACACCATTAGCTTCACCATAGGGCCAGACAAATACCTGAGGTTTTTTACCTGTATTCTCACCCAGTTTTGCCGTTATTTTGGCTGCATCAACTCGAATACGACTGCGATATTCCGTTTCGGTTTCATAGCGGTTACTTTCGGCTAACCAGGTTCGATTCACGAATGCAGGCAATAAATTACCGTAAGGATTCGCCTGTATACCGAAGTGAGAGTTCCAGGTATGTGAACCGATTTCAACCAATGGTGAACGAGCGATTTCCCGTATTTGTTGCCAGGTCGCAAAATAGTGTCTGTCCACCATTTCATCGCCAAATTTCACCTTCTGATTCATAGGCGTGTCAATCCAACTACCAACCGGTGCCCATAATGCGGGCCACTGGAATGCTTCCAGAATAGGGAATACACGAGTGTAAAAACTCTGATAGCCATCATCAAAAGAGAGGAGCACCGCCTTATTCGGTAGCGGATTTCCTCCACGGTGAGCTTCCCTAATTTGGTTAATGCTGACAGGCTGATAACCATTTTCACGCAGCCATGCAAATTGTTCACGCAACGCAGAAGTTCGTACTGACATAAAGCGCTGGTCAGCAGCATCGTCTTCAACATTATGCCAGGAGATCGCTACAAAACTATTTTGCGGCCACGGTTTTTCAGCCAGTAAAGATTCCCGATTTTGAGGTGATATAAAGTCATTTTTTTGATGATTAAGACATGCGGAAAGCATAATGATGCTTATCATCAAAAAGAAATATCTTTTCCCTTTGCGTAACATAATGTTCCTTAAAATTTGAATGTCATATCGAATTTAAGATATAGGTTATGTTCTCTGTCGCCGTCATAAGGCCGCTTTTCCCAATGTATCATTGCTCCGACATCAATAACGTCATTCCACGTAATGCGTTGGCCATAACCCAATTGAGTAACAAGATCGGTGCCATAATTTTTTTGCCATGAGGTGCCAGCGCCTGCACTAAATAATTGCTGCCAGCTGTTCTCATATTTACGCCACAATAAATGGCTCGCCTCTAGCGCCGGAACAATATCAAGTGTTTTTTTCGGGTTAAAATAAGGTGTATTATTTTTTGTATTCTGTCCGTAATAAATTGTGGGTTGAAAATCGACAATCAGCCGGGATGTAGACCACACCCGTTCACTACCACTGATAAATACTTCGTGACGTTGGTTCCCGTCGGAAAAATCAGTAAAAGCCCATGAACTGCTGTATTGACGACGCTCATTCTGATACCAGCGTAAATATGCCTGCGCACTGTTGCCGGTAACGCCATTTTTCATGGCTCGTAGGGGGACGCGGTGAGAGATGCGTTCCAGTTCTGTACCGAGTCGCCAGTTGTCGTTAAAATCGTACCAACCAGATAAACGCGCACCGGTTTTTTGTTCGCCATTAAAATAACGTCCGGTAAATTCTGCCTCCAGCCAGATATCGCGCGAACGCAATTCGAGGCCAGTTAACCAGTCACGAACAATCCCTTTACCTTCGCTAAATTGCCCATCGGCATATCCAAAACCAGCAAAAGCACGCCAGTTTTCATTCAACGGTGGTGAGTAAACAGCACTGGTAAAATTCACATCATGTTTGCCATTATCCGGCCCCTCAGAATCCAGCCCTAAAGAGCCTGCAATGCGTAGCTCTGCCATGTTGTGTACTTCAACTGCGCGTTGTATACGTTTTACCGCAGAATTTTCAGCATCACGCATGACAACATCCTCGGTTAATACCGACGCCTGTTTCCACTCCTGCAATGCTAGTGCATCCCATGCTTGTTCAACTTCAAGAAGAATATTTCTGGGTTCAAGCAGCTCAGCTTTTTTTAATTCTGTCTCCGCAGCTCGTGGTAGTCCTCGTGCCTGTAGTACGCTGGCGTAATCGATACGTAATCCCTGATTACCAGGTGCGTTATTGGCCAGATTTCGGGTTATTCTTTCGGCTTGTGGCAAATCATTATCGTATTGTTCGGCGGCCGAAAGAAATGAATAACCTTGTAGCCACTTGTCATCAGGTATTGTTACAGAAGAGCCCATAATCCGACGGTAAGGAGAGGTCGTAGTAAGGGTGTGATTAGTGACTGTTAAAATTCCGCTATAATTCTCACTTTCCAGATGGCTATAAAAGAGGTCCGCACGTTCTTCTTCTGATAATTCAATATTCGGTTGTGACTGGTTATAGAACAGTCGGGTCATCATTGCTTGTGCTTTTTCAGGCTGACGATCGCGCAGATAAGCGGACGCAACCCAATACTGCGCCCAGGGGGGAATAATTTGCCCATTCTTTTTTAAATGTTGATAGTGCGAGATTACGTCTTTATAAAGATCGCGGGTTAATAACGCGCCAAGATGGTCAATCTGAATACGCTGATACTGTACCGTGCGATCTGGGTTATCTTGCCAGAGTATTTCTAATGCTGCGTATTGGGCGAGGGCACGATCGGCAATGGCATAGCGTTCACTTTCACTACGCGTAGGCATAAACGACAGCCTGACCAGCTCGGCATGAATATCAGCACGAATATCCGGTGTTAAATTGGCATTGTCGATAGCGGCAGAAAGCTGATTATTACGTAATGCCTGCACGTACTCTTCTGAATGTTGTGTAGAGACATTTTCAGATAATGACTCTGTTATTGCCCGTAATTCATCCTGATGACGACCCGCCAGTTTATAGATATAGGCTTCTGCGAGTAAACTGACTTTGTCTGGCGTACCGGTATTATTCTGCTTAAGTTTTACTAGTGCAGTGTCATAATGACCTACATCTGCCAGGGTTAAGATATGTCCCCGTTGGTAATCTTTATTTTTCGGCTCCAGAGAGAGCGTCTTTTGCCACAGTGTAATCGAGTTTTGCCATTGTTGTAGGTTGCGATAAGCGACGGCAACAGCTGCATAACCACGCGCAGGTAAGTGTTGGTGACGGTAGCGGTTGTAAACGGCAATAACTTGCTTATCTTGCCCCTCCCATAAGGCAATCTGTAGCCAGTCAGCAATCTGGTTATTACTGAGTGCTGACTTTTGTGCAAACCATGACAAAGCTGGTTGAGTATTACCCTTGCGAGCTTCGACAATCAATGCATCATAGGCATTATTAACCGCACTATTCGCTGCAGGACTCGCTGCTAATAATGCGACCGTAAGAATTTTCAAAGCCCATTTGGTTTCCGGGCACCTTTTTCTGCTACTTGAATACATCCTGTATTGCTCCATGTACTGCAAAATACCTTTTTCGCCTACTTTTAAGTGGCTGAAAGACAAAGTGTAAATACACATCAACATCCGTTGTCAAACGCGTAAAAGAGACATGAGTTGATGATGAAAAGAAGAAATGATGAATTGAGTGTTCATATAAAATCCTTTTTGTCGCCCAAAAAACCATCCCTAAGAATAATAGTTTTCAGGAGTACGGCATAAATCCTAATGCCTTTCTTAAAATAAATTAGGTTTAAAATATTTACATCAGTAATTTCGATGCATGATTTCGGATTTTTCGAACATTCTGATAAAAGATGATGTTACAGCCTTTACAATGGGTGTTTTTCAGTAATGAATGTATAAATAACTAAGGTGTTGATGATTTCATACTGTAACTATAAACAACGATATTTCTTTGCGGTCTTTTTATATTGACAACAAAACGAATATTATATCTATTAATAACAAAAGGGATTTACAGCCTACAGGTTGGTATAGCTTTATGGAAAAAGACTATCTAGGAATTAGTAGTACTGTATTGGTGAGCTTATTGTTTGGGCTTGCATTCGTTTTGGTAAATAGTTGGTTTAATCAGCCAACCGTTGAGGAGGTTGTTCCTCGATCAACCTATCTAACGGTTATGATTGCTTTATTTTTTATCGATACTGTTGTATTTATTTTCATGCAGTTGTATTTCATTTATGATCGTACGCGATTTTCAAACTGTATACTTAGTTTGGCGTTTCTGAGTTGTTTGATTTACTTTGTTAAAACTGTCATTATCATCCAGCAATTTATTGAGGGGCATTTGACAAGCAGTGATGTTCAAAATGACATTGCAATTTATTATTTTTTTCGCCAGATGAGTTTGTGCATGTTAATATTTCTGGCGTTGGTGAATAAAGTTAGTGAAAACAATAAGCAACGCAGTTTTTTTTCAAAAAAAATGACTTTTTGCATAAGCCTGATTTTTATTTTGGGGGGGGTGGTAGTTGCTCACATGCTAAGTAGTCATTATGAGAACTACAGTTTACACATTGCTGAGTTAACAAATAAAAATGGCCGAGTTGTCTGGAAAACCTCATATGTTACCATAATAATTTCCATGTGGTTAACCTTGCTTTTGGTTAATCTATACTTTAATGGTTTACGCTGTGATATCTGGAATGGAGTATCGGTAATTGCTTTCTGTGCCGTGCTGTATAATATCTCTCTGTTATTTATGAGCAGGTATAGTGTGTCCACTTGGTATATTAGCCGTACTATTGAAGTAATCAGTAAATTAACTGTTATGGTAATATTTATGTGCCATATTTTCAGTGCACTACGAGTAACAAAGAACATTGCCCATCGCGATCCATTAACTAATATATTTAACAGAAATTATTTTTTCAATGAACTGAAGGCTCAATCAGCATCAGCCCAAAAAACGTCTTATTGTGTCATGATTATGGATATCGATCACTTCAAAAAAGTTAACGATACGTGGGGGCATCCGGTTGGCGATCAGGTGATAAAAACAGTGGTGAGCATCATTGGGAAAAGCATACGACCAAATGACCTTTTAGCACGCGTTGGCGGCGAAGAGTTTGGCGTCTTGCTGACGGAGACCGATACTGAAAGCGCGAAAGTTTTAGCCGAAAGGATAAGGGCAAATGTAGAGCATTTGACAGGCGATAATCCTGAATACGCCATACCGCTAAAAGTGACGATTAGCATTGGCGCTGTGGTGACTCAGGGAAATGCGTTAAATCCGAATGAAATCTATCGAATGGCTGATAATGCACTATATGAAGCGAAAGAAACCGGACGTAATAAGATAGTTGTAAAAGAAGCAGAAATTGTTATCAACTGCAAGGATGATGATTGATTTTGTCGCCAGTTGTCGAACCCTGGTCGGGGTTTCTCATCCCCCCGGTGTGTGCAATATGTGAAAATAAATATCCTCCGGCATAGCCGGAGATTTTTCAGATGCGACCCTGTACATAGATTTATGTAATTGCCTGATTTTGATATGTTAAATCCAGCATGAAATGAAGGTTAATTTATGGACAAAAAACAGTTACAGGCTCTGGTTAACGAACTGGCCAAAAACCTCAAAACCCCTGAAAACTTCAGCCAGTTTGATCGGCTGCTGAAAAAGCTCAGCGTTGAAGCCGCTCTCAATGCAGAGATGACAAACCATCTCGGGTATGAGAAAAATCAGCCCATACCGGGAACTAACTCCCGCAACAGTTATTCTACAAAGCCCGTTATCACAGGCGACGGCCCACTGGAACTGCGTACTCCGCGCAATCGTGACGCTACCTTCGAACCACAACTGGTAAAGAAAAATCAGCCCCGTATTTCCGGGATGGATAACCAGCTCCTCTCTTTGTATGCCAAAGGATGCCCCCCGTGAGATAGCTGCTGCGTTCAAAGAAATAAGGTCTGAGTCAACTAATTACATAGGGGCTCGCAGCTTTATGGCTGCAATAAAGCCGGATATAAAGCTGCAACCTATCCGTCGATGTCAGAGCAATGGATGCCCTGCAAACGGGATGTGTTCATATAAAGCTATATGACGCAGATGTTTCACTGGCACTGATATCAAAGGTCACCGATGCCGTGATGGAGCTGGTTGTCGAATGGCAAAACCGACTACTGGAAAACCGACTACTGGATGCTGTTTACCCCATTGTTTATCTTGACTGTGTCGTCCTGAAAGTTCGGCAGGGCAGTCGCGTCATCAACAAATCGGTGTTCCTGGCATTGAGCATCAATATCGAAGGTCAGAAAGAACTGCTGGGTATGTGGCTGGCCGAAAATGAAGGGGCAAAGTTCTGGCTCAATGTGCTGACTGAACTGAAAAACTGTAGTGGATCACAAAATCAGGACACCGGGATACCTGTTTCCACTTTTCTTCATGTAAGCAAGGCGGTAAACCACCGTTGTTCGTGTGAGGTCGATAAACGTTGTAATAACCATTAATCCACTGGTTTATATCGCGTACCGCATGGCTCAAATCACCATAACCACCTTTCGGAATCTATTCACTTTTAAGGCTGCGAAAGACTCTTTCCATCGGCGAATTATCCAGGCAATTCCCTCTGCGACTCATACTTTGCATTACCCCATAACGCCAGAGTAACTTTCTGTATTTATTGCTTTTACACTGAACACCTTGATCTGAATGAAACAGCAGGCGGCCATCACGCGGTCGTGTTTCCAGTGCATTACGCAAAGCCCTACACACCAACTCAGCATCAGCGGTTAATGAGAGAGCTGAACCGAAAATCCGCCGTGAATATAAATCAACAACGAGCGCGAGATAACACCATTTGTCCTGCAGGCGAATAAAACTGATGTCGCCGCACCAGACGCGGTTTGGTGCGGCGGGGTTAAATTGCCGGTTCAGTATATTTGGCAATGGCGGACTTTTGTCTTCGTTTACCCGGTAGTGATGTTTAACCAGCTGTCGACTTGTCAGCCCGCATTCCCACATCAGTCGTCATGCCAGCCACCGGCCTGCATCAACGCCACTCTGGCGCAACATCTGAGTGATTGTCCGGCTACCGGCTGCACCACGACTGAGAGCATGGAAAGCCCTCATCCGACTTCGTAATTCAATTCTTTGCACATTAACAGGACGCGTCACCTACGTGTAATAAACGCTACGGTGAATACCGAATAAATGACAAAGAACCCGCACTGGCTACTTTGCTTTCAGCCGTGTGATTAGCGCGACAGCTTCCCGGGGATTTCGCTCATCAGCACGGCAGCTTGGTTTAGTATTCTTTTTCCATCTCAAGGCGCTTTATCTGCGCTTTAATCTGCTGAATTTCGCGTTGTTCAGGGGTAATAGCATTACCAGCTGGCTCAATACCCTGAAGTTCCTGCTTATACAACCGTATCCATTTACGCAAATGGTCAGGGTTGAGCTCGAGTGCCAGCGCGACTTCTCTGACATCACGCTGGTATTTAACCACCACCTGCTCGAAAGCTTCAAGTTTGAACTCCGGGGAAAAGGTACGTTTAGTCCGACGAGTTTTGATCATGCATCACCTCATTTTCACTGTTTTAACATTAACAGGATTTCGAGGTGTCCTGAATTACCGATCCACTACAGCTCTACACCACGAACGCTATCAAGTCGCTAAACAGAGTGAGCCGGCATGACATCAGGAAACGTAAGGTGTTCCCGAAGGACGAGTCAGTAAAAAAGTGGTGTGGATGGCAATCCAGCCGCGTCACAGAAATGGACAATGCCGTTGAGGGACTATCGAATGGCAATGAGCTGCTTTATTATCGAGTTTGGTGACCGCCTTGACGGTCACTTTTAAGAAAAAGCATTTACACAGAATGGTGAACAGGCTCATAAATTGTGGAGATAAAAGAGATGTCATATTTATTATATATGACGCCTCATAATAACTCATCTACCTAACAAAGTTTTAACGTAATTAACTAATTCTATATCTTTACTATTATTAAAGAAACACTTCTGGAATTTTTCGCCGCCAAGAGCTTGTTTAAGTAACTCTGGATCGATGGCCTGGAGAGCATCCATGAGTGGTTTACTAACTGCTTCTTTCATATTACTCAGGATAATGGCATTCGCATTTTGTGATTCACGACGTTCTGCTGGATAGCCTAATCCCTTTTCGCCATCAAATGCTTTTTCAAAAATATAGCGCATGTTTAATTCTGCCCCCCAGCCAAAACCCTTTGCAAATGGCAAGGACAGTGCATTCCCATTATTTACCTGTGCAAACAGGTAGGCATCTGTTGGTTCGATGCAATAACCACAAGCAACTCCCGGGAATGTGTTCAGAGCCATCAATGCCCCCTGTCCTGTACCACAGCCGGTAATGACGAAATCAACAGTTCTGCTGTTTAACAAGACAGCCGCAATAATGCCGAGATGAACGTAAGTCAGACGATGATCATTGTCATCACACATTCCTACATTGAAAATAGTATGGCCTTGATGTGTGGTTGCTGCAACTAACTCATTAAAAATTATTGCGTTTTTAGATGCCTGGCTAAATTCATTCATCAATGCGATTTTCATACAAACTCCTCTTTAAAATCAGGCTATTAAGCTTCATGACATAACAACATGAACGATATGATAATACATTGCAAACATTATTTGCAACATCGTGCTTGAAAAATCAAAACATCATTTCATTTTTATTGTTGTGTGCTCTCGATCACGGTTTGCTGCACTTTTGAACGCTATATTGGCTGCTAACAAAACGATATTATGAAGTATTGTCATTCTTATAAAGGATAAGATTATATGGCTAAGGGTGATATTAAAAAGTTGAAGTTTGAATCTTTCTACGATAGTGAATCGAATAACGAGGTTATTCGATTAACGCCAACAGATATTCTTTGCCATCGCAATTATTTTTATCAAAAATGTTTTACAAATGATGGTAAAAAATTGATTTTCGCTGCTGAGTTTGATCGTAACCGGAATTATTATCTTATGGATTTGGTAACCCAGACAGCGAAACAACTCACTGAAGGAGCTGGAGATAACACCTTTGGTGGCTTCCTGTCCCCTGATGATAATTATCTTTTTTATGTGAAGAATGAAAAACATTTGCAGCGTGTTGATTTGACCACACTAGAAGAAGTTACCATATATACAGTACCGGATAATTGGGTGGGGTACGGAACATGGGTTGCTAATACTGATTGTACGGAAATCGTCGGAATCGAAATCAGTAAAACTGACTGGACCCCGCTTAGCGACTGGAAAATATTTCTGGAATTTTATCATAAGAATCCACGATGCCGTTTAATTACGATTGTTCTGGAAACCGGAAACGCTGAGGTGATATTGGATCGTAATACTTGGTTAGGGCATCCAATTTTTCGTCCGAATAATAACGATACTATCGCCTTTTGCCACGAAGGGCCCCATGACCTGGTGGATGCAAGAATGTGGATGATTAACCGTGATGGGACAAATGAGCGTAAAGTGCATGAGCACCAACCTGGTGAAAGTTGCACACACGAGTTCTGGATCCCTGATGGATCTGCACTAGCTTATGTTTCCTATATGAAAGGACAGCAACAGCGTTATATTCGCAAATATAATCCTGATACTGATGAAGATTCATTAGTGATGGAAATGCCGGCATGTTCCCATTTAATGAGTAACCATAATGGTATTCTCTATGTTGGTGATGGTTCAGGTAGTCCTGTTGATGTAAAAGATACCTGCAGTTATAAAATTAAAAATGATCCCTGGATTTACATTCTTAACAGTAAAAATAAAAAAATACATAAATTGGTGAAACATAATAGTTCCTGGAGGGTACAGAACGGAGACAGGCAGGTAACGCATCCGCATCCATCATTTTCTCCAGATAATAAGTACGTTTTATATTCTTGCGATGCCGAAGGTGAACCAGCACTGTATATGGCTAAAATCCCTGAGGAAATCTTAACCCAGCAATAACTGACAAATTTTCACTATTGGAGTTTTTATGGATTTCATCAATATATTCTCTCTTAAAGGTAAAAAAGCTTTAGTCACTGGAGCATCATATGGTATTGGTTTTGAGATCGCTAAAGCACTAAGTAACGCTGGTGCAACGATCATTTTTAATGATGTAATAGAAGAAAACATTAAAAAAGGCCTGGCAGCATATAAAGAGAACAACATCAACGCACATGGTTATTTATTTGATATTACGGATGAACAGTCTGTGAAAGAAAACATCAAAAAAATAGAGAGTGACGTAGGCGTTATTGATATTCTGGTAAATAATGCAGGGATTATTCAGCGTAAACCTATGCTAGAAACTACAGCAGCTGATTATCGCAAAATAATAGATATTGATCTGACAGGTCAGTTTATTATGGCTAAGGCGGTATTGCCTTCAATGATTAAAAAAGGACATGGCAAGATCATTAATATCTGTTCCATGATGAGCGAATTGGGTCGCGAAACCGTTGTAGGCTACGCTTCGGCAAAAGGCGGCTTAAAAATGCTGACTAAAAATATCTGTTCTGAGTTTGGTGAAAAAAATATTCAGTGTAATGGTATTGGTCCAGGCTACATTGCTACACCTCAAACAGCACCGTTACGTGAAATTCAACCAGATGGCAGCCGCCATCCATTTGATCAGTTTATTATATCAAAAACGCCAGCTGGACGCTGGGGTAAACCAGATGATCTTGCTGGTGCAGCTATATTTTTAGCATCGGATGCTTCAAACTTTATCAATGGTCATATTTTATATGTCGATGGTGGCATTCTGGCCTACATTGGCAAACAGCCTTAGTTATATTCAGTCATAAGTGTATGTACTACTTTAAATATTTTCAGAGAGGTGGTGATGTTTGTATTTAATGAAGATACAGCAATAGAAGATTTAGGCAACGGGGTCAAAAGAAAAGTTTTGGCTCATGGTGGCAATATGATGGCAGTAGAGGTCCATTTCTCTAAGGGGGCTATCGGCTCTTTACATCACCACCAACATGAACAGTTGACGTATGTCTTGTCAGGTATTTTTGAATTTACCATCGGCGATGAAGTGCGTACAGTAAAAACTGGTGATACTTTATATAAGCAGCCCAACATTGTGCACGGGTGCAAATGTCTAGAAAAAGGAGTTTTGCTTGATATATTTACACCTCAACGTCAGGATTTTTTAAAGTAAATACCCAGTATTAATATGAACTAAAATGGTAGCGCATAAAATGCGCTACATATTGATATAGTTAACTAATTATCTATTGTTTTTCTTTCTGCCATAGACAGCTTTAATCTGAAAAATATTATCTTTTAAATGGAAATTTTAGGAATAATAGAATCTGATTATCCGGATATTTAGTTAAATTCGATAAAGTCGAGTGAACATATTGTTGTATCAATATACTTAATTTAAATAATTCAGGAAAAACACATATACAGTGAGACTCTATAAATTTATTTTCTAAATAACAGTGTAATGTTACTTCAATAATATACTCCATCTTTTCCAAGAGATGGAAATGGACTTTTGTTGTGGAAGAGGTATCATAAATGACTGAAGAAAACAGAAGAATAAAAGCCATAACTCGTTTTTCATATGGTAGTGGAAATCTTATCGGCAGTGGAGCTCTGGCTATTAGTGGAGCATGGTTACTTTATTTCTACACCACATTTTGTGGATTGACAGTTTTTCAGGCCACTGTAATATTTTCCATTGCTACTTATCTGGATGTCATCCTGAATCCACTAATGGGGTTTATTACGGATAATTTTTATCAGACAAAACTCGGTCGTCGCTTTGGTCGTCGTCGCTTCTTCATATTAATTGCCATTCCATGTATGATTATCTATCCATTGCTTTGGGTAAATGGTATGAGTTTTTGGTATTATCTTTCTACTTATATCATTTTTGAAGTGGTATATACTATGATTATGATACCGTATAATACCTTACCTGTTGAAATGACAAAGGATTTCAATCAAAGGACCTATTTGACAGGTTCTAAAGCTATGTTTGGTAAAGTAGCTAATTTCTTAGCAGCCGCTATTCCTGGTATCTATTTTTACTTCTTCAATAAAGATTCAGCCACCCCATTTTTCCTGACCGGTTTAACTTATGCTATTATTATGATCACTTCATTAATAATGCTCTATTTCAACAGTTGGGAACGTCCAACTGATGATGTAGTTGATGAATCAACGCATGGTTTTATGGAGGGCTTTAATAAACTTTTTACCGATCTTTTCTCAACCTTTAAGCTAAAAACCTTCAGAACCCATCTTGGTATGTATCTATTTGGTTTCGGCGCTGAATGGCTATTTACAGCGACATTTACCTATTTCATTGTTTTCAACCTTGAACAACCGAGAACATTTGTTTCTGAGATGAACTCATTAAGCAGTATTTGTCAGTTCTTCTCTACAGCATTCTTTATGATGTGGTGTGCCAAACGAGGATTTAAACGCCCATTTATCATTGCTATCTTAATTGTTGTATCTTCAGTGATTGGTTATGTTGGTGTGTACTATCTTAATATTCCCCATATGACCTGGCTCATTATTGGCATCACTATCTGGTTTGGTCTGGGGACGGGGGGGGTATATTACATTCCGTGGAGTGTATATGTATTCCTTGCCGATGTTGATGAGGTCTTAACCGGTCGTCGTCGTGAAGGTCTTTATGCTGGTGCAATGGTTATGGCCGGTAAGTTAATGAGAGCCACTGTAGTATTTTGTCTGGGGGTTGTCCTCAGTCTGTTTGGTTTTGAGTCAGGCATTCATCATCAACCAGCCAGTGCAGTAAATGCAATTAATGGCGTCATGATATTTGGTGTGGCTGGTATGGCGTTAATAGGTATCTATTTCTCTGTAAAAATGAAATTAGATAAAGCATCTCACGCCGAAATAACTAAAGAATTAGAGCGTCTGAAAAAAGGTGGCAGAAAAGAAGATGCTACACCGGAAATTCGTAAACTTGTTAAGCAACTGACTGGTTATGAATATGACCAGTGCTTCGGTAATAACAATGTTGGCTTTAAATTTGAAAACAAAGCAGGGGCATTCTAGAATGAATAAGCACACACTATTACTGACTGCTCTTTTTCTGAATTTGATTTGTACTCCCGTTTTTGCTCAAAACTGGCAGGTGGCGACGTTTGGTCAGTCTACGGACCTCAACTTTTCATCGCTGATAAATTCGGCCAAGATTGGACGGAATAATGCCTGGCTTGCGGGAAACAATAATTTTCTTGAAGCAGGAAAATTTTACACTTTACCAACAGATTTTTTTATTGAAAGTCGTGGGGGAAAAATTGCTAACTCCCATGACGGTATGACCGTCTTTTATACTATTGTTCCGATTACTCAGACATTCCGACTGGAGGCTGATTTGACATTAGAACAGATTGGTCCGGAGGTGAATGGAAAATCACCAGCGGGACAGGAGGGAGCTGGATTGTTTGTCAGAGATATTATCGGTCCTCAGCGACAGGAACCTCAGTCAGCGGGAACAGAAGAATATCCCCAGGCCTCTAATATATTGATGAATGCCTTTATTACACAGAATAAAAAGAATGATAACTTAGTACAGATTACTTCAATTGTTCGTGAAGGAGTAATAAAAACATGGGGTAATGAAGGTATTACAATTAAGAAACAGCCGATCATTGAGAATATAAACTTTACGCAAAAAAGAAATATTCATATGACGATCGAGCGACTACCAGAGAAGTTCATCCTGACCGCTTTTGATACCGATCGTAAAGAAAATCAGTCATGGCAATTTTCTGATTACTCAGGCTTTATGAATCAACTGGATAATAATAGTTTAGCTATTGGTTTTTTTGCCGCACGAAATGCGAAACTAAGGGTGAAAAATGCATCATTTAAACCGGGCAAGCCACTGGTTGATTACAAACAATTAACTTCACGTCAATTCAGTCGTGTCCGGCATAAAGCCCCTGAACTTTTTCTTGCTTCACCTCAATCCGTTGTAAGAAACTCGACAACTCTTCAATTTTTGGCCAATCAGGCTGGAATAGTCAGTATTGATAATGAGAAGCAGACTAAGCAGGTGCAGGCGGGTGAACTGGTACAGTTTCCAGTTACTTTGCAAAAAAAACATAATGACTTCACCGTCAACTTTAACGTTGATGGGAATATATCAAAAAAAGCTATACGCATAGAGCAGGTTAAATCAAACCTGATCGATCCTTATGAGATTTACGTATGTAGTGATTGTCGACAGGAGGCCAGAGGCAGCAAAAATGATCCTGTAGATTTACAGACAGCCGTAAAATTTGTCGCCCCCGGCGGTAATATATACCTTAACGATGGTCAATATCATGGAATTACCTTAGATCGGGAATTAAGTGGAATACCTGGCAAGTATAAAACAATTTCCGCCATTAATCCACATAAAGCCATTTTTATAAACAAGACATTCAATCTGGATGCAAGTTACTGGCATCTAAAATCCGTGGTCTTTGACGGCAATGTGGATAATGGAAATAATAAATCAGCATATTTGCGTATAGCCGGTAGCTATAATATTATTGAGCATGTGATAGCCAGAAATAATGATGATACGGGAATTTCTATTTCAGCGAAAGATAAAGACCGTTTGCTCTGGCCAGCTCATAACTTAGTTTTGAACTCAGATTCATATAATAATCTTGATTTATCAGGGATTAATGCCGATGGCTTTGCAGCAAAATTAGGTGTCGGACCGGGAAACATTTTTCGAGGATGCATTGCACATAATAATGCAGATGATGGTTGGGATCTATTTAACAAAATTGAAGATGGTCCAAATGCATCTGTTACTATTGAGAATTCTGTAGCCTATGAAAATGGCCTGCCATACAATAAAGCGGATATCCTAAAAGGGAGTATTGGCAATGGCTTTAAATTAGGTGGTGAAGGTCAACCAGTAAATCACAAAGTTATTAATTCCATTGCTATTAATAATAATATGGATGGATTTACTGATAATTTTAATACTGGGTCATTGATAATTAGAAATAATATAGCAATGAACAATGCACGCTATAATTATATTTTAAGAACTAACCCATATAAATTCCCATCATCCATCCTTTTTGACAATAATTATTCAATCAGAGATGATTGGGGAAATAAAATAAAAGACTTCTTGGGTGATACAGTTAACAGTGTGAATTATAAATTGCTTGTTTCACATGAAACAGGACCGGTACAAAAAGATTTATTTTTCACCCGAGATGATAGTGGAAATATTATCTATCCTGATTTTTTTCTTAATATCACTCATAAATTTAATTAGACAATGCCCATTAACCTGCTGCCTACCGGAAGCAGGTTATTCCAGAATGGACACTGGCAGTAATATGTCTTTGTTGACAAAAATATAAAATTTTGTTATGGGATTTTATGATGTTGAAGAAAACGATATTTATATTAACGTTATTCTCTGGCAACGTAATTGCTGCAACTGTAGAATTAGGTTTTGAAAATGAGCAATATAATTATGCTTATCGTTCTGCAGATGTCTTCATGCCGTATATTAAGAGTAATTTCAACCCTGTTACTGATTCTGCTTTGAATGTGTCACTCACCTATATGTATCAGGATCAATATGGGAAAAAACATAAAAAAACATCTGAGGACAGATTTAAAACCAATCGTGATCGCATAGAGCTCTATCTTAAAGGTTATACTTTAAATAGGGGAGCATATTCTTTTTCTCCTTCCGCAGGTTTCCGTTATGAGTCATGGGATGTAAACTACGATAATCCGAAAAAGCAGGATAAGTGGAAACTGGAACTACGCTTTTATCCTAATATGACTTATAAACTCAATGACCAGTTAAGCCTATATATGAATGGTTTTGTTGCCCCTGTGTTTTTTAAAACACAACAAGAGTCGAGAAAAGATAACAATTATGTAAAGGGTAAGTTAGGGGCGAAACATTATAACAACGATTATTATCAGGAACTCCAGATTCTGGGTGTCAGATATAAATTTAATAATGATAATACGCTCTGGGCATCAGTCTATAATGAAAGAAAATATAATCAACATTCCTCAAAATATGATCGCTGGCAATTGCGTGGAGGCTATGATTTTAAAGTTACAGAGGAGTTTATTTTGAGTCCATTCATAAGATATGACCTCTCTTATAGAGAAAAAAACCTCGAAAGCACAAGTAATAATGGTTTATCAAAAAATAATAAAGAAATTCGAACTGGAGCCAGCTTTTCCTATAAAATTATCCCTTCTGTAAAACTGGTAGGAGAAATATACAGGCAAACAACCAACGTTGAAAACTATTATGGAGAGCATTCTGAAGACAAAAATCGCATGTTCTACAAACTTGGTATAAACAAAACATTTTAAAGCCATATAAAGATATTTTAATATAAATATATTATATAAGTCTTATCATAAGTATAATGTGTTTATGGGAGATATTGCAGTAACAAACCTTCATATATTACTATTAGTATAGATTTTTCATGTCAGTCTGGTTCAGTCAGTGTAATATCAGGCATATATTTTGAGAGAGCCAAATATTATATTAATGAAGCGCCTATAGCAGGTGCTTCATTATATCATAAGAGATGATGGCTACCTTGTGTTGATAAGACACAGCATAATAACGATTCCATTTCATTTTTGTTGTAGGGTTGTTTAACAAAAAATCTTGCTAACGGGTATAATTGATATAAGCCAGATATTGTATTCCTGCTATGGCTACATTCATCGCCATGTGAAGTAATATAGGCATTAACAGGCCATTCGACTTTATTTTTTCACTAATAAGAACTAACGATACCAGAAATAACATCAAAAATGTACGAAAGTATGTATATTGTAGATGCAATGCAGAGATTATAACTGATGTTACAATTGCAGGGATATAAATATTATCATGGAACCAGAATTTAAAAGAGTTAAAAAGACACCCTCGAAATACAATCTCTTCATATACAGGAACAAGAAGCCCCTTGGATATAAGTTCCTGTTTGTAAGGAATGCAGGAATAAGAGTAATAGCGAATAATAAAGTAAACATTGAAAAACAGCTGGTTGATGACTGTTTTTTATAGTTGCATTTTTAATTTTTGTTGTTTTTATTTATATTCCCTTATTTGTCTTTTTAAATTCTTTTATATAACAGGAAGAGGAGACCATAGCATGAACGTTTCTTCTCCGGTATCAGAACAGCCATAACTTTTATTTTATAGTTGTTATCAGTGAATGAATGCAAACTAATAGAACAATGAGAAAAAGAATGGAGAAAAAGCGACGGACCGGACGCCATAGTTCATATTCTCGTGTATCAGCCTCACGTATCAACCTTTCTGAAATAGTTTCGGTTTCCTTTCCTCGCACCAGAATATGCCTGTAATATTTCCTCATGACATATACCGAAAACTGAAACCAGATTAATATGGATGGACACATAACACATAAACTTCTGATGATATCACCCGGGAAAGTATCTTGGGCGGGTAAAAAAAAGTCATATACTCTGAATAAAATCATCATCGAGATAAATGAGACGCCAGCACCTATCCAGTATTCGATATGAGAAGATGCAGCATTATATGCGTCAGTAAAATTTTTCTTTCTTAATGAAGGTGGAAGTGCTGAAAGTTCAGGAATGCTTTTTCTTGTCCAGTATATTTTCATATAGCAACTCATATAAAAAGTGTTCTACTATGACGATTTATAAAAGGCTTATAATGACTACTTCCCCTTTCATTCTCGAATATCACGATAATGATAGAGATAATCATTATCAATTGATTGCGTCAGTAATTTTGACTTATATCACACTTTCATAGTTTAATAGGTGTTCTTTTTATAAAAAGAGTGTGTTTGTGAATGTAGTGTGTATATGTCTTATCGGGCATCTGTTTGGATTTGCCCCTATATTTCCAGACACCTGTTATCACTTAACCCATTACTGGCTTGCTGCCGTAGATATTCCCGTGGCGAGCGATAACCCAGTGCACTATGCGGATGCCATTCGTTATAATGCTCGAACGCCTCTGCAAGGTTCTTTGCTGCCGTTAACCCGTCTGGTTTGGGCATGACACTGATGTAGTCACGCTTTATCGTTTTCACGAAGCTCTCTGCTATGCCGTTACTCTCCGGACTCCGCACCGCCGTGCTCTTCGGTTCAAGCCCCAACATCCGGGCAAACTGCCGTGTTTCATTAGCCCGGTAGCATGAACCATTATCCGTCAGCCACTCTACTGGAGACGCCGGAAGCTCGTTGCCGAAGCGGCGTTCCACCGCTCCCAGCATGACGTCCTGTACTGTTTCACTGTTGAAGCCGCCCGTAGTGACCGCCCAGTGCAGTGCCTCACGGTCACAGCAGTCCAGCGCGAACGTGACTCGCAGTTTTTCTCCGTTATCACAGCGGAACTCGAACCCGTCAGAGCACCATCGCTGATTACTTTCTTTCACAGCCACTCTGCCTGTATGTGCCCGTTTCGATGGCGGTACAGCAGGTTTTCGCTCAAGCAACAGCGCATTCTGGCGCATGATCCGGTAAACACGTTTGGCATTGATCGCAGGCATACCATCAAGTTCTGCCTGTCTGCGAAGCAGCGCCCATACCCGACGATAACCATACGTGGGCAGCTCTCCGATAACATGGTGTATACGGAGAAGCACATCCGTATCATCAGTGTGACGACTGCGGCGGCCATCCATCCAGTCATCGGTTCGTCTGAGAATGACGTGCAACTGCGCACGCGACACCCGGAGACAACGGCTGACTAAGCTTACTCCCCATCCCCGGGCAATAAGGGCGCGTGCGCTATCCACTTTTTTGCCCGTCCATATTCAACGGCTTCTTTGAGGAGTTCATTTTCCATCGTTTTCTTGCCGAGCAGGCGCTGGAGTTCTTTAATCTGCTTCATGGCGGCAGCAAGTTCAGAGGCAGGAACAACCTGTTCTCCGGCGGCGACAGCAGTAAGACTTCCTTCCTGGTATTGCTTACGCCAGAGAAATAACTGGCTGGCTGCTACACCATGTTGCCGGGCAACGAGGGAGACCGTCATCCCCGGTTCAAAGCTCTGCTGAACAATTGCGATCTTTTCCTGTGTGGTACGCCCTCTGCGTTTCTCCGGTCCTAAGACATCAATCATCTGCTCTCCAATGACTAGTCTAAAAACTAGTATTAAGACTATCACTTAAATAAGTGATACTGGTTGTCTGGAGATTCAGGGGGGCAGTCTACTGTTCTTACATTAATCAATATATTGCTATTTAAGTATTGGTGGTATTGTCAGTAACATTCTTCTAGTTAATTTAGTTATTATTCCTCACTGATTAATTATCCTTCCGTTCTTATTGTTTGTAACTTGTGTTTGTATCGAACCTTTCATTTCCTGTGCCTGCTCCGGCTTAACAAAATGCAACTGAGATAAAATAGTGTAAATAACCGAAACATTAATTTCAGAGCCGGGAAATATCCAGCGTTTTATTTAGCAGGCGGTGGATCACTGGCCGCGTCTGCTGGCGCTCCATTTCACAGTGCATTTGTCTGATGGCGTTAATGAGTACCAGATCCCGGCGTTTTATCGGGAGTTTCACCAGCGGCTAAATGCTCACGTCATTCATCGAAGCCACACAGGAGGCCTGTCATCACCGGTGGTACTGCGCTGGTTATGGGAAACACACAGTAGCGTTACAAGGCGTGGTTTGTTGCTGCTCAGTCAGGAGCTCATGTACCCACCGGGCTCCAGGGTTACGGCTGATGAAGCTGATTCACACCTAATGGCGTTACTGCAACAGACATGAGCAGCCCTCAATCCAGACGGACATTGCATGGTGGAAGGGTATTACAGGCTAGTACGTGCGGCGACGTCAGGAGAGAGTGAACCGTTCACGGCGTTAAAGAACAAACTCCGGTTGTTGACACGTCCTGTGGTAGCAGATCTCTTCCGTTAAGGCATCATGCGTTACCCGTGCACATTTCTGGCCAAGGCTTATCCGATGACGGAAACGGCGGTGGCTGATATCATTAAAAACAGGGATTCAGGATTGTTAAGTGGATGACGGTGAGCAGAAAAGAGAAAAATATGCCCACACCGCATGATGCCGCCTTCAGGGCATTTATGGCCTCAGCGGAGGTGGCCCGTGATTTTGTTGAGCTGCATCTTCCGACGGAATACCGGTAGTTATGTGATCTGCCGACGCTGCGGTTGGAGCCCTGTACCTTTGTGGATCAGGATCTGAAACAGTATGCGTGTGATGCGCTGTTCAGCATGAAGACCGTCAGCGGTGAGAAGGGGGATATTTATTGCCTCGCGAAACACCAGAGCACGGAAAACGCATTTATGGCGTTCAGGATGCTCAGATATGCGGTGGCAGCGATGCAGCGTCATTTTGAACAGCATCATGAGCTGTCGCTGGTGATCCCGCTGTTGTTCTATCACGGAGAGCGGAGCCGTATCCGTACAGCATGAACTGGCTGGAGTATTTCAGAAATCCGGAACTTGCTGCTAACACCAGATCGTTCAACTAGTGGACGTGACGGCGCTGGATGACGATGAGATAATGCAGCACTGTTTTATGGGGGCACTGACGCTGCTTATGAAACACAGCTGCAGCTGTGACATCATGCTGCAGATGGACAGGCGGGTTCAGCTGAAACAGAGTTCGCTGAATGAAGAACTGGTGCAGGCCCTGTTCTACTATCTGCTGAACGGCAGTGAACATGTGACGGTAAGGTTTTTGCAGGCGCTGGCGCAGCGGCTGTCACAGCACGAGGGCAACATAATGACACTGGCTGAACAACTGAAGCAGAAAGGGGAAGTCAAGAGATTTGCGCGTGGCAAGCTTGAAGGTAAACTCGAAGGCAGAATGGAAGGGCGACTAGAAGGACAACTGGAAGGCAAACAGGAAACCGCACGTAATATGCTGAATTCCGGGATAAGTCGGAATATGCTCCAAGAGCTTACCAGCATTGCAGAAGAAGAGCTTAACATGCTGAAGTACTGACAATATATTGTCAGGTGAAGCCGTTATCAGCAAGATTCAAATATGCGGACACTTCACCATGTTCGCCTGTTACATCTGGCTTTAGTTATTTTGGGAAAGATTAAAAGCATGAATGGAAACCGAGATCTGATCTTTGTGTAAGAATACGATCTGCTAAAACCCATGTGTGAAAGCACGATGAACAAGACTCTGCAAGTAATGGACTGTGACACGAAAATGGAAGTGTGTGGACATGGAACGTTTAGGTGACGCTAAGTAATGTACTACAGGAAGGTTTATCCCTGATTCTCGTCTAGCCAACGTATCGCTGAAAATTGTCACGAAAATATGATAAATATTTATCGAAGACGTTTTTTGGCGTGGAAATATGGGTTACGTTCTTTTGATATTGGGCGTTTGGCGGAGGAGCTGCATTTATATTAAGAGAAAGAAGAATGAGAAAAAGCTGGACTATAGAGGAAGATTGTAAGCTGCTTACCTTGGTACGTCGGTACTTTTCCACGTTGGTAAGCCATAACCGGCTGAATGCCACAATGCCATTTAGCCAACAGCTTCACGATGCATTTGACTCACCTGATCGCGATGCCGCAGCATTGTTGTATCGACTCGAACAGGCAAAAATCCTGGGATTTGCCAGCCGTCCTGGAGGCGATCCCACTAAACAGCTGTTTCGCTGTCTGATAAACAATGATTTGGCGCTATACGATTACAGCCTCACCTTTCCCACTCTCAGAAAATCATTGCATCCAGATACCATTGCAGCAGCACTAAACCTCTTCACAATTAACAATCCACACGAACCTTTATCCAATACTATCAATGAAATTGCAACAGCCTTGCATCTTGCCCCCATGCAAGTGGAAAAGATTCTGCTCGAAAGCGGTCAAATAATCATAAATAGTTACCGTAATTATGAGCGTGTTGGCGAGAAAATTATCAATAATAATCTGCAAGATCTCATCTCCAGACAAATCCCTGACATAACGCTGGTCAAAGACATTAACGCTTGCCGTGCCCAAGTATCTCAACTTTACCACGTGCATGAACGTGATGGTGCTGAGGTTATATTCAGTTCCGATGGCACGGGATTCGGAAAAAGCTATGGCGTACTTCAAGGGTATGTCGAATATCTGGAGCGTTTCGCCAAAAAAACAAAGTCAAATGATCTGTTTCCTGAAGATGGCTTTACCAACCTGCTGTTCATGTCGCCGCAAAAATCACAAATCGACCTGGACAACAGCCAGAAAGATAAAATTCTGGCCTCTGGTGGCGAATTCATTTGCATACTATCTCGTCAGGATATTGCTGATCTCGACTTCAGGGACTGGGCCACTGGCCTGAAAAATCGCGACCGCTATATTCAGTGGTACAAAGGGGCGAAAGATAGCAAATATATCGGTAGCACAATGCGTTCGCTCTATTACCATGTCTCACAAATTGATCGCTGTGAAGAGCAGTTAAAAAAGCTGACAACATACGGTTCTCAGGATACCAGCTACGAAAGAGATATTCTTGAAGAGCAGCTAAAAAGCTGTCGTCACAGTATCCGCAGTACGATTGAGTCAGCCTGTAAATTACTATTTGGACCAGATAGCGAAAAAGCATCCATTAAAGAGTACATTCGTCGCGGACTCCAGGCGCGCCAGAAGCGAATGCAAAATGCGGAGACAGCACGAAAAACAGTTAAACCGGAACTAAGCGTATACGAAGTCTACTTCGAGCTTATCAAACAGGTATTGCCTTTCGAAGTTTGCCAGTACCGCCCGTCGGTGTTACTAATGACTACAAATAAGTTCGACACATCAACTTACCGACTGGTGCCTTGTCAGCGAGGTGAAGGCGTACGTTTTCAGTCCATAAGTTTCGACTTGCTGATTGGCGGCAAGTTGCTCCCCAAAGCTCCACAGATCAGCAGCGTTGCGACTGCTGGGCATACCGTGCAGGTAGACTATCTTCGTAATGAACACTTCAGACGTAATCCAGACTGCCCTTTTCGCCAGAAAAATATTCGCTTTACGGTAATCATTGATGAACTACATGAAGCCTACACCCGCCTTGAAGAAGCATGTCATGTAAAGCTAATCACACAGGAAAATAATCTGGCGCATGTTATTTCTGTCGTGGGACGTATTCACAACGCGGTACTCAGCCTGGAGCGACGGAACAAGCCCAAAGAAGCGCAAACGACTTTTGAACAAGAGATGGTCAAATTCATTACCATCCTGCGAGATCTACTGGCGAAAAAGTGCGAATTATCACCCGGTACAACACTGGGCTCGCTCCTGGAGATGTTTCGTGACCAGTTAGGGGCATTTGAAGTCAACGGCGACGCCGCCGAACGCATCATCGCAATCACCCGCAATGTATTCAGCTTTAATCCCAAAATGTACGTCAATGAAGAGGGGCTGAAACGCATTCGCATGCGCAACAGTGAAGGCGACATAACGCGTACCGAGCTGTATTATGAAGTCGAAAATGATACCAGTGACACCAACCCCACCCTGCACGATCTGTTCCAGTTGATCTCTGTCATCCTTGCCGCTTGCTCTGAAATCACCAACCGACATTTTAAGCGCTGGGTAAAAAATGGCGGTCAGGATAACTCCAGCAGCCAGAATACCCCTTTGGGCCAGTTTGTTGACGCTGCCAATAACGTAGCTGGCGTGGTGCGCCATATTTTCGATCGCACCACTGATAAAAATTTATTGATTGATCATTTCTACACCTATCTGCAACCCAAAACTGTATTCACTATGACACCGATAGCTGAACTCAATTACGTGAACAGTGGAGCTGAGCGCACAATTATTCTGGCGTTCGAGATGGATTTGGTACAAGAGTTGCCAGAAGTCATGCTGCTTCGTTTATTAACCGGCACGCACAACAAAGTGATTGGACTTAGCGCCACCAGTGGTTTTAGCCACACCAAAAACGGTAACTTCAATCGTCACTTTCTGGCGCGCTATAGCCGTGACCTTGGGTATCGGGTTGTAGAACGCCAAAAGACAGATATCGATACGCTCAGAGCACTACGCGGGTTGAGAGCCAGTATCCGCAACGTCGACTTCAGGGTGTTCGATGATAATCAGTTAAAATTGACCGATATCTACCAAAATTGTGAAATCTATCGCAGGACATATGACAACTTTTTCGACGCGTTGAAGAAACCGCTGGAATACGTACTGAAAAACACCTATAAACAGCGTCAGTGCATGCGGGAGCTGGAAGCGTTATTGCTTGCCGCCTGGGAGGGTAAAAACAGTCTGATTTTGTCCCTTTCAGGGACATTTAAACGGGCCTTTATCAGTGCCTGGCGCACTCATCAATCAGCCTGGCGTCAGCAGTATGGTATGCACTCACGGTGCGATGAAAAAACAGATATAAATAAGAAACATGACCAGATCCTGACATTTACTCCATTCAAAGGGCGTCACACCGTCCATTTGGTCTTTTTTGATTCATCACTGGCTAATGTCGAAGATATCAGGCAAGAAACCTATCTTCAGAACAGCAATACCGTACTGGTATTTATGAGTAGCTACAAAAGTGCAGGCACCGGCCTCAACTACTTTGTTAAATACCATGACGGTGATATTAATGATATCAATGCCCCACATCTGGATGTCGATTTTGAACGCTTAGTGCTCATCAATTCCCCGTTTTACAGCGAAGTAAAGGACAACAGTGGCAACCTCAATACATTACCTAACTACGTTACTGTGCTTAAACACTACGCCGATGACGATATTAACGTCCATAGGCTGGCCGATTTCAGCGTTAATTTCGCCCATGGTGAAAACTATCGTTTGTTAATGGCCGAACATGATATGAGTCTATTCAAAGTCGTCGTGCAGGCCGTAGGACGGGTCGAGCGTCGTGACACGCTATTGAAAACTGAAATCTTTTTACCCCGCGATGTGTTCCGTAATGTTGCATTCCAATTTGCAGCTCTCAGTGAAGATAGAGGTAATGAGGTAGTATCAGAAAGCATGTCCTTGCTTAACCACCGTCTCATGGAGGAGTGTGAGAAACTGAGTCAGAGTCAGTCATTTAGTGATGCAGAACAGCGACATGCGTTTGAACAGGCCATCGTAGAAAATGGTCGCCGCATTGATGCAATTCATAAGAGAGTCCTGAAAAAAGACTGGATAAATCAGGTACGTGCCGGCAACCTTGAATATCTTGAATTGTGTAATTTATTCCGCGATTCTGACTCCTTTACCGATCCCCAGCGTTGGCTGGAAAAACTTCAGGCTAATTCCTTGTATGCTGCCAATCGGCAAATGCAATTTATCCACCACTCCCTGTTTATCGATCGCCAACAAGGGAATCAAATGATTTTACTTTGCCACAAACGTGGCCCGGATGGACTTGTTCACAGAGACTATTCCGCCCTGTCGGATTTCGCTGGCGGCGCAAGAGAGTACCGACCAGAACTCACCCTCTTTCCGCAGTATAGAAACGATGTCGATTTTACCCCCGGCAACCTGGTCGGTGAGTTGATTCGTGAATGTAACAACATCCAGGAAACGGCATTCAAAAAATGGGTACCCAACCCCAGGCTGGTTCCGTTGCTCAAAGGCAATGTCGGTGAATATCTTTTTGATAAGGTGTTAAAACATTACAGGGTGACACCTCTTACCGACCAGCAGGTGTTCGGGCGCCTTGCTCCGTTGGTCTATGAGTTTTTTGACCGCTTTATTGAAGTGGGTGACGATCTGCTCTGCATCGACGTTAAGCGCTGGTCGACGCAACTGGACGATTTAACGCAGGCAGAAAACACACTTGAGAAAAGCAAAAACAAGATTCGTCAGATCCGCAATATTGCCAGCCAAAAGGCGGATACAGATGGGCAGAAACAGATCCTTGCAGCACTGTCAGGCCGCTATGAGCGCATTCGATTTGTCTATCTGAACGTCGCCTACAGCCAGAATCCCAATAATCTGATGTGGCAGGATAACGTGGATCACACAATCCATTACCTTAACCTGTTGCAAACCGACTACCAGTATTATCAGCCCAAAAATCGAGAGAGCGGACGTGCTCAGGGAATCTCGAAACTGCGCATGGCTCTGGACATTAACCCAATGTTACTAACCCTGTTGGGTGTGGAAAAGTTGCTGACTAAAGGAAAAATCTCATGATCCCTAATCTGAATGAACTGACGGATACTCCGATTGCCCGAACCAATTTGATCAAGCTTGAAGAAGATCAGCTGACGATCATCCAGCGTCTATTGGCTCCTGTATCTAATATCTATACGATAGACTTTATGGTTCAGCGCTTTACTAAAGAGCGAAAAGAAAAATCCGCTGATTACTATGCGCGAATTCATCAGGAGGTAAAATCTTGCGTGCGGCAGAAGCTTGGGCTGGAGGCCGGGCAGGAGGTAAAATATGAACTGCATTGCTTACCAAATTACCATCACGTCTTTTTTTTCCTGGCGCCTGCAACTAACCCGAACAGTCAGGCCCATAGGACGTTGGCAGAACGTATTGAAACACTTTGTCAGCAACTCACCGCTGAAAATTATGACCTATCTCGCCTGATTCAGGGATTATTTAGCCTGCATTTGAAAATGGTCATGCTGGAAAAATCCAGTGAGCGCTTTTCGGTATCGCCGACTTACTTCAACTCAACACTTTTCCTTAATGCTCGCCTGACTCAGCCCGTCACGCAGAAAAGCGGCACTGGAGTGATGGAAGCATTCGAACTCGACATTTATGCATCAGAATATAATGAGCTCGCCTTTACACTGCATAAAAGAAAATTTCTGGTCGAACCGGAGGATGAGATGCTCCTCTCCCTGGACGATACCAGCGTGTGGTTTAACATCAATAATCGTCGGCTTAAAGCCCGGCGCAAACTTGATGCCCGTGATAGCAAACTGGATTTTTTTCGTGAGCGCAGCGGTTATGGCGAATGCCAGGCCTATACCTATAACGTGGTCATGAATGCTGCCTGCGAGCGGCTCAGTGAACTAGAGATCCCCCATCAACCTATTCCATTTCAGGCTACACACGAGGTCAATCAGTTTGCTACCGACCTCGATCAACAGCTGGCTAATACGCTGTTGGTGGTTAATAACGGCGTTAAATTCAGCGCCACGCAAGAAGCTTATTTCTTTGACGCATTAGCCATCCAGTTCCCCGGGTATCAACTCTGGCCGCTGGCATCGCTTAAACATTCTCAGCAAACCGGCTTTTCTGAGCTGCCTGCCGATACATCTATTCTGGTGCTCAATGCGGTAGAAGGAGAACGGAGCAACAGCATCAGCCAGCAGGATAATGCATCTGTTGAGTACAATGATTTCTATGCGGCCTTTGCCGACGCCCGAAAACAACCTGAACTCAACTGGGATACCTATACCCAACTTAAACTGGATCGTTTGCAAGGGTGGCTAAATCAGCAACCGCTACCTGTGGTCCTGCAGGGTATGAATATTGATCGCAAATTGCTGGATGCGATTGATCTTATTAATGAACGATCGAAGAGAGACCCTGCTCAATACGAAATCGATCTTACGAAACCTCACAGCCGTCTTAAATCAGCAGTTACCTTACTAAACAGTAAGATACGCCGAACGAAAACCGAACTATGGTTCAAAGAAAGCTTACTCAATCAGCATCACATCCTCCTACCAGATTTGGCGGACGGGCACTATACCGCCTATGCGGTACGCAAAACGAAAAATAATCCTTTCCTGCTTGGATATGTTGAAATGAAAACAGAGTGCGGTCAACTTAGGGTAGTTGATACCGGGATCACTGAAGGTGAATTCAAGTATCTATCTGTTGATCATCCAGCTCTGGGACGACTAAAGAAATTATTCGATAAAAGCTTCTATCTCTACGACCACACAACAGATGTGCTGCTTACCACCTATAACAGCTCCCGCGTGCCGCGTCTGATTGGTCCGGCGCAATTTAATATCGTCGATTCATATGTTTATCAGGAACAAGAAAAAGCGCTGGCGGAGCGTCAAGGTGATAAATTTAGTGGGTATACTATCACCCGCTCAGCAAAACCAGAACAAAACGTACTGCCCTATCTGATATCACCGGCTCGCTCGAAATACGATTCGTTGGCTAAAACTCAAAAAATGAAGCATCATCATATTTACCTACAACCGCATGAGAATGGCGTGTTTGTTCTGGTAAGCGATGCTCAGCCTACAAATCCTACTATTGCACACCCTAACCTGGTGGAGAATCTTCTGATATGGGATGCTCAGGGCAAAGCCGTAGATGTATTTAACCACCCGTTAACTGGCGTTTATCTCAATAGCTTCACCCTGGATATGCTCAGGAGCGGCGAAAGCAGTAAAAGTTCAATTTTTACTAAGCTTGCCCGATTGATGGTTGAGAATTAACACGGTCTATAATCTTCGCCCCTTAATCACGAATACTCCTCCACCGACTCAGGGTGGAGGGGAGTAGATTCAGCTCACTTTTTAACTATCTCTGTTCGATATTTGGTTGGACAGGGATAGAAGTTGTTGGCTACCACAGTGCAGATCCGGACGTACGCTGCTAACGCATTTGGATCGTGCTTCGGGTATTTGGCGTAGAAATACAGCATCGGATAAGGGGGCACTGGGCATTATTCGGCAGGACGGGACACAACCTGCTGAAGCGCGCTCTGGAAGCCGGATGAATGCTCATCGCACTGGATGGCATGTTTTGATCCAGCAGCCAGCATCTGACGGCGGATATACTGAGGCTGGGAAAATCCGGTATGCGGATTGCCACTTCTGTTATCAGCGTGCATGACAGCATCACCTCCATCCGGAGGCTGTGCCCGCAGTACCGGATGACAGCGAATGATGAATAAACAGTGCCGCGTTGTGGTATTACTATGATCAGAGTGAACCTGCTAGCTGATTCAGAATTTCATACAGCGATGTGATGGTATGCTGCATTCCGGGAGCTGTAACATGCTGATATTTAGCCAGACTTGATATTGTGTACGCACGTTATTCAGCTAAAGCATGCAGAATGCCTGTCACCGCCTATGTTGCCATGCTGAATACAATCTATCATCATTAATGACATTTACGAAAAATGAACCATCATATAGGCTGTCATCGTATAAAGTACAGGCAACTGGGGAATATCATGTTAGATAATGTTTGCGATTACATTGCACAGTGGGTGGAAGATAATCTAGATACCGGAAAAAATATCAATGATCTGATTGAAGATATTGGATATAGCAGAAAAACAGTAGAAGTATGGTTTTTAAATAAGTATGGCGTAAATATTGGCGAATATTTATTTAAAAGAAGAATGAGTAGAGCTTCTGTATTATTAAAGCTAACTCATCTAACTATAACTGAAATCGCCACATTACTTCACTATAGCAGCAGCCAAAACTTTGCCAGGACTTTCAAAAGATTTAGCAATAAATCACCAACAGAATATCGCAATAGTGAAGCATGGGATGTTACTACTCTGCAACATTCCTTTCTTTATGAGTTTGATATAAAAAATGCCACCAGGTCAACAATATCATCCATATTTTTCCATGGAGTGTCATATAAAATAAATGAGTCTTTTTTATATAGAAATAAAACACAGGATAAAAAAAGTCTTCAATATCTAATCAAGAATTTATTGAATGAAAAAAAACATGATATTTTGGTTTGCATCAGCGAGTTTAACTCAATAGATTTAGATAAAAGCAGAAAAGGAATTGTAAACACATTAATAAAGGCAGGAGAAGTTCTCAACAAAACTCAAGAAGCTGTGGCTGTGATGCCGGGGGGGAGTATTATCATTGCGGTTTTCATGGGGGGTGGCAAGAATATCACTTATTTACTTTTTCTTTCTTCATTGCTGTAGCAAGAGAAGAAAAATCCATTATCAAGAATAAAAAATATTATATTAATTTTCATTACTCCCCTGGCGATGCAACAAATTTTATCAATTGCACAATGTATATCCCACTAGCATAACAATATCAGATAGATTAAAAGCCGTTACCTTTACTGTTGCATTGCTGCATTAGTAAAACTCAATGAGAATCTATCGACTTTATTATTATATCAAATGACAAATATATTTTCACACGATGCAGGAAACTGCATCATTTTTTGCAAGTAATATAAGGAGATTATAATGAAAAAATTAATGATTGCTTCTGCAATGGCAATGATCATGGCTACGGGTTCAGCAATGGCTGGTGTCAAGCAAGCTTCTCAGGGGGAGGTACAGTTTGTTGGTGCTGTAGCTGCAACAACTTGTGACGTTATTGTTTCTGCCGATGGCGCTGTAAATAATCAAGTTCAGTTTGGCGTTGTGAATGTAAACGAGACTAAAAATAAAGACTTTAAAATTTCTCTCAAAGATCCGAGCTGTATTAATGGTTCCAATAAAGCAACGTTTGAGTGGTATTCTCCAGCTCTTGGCGATACCGGCATTGGCAACCAGTCAGGCACCGCAACTGGTTCTTATGTAGAATTGAAAGCCAAATCTGGTGTAACTAACAATCCTTCTCGTATTGATGCTATTACTGCACTGAACAACAGCGTTGATTTTACCGTTACTCAGGCAGTGATGGGCTTTGAATATACAGCTACGCTTCATGCTGACAATACTCCGGGCTCTTTTGAAACTGCTGCTTCCTACACCGTTGTGTATGAGTAATAGTTGAACATATCCGGGAGGTAACTCCCGGATAACTTCTCTAATTTTTTACTTTTTCGGAGAATATGTTCCCTGCTGAGCACTAGGATATATTCAGAGATGAAGCAGCGTCGCCTTTTTAAATTATCTCTGTTGGCACTGAGCATGTATTCTCATTTTAGTGTTTCAACAGAGTTGAATCTAGATTTTATCCAGGGGACCAGTGTAATCCCTTCCATTCTGAAGACAGATACAACTCTGCCCGCAGGTCAATACGTTGTCGATGTACTCGTAAACAATGAACGAACCAAGCGTGCGAATCTTGTCATTACAGAAGAAGATGAAACAAATGATAGTCTATGTCTCACCCCCGAATGGCTGGATAATGCCGGGGTGATGATGAAAAAAAACGCTTATGATGACGTATTTGACAAGGAAAAACAGTGCTATGTCCTGACTCGTAATCCCCACACTAAAGTGGATTTTGATTACGGTGCACAGACATTAAAGTTTAAAATTCCCCAGGCGTATTTACTGAGTAAAACAGACCCTGCTCGTTGGGATTATGGTGTAAATGGTGGACGCCTGAAATATTACGGTAACTTTAATAAGACTGTTCATAACGATTTTAATGCGTTCGGCAACCTAGATGCTGCCATTAACTTGGGCCGCTGGGTGTTATCCAGTAACATGAACATTTCGCGCTCTGATAACAAAACAGAGCTTACTTCTAGTGACCTAACGCTTTCAACAGCCATCAGTCAGGTGCAGGGCGATTTATTACTGGGTAAATCTCAGACACGCACTGAACTGTTTTCTGATTTTAATTTTTATGGTGCAGCATTACGCTCCAACAGCAATATGCGTCCGTGGGAATCAAGGGGATATGCGCCGGATATCTCTGGTATCGCCTCCACCCCTTCACGTATAACTGTGAAACAGAACGGATATACAGTCTATTCAAGAATGGTACCGGCGGGACCTTATCGTCTGGATGACCTGCGTCCAATGGGGAATGGAGATCTGGTGGTGACAGTTGAGGATGAAAGCGGTAACAAGATCGAGCAGATCTATCCGGTCACCACACTGCCGACACTGCTGCGTCCTGGTGATTTCCAGTACAACTTGGCAGTGGGTAAGAAGAATAACAGCAACGAGTTGGACAAGGCGTTTCATTCAGACAGTGGTCTGTTCTGGCTGGGTAGTCTGGACTACGGCTTCTCTACGACAACGCTGAATTCGGCATTCATTCTGAACGTTGACTATCAGGCTGGTGGCTTGGGGGTTACCCAGATGTTGGGCGGATTGGGGGCATTATCGCTCAGTGCTAATGTGTCAAAGGCCAGCTATGACGATGGCGAAGTGAAAACTGGAGAAAGTTTCAGTGCCAAATATGCCAAGAGTTTCTCTGCCAGAACTGATCTACAGTTACTGACATACCGTTATCAGAGTAAAGGGTATGTGGAGTTTGTTGACTTTAACCCTGTGGATAGCTGGCGCAGGCGTGGGGGTAATCAGAAATCCCGCTATGAGGCACGTCTGTCGCACCGTTTTGACGGCACATATCTGAGCGGCTCATACTGGCGCCAAGATTACTGGATACGTGAGGGGCATGACACCGGCGGTACACTCTCGTTGAGTACCTCCTTTGACGGTGTCTCCGTTTTTCTGAACGGAACACATTCGAGGTATGTCTGGTCGGATAAGGCGGATTACTCAGTTTCACTGAATCTGAGTGTGCCATTTGATCTGAAAGGAACCCGCAATTACAGCAGTAACAGTGTGGGCTATACCCGTACCAGTGGTACGACTTTCAACAGCAGTGTTTCTGCCATGCCGACTGACCGCTTTAATTACAGTCTGAGTGCAAATGCTGGTTCGAAAGGAAACCGTGGTGCATCAGCATCGGCCAGTTATGCCTTTGATGCTATTCAGACCAACATGGGGGTGTCACGTTCCTACAGTAAGCATGGAAACAGTCAGACCAGCTTCTCAGGCAGTATTTCGGGTTCGGTGCTGGGTACAGCAGAAACAGGCCCGCTCTTTACCAAAGAATCGTCTGGCACTGTGGGAATTATTAGCATTCCGGGTGTTAAAGGGGTTTCTGTTAATAGCTCCATGCCGACGAACAGCAGAGGTAATACAGTAGTGTGGTTATCTGAATACTCAGAGAACAGTATCAATATCAACATGGATAACGTGCCGGACAACATGGAATTCGAAACCACATCCTACAAAGTTGTTCCGACAGAAGGAGCGATGGTTTACCGCAAATTCGGCTTCGAGAATGTGCTGCGCTACATCCTGCGCGTAAAAGATGCACAAGGTAACTACCTAACTGGCGGTGATGCAAAAACAGAACAGGGGCTGAATGCCGGATTTATTTCAAACAATGGTGTTCTGCTGATGAACATGCTGGCTGAGCCGACATCTGTCAGCGTGGATACGGGAGACGGAAAACAGTGTCGTTTCTCCATGGCAGGACTGAAGGCCAACACGAATAAAGTTCAGGAGGTTCGTTGTGAGTAATTTGGGTAAGGCAGCACTGGCTGTCCTCCTTTCTCTGTTTTTCTGCCGTCAGTCCATGGGCGCGTTTGTGTTGAACGGGACCCGTTTCATTTATGAAGAGGGGAAAAAGAATATCTCCTTTGAAGTGACGAACAATACGGAGAAAACCTACGGTGGCCAGGTCTGGATTGACAACACCAACCAAAGCGATGGGGTTTATATGGTGCCGCAACCGCCATTCTTTAAGGTGTCTCCCAAACAGAAACAGATTATACGCATCATGAATATGGGCACAGCTCTGCCAAAGGACCGTGAGTCCCTGTTCTGGCTTAACGTCCAGGAAGTGCCACCAAAACCGAAAGTGAAGGATGGCGAAGGCAGCGTATTGGCCATTGCCATGAACACTCGCGTGAAACTGATTTACCGCCCAGCATCCGTTAAGGATGGTCGTAAAAATGCGGAAAAACTGCTGAAACTGGAACAGCGTGGCAGTGAGACTTGGTTGAAGAACCCAACGCCATACTACATGGCTGTTGTTAACGTAAAGCATGACGGTAAGGATATAGCCCTCAGCGATAAGGTGATGAAAGAAGTCGCGCAACTTAAGCCGTTCAGTGACGTGAATCTGGGGAAAAAAGTGAGTGGAATAATCAGTGTAGATGCCGTAAATGACTGGGGAGGGGTTCAGAGTTATGAACTTCAGTAAGCTCCTGACTATTACATTTTTTCTAATGTTTGCATGTGGGATGGCTAAGTCAGCAAAATTGGCCGAGACTATGTTGACTATTAATGCCACTTTTATTAATCCTGGATGTGATATTACCGTACCTTCTTTTTATGATTTGGGTACGTTAACTCCCGGTAGAAAGGAACATTCCCCCTTATCCATAGTATGGAATTGCACTGACACTCCTGTCAGAACAGCGCTTACCGCCTCAGTAATTAGAGGAAAGCTTGAGGCATCTGAAGATAAATTACAATTAATTATAAATGGTAATAATAATAGCGATAGCAATGGTTCCATTCTATATTTTTATGGAGGTGGTAATGGTGGAAGTATTATAAAAATTAATGGGAGAGATCCTTTCTGTCCCGATATTATTGAAACCACAGGGATTCGCAAATGTGTTATAACGCCTGTTACTGAGGTCCATCATGATGATACATTTGGGGTAGTCTCTGCAATACTTCTTTTTGAGATTGTGTATTCATAGTTTTATTAATGTTGCTTGCTATGAGTAAAATGTCAGCATTCCTTAATAAGAAATATCATGTTTATATGAATTATGTCGTAAAGTTCACAGAGTGACATGTGCATCAATCGTTCTTGTTTGCGATATTGATAGATTAGTGAAAATTGGAATGACAATGATAAACGTTATAAAAAAAGCGATCGTTGATGATGTTTTTGTACCATACTTTCAGCCAATCATCTGCATGAATAAACAGATTTGTGTAGGCTGCGAAATATTGATTCGCTGGAGCAAACCTTTACCTGGAATTACAGGCGCAGAGCAATTAATTTCATTGGCAGTCAGTGATGGAATTATATTTTCACTGACCAAGATAATGATGAAAAAAACAGCAAGAATTCTTGGTTCGGTGAAAGAAAAAATACCACAAGATTTTTACATATCTATAAATGTAACGCCTTCTTGCATATTGGATACTCATTTTGAGGATGCATGTTCTATGTTTATTCACCGGTTTAAAGGTAAAAATATAAAGTTAGTCATTGAGTTGACTGAACAATACCCCCTATTAGTTACGGACACAACAGCCTCTCTTTTTAATAAAATCAAAAGATTAGGTGTTTGCATAGCCTTGGATGATTTTGGAGTAGGTTATAATAGCTATAATTGTATACGCAACATTCCCTTAGATATTATTAAAATCGACAAATCTTACATCCATGACATGCGCAGAAATGATGTGTCAAAATACATTATAGAGAGTATCATCTCATTAGCAAACACATTAAAAATGAAAGTTATTGCCGAAGGCATTGAAAATAAAAAAGATGCCCTTTATTTATATAGGCAAGGAGTTTGTTATATGCAAGGGTATTATTTTTCCCCTGCTTTAAAGGGGAAAGACTTCATAAAAAAATGGTTAATAAATTAATTTATAAACAAACGCACATTGACTGATTTAAAGATGAAAAGAATAGCATTTATTATTTTATTGTTGTTTTCATTTTCTAGCATCGCAGAACTATATATGACTGTTAATATCGGAGATGAAAATAAAACAACAGCATATAATTCAATTGAAGATAATTACTATCTTACTTTACATTCAGAGCAAGTCACCGCCTCTTCAGAATCAAGTGGGGGGACAGCCTCTCCATCAGCACAAGGAAAGCTAACTTTATTTGATCCATTAACAAATAATATATTAAACAATAACATTGAGGCAACTTTACAACTAATTTATCGAGTTAAAAATAGAGACACAGGAACTATAGTTGCAGACAGACGTCCTTTTATTGACTCCAGAGGATATCTGTCTTCATCAGTATCCCCATGGTCAGAGGACCATGGCAATTATGAGACAATTGCAGAATGTACGTTAGATCTTGGTAAATATACACATTATGTTGGCGAATTCCAGGTGTCTGGAACAATAAAACACTTTGTAAGATATACTGGGCAAAATCAATCAGGTTTGTCTACGAAAGATATTTCATGCCAAGTTGAAGGTACCATCTCATTTAATCAGCCAGCATCAATCACCTTGTCAAAAAATATTATTAATGTTCAATGCATACGAGGAGGGAACTGTGTTACAGAACCTATTCAGCATATAATATCTGGCACAGGAGCTTTAAGCTTAATTATTGATGGAGATGGCCCTCTTGTTATTCAATCAAACGGCAATTCATTTCAAGTTACACCTGGGCAACGTATTGAACTAGGAATGGCACAGTCAGGAACTATTACATACATAATTCAAGAAAAGCCAAGTTTAACTTTACCACAACAATATCGAATAGTATATCAACTAGAGTCAATATGATTACATCACTATGTGGATAAATATTTTTATATTACTCTTTTTTATGCTGATATAGCGCTGCCCAAATCTTCCTGAATTTACTTATGCATCAGGTGATTCTGGGGGCGATCTGCATACTGTTTTTTGTTAAGGCTAGGTTGAGTGATACACAATAAAACTTCTAGTTAACAACGAACGATATCATCGATTCGTTCGAAAGTATTTGATTGAGCCCATCTTTGGGCCGATTTAAAAATATTAAAGCTACTATTTACAGCAATAGTACAATTAAGGAGATAATTGAAATGAAAAAGATTTTTGATGTTTCAGTAATTGCCATTGTCTGTGCATTTGCAGCAAATGCAGGAGCAAAGGAAGGTAAAAGCGGTTTTTATCTGACCGGTAAAGCCGGTGCCTCTGTGGTGTCACTTTCAGACCAGCGTTTCCTGTCAGGAGATGAGGAAGAAACATCAAAGTATAAAGGCGGCGATGACCATGATACGGTATTCAGTGGCGGTATTGCGGCCGGTTATGATTTTTATCCGCAGTTCAGTATTCCGGTTCGTACAGAACTGGAGTTTTATGCTCGTGGAAATGCTGACACGAAATATAATCTTTATAAAGACGACTGGTCGCGTGGTGACCTGAAGAATGAGGTGTCAGTCAACACTCTGATGCTGAATGCGTACTATGACTTCCGGAATGACAGCGCATTCACACCATGGGTATCTGCAGGGATTGGCTACGCCAGAATTCACCAGAAAACAACCGGTATCAGTACCTGGGATTACGGGTACGGATACAGTGGTCGTGAATCGTTGTCACGTTCAGGCTCTGCTGACAACTTCGCATGGAGCCTTGGCGCGGGTATCCGCTATGACGTTACTCCGGATATCGCTCTGGACCTCAGCTATCGCTATCTTGATGCGGGTGACAGCAGTGTGAGTTACAAGGACGAGTGGGGCGATAAATATAAATCAGAGGTTGATGTTAAAAGTCATGACATCATGCTTGGTGTGACTTATAACTTCTGACGAAACTGCTCCTGAAAGATAATAATTACTTATCTTCAGTAATTAAAAGGAAACACCCTGCAGTAATTATACTGCAGGGTTGTCTGTTATATGTTTTATAGGATATTTTTGATTTTTATTGTCTTATTCTCTTTATAATAAGATTACCGATATATTCCGATGAGTATCAGAAAACTATTTTGTTCGGGAAGCAAACCCCGGGTTTTATTGTTTTTATTCTTCCTGGGTATTTCTGCAATAACCTCTGCCGCATGCGGATACACTGAGAAAAATGCTACAGGAAATGTGTTGCTTCTGTTTCTCCTTCTGCTTCTTGCACACAGAAATACTCTCACATCCATTACAGCTCTGTTATTTCTGTTCTGTTGTGCACTGTATGCGCCTGCCGGTATGACGTACGGTAAAATCAACAACAGTTTTATTGTCGCGTTGCTGCAGACCACAACTGATGAGGCTGCGGAGTTTACCGGGATGATTCCTGTTTATCATTTTCTGGTCAGTGCCGCGATTCTGGTATTCATGGTGATTTTCTGGCGAACACACCACCGCGGTCACCGTAACTGGCTGGCACTGCTGTTATTCGTATTATGCTCTGTAAACAGCTGGCCGTTACGGATGGTTAAAGGAACAGTTGTGGGAACAACTGACACATTGCGTGAAATGCAGCGTTATGAACAACTGAGTCAGCACGGGGCTGACAGCTGGAAAATCCTGCCGGGAGCACCGTTATATGACACGATTGTGATTGTCACTGGTGAGAGTGTACGCAGGGATTATATGTCGGTATATGGCTATCCAGGGCCAACCACACCGTGGCTGAATACTGCTCCCGGTTTATTTATTGACGGCTATACATCGGCAGCAGCCAGTACCGTACCTTCCCTGAGCCGGACACTGATTTATGACTATGAGCAGAACCCTGACTCCGGCAACAACGTGGTGGCGCTGGCAGCAAAAGCAGGATACAGCACATGGTGGATATCCAATCAGGGAAAACTGGGGGAGCATGATACACGCATCTCTGTTATTGCATCTGATGCGGAGCATACCGTTTTCCTCAAGAAAGGCAGCTTTGCTTCCCGTAAAACGGATGACATGTTGTTGTTACAGGAAACAGAACGTGCACTGGCGGATAAATCCTCTCCGAAGGTGATTTTCCTGCACATGATGGGGTCTCATCCGAACCCGTGTGACCGGCTTCACTCCTGGCCGAATCATTACCTGGAGCAGTATCCCCGAAAGGTTGCCTGTTACCTCGCCAGCATCAGTAAACTGGATAACTTTCTCGGTCAGCTTGATGGTATCCTTCGCCGGCATTCCCGTCATTTCGCCATGCTTTACTTTTCTGACCATGGGATGTCGGTCAGCGACAGTGCTAATCCTGTTCATCATGATGGCCATATACAAGGAGGCTACAGCGTTCCCCTGATTATTACCGCCAGTGACATCACGTCTCATCAGTCCGTCAGCAGAAAAATCAGTGCCCGTCATTTCGCAGGTATTTTTCAGTGGCTGACCGGCATTCGTACTGAAAATATACCGCCATTCAATCCGCTGACAGACGAAGATAATGAACCCGTTATTGTTTTTAACGGAGAGAAAAATGTGCCGGCAGACAGTCTGAAACCGCAGCCACTTATTCTTCCTGACCACAGGTAATCATATATGGCAAACAGTAATACAGTCTCTTGTACTGAAAAGTATTCTGTATAGAATAGAATCCGTATTCATATCAGCACAAGGGACCACCAAATCCCGGCAGCATTCCTTACGTCAGTTATCCCGCATCATCCTGTGAATGCGGGATTTTTTATGAGGTTGCTTTTTTATTGAATATATATAAATAACGAATAACTGCGGATTCTGATAATCCCCCTGCAGGATACAATCAGGTAAACAGTAAATACAGCAGTTAATACCGTTTTGTCTGTTTTTTTAACAAAGAAAATAATCCTGGAGTAGGTTCCCGGGCATTTGCCCGGGATGATTACTGTTTTAATGGATTATTAATCTTTGCATATTCAAATGGACTGATAAATCTTTCTCTGTTTGCATCCAGAAAATCGGCCCACCACTGTAGCATCAGTCGCCGTTCTTCCAGATGTTCTGCTTTATGGATATACGCGGCCCTCACTGAATTCCGCTCCATGTGGCTCATCTGACGTTCAACAGCATCACGAGACCACAAACCTGATTCGCTCAATGAACTACAGGCCATTGTTCGAAAGCCATGACCACAAACCTCTACTTTAGTATCATACCCCATGACCCGTAACGCACTATTTACCGTATTCTCACTCATGGGTTTGTGCGAATCGTGATCACCAATAAAGATCAAGTCATGAGCCCCACAAAACTGTTTTATCTGCTTTAAAATTGCAAGGGCTTGCGTTGAAAGAGGCACTAGATGCGTTGTACGCATTTTTGAGCCTCTATGGGAATGTTTCACTCCTGGAATAGGCTCCCGCTCCGGTGGGATGGTCCACATTGACGTTTCAAAATCGATTTCTGACCAGCGAGCAAAACGCAGCTCACTGGATCGAATAAAGATCAGCAAAGTGAGTTCTGTCGCCCATCGAGTTAGTGGCCTACCAGTATATCTATCTATTTTTGTAAGCAACTCAGGGATGCGCTTTAATTCAAGCGCGGGACGATGCTGTCGATTACAGGAAGCAACCGCCCCAGCCATCTCTTGTGCCGGGTTATAATCAATTAACCCACTTTGCACTGCATAGCGCATTATGGCAGTAGTGCGCTGTTGAAGACGAGCAGCCACTTCAAGACGTCCAGACATTTCTACGGCCTTAATAGGTGCTAATAAATCTCGAGTTTTTAACTCAGCGATATTACGTTCACCAAGCGCTGCAAAAAGATTATCTTCCAGACTTTTTAGCACACGATGGGCATGATCTTCAGACCACTTTTTATTGGTGCCATGCCACTCAATCGCGACTTCTTTAAAGGTTCGTGCTTTACTCTGTTCAACCTTATCACTTTTCTTTTTGTCTCCCGGATCGACGCCATTCGCAAGCAGCTTACGTGCCTCGTCACGACGTATTCTGGCATCCGCGAGTGTGATTTCAGGATAAACCCCAAGTGCCAGCATCTTTTGCTTTCCCTCATAACGGTACTGCAAACGCCAGTACTTAGAACCATTTGGATGGACAAGCAGATGCATACCGCCACCATCAGTCAGCTTATATTGCTTATCCGTTGGCTTGGCTGCTCTGACTTTGATATCTGTTAATGCCATCGTATTCCCTCCCTGTTGGTACAAGCATTATCGAACCGGAAATACCATCATCTGTACCAACATATGTTGGTAGATGTACGTTGATATCGGTTGACCTTGAGAGAGTTAATATAGCGGGAAAGATAGATAAACACTGGATTTCAGGCATAAAAAAAGACCTCAGTTGAGGTCTATTTACATACTTTTGGTGCCGAAGGCCGGACTCGAACCGGCACGTATTTCTACGGTTGATTTTGAATCAACTGCGTCTACCGATTTCGCCACTTCGGCACTGAAGAGGTATGCGGAAAACGTTGTGGATTATACCTGTCGCACGCCACCATGCAAGCGCCAGCTTGCACCCACCTCGCTAAGTGCTGAAATTTTCAGCATTACACTCAGCGATATGTAACCTTTGTCACACTCCAGGCACCCCGCCCTGCCATGCTCTACACTTCCCAAACAACACCAGAGAAGGACCCAAAAATGTCGATGATAAAAAGCTATGCCGCAAAAGAAGCGGGCGGCGAACTGGAAGTTTATGAGTACGATCCCGGTGAGCTGAAGCCACAAGATGTTGAAGTGCAGGTGGATTACTGCGGGATTTGTCATTCCGATCTGTCGATGATCGATAACGAATGGGGATTTTCACAATATCCGCTGGTTGCCGGGCATGAGGTGATTGGGCGCGTGGTGGCACTCGGGAGCGCCGCGCAGGATAAAGGTTTGCAGGTCGGTCAGCGTGTCGGGATTGGCTGGACGGCGCGTAGCTGTGGTCACTGCGACGCCTGTATTAGCGGTAATCAGATCAACTGCGAGCAAGGTGCGGTGCCGACGATTATGAATCGCGGTGGCTTTGCCGAGAAGTTGCGTGCGGACTGGCAATGGGTGATTCCACTGCCAGAAAATATTGATATCGAGTCCGCCGGGCCGCTGTTGTGCGGCGGTATCACGGTCTTTAAACCACTGTTGATGCACCATATCACTGCTACCAGCCGCGTTGGGGTAATTGGTATTGGCGGGCTGGGGCATATCGCTATAAAACTTCTGCACGCAATGGGATGCGAGGTGACGGCCTTTAGTTCTAATCCGGCGAAAGAGCAGGAAGTACTGGCGATGGGTGCCGATAAAGTGGTGAATAGCCGCGATCCGCAGGCACTGAAAGCCCTGTCGGGGCAGTTTGATCTCATTATCAATACTGTGAACGTCAGCCTCGACTGGCAGCCTTATTTTGAGGCGCTGACCTATGGCGGTAATTTCCATACGGTCGGTGCGGTTCTCACGCCGCTGTCTGTTCCGGCCTTTACGTTAATTGCGGGCGACCGCAGCATCTCTGGTTCTGCTACCGGCACGCCTTATGAGCTGCGAAAGCTGATGCGCTTTGCCGCCCGCAGCAAGGTTGCGCCGACAACCGAACTGTTCCCGATGTCGAAAATTAACGACGCCATTCAGCATGTACGCGATGGTAAAGCTCGCTACCGAGTAGTCCTGAAAGCCGACTTCTGATCCCTTTGCCGGGTGCTGTCGCCCGGCACTTAAATCTCTTTGGAAGGCGTCTCGCAATCTGCTGAATTTAGCGGTGAAGAGTGCACAGCCGTTGCCTATACTCCAGGCAGGAACTGGAGGAAATCTCATGAGCGAACCCCTGTTAATTGCCCGCACGCCGGACACAGAACTGTTTTTACTGCCGGGAATGGCTAACCGTCACGGGCTGATTACTGGCGCAACGGGGACGGGTAAAACCGTTACGCTGCAAAAACTGGCAGAGTCATTGTCGGAAATCGGCGTGCCGGTGTTTATGGCTGATGTGAAAGGCGATCTGACCGGTATCGCGCAGGCAGGAACGGCGTCGGAAAAACTGCTCACAAGGCTTAAAAATATCGGCGTCAATGACTGGCAACCGCATGCCAATCCGGTGGTGGTGTGGGATATCTTTGGCGAGAAAGGCCATCCGGTGCGGGCGACGGTTTCGGATCTGGGGCCGCTGTTGCTGGCGCGGCTGTTGAATCTCAACGATGTGCAATCTGGCGTGCTGAATATCATCTTCCGCATTGCTGACGATCAGGGGCTGTTACTGCTCGACTTTAAAGATTTGCGGGCGATTACCCAATACATCGGCGATAACGCCAAATCTTTCCAGAATCAGTACGGAAATATCAGTAGCGCATCGGTTGGTGCCATCCAGCGCGGGCTGTTGTCGCTGGAACAGCAAGGCGCAGCACACTTCTTTGGTGAGCCGATGCTGGATATCAAAGACTGGATGCGCACCGATGCCAACGGTAAAGGCGTTATCAATATCCTCAGCGCCGAGAAGCTTTATCAGATGCCGAAACTGTATGCCGCCAGCCTGTTGTGGATGCTCTCGGAGTTGTATGAACAATTGCCGGAAGCGGGCGATCTGGAGAAACCAAAACTGGTGTTTTTCTTCGACAAGGCACATCTGCTATTTAACGATGCCCCGCAGGTACTGCTGGATAAGATTGAGCAGGTGATAAGGCTTATTCGCTCAAAAGGCGTGGGCGTCTGGTTCGTTTCGCAAAATCCGTCCGATATTCCGGATAACGTGCTCGGCCAGCTCGGTAATCGCGTTCAACACGCTTTGCGGACTTTTACGCCCAAAGATCAGAAAGCGGTAAAAGCTGCGGCGCAAACCATGCGGGTCAATCCGGCATTTGATACCGAAAAGGCGATTCAGGAACTGGGCACCGGCGAGGCGTTGATCTCTTTTCTGGATGCGAAAGGAAGCCCTTCTGTGGTGGAACGGGCGATGGTGATTGCGCCTTGTTCGCGGATGGGACCGGTGACGGAAGATGAGCGTAATGGCTTGATTAATCACTCTCCGGTGTATGGCAAATATGAGGATGAGGTGGACCGGGAATCCGCCTATGAGATGTTGCAAAAAGGCTTTCAGGCCAGTACCGAGCAGCAAAATAATCCCCCCGCGAAAGGGAAAGAGGTAGCGGTGGATGACGGCATTCTTGGTGGATTGAAGGATATTTTGTTCGGCACTACCGGACCACGCGGCGGGAAGAAAGATGGTGTGGTGCAAACAATGGCCAAAAGCGCCGCTCGCCAGGTGACGAATCAGATTGTACGCGGGATGTTGGGGAGTTTGCTGGGGGGGGGAGAAGAAGGTAAGTCAGGCGAGATTTGTCTTTGCCTGATGCGACGCTGGCGCGTCTTATCATGCCCACCCCACTGCAATATATTGAATTTTAATTATTTTTCAGGAATGAACGAAGCACACTTTGCTAACAATAATAAAGGGAGCTTTCGCTCCCTTTATTCGTTCATTCGGTTACGATTTTCTCATTAACAGCCACAGGCTGATTAAGAAGAAGCTGGCGCTTGGCAACAGTGCGCCGATGATCGGCGGGATGCCATAAACCAACGTCAGCGGGCCGAAGATCTGGTCCAGTACGTAGAAGACAAAACCGAAACTGATACCGGTGACCACACGCACGCCCATCGGTACGCTACGCAGTGGGCCAAAGATGAACGACAGCGCCATCAGCATCATCACCGCCACAGATAGCGGCTGGAAGATTTTGCTCCACATGTTGAGCTGATAACGTCCGGCATCCTGACCGCTCGACTTCAGATACTTCACATAGTTGTGCAAACCGCTGATAGAGAGTGCATCCGGGTCCAGCGCCACCACGCCCAGTTTGTCAGGCGTGAGGTTGGTTTTCCAGGTGCCGCTCACCGTCTGCGAACCGGTAATCTGTTTCGGATTGGTCAGATCAGATTCATCAACCTGCGACAGACGCCAGACTTTATGTTCCGGGTCAAACTTCGCAGTAGCGGCATAGCGTACGGATTGCAGACGACGATTCTCGTTAAAGGCATAAATGCTGATGCCACCTAACTCTTCGTCACCTTTAACCCGCTCAATGTAGACGAAGTTGTTGCCATCTTTCGCCCATAAGCCCTGCTGGGTAGAGAGCAACGAGCCGCCGTACATCGCCTGCGCACGGTAGTTACGCGCCATCTGCTCGCCCTGCGGCGCGACCCATTCGCCAATCGCCATCGTCAGTAAGACCAGCGGAATGGCGGTTTTCATCACCGACAGCGCCACCTGCATACGGGTAAAACCAGAAGCCTGCATCACCACCAGTTCGCTGCGCTGCGCCAGCATCCCAAGACCAAGCAACGCCCCAAGCAGAGCCGCCATCGGGAAGAAGATCTGCACATCTTTCGGCACGCTCAGCAAGGTATACATTCCTGCGCCTAACGCGTCGTAACTCCCCTGCCCGGCTTTTTTCAGCTGATCGACAAACTTGATAATGCCCGACAGCGACACCAGCATGAACAGCGTCATCATGATGGTGGTGAAAATAGTTTTACCGATATAGCGGTCAAGTACGCCAAAAGGTTGCATCACACCGCTCCTTTACGCGAAAAACTGGCGCGCAGGCGGCGGACCGGCACGGTGTCCCAAAGGTTGAGAACAATCGCCAAAGCCAGATAAATCAGGTTAACGGTCCACATCCACAGCGTCGGGTCCAGCTTACCTTTACCGCCGTTCGATTTCAGGGAGGTCTGGATCAGGAAGAAAAGTAGATACAGCAGCATGGCTGGCAGCATCGACAGTACGCGTCCCTGACGTGGGTTAACCACGCTCAGCGGTACGACCATAAGTGCCATCATAAACACGGTGAATACCAACGTGATACGCCAGTTCAGTTCTGCGCGAGCACGATCGGTGTCAGTGTTCCACAATGTGCGCATGTCCATCTGGTCGGTATCGTTCGGGTCGAGCGCCACCGCCTGGTGACCAATGATCGCCTGATAATCCTGGAAATCCGTAATGCGGAAATCACGTAACAGTGCAGTGCCTTCGAAGCGCGTTCCCTGGTTGAGAGTGACGACCTGGGAGCCGTCGCGCAGCTGGGTTAAATGTCCGGAATCGGCCACCACCACAGAAGGACGTGCATTACCTTTTGGTCGAATTTGCGCGAGGAACACATCTTTGAAATCGCTGCCGTCAACGCTTTCGATGAACAGCACCGAACTGCCATTAGTCGCTTGCTGGAATTGCCCTTGCGCCAGCGCCGCCATGCCAGGGTTCGCTTTCGCTTCTGCTAACACTTCATCCTGATGACGCGATGACCACGGTCCCGCCCACATCACGTTAATCGCCGCGACGATTGCCGTGAATACCGCAAGGATCATTGCCGCTTTCACCAGAACCGCTTTGCTCAGGCCGCAGGCATGCATTACCGTAATTTCACTTTCGGTATACAGTTTGCCCAACGTCATCAGCAGCCCGAGGAACAGGCTTAATGGCAGGATAAGCTGCGCCATTTCCGGCACGCCCAACCCGAGAAGGGAGAGCACCAGATTCGCCGGAATATCGCCGTCAACCGCTGCGCCGAGGATCCTCACTAACTTTTGACAGAAGAAGATCAAAAGCAAGATGAAGAGTATCGCCAGCTGGCTTTTGAGCGTCTCCCGCACCAGATATCTTATGATTATCACTTTAAATACGCCCGTAAAAACTCGTCTTTTGCAGGATTTTAGCTTGTTTCATGGCTTAAACGTCATTTATTCTCTTGAGTCGTCGAAATCGTCGCTAAGATAATTATACTCAACGGATCCACCTCTCAGATTTTGTTCTGACGTGCCAATGCCGTAATAACGTTAAGATTAACACGAAGTCATCGCAACAGCGGACATGAGTTACGAAAGCTTGCAATTCTATCTGTAGCCACCGCCGTTGTCTTTAAGATTCAGGAGCGTAGTGCATGGAGTTTAGTGTAAAAAGCGGTAGCCCGGAGAAACAGCGGAGTGCCTGCATCGTCGTGGGCGTCTTCGAACCACGTCGCCTTTCTCCGATTGCAGAACAGCTCGATAAAATCAGCGATGGGTACATCAGCGCCCTGCTACGTCGGGGCGAACTGGAAGGAAAACCGGGGCAGACATTGTTGCTGCACCATGTTCCGAATGTACTTTCCGAGCGAATTCTCCTTATTGGTTGCGGCAAAGAACGTGAGCTGGATGAGCGTCAGTACAAGCAGGTTATTCAGAAAACCATTAATACGCTGAATGATACTGGCTCAATGGAAGCGGTCTGCTTTCTGACTGAACTGCACGTTAAAGGCCGTAACAACTACTGGAAAGTGCGTCAGGCTGTCGAGACGGCAAAAGAGACGCTCTACAGTTTCGATCAGCTGAAAACGAACAAGAGCGAACCGCGTCGTCCGCTGCGTAAGATGGTGTTCAACGTGCCGACCCGCCGTGAACTGACCAGCGGTGAGCGCGCGATCCAGCACGGTCTGGCGATTGCCGCCGGGATTAAAGCAGCAAAAGATCTCGGCAATATGCCGCCGAATATCTGTAACGCCGCTTACCTCGCTTCACAAGCGCGCCAGCTGGCTGACAGCTACAGCAAGAATGTCATCACCCGCGTTATCGGCGAACAGCAGATGAAAGAGCTGGGGATGCATTCCTATCTGGCGGTCGGTCAGGGTTCGCAAAACGAATCGCTGATGTCGGTGATTGAGTACAAAGGCAACGCGTCGGAAGATGCACGCCCAATCGTGCTGGTGGGTAAAGGTTTAACCTTCGACTCCGGCGGTATCTCGATCAAGCCTTCAGAAGGCATGGATGAGATGAAGTACGATATGTGCGGTGCGGCAGCGGTTTACGGCGTGATGCGGATGGTCGCGGAGCTACAACTGCCGATTAACGTTATCGGCGTGTTGGCAGGCTGCGAAAACATGCCTGGCGGACGAGCCTATCGTCCGGGCGATGTGTTAACCACCATGTCCGGTCAAACCGTTGAAGTGCTGAACACCGACGCTGAAGGCCGCCTGGTACTGTGCGACGTGTTAACTTACGTTGAGCGTTTTGAGCCGGAAGCGGTGATTGACGTGGCGACGCTGACCGGTGCCTGCGTGATCGCGCTGGGTCATCATATTACTGGTCTGATGGCGAACCATAATCCGCTGGCCCATGAACTGATTGCCGCGTCTGAACAATCCGGTGACCGCGCATGGCGCTTACCGCTGGGTGACGAGTATCAGGAACAACTGGAGTCCAATTTTGCCGATATGGCGAACATTGGCGGTCGTCCTGGTGGGGCGATTACCGCAGGTTGCTTCCTGTCACGCTTTACCCGTAAGTACAACTGGGCGCACCTGGATATCGCCGGTACCGCCTGGCGTTCTGGTAAAGCAAAAGGCGCCACCGGTCGTCCGGTAGCGTTGCTGGCACAGTTCCTGTTAAACCGCGCTGGGTTTAACGGCGAAGAGTAATTGCGTCAGGCAAGGCTGTTATTGCCGGATGCGGCGTGAACGCCTTATCCGACCTACACAGCACTGAACTCGTAGGCCTGATAAGACACAACAGCGTCGCATCAGGCAATGCTGTTATTGTCGGATGCGGCATGAACGCCTTATCCGACCTACACAGCACCGAACTCGTAAGCCTGATAAGACGCGGCAGCGTCGCATCAGGCAATGCTGTTATTGTCGGATGCGGCGTGAGCGCCTTATCCGACCTACACACAGCACTGAACTCGTAGGCCTGATAAGACACAACAGCGTCGCATCAGGCGCTGCGGTGTATACCTGATGCGTATTTAAATCCACCACAAGAAGCCCCATTTATGAAAAACGCGACGTTCTACCTTCTGGACAATGACACCACCGTCGATGGCTTAAGCGCCGTTGAGCAACTGGTGTGTGAAATTGCCGCAGAACGTTGGCGCAGCGGTAAGCGCGTGCTCATCGCCTGTGAAGATGAAAAGCAGGCTTACCGGCTGGATGAAGCCCTGTGGGCGCGTCCGGCAGAAAGCTTTGTTCCGCATAATTTAGCGGGAGAAGGACCGCGCGGCGGTGCGCCGGTGGAGATCGCCTGGCCGCAAAAACGCAGCAGCAGCCCGCGCGATATATTGATTAGTCTGCGAACAAGCTTTGCAGATTTTGCCACCGCTTTCACAGAAGTGGTAGACTTCGTTCCTTATGAAGATTCTCTGAAACAACTGGCGCGCGAACGCTATAAAGCCTACCGCGTGGCTGGTTTCAACCTGAATACGGCAACCTGGAAATAATGGAAAAGACATACAACCCACAAGATATCGAACAGCCGCTTTACGAGCACTGGGAAAAGCAGGGCTACTTTAAGCCTAATGGCGATGAAAGCCAGGAAAGTTTCTGCATCATGATCCCGCCGCCGAACGTCACCGGCAGTTTGCATATGGGTCACGCCTTCCAGCAAACCATCATGGATACCATGATCCGCTATCAGCGCATGCAGGGCAAAAACACCCTGTGGCAGGTCGGTACTGACCACGCCGGGATCGCTACCCAGATGGTCGTTGAGCGCAAGATTGCCGCAGAAGAAGGTAAAACCCGTCACGACTACGGCCGCGAAGCTTTCATCGACAAAATTTGGGAATGGAAAGCGGAATCCGGCGGCACGATTACCCGTCAGATGCGCCGTCTCGGCAACTCCGTCGACTGGGAGCGTGAACGCTTCACCATGGACGAAGGCCTGTCCAATGCGGTGAAAGAAGTTTTCGTTCGTCTGTATAAAGAAGACCTGATTTACCGTGGCAAACGCCTGGTAAACTGGGATCCGAAACTGCGCACCGCTATCTCTGACCTGGAAGTCGAAAACCGCGAATCGAAAGGTTCGATGTGGCACATCCGCTATCCGCTGGCTGACGGTGCGAAAACCGCAGACGGTAAAGATTATCTGGTGGTCGCGACTACCCGTCCAGAAACCCTGCTGGGCGATACTGGCGTAGCCGTTAACCCGGAAGATCCGCGTTACAAAGATCTGATTGGCAAATATGTCATTCTGCCGCTGGTTAACCGTCGTATTCCGATCGTTGGCGACGAACACGCCGACATGGAAAAAGGCACCGGCTGCGTGAAAATCACTCCGGCGCACGACTTTAACGACTATGAAGTGGGTAAACGTCACGCCCTGCCGATGATCAACATCCTGACCTTTGACGGCGATATCCGTGAAAGCGCCCAGGTGTTCGATACCAAAGGTAACGAATCTGACGTTTATTCCAGCGAAATCCCTGCAGAGTTCCAGAAACTGGAGCGTTTTGCTGCACGTAAAGCAGTCGTTGCCGCAGTTGACGCGCTTGGCCTGCTGGAAGAAATTAAACCGCACGACCTGACCGTTCCTTACGGCGACCGTGGCGGCGTAGTTATCGAACCAATGCTGACCGACCAGTGGTACGTGCGTGCCGATGTCCTGGCGAAACCGGCGGTTGAAGCGGTTGAGAACGGCGACATTCAGTTCGTACCGAAGCAGTACGAAAACATGTACTTCTCCTGGATGCGCGATATTCAGGACTGGTGTATCTCTCGTCAGTTGTGGTGGGGTCACCGTATCCCGGCATGGTATGACGAAGCGGGTAACGTTTATGTTGGCCGCAACGAAGACGAAGTGCGTAAAGAAAATAACCTCGGTGCTGATGTTGTCCTGCGTCAGGACGAAGACGTTCTCGATACCTGGTTCTCTTCTGCGCTGTGGACCTTCTCTACCCTTGGCTGGCCGGAAAATACCGACGCCCTGCGTCAGTTCCACCCAACCAGCGTGATGGTATCTGGTTTCGACATCATTTTCTTCTGGATTGCCCGCATGATCATGATGACCATGCACTTCATCAAAGATGAAAATGGCAAACCGCAGGTGCCGTTCCACACCGTTTACATGACCGGCCTGATTCGTGATGACGAAGGCCAGAAGATGTCCAAATCCAAGGGTAACGTTATCGACCCACTGGATATGGTTGACGGTATTTCGCTGCCAGAACTGCTGGAAAAACGTACCGGCAATATGATGCAGCCGCAGCTGGCGGACAAAATCCGTAAGCGCACCGAGAAGCAGTTCCCGAACGGTATTGAGCCGCACGGTACTGACGCGCTGCGCTTCACCCTGGCGGCGCTGGCGTCTACCGGTCGTGACATCAACTGGGATATGAAGCGTCTGGAAGGTTACCGTAACTTCTGTAACAAGCTGTGGAACGCCAGCCGCTTTGTGCTGATGAACACAGAAGGTCAGGATTGCGGCTTCAACGGCGGCGAAATGACGCTGTCGCTGGCGGACCGCTGGATTCTGGCGGAGTTCAACCAGACCATCAAAGCGTACCGCGAAGCGCTGGACAGCTTCCGCTTCGATATCGCCGCAGGCATTCTGTATGAGTTCACCTGGAACCAGTTCTGTGACTGGTATCTCGAGCTGACCAAGCCGGTAATGAACGGTGGCACCGAAGCAGAACTGCGCGGTACTCGCCATACGCTGGTGACTGTACTGGAAGGTCTGCTGCGCCTCGCGCATCCGATCATTCCGTTCATCACCGAAACCATCTGGCAGCGTGTGAAAGTACTTTGCGGTATCACTGCCGACACCATCATGCTGCAGCCGTTCCCGCAGTACGATGCATCTCAGGTTGATGAAGCCGCACTGGCCGACACCGAATGGCTGAAACAGGCGATCGTTGCGGTACGTAACATCCGTGCAGAAATGAACATCGCGCCGGGCAAACCGCTGGAGCTGCTGCTGCGTGGTTGCAGCGCGGATGCAGAACGTCGCGTAAATGAAAACCGTGGCTTCCTGCAAACCCTGGCGCGTCTGGAAAGTATCACCGTGCTGCCTGCCGATGACAAAGGTCCGGTTTCCGTTACGAAGATCATCGACGGTGCAGAGCTGCTGATCCCGATGGCTGGCCTCATCAACAAAGAAGATGAGCTGGCGCGTCTGGCGAAAGAAGTGGCGAAGATTGAAGGTGAAATCAGCCGTATCGAGAACAAACTGGCGAACGAAGGCTTTGTCGCCCGCGCACCGGAAGCGGTCATCGCGAAAGAGCGTGAGAAGCTGGAAGGCTATGCGGAAGCGAAAGCGAAACTGATTGAACAGCAGGCTGTTATCGCCGCGCTGTAATCAAAACACAGTGATGAAAACGAAGGCCGGAGCATGCTCCGGCCTTTTTTATCTCTTACAGAAATGGTAAAGAAGGCATAATTCCCCGTGAAATACTGGCTAAGAAGCCTTTATCTGGTTGTTCTTCTTTATTGATTAAAGGAAGGTCATCCAAATCGCCCAGCAAATACGTATTTTTTGCCTGCCAGTCAATCATCCATATTTTCAGCAGTGGATAAGCCAGACCGCCCGTAATCCCGGATATCACCACCAACGCACACATGCGATAAAGCATACCGTGGTATGTTAAAGTTGAGCGAAAACGAATACGCCCATCATTCAGTGACAGGTTGCTCATAAAATGATTTCGCAACGACACCGTTAAATAACTGGTGCTAACAGCAATCCCAAAATAATAGATTAACTGCGCGATTATCATTTTACGTTGCATTTCCATAAATTGCTGTAAATTCTCAATATCATCATTTGCATACACAGAACTATCATACGCATTTAATATTTGATCGAAGATAATATAACCAGCAACAGCGAGAAAAGGTAATAAAGCTAAAAATGCGAGAATGGCATATTTTATACAATACGTAGTATCTAATTTTACCTTGAAACGATGTATACCGAAACTGGTATTGCTCCAGAGAAAACTCATTACCAGACTATATAAAGTACCATTAAAAATACCAATGGAAACAATACCAACTATTGCCATCAGAACCACAGATATAATAACACTACTTGAACTATTGGCATGTAGCATCTTTGTCGAGATAAAGAAAACAGTCCCCATCCCAATGGCCATTAAAATCGGCAAGAAAAAGGTTACCCACCAGAACCCTTTCAAAGAGCAATTAAAACTAAATCTTACGCCGTTGAGACTAGTCATCAAGGCCTGATAACGCAGTCCTTTTGCTGCCATAAATATAAGCAAAACCAACAGTGACAAAGTCAAAACACAGCCAACAAGCGGCATATCTGCTGACACTGTCATTAAGATTGCGAAATAGAAAAAAACAAAAACAAGACAACTAACAAAAACATTCCCACCGGTAATCCCATAAGAAAATCGTTGTCCGTTAACTTCCATATTAGCATAGAGATAACGCTTACATTTCATTAATGCCCATGGTAAATAGATACCTAGCGTTATAATCGTTAACAACACATTCACCACACAAATAAGAAAATATCTCTCACCTGTACCATGAAAAACAAACGAATGGGACGGAACATCCATTTCATTAATAACTTGAGCCATAAAAATTCCCTGAATTAAAAAATCCATTGATATAATTTATAGATACAGACAGTAAAATGTTCTGCCACGTTACAATACTCTTATCAGTAATAGGCTGGCAAAAACTTTATTGCTTTATAAGACGCTTGCGCACGTAAGAAGAGAGTGGTATTAAACAAATGTATAATTACTTTATTTTTATTGGGTTAAACTATGAATAACATTGCGCCGCAATCACCTGTAATGCGTCGCCTGACGTTGCAGGATAATCCTGCTATCGCCCGCGTCATTCGTCAGGTATCCGCCGAATACGGTCTTACCGCTGATAAAGGCTACACCGTCGCCGATCCGAATCTTGACGAGCTGTATCAAGTGTATAGTCAGCCTGGTCATGCATATTGGGTGGTTGAGTACGAGGGTGAAGTGGTCGGCGGCGGTGGGATTGCGCCATTAGCAGGTAGTGAATCGGACATTTGCGAACTGCAAAAGATGTATTTTCTTCCGGCTATTCGCGGTAAAGGGCTGGCGAAAAAACTGGCCTTAATGGCGATGGAGCAAGCACGAGAGATGGGCTTCAAACGCTGCTATCTGGAAACGACCGCTTTTTTAAAGGAAGCCATTGCGCTTTATGAGCATTTGGGCTTTGAGCATATCGACTATGCGCTTGGCTGCACGGGCCATGTCGATTGTGAAGTGCGGATGCTACGCGAACTCTAAAAAAATGCCCGCTAGTGTGTGCTATCGGGCATTTTAATCAATTAATTAGTGGCGAACCCCGTCATCGTCTTCATCGACAAAATCTTCATCGTCGCCGTCTTCGCCGTTGGGATCTTCAAAGTAAGTGCCCCAACCGTCGTACTCAACGTCAAATTTCTCCGCCAGCGTCATCAGTTGTTCAACCTGGGCATCGATCAGATCGGCATTCAACGCGCACTCGCTGAGGATGTCGCAGCAAATCACGATATCACCATCTTCAACTTCCAGCTCTTCTGGATCGGTCACTTCGTAACCGAGTTTAAACGCTTCAACTGCTGCTTTTTCCAGGGTTTCCAGATCGTCTGCGGAAAGATGGTGTTCGATGGTATACAGCGCGTCCGGATCGCTGCCATCTTCCAGTAATTCTTCAATAATCAAACGTGTTTCTTCACGCTGTTCTTCCAGTTGTTCCGGGTTTGCCATGGCTCATTCCTCTTAATGTCCTGCCGATACTCTTATTGTCACACACCACTGACATTGCCTCCACCTTTGTGACAAAGATTTATGCTTTAGACTTGCAAATGAATAATCATCCATATAAATTGAATTTTAATTCATTGAGGTGTTAGCCACAGGAGGGATCTATGTCCGGGTTTTATCATAAGCATTTCCTGAAATTACTCGATTTCACGCCAGCTGAACTCAACAGCCTGCTGCAGTTAGCCGCGAAGCTGAAAGCCGATAAGAAAAGCGGCAAAGAAGAAGCCAAACTCACTGGTAAAAACATCGCGCTCATCTTCGAAAAAGACTCGACCCGTACCCGATGCTCTTTCGAAGTTGCCGCATATGACCAGGGTGCTCGCGTTACTTATCTCGGCCCAAGCGGCAGTCAGATTGGTCATAAAGAGTCGATTAAAGACACTGCCCGCGTGCTGGGTCGCATGTATGACGGTATTCAGTATCGCGGCTATGGTCAGGAGATTGTCGAAACACTGGCGGAATACGCTGGCGTGCCGGTATGGAACGGCCTGACCAATGAGTTTCACCCCACGCAGTTGCTGGCGGATCTCCTCACCATGCAGGAGCATTTACCCGGTAAAGCATTCAACGAAATGACGCTGGTCTATGCAGGTGACGCACGTAACAACATGGGCAATTCGATGCTCGAAGCTGCGGCGCTTACCGGTCTGGATTTGCGTCTGGTCGCGCCACAGGCATGCTGGCCGGAAGCTGCGCTGGTTACGGAATGCCGCGCCCTGGCACAGCAAAATGGCGGGAATATTACGCTGACGGAAGATGTAGCCAAAGGAGTTGAAGGTGCTGACTTTATCTATACCGATGTATGGGTGTCGATGGGGGAAGCAAAAGAGAAATGGGCAGAACGGATTGCATTACTGCGTGATTATCAGGTGAACAGCAAGATGATGCAGTTGACCGGTAACCCGGAGGTCAAACTCCTCCACTGCCTGCCCGCGTTTCATGACGACCAGACGACGCTTGGTAAGAAAATGGCGGAAGAGTTTGGCCTACATGGCGGAATGGAAGTGACTGATGAGGTCTTCGAATCTGCCGCCAGCATTGTTTTTGATCAGGCGGAAAACCGCATGCATACCATCAAAGCGGTGATGGTCGCGACGCTCAGTAAATAATTGATATCGCTATAAAGATGCCGGGAAATACAAAAACATCCCGGCATCACATTATTTTATGCAGTAATAGTTCAATTATTCCATCCATATTTTTCTATTGCTATACGTAAATCTTCCGGAGGATTTTCATCATTCTTGTTCTAATTTTTAATTCATTAACCATCTTTTCTTCAAAAATCTTAACGACATAACCCGGATTGTTTTTTACAATTTCATTTGTTTTTTCTTCATTACCATAAACATATCCTAACTCATTAAGATACAGCTGTTCGCCCTCATAATCTTTAAGTAATTGATAGAAATACCACTTAGCAAAATCAGGTTGCTTCATGAAAAAACCCTTCAAAAAAAATATCATTTGCTAAAATGCTGACAGGCACTTCATTAAATAGCAACTTAACATCATCAAATAACCTTAGTATTAAGCGTGATTTTTCTTGATTGCTTAAGTTAAAATCATTGACATATGCAACCAACTTATCCCAAATCAATTCCTGTAATTTACGGCTATTTTTATAGTGTTCTTTATCGAGATTGAAAAATAAGGTCTCAGCTATTTTAATTTTAGATTGATCGCAGCTAAAATCTTTAGATTGATCGCGGCTAAAATCAATATGATTTATCACGGAGCATGCATACTTTATCTTTTCAGAATCACCAAAATATTGCATTCTTTTATTAAAACACCAATCCAGTATTCTTACATCATTAATATATGGGAATTTTAAAAAAATCTCCAGAATCGAATCGATGACCGGTGTAAGGTTAACTTTTGCATCATCTAAGGAATCAATAAGAATATGAGACAGGTTAACTTTGATGTCATTAATTTCATTGTCAGTAGCTTTCTTATTATTAAGAAGATAATTATTTACTGCGTTAAGGTCATCTATTTCTTTCAGTATCCCTTTTTCACCAAGCAAGTATGAAATCGATTCATTACATACATAAGGCATTAATAGCAGATGTTCTTTCCTTATTGCTAATAATGCATTATTCAATGGTTTTTCTAATAAATCCGTAATCGTAGAATCAACTGAATCTTTACAACTCACCTGCGAGTTATTCAAGTCCTGAGAATTATTTAACTCCTGCGGAATATTTAATAGACGAGCTATTTCCTTGTTAGCTTCGCGTTGGTAACACGCCAGAATCTTGTTAGTAATCAGGTGTAATGAACTCTCATCTTTTCTTTCAAAGGACTTCCCTTCATAACGATTAGTCGAACCATCAGGTTGTGTAAATATAATGACTGTATGTCCTTCACGAATCCCATTATTAAAAGCTGAGGCAAGTGTAATTTCTATTTCCACCTTAGATAAATCCGCTCGCTCCCCTTCAGGATTATTCATAACAAACTTCATTATCTCACTACTATCATTATTTTTGATATAAGATGAGGACTTAATATGAGCCATCATATTTCTACCCGCTTCGTTGGAGCGTTTGCTAAAATCCACATAACCCAGGGTAAATATCTTAGCCAAAAACTCCAAAAATGCTCTGGGAGAAAGAATATTGCTTCTGCTATTCTGCCCTCCGGCAATTCGGGCAAAATCATTCATTCCCACATACCAGGTATCTAAGTCTTCATTTTTTTGTTTACAATTGTCGGCTGATGTAATGTTTTGAGAAAAATTCCAACCTGATATTTTGCTCATGACGGACTCCTTGAGTTAATAAGAACGTCTAAGCATTACAAATTTTACTCACAAAAAAATATCAAAAAACGCTCTTTTCACAAACTCGCCGTAAACCTGGAGTTATTTACGGCGAAAAGTCATCACGCCATCAGCATCTTCACTACTGCTTTGCGAACCTGGGCTGGTGCACCCACTGCGCACAGCGGTTTATGCACTTCCCCCGGATAAAACACAACAAAATCACCTTCATTAAGGATAACTGTTTTCTCATCAACGCCTTCCGGCAAAAATGCGATGTCTTTATCAGCTAACCAGTCGGTATCCGGCGTGCCTGCAGGTTGCGTGCTGAAGGTCATGCCTTCCTGACCTTTTAACACAATCTGAATGTCGAGATAGCGGGCATGGTACTCCGCACGGCGGGCTTCGTACGGCTCGGTCATATCTTCCGAGATAAGATAAAACAGACGATTGCCTTCGATATCGTGCTTGCCCTTTGGCGTTTCTGCCGTAACGTGTGCTTTGATATGCTCAATCGCCTGGCGTAACTCCTGGGGTAGCCACGGCTGAAGATTATGAATATTTCCGATGATCATCTTTTCCACTCCTTAATTAAAACAACGTTTCATTTCTATCGTTATACGAAAAGATGATCAATTCCGCTAGCCTTAACGCGTGAATTATTGTCTTATCACAACTTATCGGCAGGCGCGTTCCCGCCTTTCGGATCAAGGCCAGCATCACTCCTTGAGAAGAGTTTTTATCGCTTCCCCCGCCAGTGCAGCTGTTGCACAGAGTTGTTCGATTGAGTGCCCCTCCCGTGCCTTCGCAGAAAGCCCTGACATCACGGTACTCATAAAATCAGTCACACATTGTGCGCTTTGTGGATGCCGCCTGGCGATATAGTCATAAATGGTCGTTTCTGCGGCGTGATAATATTGAACGGCAATATCACGCGCTAGTGGATCATGACTATGAATACCTTCAAGAACCATACAGCCAGCGCAGCCGCCGTTTTGGCTATATCTGCGCGCCGCTTCTTTTAATACCTCAACCAGGCACTCGCCTACTGGACGATCATCACGAAGAATATCGGCAAGCGGAATAGCTTCCGTACCGACGTATTCATTGAGTACACGGCTAAATAACCCAGCTTTACTGCCAAAAGCCGCGTAGAGGCTCGGGGGGTTAATACCAAGATAATCAGTAACTTCAGCAACACTGACAGCATCGAAACCTTTTTGGTGAAAAAGCACTTTTGCCGCAGAGATTGCCTGCTCAGGAGCGAAACGTCTGGGACGACCTGGAACGCGAGATTGTTTTTTAGTGACCATTACAAAACCTGTTGACAGAAAGTTAAAACAGTTTTGTAATGCATGTTACATAATAAATCAAGGAGTCCTTATGGGCGCTTTTACAGGTAAGACAGTTCTCATCCTCGGTGGCAGTCGTGGTATCGGTGCCGCTATCGTACGTCGTTTCGTCACCGATGGGGCCAATGTACGATTCACCTATGCGGGGTCGAAAGATGCCGCTAAACGCCTGGCACAAGAGACTGGAGCGACAGCAGTATTCACAGATAGTGCTGACAGAGACGCTGTCATTGATGTCGTTCGTAAGAGCGGCGCATTGGATATCCTGGTGGTAAATGCAGGTATTGGCGTCTTTGGCGAGGCCCTGGAATTAAATGCCGACGATATTGATCGCCTTTTCAAAATCAATATTCATGCTCCTTATCATGCCTCTGTTGAAGCCGCCCGGCAGATGCCCGAAGGCGGGCGCATCTTAATCATCGGCTCCGTGAATGGCGATCGTATGCCTGTTGCAGGCATGGCTGCTTATGCCGCCAGCAAATCTGCCCTGCAAGGCATGGCGCGCGGGCTGGCCCGTGATTTTGGACCGCGTGGGATCACCATTAACGTCGTCCAGCCAGGGCCAATTGATACCGACGCTAATCCCGCCAACGGGCCAATGCGCGATATGTTGCATAGTTTGATGGCTATCAAAAGACATGGGCAACCGGAAGAGGTCGCTGGTATGGTCGCATGGTTAGCAGGGCCAGAAGCCAGTTTTGTTACCGGCGCGATGCATACCATTGATGGCGCGTTTGGCGCATAACCGACTACGCTCAATTAAGCCCAGCCATTATCCATGATGTCTGGGTTTTGTTTACTCACGTCGTCCGCTAAAAGCGGTTCCCGGTAAAGAGAAATCTTCTGTTCATGTCGTAAATCTTGAGGATAACCAAATGGTAGAAAGAACCGCTGTTTTCCCTGCTGGCCGACATTCACTATATGCTGAGCATCGTTATTCTGCGGCTATTCGTTCCGGCGATTTGCTGTTTGTTTCCGGGCAAGTAGGAAGTCGAGAGGACGGAACACCAGAACCCGATTTTCAGCAACAAGTCAGACTGGCATTTGATAATTTGCATGCGACCCTGGCAGCTGCGGGATGCACTTTTGACGATATCATTGATGTTACGAGCTTCCATACCGATCCAGAAAACCAATTTGAAGACATCATGACGGTGAAAAATGAAATATTTAGCGCCCCACCTTATCCAAACTGGACGGCGGTGGGTGTTACATGGCTGGCAGGCTTTGATTTTGAAATTAAAGTGATAGCGCGCATCCCTGAGCAGTAAGCAATAGTGTTAGCCGTTCGCTTTCACACTCCGCCCTATAAGTCGGATGAATGGAATAAAATGCATATCTGATTGCGTGAAAGTGAAAAAGGAAAAAGCAGGGAATGTCTGCAATTATTGATACCGAAGGACAGTTCCCCTGCAGAATCACATCAAATAAAAATGCATATACCTTGACTTTTAATTCAAATAAACCGTTTGCGCTGACAAAATATTGCATCAAATGCTTGCGCCGCTTCTGACGATGAGTATAATGCCGGACAATTTGCCGGGAGGATGTATGGTTCAGTGTGTTCGACATTTTGTCTTACCGCGTCTGAAAAAAGACGCTGGCCTGCCGTTTTTCTTCCCGTTGATCACCCATTCCCAGCCCCTCAATCGAGGGGCTTTTTTTTGCCCAGGCGTCAGGAGATAAAAGATGGCTAATCCGCTATATCAGAAACATATCATTTCCATAAACGACCTTAGTCGCGATGACCTTAATCTGGTGCTGGCGACAGCGGCGAAACTGAAAGCAAACCCGCAACCAGAGCTGTTGAAGCACAAAGTCATTGCCAGCTGTTTCTTCGAAGCCTCTACCCGTACCCGCCTCTCTTTCGAAACATCTATGCACCGCCTGGGGGCCAGCGTGGTGGGCTTCTCCGACAGCGCCAATACATCACTGGGTAAAAAGGGCGAAACGCTGGCCGATACCATTTCGGTTATCAGCACTTACGTCGATGCGATAGTGATGCGTCATCCGCAGGAAGGTGCGGCGCGCCTGGCCACCGAGTTTTCCGGCAATGTACCGGTACTGAATGCCGGTGATGGCTCCAACCAACATCCGACGCAAACCTTGCTGGACTTATTCACTATTCAGGAAACCCAGGGGCGTCTGGACAATCTCCACGTCGCAATGGTTGGTGACCTGAAATATGGCCGCACCGTTCACTCCCTGACTCAGGCGTTAGCGAAGTTCGACGGCAACCGTTTTTACTTCATCGCGCCGGACGCGCTGGCAATGCCGCAATACATTCTGGATATGCTCGATGAAAAAGGGATCGCATGGAGTCTGCACAGCTCTATTGAAGAAGTGATGGCGGAAGTAGACATCCTGTACATGACCCGCGTGCAAAAAGAGCGTCTGGACCCGTCCGAGTACGCCAACGTGAAAGCGCAGTTTGTTCTTCGCGCCAGCGATCTCCACAACGCCAAAGCCAATATGAAAGTGCTGCATCCGCTGCCGCGTGTTGATGAGATTGCGACGGATGTTGATAAAACGCCACACGCCTGGTACTTCCAGCAGGCAGGCAACGGGATTTTCGCTCGCCAGGCGTTACTGGCACTGGTTCTGAATCGCGATCTGGTACTGTAAGGGGAAATAGAGATGACACACGATAATAAATTGCAGGTTGAAGCTATTAAACGCGGCACGGTAATTGACCATATCCCCGCCCAGATCGGTTTTAAGCTGTTGAGTCTGTTCAAGCTGACCGAAACGGATCAGCGGATCACCATTGGTCTGAACCTGCCTTCTGGCGAGATGGGCCGCAAAGATCTGATCAAAATCGAAAATACCTTTTTGAGTGAAGATCAGGTAGATCAACTGGCATTGTATGCACCGCAAGCCACGGTTAACCGTATCGACAACTATGAAGTGGTGGGTAAATCGCGCCCCAGTCTGCCGGAGCGCATCGACAACGTGCTGGTCTGCCCGAACAGCAACTGTATCAGCCATGCCGAACCGGTTTCTTCCAGCTTTGCCGTGCGAAAACGCGCCAATGACATCGCGCTCAAATGCAAATACTGTGAAAAAGAGTTTTCCCATAATGTGGTGCTGGCCAATTAATTGCGGTTGGTAATAAAAGTCTGGCTCCCTATAATGAGCCAGACTTTTTACCGCTGTAATAAAGGAGAAATCATGAGCAAAACTATCGCGACGGAAAATGCACCGGCAGCTATCGGTCCTTACGTACAGGGCGTTGATCTGGGCAATATGATCATCACCTCCGGTCAGATCCCGGTAAATCCGAAAACGGGTGAAGTACCGGCAGACGTCGCTGCACAGGCACGTCAGTCGCTGGATAACGTAAAAGCGATTGTCGAAGCCGCTGGCCTGAAAGTGGGCGATATCGTTAAAACCACCGTGTTTGTGAAAGATCTGAACGACTTCGCAACCGTAAACGCCACTTACGAAGCCTTCTTCACCGAACACAACGCCACCTTCCCGGCACGTTCTTGCGTTGAAGTTGCCCGTCTGCCGAAAGACGTAAAAATTGAGATCGAAGCGATCGCTGTTCGTCGCTAATCTTGATGGAAATCCGGGCTATCATGCCCGGATTAAGTCTGATGACAAACGCAAAATCGCCTGATGCGCTACGCTTATCAGGCCTACGTGATTCCTGCAATTTATTGAATTTGTTGGCCGGATAAGGCATTTACGCCGCATCCGGCATGAACAAAGCTTACTTTGTCTACAATCTGAATCGGGGCTATCGTGCCCAGTTTATTCTTTATTGCCAGCCGTAACGACGGCTATAAAATCCTTTCACCAACTGGGTTAACGTCATATACCCTGCCAGAATCGCAACCAGCCACGGGAAATAGCTTAACGGCAGCGCCTGCAGCTGCAGATAACTGGCCAGCGGTGAAAACGGCAATGCGATCCCGACAATCATCACGATCACGGTCATGATCATTAACGGCCACGATGCACAGCTCTGAATAAACGGCACACGGCGGGTACGGATCATATGCACAATCAGCGTTTGCGACAGTAAGCCCACCACAAACCATCCCGACTGGAACAGCGTTTGCGTTTCCGGCGTGTTGGCATGGAATACCCACCACATCAGGCAAAACGTCAGAATATCGAAGATCGAGCTGATCGGTCCGAAGAAGATCATAAAGCGCCCCAGATCCGCCGGATTCCAACGTTGCGGCTTTTGAATTTGCTCGTCGTCGACGTTATCAAACGGGATCGCCACCTGTGACACATCGTACAGCAGGTTCTGAATAAGCAAGTGTAACGGCAACATCGGCAGGAAGGGCAAGAAAGCACTCGCTACCAGCACGCTGAACACATTACCGAAGTTAGAGCTCGCCGTCATTTTGATGTATTTCAGCATGTTGGCGAAAGTGCGACGTCCCTCAATAACCCCCTCTTCCAGCACCATCAGGCTTTTTTCCAGCAGGATGATATCAGCCGCTTCACGGGCTATATCTACCGCGCCATCCACAGAAATGCCGATATCCGCAGCGCGTAAGGCGGGCGCATCATTAATACCATCGCCCATAAAGCCAACCACATGCCCTTCGCGCTTCAGTAAGGTCACAATGCGTTCTTTATGCATCGGCGTCAGACGAGCAAACAGCGTGGTGCGCTGTGCGAGATTTGCCAGTTCGTCGTCAGATAGCGTTTCAATATCACTACCAATGACCACCTCTCCCGCGTCCAGCCCCACTTCATGGCACACTTTCGCTGCAACTAACTCACTGTCGCCAGTAAGGATTTTTACGGTAATTCCACTCGCTTTTAATGCCTTCAGTGCCGGAGCAGTTGTCTCTTTTGGCGGATCAAGGAAAGCAATATATCCTTCGAGGATCAGGTCGGATTCATCCGCCCGCTGGTAATCTCCTTCACGCGCTGGCAGGTATTTCGTCGCCACCGCAACCACGCGCAGCCCCTGACGATTCAGCGTATCAGTAACCCGCTTAATCTTACGCAGCATGATGTCATCGAGCGGCACAATCTCGCCATTGTGACGCACCTGCGAACACACATTGAGGATTTCCTGCAATGCACCTTTGCAAACCAGCTGATGGTGCTCGGTATTTTCTGCCACTACCACCGACATCCGGCGACGCTCGAAATCAAACGGAATCTCATCGATTTTTTGCCAACGACTGGCCAGCGAGCGCGCTGACTCTTCATCCGTACCTTCGAGCACCGCTGTATCGAGCAGGTTTTTAAGTCCGGTCTGATAATGACTGTTCAACCACGCGCTATGCAGCACGCGTTCGCTGGTTTTACCGGAGATATCGGTATGATTCTCCAGCACAATTTTGTCCTGTGTCAGGGTGCCAGTTTTATCAGTGCACAGAATATCCATTGCGCCAAAGTTCTGAATAGCATCCAGATGTTTGACGATCACTTTCTGTTTCGACAGCTTTACTGCGCCGCGCGCCAGCGTCGAGGTAACAATCATCGGCAACATTTCCGGCGTTAAGCCTACCGCGACCGAAAGCGCAAACAGTGCCGCTTCCCACCAGTCGCCTTTGGTGTAACCATTGATTAACAGCACCACCGGAGCCATCACCAGCATAAAGCGAATCAGCAGCATACTGACGCGGCTGATCCCTTGCTGAAAGGCATTCGGCTCGCTTTCCTGCTCACTAACACGCCCCGCCAGTTGACCAAACCAGGTATTGGCACCTGTAGCAATCACCATTGCCTGTGCCGTGCCGCTCACCACGGTGGTGCCCATAAAACACAGGGTGTCGCACTCCAGCGGATTGCTGTGCTCCGGCTGGCGAGTGGTAGCTGCTTTTTCTACGGGCAGAGACTCACCGGTTAACGACGCCTGAGCGACGAACAGATCCCGCGCCTGCAAGATACGTAAATCTGCCGGGATCATATCCCCCGCCGCCAGTTTTATAATATCGCCGGGCACCAGCTGGTCGATCGGGATCTCCAGCCAGCCATTTTCGCCTTTGTCGTTAATTACGCGCAGCACCGTCGCAGTATTGCTGACCATCGCTTTCAGGGCATCTGCCGCTTTAGTGGAACGTGCTTCCTGAATAAAGTTCAGCAACGTAGAAATAGCGACCATTAGCGCGATAACGCCCGCGGCAAATAAATCTTCCGTGGCGTAAGAAATAGCGCCGAGAATGGTGAGTAAAATATTAAATGGGTTGCGATAGCAGACCCATAAATGTACCCACCACGGCGACGGTTGTTGTGCGGGTAATTTATTTTCACCATGTTGTTCGCGGGCAGATTCCACTTCCGCCTGATTTAACCCTTCCGGATGGGTGTCGAACGTTTTCCATAATTCTTCTTCGGGCATCACCGCCATTTTCAGGCAATGCGCACTTAAGGACGGCGGGACCGCCGTATTCACTGTCTGCTGCGCGCCAGGCAATGGATCGCGATGAACCAGACGGGAAGGTAAATGGCGAATGAGCCGGGTAAAAATTTCTTTAAACATAAGGAGTCCCTCCGCACTGTCTGAAACAGTACAGAAATGTCTTCAGGCGTGGCGAAGCCTTACCTGAAGGTAATAAAGCTGAGCAGGGACGTTAAAACGTCACGGCCTTACGCATCCGGTAACGCCGTGAAAAGACGGGCTTACCGGAAAAGTTTTAATCTCCGTCGAGGGAGAGGCGTGGGATCAGGTTCCATATAACCTCCGGTAAGTGAAAAAAGCGCCGCAAATAATAAGGAGAATCCAATAATATTCGTAGCATCTATGGCGATATAATACCTGCTGGCAACTAAACCAACGATAAACCAGACTTTACCCATTGCTGAATGCACGGGTAAAGTTAGGCTCAAATAATTAAACAACACGTTACAGGACAACAGGATGCAAAATCGGCTGACCATCAAAGACATCGCACGCTTAAGCGGCGTGGGGAAATCTACAGTTTCCCGGGTGCTGAATAACGAAAGCGGCGTGAGCCAGCGCACCCGCGAGCGTGTTGAAGCAGTGATGAACCAGCATGGATTTTCCCCTTCCCGCTCTGCGCGCGCTATGCGTGGGCAAAGCGATAAAGTGGTCGCCATCATTGTTACCCGTCTGGATTCGTTGTCAGAAAATCTCGCCGTTCAAACCATGCTGCCAGCGTTCTATGAACAAGGTTACGACCCAATCATGATGGAAAGTCAGTTTTCCCCACAATTAGTTGCCGAACATTTGGGGGTGCTGAAACGGCGTAATATCGACGGCGTAGTGCTGTTCGGTTTTACTGGCATAACAGAAGAAATGTTAGCCCACTGGCAGTCATCGCTGGTTCTGCTGGCGCGTGACGCAAAAGGCTTTGCTTCGGTCTGTTATGACGACGAAGGGGCAATCAAGATCCTGATGCAACGGCTGTATGACCAGGGGCATCGTAATATCAGTTATCTCGGCGTGCCGCATAGTGACGTGACAACCGGTAAGCGACGTCACGAAGCCTACCTGGCGTTCTGCAAAGCGCATAAACTGCATCCCGTTGCCGCTCTGCCAGGGCTTGCTATGAAGCAAGGCTATGAGAACGTGGCAAAAGTGATTACGCCTGAAACTACTGCGTTACTGTGCGCAACCGACACGCTGGCACTTGGCGCAAGTAAATACCTGCAAGAGCAACGCATCGACACCTTGCAACTGGCGAGCGTCGGTAATACACCGTTAATGAAATTCCTCCATCCGGAGATCGTCACCGTAGATCCCGGTTACGCCGAAGCTGGACGCCAGGCGGCCTGCCAATTGATCGCACAGGTAACCGGGCGCAGCGAACCGCAACAAATCATCATCCCCGCCACCCTGTCCTGATCGTTTCCTGAACGATAAATTGTGATCTTCGCTGCGTTTCGGGAACGTTCCCGTTTTTAAATTTTTCCGCGCAATATATTCTGCAGCCAACCAAAAATGTCATCTGCCATGGGGCTTTATGATGAGCAAAATAAACCAAACGGATATCGATCGGTTGATTGAACTGGTCGGCGGGCGCGGCAATATTGCGACAGTGAGCCACTGTATTACTCGCCTGCGCTTTGTCCTCAACCAACCGGCCAATGCCAGACCGAAAGAAATTGAGCAACTCCCCATGGTGAAAGGCTGTTTCACCAATGCCGGGCAATTTCAGGTGGTGATTGGCACCAATGTGGGTGATTACTATCAAGCACTAATAGCGTCAACCGGACAGGCGCAGGTTGATAAAGAGCAGGTAAAAAAAGCCGCCCGGCAGAATATGAAATGGCATGAGCAGTTGATCTCTCATTTCGCGGAGATCTTCTTCCCGTTGCTGCCCGCGTTGATTAGCGGCGGTTTGATCCTCGGTTTTCGCAATGTGATCGGCGATTTGCCCATGAGCAACGGTCAAACGCTGGCGCAAATGTACCCTTCCCTGCAAACGATCTACGATTTTCTGTGGTTGATCGGTGAAGCGATCTTCTTCTACCTGCCGGTCGGGATTTGCTGGTCAGCGGTGAAAAAAATGGGCGGCACGCCGATCCTCGGTATCGTGCTTGGCGTGACACTGGTTTCTCCACAGCTGATGAACGCTTATCTGCTCGGGCAGCAGCTGCCGGAAGTGTGGGACTTTGGCATGTTCAGCATCGCCAAAGTAGGCTATCAGGCGCAGGTGATCCCGGCACTGTTAGCCGGACTGGCGCTGGGCGTTATTGAAACTCGCCTTAAACGCATCGTGCCGGATTACCTCTATCTGGTGGTGGTACCCGTCTGTTCGCTGATCCTCGCGGTGTTCCTCGCCCATGCGCTGATTGGTCCGTTTGGTCGCATGATTGGCGATGGCGTTGCCTTTGCGGTACGTCACCTGATGACCGGCAGCTTTGCTCCGATTGGTGCGGCATTGTTTGGCTTCCTGTACGCGCCGCTGGTGATCACCGGCGTACACCAGACCACCCTTGCTATTGATTTGCAGATGATTCAAAGCATGGGTGGCACGCCAGTGTGGCCGCTGATTGCGCTGTCGAATATCGCTCAGGGCTCCGCCGTGATAGGCATTATCATTTCCAGCCGCAAGCACAATGAACGCGAGATCTCCGTGCCTGCCGCTATCTCCGCCTGGCTTGGGGTCACTGAGCCTGCAATGTACGGCATCAACCTGAAATATCGCTTCCCGATGCTGTGCGCGATGATTGGTTCTGGTCTGGCAGGATTGCTATGCGGCCTGAACGGCGTTATGGCGAATGGCATCGGCGTAGGCGGCCTGCCGGGAATTCTCTCGATTCAACCGAGCTACTGGCAGGTGTTTGCGCTGGCAATGGCTATCGCCATCATCATCCCGATTGTACTCACCTCGTTTATCTATCAGCGGAAATACCGCCTGGGCACGCTGGACATTGTTTAATTTTCTTCGGGGCGCAATTGCGCCCTCTCGCATTTGCAGGAATAACGTAATGACTAATCTTCCCCACTGGTGGCAAAACGGCGTTATCTACCAGATTTATCCAAAGAGTTTTCAGGACACCACGGGTAGCGGCACCGGCGATTTACGTGGCGTTATCCAACGCCTGGACTATCTGCATAAACTGGGCGTTGATGCCATCTGGCTAACCCCCTTTTATGTCTCTCCCCAGGTCGATAACGGTTACGACGTAGCGAACTATACGGCGATTGATCCCACTTACGGCACGCTGGACGATTTTGACGAACTGGTGACGCAGGCAAAATCGCGCGGGATTCGTATCATTCTCGATATGGTGTTTAACCATACCTCTACCCAACATGCCTGGTTTCGCGAGGCGCTGAACAAAGAAAGCCCTTACCGCCAGTTTTATATCTGGCGCGATGGCGAACCAGAAACGCCACCGAACAACTGGCGTTCAAAATTTGGCGGTAGTGCGTGGCGCTGGCATGCGGAAAGCGAACAGTACTATTTGCATCTCTTTGCACCAGAGCAGCCGGATCTCAACTGGGAGAATCCAGCGGTACGCGCAGAGCTGAAAAAAGTCTGTGAGTTCTGGGCCGATCGTGGGGTCGACGGGTTGCGCCTGGATGTGGTGAATCTGATCTCCAAAGACCCACGTTTCCCTGATGACCTGGATGGCGACGGGCGTCGCTTCTACACCGACGGGCCACGAGCACACGAGTTTTTGCACGAGATGAACCGCGATGTGTTTACGCCACGCGGGTTAATGACCGTAGGTGAAATGTCCTCCACCAGCCTTGAGCATTGCCAGCGATACGCGGCACTGACAGGCAGTGAATTGTCGATGACCTTTAATTTTCATCACCTGAAGGTCGATTATCCCGGTGGTGAAAAATGGACGCTGGCTAAACCTGACTTTGTGGCGTTGAAAACATTGTTCCGCCACTGGCAACAAGGAATGCACAACGTGGCATGGAATGCCTTGTTCTGGTGTAACCACGATCAGCCGCGCATTATTTCTCGCTTTGGTGATGAAGGTGAATACCGCGTGCCTGCGGCAAAAATGCTGGCGATGGTGCTGCATGGCATGCAGGGAACGCCGTATATCTACCAGGGCGAAGAGATTGGCATGACCAACCCGCATTTCACGCGCATTACTGACTATCGCGACGTGGAGAGCCTCAATATGTTTGCCGAGCTGCGCAACGATGGTCGTGATGCCGACGAGTTATTGGCAATCCTCGCCAGTAAATCCCGTGACAACAGCCGCACGCCCATGCAATGGAGCAACGGCGATAATGCCGGGTTTACGGCTGGCGAACCGTGGATTGGCCTGGGCGATAACTATCAACAAATCAACGTAGAAGCCGCGCTGGCCGATGAGTCCTCGGTGTTTTACACCTACCAAAAGTTAATCGCACTGCGTAAGCAAGAAGCCATCCTGACATGGGGCAATTACCAGGATCTGCTGCCAAACAGCCCTGTATTGTGGTGCTATCGCCGTGAATGGAAGGGGCAAACCTTGCTGGTCATTGCCAACCTTAGCCGTGAGATCCAACCCTGGCAGCCAGGGCAAATGCGCGGCAACTGGCAGCTTGTGATGCATAACTACGAAGAAGCCTCACCACAACCCTGTGCCATGAATTTACGGCCTTTTGAGGCTGTCTGGTGGTTACAGAAGTAAATCTTCCCTAAGCCCCGGTAATGCCGGTCATTCCGGGGTTTTGTCTGTCAGCATGTTGTTTTTGTTGATTTTTCAACCAGCAAATTCATTAAAAAATTTACATAACGCTGTAGCGCCCGTCATCCGTACGCTCTGCTTTTTACTTTGAGCTACATCAAAAAAAGTTAAAACATCCTTGATGCAAAGCACTATATATAGACTTTAAAATGCGTCCCAACCCAATATGTTGTATTAATCGACTATAATTGCTACTACAGCTCCCCACGAAAAAGGTGCGGCGTTGTGGATAAGCGGATGGCGATTGCGGAAAGCACCGGAAAACGAAACGAAAAAACCGGAAAACGCCTTTCCCAATTTCTGTGGATAACCTGTTCTTAAAAATATGGAGCGATCATGACACCGCATGTGATGAAACGAGACGGCTGCAAAGTGCCGTTTAAATCAGAGCGCATCAAAGAAGCGATTCTGCGTGCAGCTAAAGCAGCGGAAGTCGATGATGCCGATTATTGCGCCACTGTTGCCGCGGTTGTCAGCGAGCAGATGCAGGGCCGCAACCAGGTGGATATCAACGAGATCCAGACCGCAGTTGAAAACCAGCTGATGTCGGGTCCATACAAACAACTGGCTCGCGCTTACATCGAGTACCGTCACGATCGCGACATTGAACGTGAAAAACGCGGTCGCCTGAACCAGGAGATCCGTGGTCTGGTCGAGCAGACCAACGCCTCGTTACTCAACGAAAACGCCAACAAAGACAGCAAGGTGATTCCAACCCAGCGCGACCTGCTGGCCGGGATCGTGGCTAAACACTATGCACGTCAGCACCTGCTGCCGCGTGACGTGGTGCAGGCACATGAGCGTGGCGATATTCACTATCACGATCTCGATTACTCACCGTTTTTCCCGATGTTCAACTGCATGTTGATCGACCTGAAAGGCATGCTGACCCAGGGCTTTAAAATGGGGAACGCCGAGATTGAACCGCCGAAGTCGATCTCAACGGCAACCGCGGTAACTGCGCAGATTATTGCTCAGGTTGCCAGCCATATTTATGGCGGCACCACCATTAACCGTATCGATGAAGTGCTGGCACCGTTTGTCACCGCCAGCTACAACAAACATCGCAAGACCGCAGAAGAGTGGAGCATCCCGGACGCAGAAGGCTACGCTAACTCTCGTACCATTAAAGAGTGCTACGATGCCTTCCAGTCGCTGGAGTACGAAGTAAACACCCTGCATACCGCCAACGGTCAAACGCCGTTTGTAACTTTTGGTTTTGGTCTGGGCACCAGCTGGGAATCGCGCCTGATTCAGGAATCTATCCTGCGTAACCGTATCGCAGGTCTCGGTAAAAACCGTAAAACTGCGGTGTTCCCGAAACTGGTGTTTGCGATTCGCGATGGTCTGAACCATAAAAAAGGCGATCCGAACTACGACATCAAACAGCTGGCGCTGGAGTGCGCAAGCAAGCGCATGTATCCGGATATCCTGAACTACGATCAGGTAGTGAAAGTCACCGGTTCGTTTAAAACCCCGATGGGCTGCCGCAGCTTCCTCGGCGTGTGGGAAAATGAAAACGGCGAGCAGATCCACGATGGTCGTAACAACCTCGGCGTGATCAGCCTGAACCTGCCGCGTATTGCTCTGGAAGCAAAAGGCGATGAAGCCACCTTCTGGAAGCTGCTGGATGAACGTCTGGTGCTGGCACGTAAGGCGCTGATGACCCGTATCGCTCGTCTGGAAGGCGTGAAAGCGCGCGTGGCCCCGATCCTTTATATGGAAGGTGCTTGTGGCGTGCGTCTGAATGCTGACGATGATGTTTCTGAAATCTTCAAAAACGGTCGTGCGTCTATTTCGCTGGGTTACATCGGCATCCACGAAACCATTAACGCGCTGTTCGGCGGCGAGCATGTTTACGACAACGAGCAGCTCCGCGCGAAAGGTATCGCGATTGTTGAACGTCTGCGTCAGGCAGTGGATCAGTGGAAAGAAGAAACGGGTTATGGTTTCAGTCTCTACAGCACGCCGAGTGAAAACCTGTGCGACCGCTTCTGCCGTCTCGATACTGCTGAGTTTGGCGTGGTGCCGGGCGTGACCGATAAAGGTTACTACACCAACAGTTTCCACCTTGATGTGGAGAAGAAGGTGAACCCGTACGACAAGATCGACTTTGAAGCGCCTTACCCGCCGCTGGCGAACGGTGGTTTCATTTGCTACGGCGAGTATCCAAACATTCAGCACAACCTGAAAGCGCTGGAAGATGTCTGGGATTACAGCTATCAGCATGTACCGTATTACGGCACCAATACACCGATTGATGAGTGCTACGAGTGTGGCTTTACCGGTGAGTTCGAGTGCACCAGCAAAGGCTTCACTTGCCCGAAATGTGGTAACCATGACGCCTCCCGTGTGTCGGTAACTCGCCGCGTGTGCGGATATTTAGGTAGCCCGGATGCACGTCCGTTTAACGCTGGTAAGCAGGAAGAAGTTAAGCGCCGCGTTAAACATTTGGGGAATGGGCAGATAGGTTAATCTTCACTCTGCGCTAAGCAAATGCCGGATGCGGCGTAAACGCCTTATCCGGCCTACATTTGGCAACGGCTGTGTAGGCCTGATAAGACGCGACAGCGTCGCATCAGGCATTGATTACCGGATGCAGCCTACACGCGGACTGATAAGCCAGGCGAAATAATGAATTATCATCAGTACTATCCTGTCGACATCGTCAACGGCCCCGGCACTCGCTGCACCCTGTTTGTCTCCGGGTGTGTTCATGAATGCCCCGGTTGCTATAACAAAAGCACATGGCGGGTAAATTCTGGTCAGCCATTTACCAAAGCAATGGAAGACCAGATCATTAACGATCTGAATGACACTCGTATCAAACGCCAGGGGATTTCCCTCTCCGGCGGCGATCCGCTGCATCCGCAAAACGTGCCGGATATTCTGAAACTGGTAAAACGCATCCGCGCCGAGTGTCCGGATAAAGACATCTGGGTGTGGACAGGCTATAAACTCGACGATCTCAACGCTGCGCAAATGCAGGTTGTTGATTTGATTAACGTACTGGTCGACGGCAAATTTGTGCAGGATTTAAAAGACCCTTCCCTGATCTGGCGCGGCAGCAGCAATCAGGTGGTGCATCATTTGCGATGATAAGTTCCCTGTTACCTGAGTGCAGGCAACAGGGAAATGAGGAATTAACGATACTTCTGGTGATAGGCGTTGCGGGTCGTTTTCAGTTGCTCTGCGGCAGCCTGCGCTTCTTTTACTTTACCTTCATTTGCCAGCTTCAGCGCGTCGTCAATCTGACCAACCAGAATATCGAAACCGTGACGGAAGTCTTTCATTTCCGGGCTGTCCGGTGATTTATCTTCGAGCTTCGGCGGCGTTGCTTTTTGCGCATCCAGCGCTGCGGCGCGCATCTTCGTTAACGCGTCTTTGACTTGCGCCGCGTTATCGGCTTTTTCGACCACTTTTAAAGTGTCGTTGAGGGTTTCCATATTGTCTTCAAGATCAGCGGCAAACGACGCCGAACTGAATACCAACGAGGAGACTGCAAGAATAGCTAACAGGCTTTTACGCATTGCTCACTTCCTTTTTTATTATGAAGATTTGGCGCGGCAGGTCGCGCCAGTTTTTTACTGCCCGGCGATTTTCATCTCCGGCAACAGCACAGAACCACACTGTATATTACTGCGTGTTTCAATATCGTTACCGACGGTGACAATATTGCGCCACATATCTTTTAAATTACCTGCGATGGTGATTTCGCTAACCGGATACTGAATTTCGCCGTTTTCTACCCAGAAGCCCGCCGCACCACGGGAATAATCACCGGTAATTGCACTCACGCCCTGGCCCATCAGCTCCGTCACCACCAGCCCGGTGCCCATCTCTTTGAGCATTTGTTCGAAGCTTAGCCCTTGTCCGGCAATCCGCCAGTTGTGAATACCGCCCGCATGTCCGGTGCTTTTCAGCCCCAGTTTTCGCGCCGAATAGCTGGTCAGCAGCCACTGAGTCAGGATGCCATCTTTAATAATATCGCGACGCTCGGTGCGCACACCTTCGCTGTCAAATGGCGTCGATGCCAGCCCTTTCAGCAGATGCGGATGCTCTTCAATGGTCAGCCAGTCCGGCAGAATTTGTTTACCCAGCGAATCCAGCAGGAAGGTAGATTTACGGTAAACCGCTCCACCCGCTATCGCCCCCACCAGATGCCCAAAAAGCCCGGTTGCCACTTCATTGGCAAAAATGACCGGCGCTTTCATGGTGGAGAGTTTACGCGGTGACAGGCGCGATAAAGTACGGCGAGCACAGTCGGCCCCAACCCACTCTGGCGTTTGCAGATCGCTCATCGCACGACCAATGGTGTAGGCGTAATCACGCTCCATATCGCCATTTTCTTCGGCAATTACACAGCTGGAGAGCGAATGACGCGTAGAGCAGTAACCCTGCAACATGCCGTGGCTGTTGCCAAAAACTTTGACACCGTAGTGGCTGTTAAAGCTGCCACCTTCGGTATTGGTGATACGTTTGTCCGCCTGTAATGCTGCCTGTTCTGCGCGGGCCGCCAGTTCAATGGCTTCATCCGGGGAAACTTCCGCAGGGTGGAACAAATCGAGATCCGGTGCCTCAAAGGCCAGCAGCTCTTTGTCTGCCACGCCGGCACAGGGATCTGGCGAGGTATAACGGGCAATATCCAGCGCCGCCTGTACGGTGCGGGCAATGGCCTGCGGGCTTAAATCGGTGGATGATGCGCTACCTTTGCGGTTCTGGTGATAAACAGTGATCCCCAGCGCGCCATCGCTATTGAATTCAACATTCTCCACTTCACCATAACGCGTGCTTACGCTAATGCCGGTGGTCTTGCTGACGGCAACTTCCGCACCGTCCGATTTGCCTGAGGCCAACTCCAGCGCAGTGGAAACTGCTTCTTCCAGAATCTTGCGCTGCGCTTCAACTTGAGAGATTACTTTCATTGCAAGTGCCATAATGTAGAGAGTTTCTCTGAAGTCTAACAGAGAACCGTTTTTCAGTGCGCATCTTAACTGGTAACATTAGCCTCTTTTTTTAAGGAGCCTGAGATGACTAAGCAGCCCGAAGACTGGCTCGACGACGTTCCCGGTGATGACATCGAAGACGAAGACGATGAAATTATCTGGGTCAGTAAAAGTGAAATTAAACGTGATGCCGAGGAGCTAAAACGCCTTGGCGCGGAAATTGTTGATCTGGGGAAAAACGCGCTGGATAAGATCCCGTTAGATGCGGATCTGCGCGCGGCTATTGAGCTCGCCCAGCGTATTAAGATGGAAGGTCGCCGCCGCCAGTTGCAGCTCATCGGTAAGATGCTGCGCCAGCGCGATGTAGAACCGATCCGTCAGGCGCTGGATAAGCTGAAAAACCGTCACAACCAGCAGGTGGTGCTGTTCCATAAACTGGAAAACCTGCGCGATCGCCTGATCGATCAAGGTGATGACGCCATCGCTGAGGTATTAAATCTGTGGCCCGATGCCGATCGTCAGCAACTGCGTACTCTGATCCGTAACGCGAAGAAAGAGAAAGAAGGGAATAAGCCGCCGAAATCCGCACGCCAGATTTTCCAGTATCTGCGCGAACTGGCGGAGAATGAAGGGTAATTTTCGTTGTTGATGTGAGTATGGTTTGCCGGATGCGGTGCACCTGTAGGCCTGATAAGACGCATCAAGCGTCGCATCAGGCACTATGCTCAAATGCCGGATGCGGCGTGAACGCCTTATCCGGCCTACGCACACTATATCAGGCTGAGGCCGAATTACTGCGCAGCTTCCGCCTTCTTCGCCAGACCATCCAGCAGTTTCTGATGGATCCCACCAAAACCGCCGTTGCTCATCACCAGAATATGGTCGCCAGGCTGAGCGGTTTTCACCACCATATCTGCCAGCGTATCCACATCGCCACTCCAGTGTGCAGGCTGAACGCAGGCTTCTGCCACTTCTGCCACCTGCCACGGAATATGCGCTGGTTGCAGCAGGAAGACTTCATCGGCACGACCTAATGAAGGTGCCAGATCGTCTTTGCAGATCCCCATTTTCATGGTATTCGAGCGCGGTTCCAGCACAGCAATAATGCGCGCCGTACCGCCAACTTTGCCACGCAGCGCCGCAAGCGTTGCCAGAATCGCCGTCGGGTGATGGGCAAAATCGTCATATACCGTTACGCCATTCGCTTCACCACGCAACTCCAGACGGCGGCGAGCGTTAATAAACGAACCCAGCGCGTTAGCGGCATCTGCCGGCGCTACACCAACATGGCGAGCCGCCGCAATCGCCATCAGGCCATTGTGCATATTATGTTCGCCTACCAGCGACCATTTCACTTCGCCCACTTTTTCGCCATCCAGCAAGACTTCCCATTCGGAAGCATCGGTGGTCAGCTTTTTCGCCTGCCAGTGACCTTGCTCGCCCACCAGCTCCTGCTCGCTCCAGCAGCCCATCGCCATGGTCTGTTTCAGGTTGATGTCGTTTTCTGGCCAGATAATACGGCCCTGCCCCGGAACGATACGCACCAGATGGTGGAACTGTTTCTGGATCGCTTTCAGGTCGTCAAAGATATCGGCGTGATCGAACTCAAGGTTGTTGAGGATCAGCGTACGCGGGCAGTAATGAACAAATTTAGAGCGTTTGTCGAAGAAGGCGCAGTCATACTCATCCGCTTCGATAACAAAGAAGTTGCTTTCGCCCAGACGCGCCGAAACCTCAAAGTTCCCCGGCACACCGCCGATCACAAATCCCGGTTTGTAACCGCACTGTTCCAGAATCCAGGTCGCCATTCCCGCGGTGGTGGTTTTGCCATGTGTACCGGCAACGGCCAGCACCCAGCGGTCGCGCAGCACAAAATCGTGCAGCCACTGTGGACCTGACATATAAGGGATGTTTTTTTCCAGTACCGCTTCCACACACGGATTTCCACGGGTCATGGCGTTGCCAATAATCACCAGATCCGGCTGCGGATCGAGCTGGCTGGCATCGTAACCCTGAATCAGTTCAATGCCTTGCTTCTCAAGTAAGGTGCTCATCGGCGGATACACATTGGCGTCCGAACCCGTTACTTCATGGCCTAACTGGCGCGCCAGCATCGCCAGACCGCCCATAAACGTGCCACAAATTCCTAAAATATGAATGCGCATACGTCACTATCCTTTTTTAATCTGCCGCTCATTTTACGCATATGTCGGGCAAGTGAGAAACGCATTTCAGGATAATCCGCAATTTGCTGGCGCGATTCACCTGAGCGCAACATTCCGATTATTTGTTAAGATTGTTACGGTCGCTTTACTCCATAAACATTGCAGGGAAAGTTTTATGAAAACGTTAGGTGAATTTATTGTCGAAAAGCAGCACGAGTTTTCTCATGCTACCGGTGAGCTCACTGCTTTGCTGTCGGCAATAAAACTGGGCGCCAAGATTATCCATCGCGATATCAACAAAGCAGGACTGGTTGATATCCTGGGTGCCAGCGGTGCTGAGAACGTGCAGGGCGAGGTTCAGCAAAAACTCGACTTGTTCGCTAATGAAAAACTGAAAGCCGCACTGAAAGCACGCGATATCGTTGCGGGCATTGCCTCTGAAGAAGAAGATGAGATTGTCGTCTTTGAAGGCTGTGAACATGCAAAATACGTGGTGCTGATGGACCCACTGGATGGCTCGTCCAACATCGATGTTAACGTCTCTGTCGGTACCATTTTCTCCATCTACCGCCGCGTTACGCCCGTCGGCACGCCGGTAACGGAAGAAGATTTCCTCCAGCCTGGTAACAAACAGGTTGCGGCAGGTTACGTGGTATACGGCTCCTCTACCATGCTGGTTTACACCACCGGATGCGGTGTTCACGCCTTTACTTACGATCCTTCGCTCGGCGTTTTCTGCCTGTGCCAGGAACGGATGCGCTTCCCGGAGAAAGGCAAAACCTACTCCATCAACGAAGGAAACTACATTAAGTTTCCGAACGGGGTGAAGAAGTACATTAAATTCTGCCAGGAAGAAGATAAATCCACCAACCGCCCGTATACCTCACGTTATATCGGTTCACTGGTCGCGGATTTCCACCGTAACCTGCTGAAAGGCGGTATTTATCTCTACCCAAGCACCGCCAGCCACCCGGACGGCAAACTGCGTTTGCTTTATGAGTGCAACCCGATGGCATTCCTGGCGGAACAAGCGGGCGGTAAAGCGAGCGATGGCAAAGAGCGTATTCTGGATATCATCCCGGAAACTCTGCACCAGCGCCGTTCGTTCTTTGTCGGCAACGACCATATGGTTGAAGATGTCGAACGCTTTATCCGTGAGTTCCCGGACGCGTAATCTCCTGCGCCTCTCCACACGGAGAGGCGTTTTTATCGCTGCGCAATGTTGACTCTTGTCACTGGCGAACTCTGACGATTCTCCCACAGCACCGTTAATCCACGCTGTAATGCTATAAAAATAAACAACAAAATACCGATGGCGATTTTCGTCCACCATGAGCTCAGCGTGCCATCAAAGTTTATGTAAGTCTGAATCAGTCCCTGAATCGCCACGCCAAAAAGCGTCCCTAATACCGTTCCAACGCCACCGCTCAGAAGCGTACCGCCAATTACCACTGAGGCGATAGCATCCAGTTCCACACCTACGCCCGCCAGCGCATATCCGGCCTGGGTATAAATCGAGAAGACAATCCCCGCCAGCGTTGCCAGTCCGGTGGAGAGCATATAAATGCGAATAGTGGTGCTGCGAGTGGAAATCCCCATCAGGTTCGCCGACGTTGCGTTGCCGCCAATGGCGTATACCTGATTACCAAAACGGGTACGATGCGCGAGGAAAATACCGATAACCACCACCGCCAACATCAGCAGTCCCATCGCACTTAAGCGACCGCCGCCAGGGATTTTCCACGCAAGGCTTGAGAGCGTGTCATAAATGGGATGGTTTATCGGAATCGACTCTTCCGAAACGAGATAGCTGACACCGCGCAAAAAGAACATCCCCGCCAGGGTAATGATAAATGCCGGGATCTTCAGGGCGTCGATCAAAAGCCCCATAAATGCGCCGAAGGCACAGCCCATCACCAGCACTAGCGGAAACGCCAGTAGCGGCGAGAGGCCGAAATCGCCAATCACTTTTGCCAGAAACACGCCAGTAAAGGCGATCACCGAACCGACGGAGAGATCGATCCCACCGGAGAGGATCACAAAGGTCATGCCAACGGCAATGATCCCAAGAAAGGCGTTATCGGTCAGGATATTGCAGATCACTCTTGTGGAAGCAAAACCGGGAAACTGGGTCAGGCAGTAAAGATAACCCAACACAAAGACGCCGATGGTGATCATCAGTGGCAAATTACGTTTTATCACGGCTACGTACTCCTTTAATCAGACTGATAAAGCGTTGCGACTGGACAATCAGCACGCAAAGAACCACCACCGCTTTTACAACCTGGTTCATCTCTGGCGGAAAGCCCGAAAGCAAAATTCCGGTGTTCATCCCCTGAATAATCAGCGCCCCCACCACCGAAAGCAGTAGGTTAAAACGTCCGCCCATCAGCGATCCGCCGCCAATAACCACCGCGAGAATGGCGTCCAGCTCCAGCCATAACCCGGCGTTATTGGCATCGGCACCGCGAATATCCGCCGCCACGATAATGCCCGCAATCGCCGCACACAGCCCGCTCAACACGTAGGTAAGCATGACGATGATCCGCGTGTTTACCCCGGCATTTTTTGCCGCCCGAATGTTGATACCAACGGCTTCGATAAACATCCCCAGCGCCGTTTTGCGGGTCAACAGCCAGAACAGGATAAGCGTCAGCACCGCGATAATGACCGGCGTTGGCAGGAACAACAGCGATCCACTGCCAAACCATGAGAGATCCGGCGAGTTAAACGTGACGATCTGTCCGGAGGTGATCAGTTGCGCCACGCCGCGCCCGGCGACCATCAGGATCAGGGTGGCAACAAACGGCTGAATTTTGAGGATCGCTACCAGTATGCCGTTCCACAATCCCGCCAGGATGCCAGTGCCCAGGGCGCTTAACAAAACAATCGGCAGGCTGAATCCCGCGACCGTCATCGCAGCCGTTGTGGCTCCGGCGATAGCCATCACCGCCCCCACGGAGAGATCAATCCCACCTGTTGCGATCACCAGCGTCATTCCGATAGCCAACAGCGCAACGGGGGCCGCACGGTTAAGAATGTCTATGGGGCTACCGAATAAACGCCCATCCTGGAGCACCACCTGCCAGAAATGCGGGGCCACCAGGCTATCGACCAGCAGCACCAGCAACAGTGCCGCCAGCTGCGGCATTCCCGTTGGCCAGCGAAAGCGCCTTTTCGGCGGCGTAGTGTCCGGGAGAGATTGAGGCATCACACTGTTCTCCTTACGCCGCAATGGCGTTCATGATCGCCGGAACGGAAAGCTCTGCCAGCGGGATCTCCGCCACCTGTTTGCGATCGCGCATGATGATCACCCGGTCGGCATAGCCCACCAGTTCTTCCAGTTCGGAGGAGATCACCAGCAGCGCCAGACCATCGGCGCATAGCGTTTCAATCAGGCGGATGATCTCGGCGTGGGCACCAACATCAATGCCGCGAGTTGGCTCATCAAGGATCAGAAATTGCGGTCGGGTCAGTAGCCAACGTGAAAGCAACACTTTTTGCTGATTGCCGCCAGAGAGAAATTCAATCGGTTGTTCAGTTGAAGGTGTGCGAATGCCAAGCTGGCGGATAAAGCGTTCGGCAATCTCTTGCTGTTCTTTGCGGGAAATCGGTCGTAGCCAGCCGCGCTGGGCCTGGAGAGCGAGGATGATATTTTCCCGCACCGAGGCGGCGGCGATGATGCCATCGGTTTTCCTGTCTTCCGGGCAGAAGCCGATACCCAGTACCGAAGCCTGATGTGGCGATCGCAGGGTTTGCTGTTTGCCTTTGATCAACGCCGTGCCGCTGTCAGCAGGTTTGATCCCGAAGATCACTTCGGCGGTTTCGGTACGTCCTGATCCCAGCAAGCCTGCCAGGCCGACGATCTCGCCGGGGCGCACTTCGAGATCAAACGGTGCGATCGTTCCTTTTTTGCCGTAATTTTTGAACGCGGCAACGGGTTTGTCGCTCAACAATGTTCGCCCGGCACGCTGTAGCGCGTGGGTATCCAGCTCGCGCCCCAGCATCATTTTTACCAGTTCGATCTGCGGTAGCTCGCACGTTTCCCGACAGCCTACGAAACTGCCGTTGCGTAAGACGGTGATCCGATCGCTGACCTGATAGACCTGATCGAGAAAGTGAGTGACAAAAATCAGGCTGACGCCGCGATCGCGCAACTGACGCATCAGGTCAAACAGTAACTCCACTTCCTGGGTGTCGAGACTGGCGGTGGGTTCATCGAGGATCAGCACTTTGGCAGAGAGATCGATAGCCCGGCAAATAGCGACGATTTGCTGCATCGCGACTGAAAAGCGGTTGAGCGGTTCGCGCACGTCGAGGGAGAAACCGTAAGATGCCATCAGTTCGGTGGCGCGCTTTTCCATCTCTTTGCGGCGTAGAAGGCCGAAGCGTTTGGGTTCGCGGCCTATAAATAGATTATCAGCGACCGACATATTGGGTAGCAGGTTTACTTCCTGATAGACGGTGCCGATACCGAGTTGTTGTGCATGGGCGGTATTTTTCGGTGAGATAGCCTGGCCTTCCAGCCAGATGGTGCCGCGATCGGCGTGGTATACACCAGTTAATGCTTTGATTAGCGTTGATTTTCCTGCCCCGTTTTCACCGAGCAGCGCCATGATTTCGCCGCGGCGCAGGCTGAAATCAACGTTGTCTAACGCTTTGACGCCGGGGAAAAATTTACTTAATCCTTCGGTGCGGAGGATCTCCTGGTGTTGGTTAGTCGTCATGGTTTCCCCCGGTGTAAAGCGTGCTCCCAGTAGGCATGATAAGACGCGGTAAGCGTCGCATCAGGCTTCAGCGCACCACCGCCGGATGCGGCGCGAGCGCCTTATCCGGCCTACGAATCGGCATCAGGCATAGCAACCCTCAATACCCCATATTTTTCTTCTTCTCTAACTCTTCTTTTGCGGTATCAGGCAGATAAAGGGTGGATTTGGTCAGCGTCAGCTTTTCAGGCATGGTGCCGTCTTTTTTGTATTTCTCCAGCGCGTCGAAGGCGGGACCTGCCATATTCGGCGTCAGTTCAACACTGGCGTTCGCTTCGCCATCAATCATCGCTTTGTAGATATCCGGTACGCCGTCGATAGAACCTGTCAGAATATCTTTGCCTGGTTTCAGGCCCGCTTCTTTAATTGCCTGAATTGCACCAATCACCATGTCGTCGTTATGGGCGTAAACCATGCAGATGTTTTTGCCGTTGTTTTCCGCTTTGATAAAGCTCTCCATGACTTCTTTGCCTTTACTGCGGGTGAAGTCACCTGACTGCGAGCGGATAATTTTGATATTTGGCGCATTCTTAATGGCTTCGGCAAAGCCTTTCTTACGGTCAATGGCGACGCTGGCCCCAACAGTGCCCTGCAGCTCCACCACGTTGCATGGTTTGCCATTCACTTCTTTTACCAGCCAGTCACCAATCAACTTGCCTTCGAGAATGTTGTCGGCAGTGACGGTGGTCATATAGAGAGATTTGTCTTTCACATCAATAGAACGATCGAGCAAGAAGACCGGGATTTCGGCATCTTTCGCCTCTTTTAATACCGGTTCCCAACCAGTCGCAACCACCGGAGCGATAAAGATCGCATCCACCCCTTGCGCGACGAAGGAACGTACCGCTTTAATCTGGTTTTCCTGCTTTTGCTGACCATCGGCAATTTTCAGCGTAATTCCGCGTTTTTCGGCCTCACTTTTCGCCACATTGGTTTCTGCGGCGCGCCAGCCAGATTCCGATCCGACCTGCGAAAATCCTACGGTTAATGGAGCGGCCAACGCCATAGACGACATGGCTGCCGAGACTGCAGAGACTACAAGTAAGCGTTTCCACATAGGGTTGTCCTCGTCGGGGTAATTATTATTGGTGAAAAGATGTTCGCGAAAAAACTATAGACAATTCGTTATGTAACGGATTGCGTTACATCACACTTCAAAGAAGTAAATAAAACGTTAATCACAAGTTTGTAATCGCTTTCATCTCACTATGAAAAATGCGGCTACGGTTATGGATTTTCCTGCTCTGTATACCGTCTTAAAATTGGCGAAAAAGGAAAATGAAGACGAAAACAAGCGAAGACATTCGGCGCGAGTTGGCTATAATACTCGGCACTTGTTTGCCACATATTTTTAAAGGAAACAGACATGAGCTTACTCAACGTCCCTGCGGGTAAAGATCTGCCGGAAGACATCTACGTTGTTATTGAGATCCCGGCTAACGCAGATCCGATCAAATACGAAATCGACAAAGAGAGCGGCGCACTGTTCGTTGACCGCTTCATGTCCACCGCGATGTTCTATCCGTGCAACTACGGTTACATCAACCACACCCTGTCTCTGGACGGTGACCCGGTTGACGTACTGGTCCCGACTCCGTACCCGCTGCAGCCGGGTTCTGTGATCCGTTGCCGTCCGGTTGGCGTTCTGAAAATGACCGACGAAGCCGGTGAAGATGCGAAACTGATTGCTGTTCCGCACACAAAGCTGAGCAAAGAATACGATCACATTAAAGACGTTAACGATCTGCCAGAGCTGCTGAAAGCGCAGATCGCTCACTTCTTCGAGCACTACAAAGACCTCGAAAAAGGCAAGTGGGTGAAAGTTGAAGGTTGGGAAAACGCAGAAGCCGCTAAAGCTGAAATCGTTGCTTCCTTCGAGCGCGCAAAGAATAAATAAGTTCTTCTAGCGCAATAACCCTGAACGCCGGGCTTCGGTTAGTAAGGGTTTTTTTATGCCCGCGATAAATAAACTCTCTATTCCACCATCATTATTCTCAGCGGTTGCAAGGCTTGAACGGTAAGAACAAGCAAACCCGACCACCATTTTGCTGTTCATAGCCACTTGCTGGAAGTTAGCCGACCTCACTCATACTCACCGTTCAAAGCGTGCCCCCGTTTTACCCCTGCACATTTGTGAACGCCAGCAGAGTTTTTTATGCGATTGCAGATATGGAAAGCGGCTCGGAGAGAAAAGCAAAAGATGGAAAAGTTACAAAAAAAAATCGCGAGATACATCGCATAAAACAACGCCACCCGAAGGTGGCGTGCTTTTATTATTACTTATCCCTGTCTAACCAGTCGCCGCTTTCAATTAGCTTTAATCCATCGACGGGTCGTTGATAAACGTACATCCATGCACTCCCGTACGGCGTCTGAATCAACTGGCGCGCGTATTCACCGCCCCTGGTGCGCAAGGCATCAAGTTCGGCCAGCGTGGCGTTGTCAATACGATAAACTTCACCGTGTACTGTTCCGTTCCCCGGAACTGCGCCTGGATAGTGGCCCAGGCTATACAACTGGTAGTTATCGATACTGAAATCGCCCAGTAACTGGGCATTGGTCATCCAGTGACTGTTGCCTTGTTTGTGGCGTAAACTGCCGTAGACAAATATTCGCATTGCTAAAACTCGAACTGATAGAGCAAATCCAGTGCCTGGTCTACACCAGACACGGCTTCCAGATATAGCTTAGGCATCAGGCGATAACGTAACGTGAGTGTTGCTATAGAGTCAAATATACCCACGCCGTATTTCACTTGCAGACCTGGCAATACATAGCCGCTGACCACTACCTGGGAGGAGTCGCCTACTCCCTGGGTGTCGAGCGCTAAATTGCTTACGCCAAACGTCTCGCCGATTTTACCCACAATCTGGCCACTTTGCGCAACCCCCAGACCAATCAGCATCGAGGTCATTGCCGCACTGTCGCTCTGATCGCTCTCCAGCCCTTGTCCACGTAGCAAATAAGACAATGCAGCTTGTTGCGACATCGCCGGGTCAGAGAAGATCTCCGCTTTCGGTTCGTCCGCCAGACCAGTGACGCGAACTCCGGCGATTACGTCGTCTTCTGTAGCATCCGGGTTACGAATAGCTTCAATATTAAGATACGGTTGATCCGGCGGACCAGAGAACAGTAACTCACCTTTACGCACAATCAGATCCTGACCATAGGCATGGAAGCGCCCTTCAGGGATGTTGATCTGCCCGTTCAGGCCCAGCCCTTGTTTGTCCTGAACGACGTTAAGATCGCCCGTCAGCCGCGCTTTCAGGCCAAAGGCGTCAATGCGCACATTGTTGCCAACGTGGACAATCAGGTTACTGTTAATCGGAATCGACGCCGTTTTCGGCTCTTCCGGTTGCAGGTTATCGTTAAGCATCACCACATCGCTGGAGACGCCTACTGCGCTTTCCGGCAGATCGTGCACCACGATGCGCGCCCACGGGACATCCACGCGACCATCGAGGGTAAACAGGTTTGGTGTAGCCTCGAAGACAACATCTGGCGATACATCCATTCGTACCATCGGCGGCACGGTGATCCGCACTTTACTGCCTTTCGCCGTTACCCGCGCCCGCCAGTTTTCAATTTGGCTCCAGTCGGCATCACCGTTCAGGTAGATTTCACCCTGCTGGGTCCGTACTGTACCGGCAAGCGTCGAGCGCATACCATTAAAGTTGACCGCAAGCTGGCTCGGTTGCATATCAAACGGCATAAAGTTGCCGTCGATATCCACACCCGTAACCTGAAGCTGACCAAACAACTGCGGGCTTTGCACATCACCACCCAGACGCAAGTTGGCACTCACCATCCCCGCTGCTTTTTCCCCACGGGTAAAGATGGGGTTTATCATCGCAAGGTTGAAGTTACGGATATTGACGTTGCCACCAAGATTACGGCGGCCTTGCGGATCGGTCACCTGCACCTGTCCATCAAACTGGCCGTTATTGGTCAGGCGGATGGTCCAGCCCAATTCGGCACGGTTGTTACGCAATTCCGCCGTCAGATTCAGTGTCTGAAACGCCACGGGCAGCGCCGCATCGTTGACGGTTTGCGTTACCTGCACGTTACGCCCCGAAAGGGTGATACTGCCCTGCGGCAGCCCCTCTTTGGTGGTGTCCCAGGCAACGTCCGCTTTACCCGTGAAGATACCGCTGGCCTGAGTGGTTTCTGGCATAAATGGTTTCAGCATGGCCAGGTCGAAGCGGTTGAGATTCACCACCGCACGCCCTTCGGCACCCGCATCGATAGTTTGCGGCACGCACAGTTCCGCATTCGGGTTAAGCCAGCAGTGTGGCCCGATGCTGATTTTTTGCTCCTTATTGCGGTAATCCAGCGCAATATCGCGGGTCAGCGACCACGGGCCGACCGGCGTCTGGAAGCGGGTATTGCTAAGAGTTCCCTTCCAGCGTTCTTCTTTGCGATCAAAACTTCCTGCCAGATTAAGCTGCCCGGAGACAGGCTCGCCCTGAATCCGCAACTGTAACTCGTGCTGTTTTTCGCTGCCTTTGGCATTCAGGGTGACGAGGTTGATATTTACATCCGGCTGCGAAATTTGCTCAACGCGTACGTCGAGTTTCCCGGCGATCTGATCGGTGGATTTAATGTCGCCTTCCACGCGAACCTGCGCCACGGAAAGTTCCTGCCAGCGCAGGCCGCGCGCGGTGATATCTGCCAGTAGTTGTGGCGCTTCCACCGTGCCGCGTACTTTCACCAGCCCTTTCGCTGTACCGCCAAGCCCCGGCAGCGCGTTATCCAGCCCCGGCGCGTTGATGGTGGCATCAAGATTGAGATCTTTTACCCCCAGCTCGCCTTTCACTTCGGCACTGTTTGGCCCCAGTTCCAGATGAAGCCCTGGGATCATCCACTGCATATAACTGTTGCCTTTCAGCGTGCCGTCAACGTTCACTTTGTTCTGTTTGACGTTACCGGTCAGCTTCAGTTCTGGCACCTCCATCTGCCAGGTGCCGCCGTACAGGCTACCGCGGGTTTTAATCAAGCCATTGAGTTTCGACGGCCACTCCGGGAACTCTTTGGCGGTGTTAATGCCGTTAAGCGTTAGCTCACCGCGCCAACTAATGGCCTGCTGCCAGTCGAGCAACGCTTTGAGTTCAGTTTTCCCTTCCAGCGCCGCGACGGTGAGTTTGTCGAGATTGACCTGCTGTTCATTACCTTTGGCATCAAGGGTAATGGTGGCTGGCGGGATCTCCTGTCCCTTCACTGCCGTGCGCATAGAGAGCGTGTAATCGGTCATTTTGCCGGTAAGTTTCAGTTTCAGATCATCCGCCTGATACTGCTTCTCTCCAGTGAACGGCCAGTAAAGCTGTTTGCTGTTCACTTCCACGTTGAGCGGCAATCCGGCTTCCGCCAGTCGCGTCTGGGCGCGTAAATCCATATCCACCGGACCAGAAAGGTTAACGCCTATCTCCAGCTGTTCGCGCAGCGCGCCGCCCACTTTCAGCTTCACCTTTTCACCTTTCAACGGCTCCACGTTCAGTGTGCTGTTGAGGGTGATATCCACCGGCCAGTTGTCTGACAGCTGCGCCGTGCCGCTGGCGTTGACAATCCCCTGGTTGGAGTCGATATCCAGCGCGTCCAGTTTGGTATTGCCGTCGATGCTGCTCACTTTCAGCAGCATGGTGCGCACGGTGATGTCTGTGTCGCCCGTCACGCGCAGTTGCTCGCCCTTAAACTCTTCAATGTTCAGGTTGAGCGGCAGATGCACGTCGGTCATTTCCGGCAATACCGGGCGAGAAAAGAGATCTTTCAGCGTTTCGCCGAGCGGTTTTTCATCCGGCTGCGGATTTTCAATCTTCGGTTCGACCACTTCTTCCTGCGCCACTTCTGCCACTTTCGGCAAAGCAATCAACAGGCCTTTCAGCGACGTCGGTTTCAGGGTCAGGGTTTTCTCCTGCCAGTTCAGGCCGGAGGTGAAGTCCATCACCGATACCGTGGTGTCATCAATCTTGATGTTGACGTTATCCAGCGCCACCCGTGTCAGGGTGATGGGATACGGCGTGGAGAGATCCAGCGGGCCGCTATCTTCCTCTTCTTCAACCTGTTCAGAAGGAGGCATTTTTTTACTGTCGATGTTGACCTGAATGTCTTTCAGCGCCAGGTCATTAATACAAACGCTACTGTTCCACAGGCACTCAAGCCCGACCGCCAGATGCAGATTGCCCGCTTTTACCGCCACGCCTGGCTGCTCATAACGAACGTCAGACAAGGTGAGATCGCGCCAACCGCCGGTAACCTTGCCAATATCCAGTCCTGGCACCCAGCGATCCGCCGCTTTAAATACCAGATGCAGGCCGCTGGTGGTGCCCACCAGAAACGCCACCGATCCCAGCAACAGTAAGATAACGATAACCACGCCGAGGCTGATTTTTTTCCATAAACTCATAATTCTGGCCCCAGACCGATGTAAAACTGTAACCCGTGTTCGTCTTTATCCGCGACCGGTACGGCAAAATCGAGTTTGATTGGCCCGACCGGCGATTCCCAGCGCACGCCGACCCCGGTACCGGTTTTAAAGTCGCTGCGGCGAATATCGCTTACCGCTTCGCCGCTATCGACAAACACCGCGCCCCACCATTTTCCGGTCACGTTGTACTGGTACTCCAGCGATCCGGTTATCAACTTCGAGGCCCCTTTCAGGTCACCGTTGGCGTATTTCGGAGCGATTGATTTGTATTTGTAGCCGCGAATACTGCGATCGCCCCCGGCGAAGAAACGCAGATCCGGCGGTACTTTGTCGAAATCACCGGTTTCAATCCAGCCCAGCGTGCCGCGTGTAACAAAACGATGGCGATCGTACAGTGTGCGGATCCAGACGTTCTGCGCCTGGAAAACGGAGAAATCGACATCTGAGCCCCAGGCCGTGTTGGAGTAGTCGATAGAGTAGCGTTGCGAGTCGCCCCAGGTTGGCATCAGGCCACCGCGAGAACGCGTGCGGCTAATCATCACCCCAGGATAAAACAGCATCGTGGTGTTGGTAATTTCACCCTGGGTAAAGTGGTCGAGACTCCAGCGCAGGTTAATGGCACGCTGCCAGCCGCTGGAGAGATCCCAGTAGCGAGAAGCCACCAGCGTAGTGGAGTCAGACTCGGTATCGTTCAGGTCAGTGCGCTTAAAACCGCCCTGCACCAGATAATATTGTTCCAGTGGATTCTTCAGCAGTGGCATTTTATAGCTGAAGTCGAGGGTCTGTTCCGGCGCGGAAATACTGGTACTGGTGGTCAGACTGTGACCATAAGAGTTCATCCACGGCTTTTTCCACGTCGCTTTCACGCGCGGTCCCACGTCCGTAGAGTAACCGACCCCGGTTTCGATGGTGTTTTCTGTGCGCGGCGAAACCACGCCCGTCAATGGTAATACTTTCGTTTCGCGCGCTTTATCAAATTGTGGAGCCACCACCACCGAGTTAAACCAGCCGGTAGCAGAAAGTCGACGGTTCAGTTCTGCCAGATCTTTCGATTCGTACTCATCGCCTTCTTTAAACGGCACCAGATTTTGCAGGTATTCATCGCGGATTTGTGATCCTTCAAAGGTCACATGCCCAAAGCGGTAACGTTCGCCACTGTTATAATCAATATCCCAGAAGGCTTTATGCAGGCCGAGCGCAATGCCCAGCTGCGCTTTGGTAAATTCGCTATCGAAATAACCTTTACGCAACGCAATGCTGGTTAAGGACTTTTTGAAATTTTCATAATCGCCCTGGTTCAGTACCGTACCAATAGCCGGGCGAGTATCGAGCAATTTCAAATAGTCTTTATCGGTCCGCGCGCCGCCGCGCAATACCACATCGGTGCCGCCAATTAACACCGGCACGCCTGGCGTGACTTTGGCGATCAATACCTGCCGCCCTTTCTTTGGCGGTGGACGGAGATCAAATTCAATGGTCGGCTGGTAATAACCCAGCGCTTTCAGACCTTCGCGGATGGCATCATCGACGCGTGCGCGAAAGCGACGGTCTGGCGTCACTTCATCACTTTCAATCGTAGAAAGCTGCGCACGAACGTTCTTTTCCAGCTGTCCCGATAACCCCTCGACCTGTAGACGGACGTTCGCGGCGACGGCAGCTCCGCTTAAGCAGAGTAAGCTTACACAGCATAACTGTCGGATATAGCGCACATTTTCTCCTGAATATCCTTTTTTCCTGCCCCTGGAACGCCGTTAAACGGCTTAACAAAAATCCAGTAATATGGATTAAAAAGCAGACTAAACCCCAAATATTTCTTATGTTTTACTTTAGACCTATTCACAGCGGTTATTGTGTGCAAATACGCCTCTTGTTACAACCTTAACCCCAATGACCGATTTTCGGGAGAGCGACACCATGAGTTTATTTGATAAAAAGCATCTGGTTTCCCCCGCCGATGCCCTGCCTGGACGTAACACCCCGATGCCCGTAGCCACGCTGCATGCGGTCAACGGTCACTCAATGACCAATGTACCTGACGGAATGGAGATTGCCATTTTTGCGATGGGTTGTTTCTGGGGTGTGGAGCGACTGTTCTGGCAGTTACCCGGCGTTTACAGCACCGCCGCAGGCTATACCGGCGGCTATACGCCAAATCCGACTTATCGGGAAGTGTGCTCCGGTGATACGGGTCATGCCGAAGCGGTACGCATTGTTTACGATCCTTCCGTCATCAGCTATGAGCAGTTGCTACAGGTATTTTGGGAGAATCACGATCCCGCCCAGGGAATGCGTCAGGGCAATGACCACGGCACGCAGTATCGTTCAGCGATTTATCCGCTGACCCCAGAACAGGATGCCGCAGCTCGCGCCAGTCTGGAACGTTTTCAGGCGGCGATGCTTGCCGCCGATGACGATCGTCGCATCACCACGGAAATCGCGAACGCCACACCGTTTTATTATGCCGAAGATGACCACCAGCAATATCTGCATAAAAACCCGTATGGTTACTGTGGAATTGGCGGAATTGGCGTCTGTCTGCCGCCGGAAGCATAGCGTTACGGGTACAAATGTAGATTGTTGATAAAGTGCTATTTGTCTATGCCGGATGCGGCGTAAACGCCTTGCCAGGCCTACAAAATCGTCCAAAATCAATATATTGTGGGGACTGCGTAGGCCTGATCGGCATAGCGCATCAGCCAGTTTTTCATTTATCAGCAGTCTGAATTTTAACCCTCTGGCGGCTTTACAGTACCTTACGCTATACTAGCCACTGAAAATGCCGGTTCACTTTCTTCGAATCGGCTTTCAATGTGTATTTCACACAAATTAATCAACTTCCCCTTCCGAGGATCTGGCCTGAAAGGTCGGATAAGATATGTTAAACAGTATTTTAGTCATACTCTGCTTGATCGCTGTAAGTGCGTTCTTCTCGATGTCCGAGATCTCGCTTGCCGCTTCACGCAAAATCAAACTTAAACTGCTGGCAGATGAAGGCAATATAAATGCCCAACGCGTTCTGAATATGCAGGAAAATCCCGGCATGTTCTTTACCGTGGTCCAAATCGGTCTGAACGCAGTGGCGATTCTCGGCGGTATCGTCGGTGATGCGGCATTTTCTCCAGCTTTTCACAGCCTGTTCTCCCGCTATATGTCGGCAGAACTCTCTGAGCAACTGAGCTTTATTCTCTCTTTCTCGTTAGTGACTGGCATGTTTATCCTGTTTGCGGATTTAACCCCGAAACGCATCGGTATGATTGCGCCAGAAGCAGTGGCTTTGCGTATCATCAACCCGATGCGCTTCTGCCTGTACGTTTGCACCCCGCTGGTGTGGTTCTTCAACGGCCTGGCGAACATGATCTTCCGTATTTTCAAACTGCCAATGGTACGTAAAGATGACATCACTTCTGATGACATCTACGCGGTAGTGGAAGCCGGTGCGCTGGCGGGCGTGTTACGTAAACAGGAACACGAGCTGATTGAAAACGTCTTTGAGCTGGAATCCCGTACCGTTCCGTCGTCAATGACACCGCGTGAAAACGTGATTTGGTTTGATCTCCACGAAGATGAGCAAAGTCTGAAGAATAAGGTGGCGGAACATCCGCACTCTAAGTTCCTCGTCTGTAATGAAGATATTGACCACATCATCGGCTATGTCGATTCTAAAGACCTGCTGAACCGCGTGCTGGCTAACCAAAGCCTGGCACTGAACAGCGGCGTACAAATTCGCAACACGCTGATTGTGCCGGATACGTTAACCCTTTCAGAGGCGTTGGAAAGTTTTAAAACCGCAGGTGAAGACTTCGCGGTGATCATGAACGAGTACGCGCTGGTAGTGGGGATCATCACCCTCAACGACGTGATGACCACGCTGATGGGCGATCTGGTCGGTCAGGGGCTGGAAGAGCAGATTGTCGCCCGTGATGAGAACTCATGGCTGATTGACGGCGGCACTCCGATTGACGACGTCATGCGCGTGCTGGATATTGACGAGTTCCCGCAGTCGGGCAACTACGAAACCATCGGCGGCTTTATGATGTTTATGCTGCGTAAGATCCCGAAACGCACCGATTCGGTGAAATTCGCCGGCTACAAATTTGAAGTGGTGGATATCGATAACTACCGCATCGACCAGCTGCTGGTGACCCGAATCGACAGCAAGGCCACCGCCCTTTCGCCAAAATTGCCTGATGCTAAAGATAAAGAAGAAAGCGTCGCGTAACCCCCAGAAACATCAACGGCTCCTGAATCAGGAGCCGTCTTATTACTGCATAGCACTTTGGTTAAGCCATCTCTGTTTGCAGACGCATAACCTGACGGTTAACTTCGGACATCACTGACAAATGCAGCTTATCCTTCACTTTTGGGATAAGAATCTTACCCTTATCAAATTCAAAAGCGCCAACGTCCTTGATGTATAACCGTCCACGGAACAGGATCTTTACGTACTTCGCCACCTGAAGTGGGTTGTACCGTTGGAAAATTTTCATTGTTATCTCCTGCTGAGTATTACGCCTGTGCGGTGCCACAATCGGCCCAACTATTATGAGGCGCAAATTTTAATGCTTAGTGACTATAGACTATCCGGGCAATGTTTCCACCGCGTATAACTTTTTTTACCTAAAGGTTACAATTATTCAGAATTATCTTTTTACCGAAGCGCGGTCTTCAGTATAAGCATTCATTTTTCATATGATTTGTGCGCTTGACCGCAAACTGGCATCACACTTGCGGGAAATTCGATAAATAGCACATATGATTAAAACTCAGACCCAAGTGGTCGGATCACCTGCATATCATAAGAAGGAAACACCATGACCCTACGCAAGATTCTGGCACTCACCTGCCTGCTGTTGCCGATGATGGCTTCCGCACATCAGTTCGAAACCGGTCAGCGAGTGCCGCCGATTGGCATTACCGATCGGGGCGAGTTGGTGCTTGATAAAGATCAGTTTAGCTACAAAACCTGGAACAGCGCGCAGTTAGTGGGAAAAGTGCGGGTACTGCAACATATTGCTGGTCGCACCTCTGCAAAAGAGAAAAACGCGACGCTGATTGAAGCGATTAAATCAGCGAAGTTACCGCACGATCGTTACCAGACCACCACCATTGTTAACACCGACGACGCGATTCCGGGTTCAGGGATGTTTGTGCGCAGCAGTCTGGAGAGTAATAAAAAGCTTTATCCCTGGTCGCAGTTTATTGTCGATAGCAATGGCGTCGCGCGCGGTGCCTGGCAGCTGGATGAAGAAAGTTCCGCTGTAGTGGTGCTGGATAAAGACGGTCGCGTGCAATGGGCCAAAGACGGGGCGCTCACACCGGAAGAGGTACAGCAAGTGATGGGCCTGCTGCAAAAGTTGCTCAAATAATGGCAATAACATAAATTCTGCAAAAATAATTTTCCCCTATCGTTATCTATGGGATAGGGGAATTAAGCCTCTGAGTTCTTACGCCGAACTCATACTGGTAACGCTAGTTGCTTTTTTTTAAACGCCTCAATGGTCGATTTATATTTCTCGCAAATCTTTTCTTCGGTAATATCACTATCTGCGGCCAGATTCGCACTTACTATCGCATCCACTTGTTCGGCTAATTCGACTTGTTGGCAACCTGCATTAACCAGAAAATTATAAATAAGAGAGTAATCTTCATCCTCCAAAACAACAGAGGAACCCTTACGAAAACGTTCATCCCCTCCATAGATTTTAAGCGCAAAGCCCAAAGATTCTATGACTATGGCAAAATTATCATCAATTATTTTTTCGTAAATATACCATCCATCGCATTCTTTAATTCCACCTCCTGGTATTTGGAGGTCAAATTTACCCCGTTTTAATTTACTTACTATATCATCCAATACAGCATAACCTAAAGACACGTCACCAAACGCCTGGCGAATATAACCTTTAATCCTTTCCGGTATGTCAGACTGTTTTTTCTGCAGAATATCCCAGGCATACAATCTTCTGTTTTGTTCTAACGGAAACTCGCGGTTTTTGAAATCCATGAATGAGTTATACTCATTTATTGTTATGGGAATTTCTTCGTATTCAAATCCACTGCCTCGCAATGTCATTATATATTCGGCACCGTTATCTTTAAGGCTGAAACTGATAAGAAACTTATCCATGGCGTTAACAGTTTCATTTTTTGATGAAAGTATCTGATAACTATTTTTATCAATCTGAGTTGCGCAACGAAAGAACTCCCTCAAAGTTAACAGGCTATCATAATTTGAAATCCAATCTTTTTTATTAAATGCATGCTGGATATTGTTAAAAAAATTGTTTGAATGTGTTTTTGTATGCGATGATTTTACGAATAACTCCACCGCACCAATAAAATTATTGTGTCTGATCCTGGGTAACATATGGCTACCTTATTTTATTTGGTTATTTTATATCGCCATTAAATATCTCATTATAGAAATAAACTATCAAAAAACGCTCATTATTAAAATATAACTTATTAGCAATTGAATTTTTGCACTTTAAATACAATCTCTTTTTATTTATAACTTTTTAGGTTGGGAGAAATCAGGATGGCAGAATCAGGAAATACACTGTTTCTGCCATCTGAATTTAGTAAATAGACACTCTGAACCCCGGATTCAGGAACGACTCGCGCGGAGTGTAATCCAGCGGTTTACCCTGCCAGTCGTGAACGTGCGCTCCGGCAGCTGCGGCCACAGCATGTCCAGCGGCGGTGTCCCAAATATTCGTTGGTCCGAAGCGCGGGTACAGCTGCGCCTGCCCTTCCGCCACCAGGCAGAATTTCAGCGAAGAGCCGATGGACGTGGTCTGATGTTCGCCAAGCTGTTGCAGATACTCTTTCAGCTCCGCATCTGCATGGGAACGGCTGATAACCACCAGCGGCGGGCGCGCATCACGGACCTGAATCTGCTTGCGCACGCCGCACTCTTCTTTCCACGCTTTGCCTTCTGCCGCGCTGTACATTACGTTCATTACCGGCGCATACACCACACCTAAAATCGGTTTGCCGTGGTCGATGAGCGCAATGTTAACGGTAAATTCGCCATTACGTTTAATAAACTCTTTAGTACCATCCAGCGGATCTACCAGCCAGTAACGCTGCCAGTGCTGACGGACTTCCCAACCGGGAGGATCTTCTTCAGAAAGGACCGGAATATCCGGTGTCAGCGTACGTAAACCGTCCATGATAACGGTGTGTGCGGCAATATCCGCTGCCGTTACCGGAGAATTGTCCGCTTTGCTGACGACGTCCATCGGTTTCGTCCCGTCGTAGACCTGCATAATGGCATCGCCTGCATTCCGTGCAAGCTGGCATACTTGATCTAACATTTCTCCACCTCGTCTCTGTGAGCGGTGTTAACTTATTGTTTTACTTATACCCTATCGTTAATGAATGCGCCAACTGTGATAGTGTCATCATTTTCAAAGCGTAAAATTGTGGCATTCTTCACTGTTCTATAAGTAAGACGTTTATTCTCCCTTTTCTTTCGTATTCCCGATGATAAAAGGATGTCCCTGATGATTAAGTTTAGCGCAACGCTCCTGGCCACGCTGATTGCCGCCAGTGTGAATGCAGCGACGGTCGATCTGCGTATCATGGAAACCACTGATCTGCATAGCAACATGATGGATTTCGATTATTACAAAGACACCGCCACGGAAAAATTCGGACTGGTACGTACCGCAAGCCTGATTAACGATGCCCGCAATGAAGTGAAAAACAGCGTACTGGTCGATAACGGCGATTTGATTCAGGGGAGTCCGCTTGCAGATTACATGTCGGCGAAAGGTTTAAAAGCAGGTGATATTCACCCGGTCTATAAGGCATTAAATACGCTGGACTATACCGTCGGCACGCTTGGCAACCACGAGTTTAACTACGGTCTGGATTACCTGAAAAATGCGCTGGCGGGAGCGAAATTCCCTTATGTAAATGCCAACGTCATTGACGCCAGAACCAAACAGCCAATGTTTACACCGTATTTAATTAAAGGCACCGAAGTGGTCGATAAAGACGGAAAAAAACAGACGCTGAAGATTGGCTATATTGGCGTCGTCCCGCCACAAATCATGGGCTGGGATAAAGCTAATTTATCCGGGAAAGTGACGGTGAATGATATTACCGAAACCGTGCGCAAATACGTGCCTGAAATGCGCGAGAAAGGTGCCGATGTCGTTGTCGTTCTGGCGCATTCTGGTCTGTCTGCCGATCCGTATAAAGTGATGGCGGAAAACTCAGTTTATTACCTCAGTGAAATTCCGGGTGTTAACGCCATTATGTTTGGTCATGCTCACGCCGTTTTCCCGGGTAAAGATTTTGCTGATATCGAAGGGGCTGATATCGCCAAAGGCACGCTGAATGGTGTTCCGGCGGTAATGCCGGGCATGTGGGGCGATCATCTTGGTGTGGTCGACTTACAACTCAGTAATGACAGCGGTAAATGGCAGGTGACGCAGGCGAAAGCGGAAGCACGACCGATTTACGACATCGCTAATAAAAAATCCCTCGCGGCGGAAGACAGCAAGCTGGTAGAAACACTCAAAGCCGATCACGATGCCACACGCCAGTTCGTCAGCAAGCCAATCGGTAAATCTGCCGACAATATGTATAGCTATCTGGCGCTGGTGCAGGACGATCCGACCGTGCAGGTGGTGAACAACGCGCAAAAAGCGTATGTCGAGCATTACATTCAGGGCGATCCGGATCTGGCAAAACTGCCGGTGCTTTCAGCTGCCGCACCGTTTAAAGTTGGTGGTCGCAAAAATGACCCGGCAAGCTATGTGGAGGTGGAAAAAGGTCAGCTGACTTTCCGTAATGCCGCCGATCTTTATCTCTATCCCAATACGCTGATTGTGGTGAAAGCCAGCGGTAAAGAGGTGAAAGAGTGGCTGGAGTGCTCCGCCGGACAGTTTAACCAGATTGATCCTAACAGCACGAAACCACAGTCACTCATCAACTGGGATGGTTTCCGCACCTATAACTTTGATGTGATTGATGGTGTGAATTATCAGATTGATGTTACCCAGCCCGCCCGTTATGACGGCGAGTGCCAGATGATTAATGCCAATGCGGAAAGGATTAAGAACCTGATCTTTAACGGCAAGCCGATTGATCCGAACGCCATGTTCCTCGTTGCCACCAATAACTATCGCGCTTACGGCGGCAAATTTGCCGGTACGGGCGACAGCCATATCGCTTTTGCTTCACCGGATGAGAACCGCTCGGTGCTGGCAGCGTGGATTGCTGAAGAGTCGAAACGTGCGGGGGAAATTCACCCGGCGGCGGATAACAACTGGCGTTTAGCACCGATAACTGGCGATAAGAAACTGGATATCCGTTTCGAAACCTCTCCGTCAGATAAAGCCGCAGCGTTTATTAAAGATAAAGGGCAATATCCGATGAATAAAGTCGCGACCGATGATATCGGGTTTGCGATTTATCAGGTGGATTTGAGTAAGTAATACACTTCTTTTTCGGCCTGCAAATCATCAACCGCATCCGGCATTTATTGGCGGATGCGATGCTGGCGCATCTTATCCGCCCTACAAGCCATGCACCGTAGACCAGATAAGCTCAGCGCATCCGGCAGTTATGCCGCACGTTCATCCCGCACCGCTAACACCTCGGGCAAATTCAACTCAATCCAGTCCGCCAGTGCAGCAACCTTTTCGCTCACCTGCTCGCCCAGCGGCGTGAGGCTATATTCCACATGCGGCGGCACCACCGGATACGCGATACGGTTAAGAAAACCATCCTGTTCTAACGCCTGTAACGACTGCGCAAGCATCTTTTCACTCACCCCACCGATTTTGCGCCGCAGGTCGCTAAAGCGATGAGTACCTTCGCGTAGCGCCACCAGAATCAACACCCCCCAACGGCTGGTGACGTGTTTCAACACCTCGCGCGACGGACACTGTTCAGCGAAGAGATTTCCCTCTTTCAGTTGTTGCGACAGGCTAACCTGACTCATCTCATACTTACCTTTTTGTACGTACTTACTAAAAGTAAGTTTAGGTGTTAGCGTATTTAAACACAAGACAAACGATGGAGACTTCCTATGATCGCAATTACTGGTGCCACTGGCCAACTTGGTCACTATGTTATTGAATCCTTGATGAAAACGGTTCCTGCCAGCCAAATAGTGGCTATCGTTCGTAATCCGGCAAAAGCCCAGGCACTGACAGCACAAGGCATTACCGTGCGTCAGGCTGACTACGGCGATGAAGCCGCACTGACATCTGCACTTCAGGGAGTGGAAAAACTACTGCTGATCTCTTCCAGCGAAGTGGGTCAACGTGCCCCGCAGCATCGTAATGTTATTAATGCCGCAAAGGCGGCTGGTGTGAAATTTATCGCTTATACCAGTCTGCTTCACGCGGATAAATCTCCGCTCGGCCTCGCCGATGAGCACATTGAGACGGAGAAAATGTTGGCTGATTCTGGCATCGTTTACACCCTGCTGCGCAACGGCTGGTACAGCGAAAACTACCTCGCCAGCGCCCCGGCAGCACTGGAACACGGCGTATTTATCGGTGCGGCGGGCGATGGCAAAATCGCCTCAGCAACGCGGGCAGATTATGCGGCAGCTGCGGCACGCGTGATTAGCGAAGCCGGTCACGAAGGCAAGGTTTACGAACTGGCGGGCGATAGTGCCTGGACGTTGACACAGTTAGCGGCAGAGCTGACCAAACAGAGCGGCAAACAGGTTACCTATCAAAATCTGAGTGAAGCTGATTTCGCCGCGGCACTGAAAAGCGTCGGACTGCCTGACGGACTGGCGGATATGCTGGCGGATTCTGACGTTGGCGCATCGAAAGGTGGTCTGTTTGATAACAGCAAAACGCTTAGCAAATTGATTGGCCGCCCAACGACAACGTTAGCCGAAAGCGTAAGCCATCTTTTTAATGTTAATAACTAGTTAATTAAAGTGGCATCCTCCCGCATCCTCTCTGATAATGACGGGATGCCGGGAGCAATCATATCTGCTTCCTGAACGTTTCTTCTGACAGATCAATGGATGCCAGTAATGATTAGCGGCGTGCTGTACGCCCTGTTAGCAGGGTTGATGTGGGGGCTTATTTTTGTCGGGCCGTTGATCGTACCGGAATACCCGGCGATGTTGCAGTCGATGGGGCGTTATCTGGCGTTAGGGTTAATTGCGCTGCCCATTGCCTGGCTGGGACGCGTGCGTCTGCGTCAGTTGGCGCGTCGCGACTGGCTTACCGCCTTGATGCTCACTATGATGGGCAACCTCATCTATTACTTCTGCCTTGCCAGTGCCATTCAACGTACTGGTGCGCCTGTTTCCACGATGATTATCGGCACCCTGCCGGTGGTGATTCCCGTTTTTGCCAATCTGCTTTATAGCCAGCGCGACGGCAAACTCGCGTGGGGAAAACTCGCCCCGGCACTGGTTTGTATTGGCATCGGCCTGGCGTGTGTGAATATTGCTGAGTTAAACCACGGACTCCCCGATTTTGACTGGGCACGTTATACCTCTGGCATCGTGCTGGCGTTAGTTTCCGTGGTCTGCTGGGCATGGTATGCCCTGCGCAACGCCCGCTGGCTGCGGGAAAATCCCGACAAACATCCGATGATGTGGGCAACGGCGCAGGCGCTGGTCACGCTGCCGGTTTCTCTCATCGGCTATCTCGTCGCCTGTTACTGGCTGAATACGCAAACGCCGGACTTCTCCCTACCCTTTGGCCCCCGTCCGCTTTTATTTATTAGTCTGATGATTGCGATAGCCGTGCTTTGCTCATGGGTCGGTGCACTCTGCTGGAACGTCGCCAGCCAGCGATTACCGACCGTGATTCTCGGGCCGCTGATTGTTTTCGAAACGCTGGCAGGTTTGCTGTACACCTTTTTACTCCGCCAGCAAATGCCGCCGCTAATGACGCTAAGCGGTATCGCGCTGTTAGTGGTTGGCGTGGTCATTGCGGTCAGAGCAAAACCGGAAAAACCCTTAATTGAACCTGTCTCTGAAAGTTGACACGCTGGCAGTGAGTTAAATAAGCCTCTGCTACGTAAGGGTTATAGCATTCACCTTAAAGATGCATTTAAAATACATCTTATCTTATTAAGAATGAGGTATCAGCTATGGCTTATCGCGACCAACCTTTAGGTGAACTGGCGCTCTCTATCCCTCGCGCTTCGACTCTGTTTCGTAAATATGATATGGATTACTGCTGCGGCGGTAAGCAAACGCTGGCGCGTGCGGCGGCACGTAAAGAACTGGATGTTGAGGTCATTGAAGCTGAGCTGGCAAAGCTTGCTGAACAACCGATTGAGAAAGACTGGCGTAGCGCCCCGCTGGCAGAAATCATCGACCATATCATCGTGCGCTACCACGATCGTCACCGCGAGCAACTGCCGGAGCTGATCCTGCAAGCGACTAAAGTCGAACGCGTTCACGCCGACAAACCGAGCGTGCCAAAAGGGCTGACAAAATACCTGACTATGCTGCATGAAGAGCTTTCCAGCCACATGATGAAAGAAGAGCAGATCCTCTTCCCGATGATCAAACAAGGCATGGGCAGCCAGGCAATGGGGCCAATCAGCGTAATGGAAAGCGAGCACGATGAAGCGGGTGAACTGCTGGAAGTAATCAAACACACTACCAATAACGTCACACCGCCGCCAGAAGCCTGCACCACCTGGAAAGCGATGTATAACGGCATTAATGAACTGATTGATGACCTGATGGAGCACATCAGCCTGGAAAATAATGTGCTGTTCCCACGCGCGCTGGCGGGTGAGTGATTTGTTCGATCAACGATCCTGACATGGGCAGGATCGTTGATTATTCAGTCATTCAGTGGAAATAATTCATTGTTGTAACTGGTGTACTCACCTTCAACGGTAAGCAAACTGCCGTTTTTATCAAGATGCGCCGCATCGAGTTGTCGAGTCTCATTACGCCGCTTCGCATCACGTACCAGTCCATCGCCTACGTAATAAATATAGTGGTCATCATGAGCAAAGGTATCTGATAATTGACCATTGGCGTATTTAAACCACGTCCATTGGCCTTTCAGTTCAAAATGCTCAACCGTGTCTTCATCAATAAAATACGTATAGCGATCGTCATGTGCTAAATAATTTAATGGTGTGCCATCGGGGCTTTTATACCACTGCCATTGCCCATTAATATCAAAAATAGTCACATCATCGCTCGCAATGAAATAAACTTTATCCCCTACAATATTAACACCTTCCTGTAATTCTTGTTGCGGGTCTGGTAAATGAATGACCGACAGCGTTTTTTCGACCGCAGAAACATACTTCACCAGATAGAGCGAATCTTTATATTGCGCCACATTCTCCGTCAGCGGGCGAAAATATTCCGGATCAACATCAGGAATAGTCGCAACCCGGCAGTCATTAGCACGCCTGGAAGCATCACGCGTCAACCATGTTACTTTATCCCGCTGCAGGTCAAACGTACTCCGACAATTTTTACCGAACGCATAACGTTTCTCCCCGTCTTTATCGCGATAAATTAGCAGTGAACCGGCTATCCAGCGCACAATATGAAAGGTATCCGGATCGGCGTTGATGGCATCTCCATTCACAAAGACCTGTGATTTAGTCCGCCAGATTGTATCCCAGGGTCCCGGATTACTTTTGCTTTGGCAGCTATTGGGGGAAAATAAAATAATTCGTCGGTCCCAGGATTTAACGCCAAGAATAGAATACCCTTGCGCACTGCCCAACCAGTGCCCCTGAAAGTAAATATTGTGACGATCTTTCAGCACATCCGCGGAATCACCTGAACCGCCGACTTGTTGCAACGAATCCATATCGACCTGCTTTTCGTCGCGATTATCATCCGTGCGTTCACCATCAAAATAGAGACTATCTTTATCGGCGGCAAAACGCCCCCACGCGCGGAATGTTGCAACATCAACTTTCGGTGTTCCCGGCGGGTTCTGGACTATTTTCCCTGCCCATAAAATATGGCGGCCATCGGTTAACCAGTCGAAACGCCAGCCGCCATTTGACCGATAGCCAGAGAAGGGAGCCACCCGCACAAAATCATTATTGATATCATCAGGTGAATCGTATTCACCATCAGTGCCGTTGGGTACGCGGCGAAGTTGTTTGAACTTTACCTGCGGCAAATGAATATCCGGAAAATCGATACCGTAACCGTCACTATCTTCAACGATATATTTTGTGCCTTGCCCCCACGGCTGGTAGTAAAACGCAGCATAAGGCACGCCGGAGCAGGCTATCGAAGCGGTTGAAAATAAAGCCAGTGCGAGACAAACGGGTTTAATTGGCAACATAGCATCATCCTGAAGCTGTTAGCGTGTAAGAGGTTATTTAAATAAGGGTTTCAGACCGCTCGGGGGTTGCTTCACCGTAGACCATTCTGCTGAAATGGGGTTGTAACGCAGCCATTCAGTTTGCTCGTAGTGTTTTCCGTCGATTGTGGTTAATCCACTAAGTTCGTGACTGTAGAGTTGCCCGTCTGTAGTGATATACATGTAGCCAGTTACCATGCTTTCCCTATCTAATAATTCAAAAACATCCTCTGGCTTGGGTGTTATCAGTTCACCTTCACCTAATGCATTGGTTTTAACCTTATAGAATTGATCTTTGTAATAGCCTACCGACCCGGTAAGTAAGGTAAAATATTCCGGATCAACTCCTTTAAGCGTTTCATAAACACAATCACTGCCCGCAGGCGTCGCTTCTTGTTTGAGCCTGGACACATTCTTCAAACCGATATTAAATAACGCACAACTGTGACCAATATCTTCCAACGTATAGTCATGCTCGCCGCTTTTATCGCGATAAACTAACCGTTCGCCAGGCATCCAGCGGATTATCTGAAAGGTTTTGCGATCGGCGGGCAGCGGCTTGCCATTAACAATCACCTGCGAATTTGTCATTACAACAAATTGCAGGGATGAATCATGCCGCAGGATTTGAAACCCGTCAGCGCTGCCCAACCAGTGCCCCTTATGCCAAAGACTATTTTTATCACGCAGTAAATTCCAGATGTCCGTCTCTTCAAGCGTTGACATATCCACCTGCTTATCACCGCTATTATCATCGGTACGCTGGCCGTCAAAATAGATACTGCGTTTATCAGCAGCGAAAGCGCCGAATGCCTTAAAACTGGCGGCATCGACATTAGGTTCACCGGATGGATTTTTCAGGACTTTGCCTGCCCAAAGGACAGAACGTCCATCGGTGAGCCAGGTATGCTGGCAATCCCCCTCGTCATCACAGTCGAACTTATCGGGATTAAAATCGGAGAGCAGCCGGGTTTCTTGTTTATTGGCTAAATTGGCAATGCGCCAGAGGCGGGAAAAATTAACGTCTGGTAATTCGGAGAGGATCTCATCTTCTTTTCCCTTCTGTTCGGCAACGTAAACCGTGCCTTTTTCATGCTGGCGGTAATAAAAATCCGCGCCCCAGGAAGGTGAAATGGAGAGAGGTAATGCGGCGATTAATAACCAACTGCGCTTAACCATAGTGAACTCTGCAACGAGTGGCAAAGATTCACGGTAAGCTCGCGCCTGAGGGCTGTCTATGATGGTAGATATTTTTAAGAATATATAAAGACAAAGGCACCCGCAGGTGCCTTTCAGAGCTATAAACGCAGCATTACTTCGCCATGCGTTTTTTACCAATAAACAACCAGCCCAGCCCCAGAGCGATAAACCACAGCGGGGTAACCAGCAGCGCCTGGCGGGTATCATCTTCCAGTGTCAGCAGCACGACCACGAACACAAAGAATGCCATACATACCCAGCACATCAGCTTGCCGAGCGGCATCTTGTAGATCGACTTATCATGCAGGTGTGGACGCTGTTTGCGGTACACCAGGTACGAGCAAAGGATAATCGTCCAGACGAACATAAACAGAATCGCGGAAACGGTTGTAATCATCGTGAACGCGCCAATCACGCTGGGATTCACATACAACATCACCACGCCGCCGAGCAGACAGATACAAGAGAAGGTCAGCCCTTTCGCGGGTACTGCGCGCTTAGAGAGTTTAGCGAACGCTTTCGGTGCCACACCTTCCTGCGCCAGACCAAACAGCATACGGCTGGTAGAGAAGACACCGCTGTTAGCGGAAGACGCCGCAGAGGTCAGCACCACAAAGTTGATCACGCTGGCAGCCGCAGGCAAACCTACCAACACAAACAGCTCAACGAACGGGCTTTTCTCCGGGACTACCGAACTCCACGGCGTCACGGACATAATCACAATCAACGCGAAGACGTAGAACATAATGATACGGATCGGAATGGAGTTAATCGCGCGTGGCAGTGATTTCTCTGGATCTTTGGTTTCCGCAGCTGTTGTACCTACCAGCTCAATCCCCACGAAAGCGAAAACCGCTATCTGGAATCCGGCAAAGAAGCCACTTAAACCTTTCGGGAACCAGCCGCCGTCATTCCACAAATGCGCGAATGACGCTTCTACACCGGTCGGTGACTGAAAGTGCATCGCCACCATGACCAGGCCGACGACTATCAGCGACACAATGGCGACGATTTTGATCATCGCAAACCAGAACTCCATCTCACCGAACATTTTCACGGTGGCGAGGTTGAGCGTCAGCAGCAGCACTATCACCGCCAGCGAGGCGACCCAGTCGGAGAGATCGGGGAACCAGAACTGAGCATAAGCCGTGATCGCCACCACGTCTGCCATACCGGTTACAACCCAGCAGAACCAGTAAGTCCAGCCGGTGAAATATCCTGCCCACGGCCCGAGTAAATCGGAAGCGAAGTCACTAAAAGATTTGTATTCCAGATTCGAAAGCAGCAATTCCCCCATTGCCCGCATCACGAAAAAGAGCATAAAACCAATGATCATATAAACAAAAATGATCGACGGCCCGGCAAGGCTAATCGTTTTGCCGGACCCCATAAACAACCCCGTACCAATGGCACCGCCAATGGCAATAAGCTGAATATGTCGGTTTGTGAGATTGCGCCGTAGCGACTGTTCAGCCGGAGCCTGATCATCGGCAACGACTTTTACCTGATCTACCATGTTTTTTTCTTCCTGTACCTGTCTGTGTTGTTCAGGCTCTACGGCCTTTAGTCAGTCTATGATACGACGAATCTGTATCGGGACTCATCGATATTAGGTAACAATACGCGGGATGAATACTAAGATTTAGATCTAATGTTAATTTTATGTTTAAAGTGAGTGTCATATCACGGTGATAACGCGAAACAGCTCACAAAAATACACGCTTACGGGGTCTTTGCAACACAAAATAGCGCCGTTTGGCAAACTGAAGGGTTTATTGCTGAATGCCTGCTCCCCTCTGGCTCGAGGGGAACAGAATGCGCTGCTTAGAGGATTTCCAGCAGTTCGACTTCAAACACCAGGGTGCTGAACGGAGGGATGGACGCGCCTGCGCCACGCTCACCATATGCCAGTTCCTGCGGGATAGTCAGTTCCCATTTAGAACCTACCGGCATCAGAGTCAGCGCTTCAATCCAGCCTGGGATCACGCCGTTAACCGGGAATTCAGCTGGCTCGCCGCGAGCAACGGAGCTGTCAAACACGGTGCCGTCGATCAGTTTTCCGGTGTAATGAACACGAACGCGGTCGGTACGTGCCGGAATTGCGCCTTCGCCCTGGTTGATCACGCGGAATTGCAGGCCAGATTCGGTGCTATTCACACCTTCTTTTTTGGCGTTTTCTTCCAGGTATTTCACACCTTCAGCAGCCATCGCCTGGAAACGCTGACGACGAACGGCATCGGCGCGTTCGTGGATTTCACGCAGCGCGCGGTGCACCACATCAACCGGAACAGCCGGATGTTTGCCTTCCAGCGCATCAGCAATGCCTGCAACCAGTGCTTCTGGCAGCAGCCCTTCCAGGCCAGATTCACTCAGTTGTTGCCCTACCTGCAAACCAATGCCGTAGCTTGCTTGCGCTTCGATGGTGTCAAAAGTTGGGGTGGTCATCGTATTTCCTTTCTTAGGGTATAAAGTAGCGGGCAGCATATCAGCCACACTTCTTTGGGTAAAACTTTGTCGCGGGAATGATGACAAATCCCGGGGAAAAAGAAACAATAGCAATATCCCGTATGAATATAATAAAGGCGGGTTTACCACGGACATCATAGCGTTAGCTTATTCATAGGCTATGATTGAGGAACAAGACGCGGAGCAGGAGGAAACCATGCCCGGGCGCTTTGAACTAAAACCAACCCTGGAGAAAGTCTGGCACGCGCCGGACAATTTTCGCTTCATGGACCCGCTGCCGCCGATGCATCGTCGGGGGATCATTATTGCCGCCATTGTATTGGTGGTCGGATTTCTGCTTCCATCTGATGATACGCCCAACGCGCCAGTGGTGACGCGTGAAGCGCAGTTAGATATTCAGTCGCAATCACAACCGCCGACAGAAGAACAGCTGCGGGCGCAGCTAGTTACGCCACAAAATGATCCTGATCAGGTGGCCCCGGTCGCTCCAGAACCTATACAGGAAGGCCAGCCAGAAGAGCAGCCGCAAACTACCCAAACGCAACCATTCCAGCCAGATAGCGGAATTGATAATCAATGGCGCTCTTACCGTGTCGAACCCGGTAAAACGATGGCGCAGCTGTTCCGCGACCACGGACTGCCCGCTACCGATGTCTATGCAATGGCGCAGGTAGAAGGCGCGGGTAAGCCGCTGAGTAATTTGCAAAACGGGCAGATGGTGAAAATCCGCCAGAACGCCAGCGGCGTGGTGACGGGCTTAACCATTGATACGGGGAATAATCAACAGGTCCTGTTTACCCGCCAGCCGGATGGCAGTTTTATTCGTGCGCGGTAGATGAAGGGTCAACCAAAAGCCAGCTAAGGATTGTCTCTTTGATGACCTTACGTCTGGCTTCCAGTGCCTGAGGTGAAACCATACTGATATGTTGACATCCTCCACGCCCTGAAGGACGTGGATCCCTGCTACGTTCAGGCTGTCGCCTAAATCATTTCGGGGGGTTCCTGCTTCAACGAGCGGCCTGACTGCACCATCTCTCCACAGGCAAGAACGGCGTGCCCCGCCGCTAAAATGTTACGAGCGCCATTTACATCGGCGTTCGCTGTATATCCACATGCCTGGCATCTGAATTTACTTTGTGACAGGCGATTTTCTTTCGCTGTATGACCACAGCACGCGCAACGCTGGCTTGTGTACGCTGGCGGAACAGCAAGCACCTGACCGCCACGCCAGAGCTGCTTGTACTCAAGCTGGCGGCGCATTTCATACCAGCCCTGATCCAGTATCGAACGGTTTAAACCTGATTTTGCCCGGACATTGCGCCCCGGCTGGCTGACCGTACCCGCTGCTGACTTTGACATGTTGCTGACCTTCAAATCCTCAATGACTATCATTGCGTGGTTTTTGCTGACGGTCGTTGTGACTTTGTGAAGGTAGTCCCTGCGGATATTTGCGATACAGGAATGCAGTCGCTGTATTTTGCGTTTCTGCTTCTGCCAGTTATTGCTGAATTTGACCTTGCGGCTTAACTGTCGCTGAAGTCTCGCCAGCTTCTTCTGGTTTTTCTGAAAACTGTTTACAGGCTCAAAGACTGTGCCATCTGACAGCGTGGCGAGTTTAGCCACGCCAGCATCCAGCCCGACCATTGATGCTGAAGGGTGAACCGGAGTTGATACTTCA
>CEAQ01007843.1_pt1 | contig 97134 bp, 81 predicted proteins | sample 557611 | NCBI WGS metagenome assembly CEAQ01 (sample SAMEA3182097, study PRJEB8094) | gut metagenome | biome: human; feature: gut; material: Stool; isolation source: human stools | place: Canada | collected 2012-05-15
GGTATTCATTTTTCGTCTTGCGACGTTAAGAATCCGTATCTTCGAGTGCCCACACAGATTGTCTGATAAATTGTTAAAGAGCAGTGCCGCTTCGCTTTTTCTCAGCGGCGCGGGGTGTGCATAATACGCTTTCCCGCTACAGAGTCAAGCATTTTTTGCTTTTCTCTGTTGAGATTCTCAGGAGAACCCCGCTGACCCGGCGGCGTGTTTGCCGTTGTTCCGTGTCAGTGGTGGCGCATTATAGGGAGTTATTCCGGCCTGACAAGCGAAAAATATAAAAACTTTATCGTTCGCTCATTTTTCAGGCAAAACATCTTAAATATAGTCTTTTCCGTCTAATTTATAGACAAAAACGAGCCCCGAAGGGCTCGTTTTATCATTACTGGACGGCGACAATCCGGTCTTCATTAACTTCCAGGCGAATAACTTTACCCGGAACCAATTCACCAGACAGTATTTGCTGTGCCAGCGGGTTTTCGATCTGCTGCTGGATAGCACGTTTCAGAGGACGTGCACCATAGACCGGATCGTAACCGTTCTCGCTCAGCAGTTTCAGCGCCTCGTCAGAAATGTGGATTTCATAACCACGTTCTTCCAGACGTTTGTACAGACGTTTCAACTGAATCTGCGCAATCGACGCAATGTGCTGTTCACCCAGCGGATGGAAGACCACCACTTCATCGATACGGTTAATGAATTCCGGACGGAAGTTATGGCTTACCACACCGAGCACCAGCTCTTTCATGTGCGCATAATCCAGTTCACCGAAGCGTTCCTGAATCAAATCGGAACCGAGGTTAGAGGTCATAATGACAACCGTATTACGGAAGTCGACCGTTCTCCCCTGCCCGTCAGTCAGACGCCCATCATCCAGTACCTGCAACAGAATGTTGAAGACATCCGGATGCGCTTTTTCCACTTCATCCAGCAGGATGACGGAATACGGACGACGACGCACCGCTTCGGTCAGGTAGCCACCTTCTTCATAACCGACATATCCCGGAGGCGCACCAACCAGACGAGACACCGAGTGTTTCTCCATAAACTCGGACATATCGATACGGACCATCGCCTCGTCGCTATCAAACATAAAGTTCGCCAGCGCCTTACAAAGCTCAGTTTTCCCCACACCCGTTGGGCCGAGGAACAGGAATGAACCAATCGGGCGATTCGGGTCAGCAAGCCCTGCGCGGCTACGACGAATAGCGTTAGATACCGCATCAACCGCTTCGTTCTGACCAATAACGCGATGGTGCAGCTCTTGCTCCATACGCAGCAGTTTTTCGCGCTCGCTTTCCATCATGCGAGAAACCGGAATCCCCGTCCAACGCGCCAGCACTTCAGCAATTTCGGCGTCGGTCACTTTATTACGCAACAGACGCATAGTTTTGCCTTCGAGCTGCGTTGCGGCTTCCAGTTGCTTTTCCAGTTCCGGGATTTTGCCGTATTGCAGTTCAGACATCCGCGCCAGGTCCCCCACACGGCGAGCCTGTTCAATAGCGATTTTCGCCTGTTCCAGTTCCGCTTTAATGGTCTGCGTACCAGAAAGCGATGCCTTCTCTGCTTTCCACTCTTCTTCTAACTCAGAGTACTGACGTTCTTTGTCGCTCAGTTCTTCGTTGAGCATATCCAGACGTTTTTTACTGGCTTCATCAGACTCTTTCATTAACGCCTGTTGTTCCAGTTTGAGCTGGATGATACGGCGATCGAGTCGGTCGAGTTCTTCTGGTTTTGAGTCAATCTGCATACGAATGCTGGATGCTGCTTCATCGATCAGGTCGATGGCTTTATCCGGCAGCTGACGGTCAGCAATGTAGCGATGTGACAACGTCGCCGCTGCAACAATTGCCGGGTCAGTAATTTGCACATGGTGGTGCAGCTCGTAACGTTCTTTCAGGCCACGCAGAATCGCAATGGTATCTTCAACAGAAGGCTCGGCAACAAACACTTTCTGGAAACGACGTTCCAGCGCAGCATCTTTTTCGATGTACTGGCGATATTCGTCAAGCGTCGTGGCACCTACGCAGTGCAATTCACCACGCGCCAGCGCCGGTTTCAGCATGTTTCCGGCGTCCATTGCGCCATCTGCTTTACCCGCGCCGACCATGGTATGTAATTCGTCGATAAACAGGATGACGTTGCCTTCCTGTTTAGCAAGATCGTTAAGTACGCCTTTTAAACGTTCTTCAAACTCACCGCGATATTTCGCCCCAGCCACCAGCGCGCCCATATCCAGCGCCAGTACGCGGCGGCCTTTCAACCCTTCCGGCACTTCGCCGTTGATGATACGCTGCGCCAGACCTTCAACGATGGCAGTTTTACCGACGCCTGGTTCACCAATCAGTACCGGGTTATTTTTAGTACGACGTTGCAGCACCTGAATGGTACGGCGAATTTCTTCATCACGACCAATCACCGGATCGAGTTTACCCTGTTCGGCTCGTTCGGTAAGGTCGATGGTATATTTTTTCAAAGCCTGACGTTGGTCTTCAGCACCTTGATCGTTCACGCTTTCACCTCCACGCATTTGTTCAATCGCTTGAGTAATGTTGGCGGTGGTCGCCCCTGCTGCTTTCAGGATGTCGGCCAGCGTGCCGCGAGACTCAAGTGCCGCCAGAACGAACAGTTCTGACGAGATAAAGTTATCACCACGTTTTTGCGCCAGCTTGTCGCAAAGATTAAGAACGCGCACCAGATCCTGTGATGGCTGGACATCACCACCAGTACCTTCAACCTGCGGTAAACGATTTAATGCCTGATTGATATCTGTGCGCAACTGGCCAGCATTAATGCCAGCGGATGTTAATAAAGGACTAACCGAACCCCCTTCCTGATTCAGCAGGGCGCTCATTAAATGAAGTGGTTCGATGAATTGGTTGTCGTGCCCGAGTGCAAGTGATTGGGCATCGGCAAGAGCAAGCTGGAATTTATTAGTAAGACGATCCAGACGCATAACTCCTCCCATAACGGATCAAAGTTGCTACTGGAGATTAAATGAGGTCATCCCTCAATTATTCAAGGTTATTGACCAGATTAATGTGAAAAGAAAATCACGCGTACCGGATCGTCTTGATTCTTTAGGTTATATCAGCCAAATGAAACTTGCCATACGACCGGTGGTCTTGTCGCGACGATAAGAGAAGAAAGTCTCATTTTCCGTATATGTACAACGGTCACCGCCGAAAATTTGTTCGACACCGACGTTCGCCAGACGCTGCCGGGCAAGGAGATAAATATCCGCCAGATACTTATCACCATGCTGAATGAAAGCTGTACTCGCTTTGGCGTCTACTGCCATAAACGCCTCGCGAACCTCCGCCCCCACTTCAAACGCGCGTGGACCAATTGCCGGCCCTAACCAGGCGAGAATATTTTCCGGATTATCAGCAAAACAGGAAACCGTCTCTTCCAGCACGCCTGAGCACAGTCCACGCCAGCCAGCATGAGCGGCGGCGACTTCCGTTCCCGCTCGATTGCAAAACAGCACGGGGAGGCAGTCGGCAGTCATCACTGCGCAAACCGTGCCCGGCGTGTTGCTATAAGAGGCATCTGCTCGTTTTGAGGCATAAGGTTCGCCAGTAAGCTTAAGCACATCTTTGCCGTGTACCTGCTCAAGCCAGACCGGTTTTGAAGGCAAACTGCCCGCAGCAAAAAGTCGCTTGCGATTCTCCTCAACGTGATCCGGGTTATCGCCACAATGAGCACCGAGGTTGAGCGAGTCATACGGGGGCAAGCTCACGCCGCCGATACGAGTGGAGCTACAGGCCGCAACACCTTTTGGCAGCGGCCACTGCGGGACAATCAGCTTACTCATAACCAGTCCACTTCATCCTTATGCTCTTCGAAATCGGCGCGCATCACCTCAATCAGCTCCACCATATCTTGTGGAATAGGCGCATGCCATTCCATTTCGATGCCGGAGATCGGGTGATAAAGACGCAGCATGGTTGCATGTAGCGCCTGGCGGTCAAACTTACGCAGCGTGGAGATAAACGCTTCCGAAGCACCTTTTGGCGGACGCGGACGGCCACCATAAACCGGATCGCCCACCAGCGGATGAGTGATATGGGCCATATGCACGCGGATCTGGTGCGTACGTCCGGTTTCCAGACGCAACCGCAGACGCGTGTGCACACGGAAGTGTTCCATGATGCGATAGTGAGTGACCGCCGGTTTGCCCATGGGATGTACCGCCATGTGAGTACGTTTGGTCGGGTGGCGGCTGATTGGTTCATCTACTGTACCGCCAGCGGTCATATGACCAATTGCCACCGCTTCATACTCACGAGTAATTTCACGCCGTTGCAAAGATTCGACTAAACGCGTCTGAGCCGGAACGGTTTTTGCCACAACCATCAGGCCGGTGGTGTCTTTATCCAGACGATGGACGATGCCCGCACGCGGTACATCGGCAATGGGCGGATAATAATGAAGCAACGCATTCAGTACCGTGCCATCCGGGTTACCCGCGCCAGGATGTACCACCAGGTCGCGTGGTTTATTAATGACGATGATATCTTCATCTTCATAGACGATATCCAGCGGGATATCCTGCGGTTCAAAACGCGCTTCTTCTTCAATCTCAGCGTTGATGGCAACCTGCTCGCCACCCAATACTTTTTCTTTCGGCTTATCACAAACTTTGCCGTTAACCAGCACGCGCTGGTCGAGGATCCATTCTTTTATTCGCGAACGTGAATAATCCGGGAACATTTCGGCCAAAGCCTGATCTAAGCGTTGACCGAGTTGGTTTTCGGACACCGTTGCAGTGAGCTGTACTCGTTGTGCCATATATACTGCTTCTTCGTTTATCGTTGGGGTTTTACGGCTTTGCCGTTTAATATAGTGTGCTATTGTAGCTGGTCTTAACCGGGAGCAGGAACAGAGAATCTCCCGTATTACATTTTGAGGAAAGTCAAAACGTCATGACGCGCATGAAATATCTGGTGGCAGCCGCCACACTAAGCCTGTTTTTGGCGGGTTGCTCGGGGTCAAAGGAAGAAGTACCTGATAATCCGCCAAATGAAATTTACGCGACTGCACAACAAAAGCTGCAGGACGGTAACTGGAGACAGGCAATAACGCAACTGGAAGCGTTAGATAATCGCTATCCGTTTGGTCCGTATTCGCAGCAGGTGCAGCTGGATCTCATCTACGCCTACTATAAAAACGCCGATTTGCCGTTAGCACAGGCTGCCATCGATCGTTTTATTCGCCTTAACCCGACCCATCCGAATATCGATTATGTCATGTACATGCGTGGCCTGACCAATATGGCGCTCGATGACAGTGCACTGCAAGGGTTCTTTGGCGTTGACCGTAGCGATCGCGATCCTCAACATGCACGAGCTGCGTTTAGTGACTTTTCCAAACTGGTGCGCGGCTATCCGAACAGTCAGTACACCACCGATGCCACCAAACGTCTGGTATTCCTGAAAGATCGTCTGGCGAAATATGAATACTCCGTTGCCGAGTACTATACAGAACGTGGCGCATGGGTTGCCGTCGTTAACCGCGTAGAAGGCATGTTGCGCGACTACCCGGATACCCAGGCTACGCGTGATGCGCTGCCGCTGATGGAAAATGCATACCGTCAGATGCAAATGAATGCGCAAGCTGAAAAAGTAGCGAAAATCATCGCCGCAAACAGCAGCAATACATAACAGAAACCTGAAACACAAAACGGCAGCCTTGAGCTGCCGTTTTTTTATTCTGTTTGTTGTGAAACTGAAGCGATTTAGTCACTATCGATCTCATCAAATATGGCTCGCTTTGAGATATTCCTCAAGTAAAAAAACACCTCTTCCTGCGATTTCTCACAAAAAAGATTCGTTGACAAAAAGTGACAAAATTATGAGATTTCCATCACACATTTTGACATCAGGAACGGTATGCTGAATTCACCAAGACGGGAAGACAAGAGGTAAAATTTATGACAATGAACATTACCAGCAAACAAATGGAAATTACTCCGGCCATCCGCCAACATGTCGCAGACCGTCTCGCCAAACTGGAAAAATGGCAAACACATCTGATTAACCCACATATCATTCTGTCCAAAGAGCCACAAGGGTTTGTTGCTGACGCCACAATCAATACACCTAACGGCGTTCTGGTTGCCAGTGGTAAACATGAAGATATGTACACCGCAATTAACGAATTGATCAACAAGCTGGAACGGCAGCTCAATAAACTGCAGCACAAAGGCGAAGCACGTCGTGCCGCAACATCGGTGAAAGACGCCAACTTCGTCGAAGAAGTTGAAGAAGAGTAGTCCTTTATATTGAGTGTATCGCCAACGCGCCTTCGGGCGCGTTTTTTGTTGACAGCGTGAAAACAGTACGGGTACTGTACTGAAGTCACTTAAGGAAACAAACATGAAACACACACCGTTTTTCTTCGCATTCTTTTTTACCTTCCCCTGAATGGGAGGCGTTTCGTCGTGTGAAACAGAATGCGAAGACGAACAATAAGGCCTCCCAAACCGGGGGGCCTTTTTTATTGATAACAAAAAAGGCAACACTATGACATCGGAAAATCCGTTACTGGCGCTGCGCGAGAAGATAAGCGCGCTGGATGAAAAATTGCTGGCGTTACTGGCAGAGCGGCGCGAACTGGCCGTCGAGGTGGGCAAAGCCAAACTGCTCTCGCATCGCCCGGTACGTGATATTGATCGCGAACGCGATTTGCTGGAAAGATTAATTACGCTCGGTAAAGCGCACCATCTGGACGCCCATTACATTACTCGCCTGTTCCAGCTCATCATTGAAGATTCCGTATTAACTCAGCAGGCTTTGCTCCAGCAACATCTCAATAAAATTAATCCACACTCTGCCCGCATTGCTTTTCTCGGCCCCAAAGGCTCCTATTCACATCTTGCCGCTCGTCAGTACGCTGCGCGTCACTTTGAGCAATTCATTGAAAGTGGCTGCGCCAAATTTGCCGATATTTTTAATCAGGTGGAAACCGGCCAGGCCGACTATGCCGTCGTACCGATTGAAAATACCAGCTCCGGTGCCATAAACGACGTTTACGATCTGCTGCAACATACCAGTTTGTCGATTGTTGGCGAGATGACGTTAACTATCGATCATTGTTTGTTGGTCTCCGGCACTACTGATTTATCCACCATTAATACGGTCTACAGCCATCCGCAGCCATTCCAGCAATGCAGCAAATTCCTTAATCGTTATCCACACTGGAAGATTGAATATACCGAAAGTACGTCTGCGGCAATGGAAAAGGTTGCACAGGCAAAATCACCGCATGTTGCTGCGTTGGGAAGCGAAGCTGGCGGCACTTTGTACGGTTTGCAGGTACTGGAGCGTATTGAAGCGAATCAGCGACAAAACTTCACCCGATTTGTGGTGTTGGCACGTAAAGCCATTAACGTGTCTGACCAGGTTCCAGCGAAAACGACGTTGTTAATGGCGACCGGGCAACAAGCTGGTGCGCTGGTTGAAGCATTGCTGGTACTGCGCAACCACAATCTGATTATGACCCGTCTGGAGTCACGCCCGATTCACGGTAATCCATGGGAAGAGATGTTTTATCTGGATATTCAGGCCAATCTTGAATCAGCGGAAATGCAAAAAGCATTGAAAGAGTTAGGGGACATCACCCGTTCGATGAAGGTATTGGGCTGTTACCCAAGTGAGAACGTAGTGCCTGTTGATCCAACCTGATGAAAAGGTGCCGGATGATGTGAATCACCCGGCACTGGATTATTAGTGGCGGTTGTCATTCGCCTGACGCAATAACACGCGGCTTTCACTCTGAAAACGCTGTGCGTAATCGCCGAACCAGTGCTCCACCTTGCGGAAACTGTCAATAAACGCCTGCTTATCGCCCTGCTCCAGCAACTCAATCGCCTCGCCGAAACGCTTATAGTAACGTTTGATTAACGCCAGATTACGCTCTGACGACATAATAATGTCGGCATAAAGCTGCGGATCCTGAGCAAACAGTCGCCCAACCATCGCCAGTTCAAGGCGGTAAATCGGCGAAGAGAGCGCCAGAAGTTGCTCAAGCTGAACATTTTCTTCTGCCAGGTGCAGCCCATAAGCAAAAGTAGCAAAGTGGCGCAGAGCCTGAATAAACGCCATATTCTGATCGTGCTCGACAGCGCTAATACGATGCAGCCGAGCGCCCCAGACCTGAATTTGCTCCAGAAACCATTGGTATGCTTCCGGCTTACGTCCATCACACCAGACCACAACTTGCTTTGCCAGGCTACCGCTGTCCGGGCCGAACATCGGGTGTAACCCCAGCACCGGACCATCATGCGCCGCCAGCATGGCCTGTAATGGTCCATTTTTCACCGATGCCAGATCGACCAGAATACAATCTTTCGGTAAAGGCGGTAATTTGCCAATAACTTGTTCAGTAACGTGGATGGGCACACTAACAATCACCATTCCGGCATCGGCAACAATATCAGCCGCTCGATCCCAGTCATGTTGCTCCAGAATCCGCACCTGATAACCCGAGAGTGTCAGCATCTTCTCGAACAGACGTCCCATCTGACCGCCACCACCAACGATAACTACCGGGCGTAACGCAGGACAAAGCGTTTTAAATCCTTTGTCGTTTTCACTGGAGTAAGATTCACGCATCACCCGACGCAAAACATCCTCAATCAGATCTGGCGGTACACCCAGAGCTTCCGCCTCTGCACGACGCGAGGCCAGCATAGATGCCTCGCGCTCCGGAACATAAATAGGCAGTCCAAAGCGGCTTTTCACCTCGCCCACTTCAGCAACCAGTTCCAGACGCTTCGCTAATAAATTCAGCAGCGCTTTATCGACTTCATCAATTTGATCGCGTAATGCGGTCAATTCAGCAACCATAATAAACCTCTTAAGCCACGCGAGCCGTCAGCTGCCCGTTCAGATCCTGATGAATTTCACGCAGCAAGGCATCGGTCATTTCCCAACTAATGCAGGCATCGGTTACGGATACACCGTATTTCATTTCACTGCGCGGTTGCTCGGAAGACTGATTGCCCTCGTGGATATTACTTTCGATCATCAGACCAATAATTGAGCGATTGCCATCTTTGATTTGAGCAACCACGGATTCTGCCACCGCAGGCTGACGGCGATAATCTTTATTGGAATTACCGTGGCTGCAATCTACCATCAGAGACGGGCGCAGTCCCGCCTGTTCCATCTCTTTTTCACATTGCGCAACATCCGCAGGGCTATAGTTCGGCGCTTTACCACCGCGCAGGATCACATGCCCGTCCGGATTCCCCTGAGTTTGTAGCAACGCAACCTGCCCTGCCTGGTTAATGCCAACAAAACGGTGCGGCTGGGCGGCGGCACGCATAGCGTTAATTGCCGTTGCAAGGCTGCCGTCGGTGCCGTTTTTAAAACCAACCGGCATGGAAAGCCCGGAGGCCATTTCACGGTGAGTTTGCGATTCCGTTGTACGAGCACCAATTGCTGACCAGCTAAACAGATCGCCCAGGTATTGCGGGCTATTTGGATCTAACGCTTCCGTCGCCAGTGGCAGTCCCATATTCACCAGCTCAAGCAGCAATTTACGCGCGATCTGCAGCCCGGCTTCTACATCAAAAGAGCCATCCATATGGGGATCGTTAATCAACCCTTTCCAACCGACAGTGGTACGGGGTTTTTCAAAATAGACTCGCATTACCAGATAGAGGCTATCGCTGACCTCTGCGGCAAGGGCTTTAAATCGACGAGCATATTCCAGAGCAGTTTCCGGCTCATGAATGGAACAAGGACCACATACTACCAGCAGACGAGGATCGCGCCCGGCGATAATATCTGAAATGGTTTTACGCGAGTCAGCAATCTGGGCTTCTTGTTGCAGGCTTAATGGAAAAGCGGCCTTCAGTTGTTCCGGAGTCATTAAAACCTGTTCGTCGGTAATATGTACGTTATTCAGCGCGTCTTTTTGCATGATGGCGATCCTGTTTATGCTCGTTTGCGATAGTTGATCCTCAGCGAGGATGACGTAACGATAACACATAAAGTAAAGTTTTCAATCCATATTTCGTACATTTTTCTTTACAGGAACAATTTACTCGCGCTTTTGATGCTTATTTTGTACAAATAAATTTACACCTCCTTTAAAAACAATCCGCTATGCTTTGAAAAAGGAGAAAGAAATGATGAAAAAGTTTATCGCCCCCTTGTTGGCTTTACTGGTTAGCGGATGTCAGATTGATCCTTATACTCACGCGCCAACCTTGACCAGCACCGACTGGTATGATGTCGGTATGGAAGATGCGATATCGGGCAGCGCCATAAAAGATGACGATGCATTTAGCGATTCACAGGCGGATCGCGGTCTATACCTTAAAGGATATGCCGAAGGACAAAAGAAAACTTGCCAGACCGATTTTACTTATGCCCGAGGACTTTCTGGTAAAAGCTTTCCTGCCAGCTGCAATAATGTTGAAAATGCCAGCCAACTGCATGAAGTATGGCGAAAAGGGGCTGATGAAAATGCCAGCACAATACGATTAAATTAATTACCCCCCAAATAAATTAAGCATGAGATTTTACTCATTATGTTTTATTTCTCACATTGATGACGACTGCATGAAAAAATGATATTTTAATGAGCATTCTGAAAAAATATCGATGCATTTCGAGCGAAGATGGTGAGGATCCCTGAATGCGTTTTTCTCACCGACTGTTCTTACTGCTGATTCTCCTGCTGACGGGAGCACCAATACTCGCTCAGGAACCTTCTGACGTTGCGAAAAACGTGCGTATGATGGTTTCCGGTATTGTCAGTTACACCCGCTGGCCTGCGCTATCAGGGCCACCAAAGTTATGTATCTTTTCATCTTCACGTTTTAGTACCGCCCTACAAGAGAATGCCGCGACATCTTTGCCTTATCTGCCTGTCATCATTCACACTCAACAAGAGGCGATGATTTCAGGCTGCAATGGTTTTTATTTTGGCAACGAGTCACCGACATTCCAGATGGAATTAACCGAACAATATCCGTCAAAGGCGTTATTATTAATTGCCGAACAAAATACCGATTGCATTATTGGTAGCGCCTTTTGTCTGATCATCCACAATAATGACGTCAGATTTGCCGTAAACCTGGATGCCTTATCGCGTAGCGGTGTAAAGGTCAACCCGGATGTCTTAATGCTCGCACGGAAGAAAAATGATGGATAACGATAATTCTCTTAATAAGCGCCCCACGTTTAAAAGAGCATTACGCAACATCAGTATGACCAGCATATTTATCACTATGATGCTGATCTGGTTGCTGCTTTCAGTGACCTCGGTGCTGACCCTGAAACAGTACGCGCAAAAAAACCTGGCACTGACAGCAGCAACAATGACTTACAGTCTGGAAGCAGCGGTCGTTTTTGCCGATGGCCCTGCAGCAACTGAAACACTGGCGGCGCTGGGGCAGCAAGGGCAATTTTCAACTGCAGAAGTGCGTGATAAGCAGCAAAATATTCTGGCATCCTGGCATTACACCCGTAAGGATCCAGGCGATACTTTCAGTAATTTCATAAGCCACTGGCTCTTCCCTGCCCCCATCATTCAGCCGATTCGTCACAATGGTGAAACCATTGGCGAAGTACGCTTAACCGCTCGCGACAGTTCAATCAGCCATTTTATCTGGTTTTCGCTCGCCGTACTAACCGGTTGTATTCTGCTGGCATCAGGCATCGCAATTACCCTCACCCGCCATTTGCACAATGGTCTGGTGGAAGCATTGAAAAATATCACCGATGTCGTGCATGACGTACGTTCCAACCGCAATTTTTCCCGAAGAGTTTCGGAAGAACGTATCGCTGAGTTTCACCGCTTCGCACTCGACTTCAACAGTCTGCTGGATGAAATGGAAGAGTGGCAGCTTCGTTTACAGGCCAAAAATGCGCAGCTTCTACGTACCGCGCTACATGACCCATTAACCGGGCTGGCTAACCGCGCAGCGTTTCGTAGCGGCATCAACACGTTGATGAACAATTCCGATGCCCGAAAAACGTCGGCGTTACTATTTCTTGATGGCGATAATTTCAAATATATCAATGATACCTGGGGTCATGCGACGGGCGATCGTGTCCTGATTGAGGTGGCAAAACGGTTAGCTGAATTTGGCGGACTGCAACATAAAGCATACCGCATAGGCGGCGATGAATTTGCGATGGTCCTCTTTGGTGTACAGTCGGAATCCGAAGTACAGCGGATTTGCTCAGCACTGACACAAATCTTTAATCGCCCGTTTGATCTTCATAATGGTCATCAGACCACCATGACATTAAGCATTGGTTACGCGATGACCATTGAGCATGCCTCTGCGGAAAAATTACAAGAGCTGGCCGATCACAATATGTATCAGGCCAAACACCAGCGTGCCGAAAAGCTGGTGAGATAACAAGGATATATCGATATGATAAAGCACCTGGTAGTACCCCTGATTTTCACCTCGCTAATACTGACTGGCTGCCAGTCCCCTCAGGGAAAGTTTTCTCCTGAGCAAGTCGCCGCTATGCAATCTTATGGATTTACTGAATCCGCCGGCGACTGGTCGCTGGGCTTATCAGATGCCATTCTGTTCGCAAAAAATGACTACAAATTGCTCCCGGAAAGCCAGCAACAGATCCAAACCATGGCAGCCAAATTGGCCTCGACAGGGCTAACGCATGCCCGTATGGATGGACACACCGACAACTATGGTGAAGACAGTTACAACGAAGCCTTATCATTGAAACGGGCGAATGTCGTGGCCGATGCATGGGCTATGGGTGGACAAATTCCGCGCAGCAATCTCACCACACAGGGTTTAGGAAAAAAATATCCCATAGCCAGTAACAAGACCGCCCAGGGCCGCGCCGAGAACCGCCGCGTCGCAGTGGTGATTACTACCCCTTAAAACACGAGCAAACAGATAAAAAAAGGGCCAGCCAATTGGCCAGCCCTTCTTAACAGGATGTCGCTTAAGCGAAACCTTAGTTAAGACGCTCTTTGATACGAGCAGCCTTACCAGTACGCTCACGCAGGTAGTACAGTTTAGCTTTACGAACAGCACCACGACGTTTGACAGAAATGCTGTCAACTACCGGAGAGTGAGTCTGGAAGACACGCTCAACGCCTTCGCCGTTGGAAATTTTACGAACAGTGAATGCAGAGTGCAGACCGCGGTTACGAATAGCGATAACCACGCCCTCGAATGCCTGCAGACGTTTTTTGGAACCTTCAACAACCCATACTTTCACTTCCACGGTATCACCCGGACGGAAGGAAGGTACGTCCTGCTTCATCTGCTCTTGTTCAAGTTGCTTAATAATGTTGCTCATAATTTAATCTCTTATCCTGGGTAAACTGATATCTCGGGGGCTTACGCCATCCCATCATGTTTATGTTGCTGTTGTGCGTGTTCCGTTTTGAACTCCGCCAGCAACCTTGCTTGCTCTTCAGTCAGAGCCAGGTTTTCCAGAAGTTCAGGTCTTCTAAGCCAGGTACGGCCCAGCGACTGTTTCAAACGCCAGCGACGTATCTCGGCATGGTTGCCCGACAGTAACACTGACGGAACTTCCATCCCTTCTAACACCTCAGGCCGCGTATAGTGCGGGCAATCCAGCAATCCTTCAGCAAAGGAATCTTCCGTTGCCGAAGCTTCATGTCCCAGTACTCCCGGAATAAACCGGGAAACGGAGTCAATCAGCGTCATTGCTGGTAACTCACCACCACTGAGAACGTAATCGCCGATTGACCATTCTTCGTCAATTTCGGTTTGGATCACGCGCTCATCTATACCTTCGTAGCGACCGCACACCAGAATCAATTTTTGATTCGTTGCCAGTTCGCTGACGCCCGCTTGATCAAGCTTGCGTCCCTGTGGTGAAAGATAAATCACCTTTGCGCCTTCACCCGCCGCGGCTTTTGCTGCATGAATGGCGTCCCGCAAGGGTTGCACCATCATTAACATCCCCGGTCCGCCGCCGTAAGGACGATCGTCCACGGTACGGTGCCGGTCATGCGTGAAGTCGCGAGGACTCCAGCTCTGGATGCTCAGCAGGCCATTTTTAACTGCCCGGCCAGTTACCCCGTAATCGGTAATTGCGCGGAACATTTCAGGAAACAGGCTAATTATGCCAATCCACATAGCGCCGTCTTTTACCGTTTATCCGGTGGTTTAAAAACCAGGATCCCAATCTACTTCGATTGAACGAGTAGTGAGATCGACTTTCTTGATAACCTGCCCATCGAGGAACGGTACGAGACGTTCCTTGATACCAAACGCATCTTTCAGGTTTGCCTTAATGACGAGAACGTCATTAGATCCGGTTTCCATCATATCGACGACTTTACCGAGATCGTAGCCTTCAGTGGTTACTACCTGGCAGCCCATCAGGTCTTTCCAGTAGTAGTCACCCTCTTCAAGCTGAGGCAGCTGCGATGAATCCACGACAATTTCACAATTCGTCAGCAGGTTCGCCGCATCACGATCGTCAACGCCTTTCAGCTTGATGATCATGTCCTGATTGTGGTGCTTCCAGCTTTCCAGCTGGACTTGCTGCCACTGACCCGCCTTCTGGATAAACCAGGGCTGATAGTCAAAAATGCTTTCGGCGTCTTCGGTGGAAGAAAACACTCTGAGCCACCCACGAATACCGTAAGACGAACCCATTTTTCCCAAAACGATGGGATCAACAGGTGCTTGCGCGGTGAGTTGTTTGCTCATCATGACCACCGTGACAGATTAAGCTGCTTTGTTTACTTCTTTGATCAGCGCAGCAACGCGATCAGAAATAGTTGCGCCCTGGCCAACCCAGTGAGCGATGCGATCCAGATCCAGGCGAGTGCCTTCTTCTTTTTCGCTAGCGATTGGGTTGAAGAAACCAACGCGCTCGATGAAGCGACCGTTGCGTGCATTACGGCTGTCAGCGACAACAACCTGGTAGAACGGACGCTTTTTAGCGCCGTGACGTGCTAAACGAATAGTTACCATAACATCCTCTTGTGTGAATAAAACAACCGGACCCCATCGAGGAACGGAGTCCGGTGTCATATTAAAAGCCCGAAAATTTTACTCATTTTTGCGGAAATTGCAATCAACAGTTGCTAACTCTGCTGTAAAAGGCCGTCGGCGGTGCAGCCAGTTTGGCACCGGAGTGCGCGCAGTCACCGGAGCGTACACGCAGTACGTGAGGATGACGAGCACACCCCGGTGCCAAAATGGCAAACAAGCCAGGCCGATTAGCGACCAGGAAATCCCGGCGGCATCATACCCTTCATGCTTCTCATCATCTTCGCCATTCCGCCCTTCTTCATTTTCTTCATCATGCGCTGCATGTCGTCGAACTGCTTCAGAAGGCGGTTAACGTCCTGTACCTGCATCCCGCAACCGGCGGCGATACGACGCTTACGTGAACCTTTGATGATTTCTGGCTTAGCGCGCTCTTTCATCGTCATTGAGTTGATGATGGCTTCCATACGCACCAGCACTTTATCGTCCATCTGCGACTTGACGTTATCCGGGATCTGCCCCATGCCCGGCAGTTTGCCCATCAAGCTGGCCATGCCGCCCATATTTTTCATCTGCCGCAGCTGCTCAAGGAAGTCGTTGAGATCGAAGCCGTCGCCTTTTTTCAGCTTGCTGGCTAATTTCTCTGCCTGCGCGCGGTCAACTTTGCTTTCGATATCTTCGATCAGCGACAGTACGTCGCCCATGCCGAGAATACGCGACGCGATGCGGTCCGGATGGAACGGCTCCAGCGCCTCAGTTTTCTCGCCAACACCGAGAAACTTGATCGGTTTGCCAGTGATGTGACGAATAGAGAGTGCCGCACCGCCGCGGGCATCGCCGTCCACTTTGGTCAACACTACGCCGGTAAGCGGTAACGCTTCATTAAATGCTTTTGCCGTATTGGCCGCATCCTGACCGGTCATGGCGTCAACCACAAACAGGGTTTCAACCGGATTAATCGACGCATGGACTTGTTTGATCTCATCCATCATCGCTTCGTCAACGTGCAGACGACCAGCGGTATCCACCAGCAGCACGTCGTAGAATTTCAGTTTGGCTTCTTTCAGCGCCGCGTTAACGATATCTACCGGCTTCTGACCAACATCAGAAGGGAAGAAATCAACGCCCACCTGCTCTGCCAGCGTCTCAAGCTGTTTGATTGCCGCCGGGCGATAAACGTCGGCGGAAACCACCAGCACTTTCTTCTTGTGCTTCTCGCGCAGGAACTTACCGAGTTTACCAACGCTGGTTGTTTTACCGGCACCTTGCAGGCCCGCCATCAGCACGACCGCTGGCGGTTGCGCAGCCAGGTTCAGGGTCTGGTTCTCTTCGCCCATCGCCGCAACCAGTTCGTTACGGACGATTTTGACGAACTCCTGCCCCGGCGTCAGGCTCTTATTAACTTCATGACCAACCGCTTTCTCTTTTACGCGATTGATAAACTCACGCACTACCGGCAGAGCGACGTCCGCCTCCAGCAGCGCCATGCGCACTTCGCGCAGCGTATCTTTTACGTTGTCTTCAGTGAGGCGTCCACGGCCACTGATATTGCGCAGCGTGCGCGACAAACGATCGGTTAAATTATCAAACATTGTCTCTCGCCTGGGGTGGAAACGGTTGGCCGCAATCGCGACACATCATCAGTATATTGCCGCAGTATAACATGAAGGCGTCTTTGTTGTTATGCAACGGTTGGAGCAGCGTTCACCTAACGCTATACTGCTTCTCTTTCTTATTGCTCAAACTGTCGACATTACTATGCCCGTTTTTGCTCTGCTCGCGCTTGTCGCCTACTCCGTCAGTCTTGCGCTGATTGTTCCCGGTCTGCTGCAAAAAAACGGCGGCTGGCGGCGCATGGCTATTATTTCTGCGGTCATCGCGCTGGTCTGCCACGCAATCGCTCTGGAAGCCCGCATCCTGCCCGACGGTGATAGCGGACAAAACCTCAGCCTGCTGAACGTTGGTTCATTGGTCAGTTTGATGATCTGTACGGTAATGACCATTGTGGCTTCTCGCAATCGTGGCTGGTTGCTGCTACCCATTGTCTATGCCTTTGCGCTTATCAACCTGGCGCTGGCGACCTTCATGCCCAATGAATACATCACTCATCTGGAAGCAACGCCTGGGATGCTGGTGCACATTGGCTTATCGCTCTTTTCCTATGCCACGCTGATTATCGCCGCCCTGTACGCGCTGCAACTGGCGTGGATTGATTACCAACTGAAGAACAAGAAGCTGGCGTTTAACCAGGAAATGCCGCCATTAATGAGTATCGAGCGTAAAATGTTCCACATCACGCAGATTGGCGTGGTGCTGCTAACGCTCACGCTTTGCACTGGCCTGTTCTACATGCACAACTTATTTAGCATGGAAAATATCGACAAGGCCGTGCTCTCTATCGTGGCGTGGTTTGTCTATATTGTGCTGCTGTGGGGACATTATCATGAAGGATGGCGTGGACGCCGCGTCGTCTGGTTTAACGTTGCGGGTGCAGTCATCCTGACACTGGCCTACTTCGGCAGCCGAATTGTCCAGCAGTTAATCAGCTAAACCCAGAAAAGGAGTTTCCCCTGGAACACATTTCTACTACTACGTTGATCATTATTCTGATCATCATGGTGGTCATTTCAGCCTATTTTTCCGGGTCCGAAACCGGAATGATGACCCTCAACCGCTATCGTCTGCGACATATGGCGAAACAGGGTAATCGCTCGGCCAAACGCGTCGAAAAATTGCTGCGTAAGCCAGACCGCCTGATTAGCCTGGTGTTAATCGGCAATAACCTGGTCAATATTCTTGCCTCCGCGCTCGGCACTATTGTTGGGATGCGTTTGTACGGCGATGCGGGCGTGGCAATTGCGACTGGTGTGCTGACTTTTGTCGTACTGGTTTTTGCTGAGGTATTGCCGAAAACCATTGCCGCGCTGTACCCGGAAAAAGTCGCTTATCCGAGTAGTTTTCTGCTGGCTCCGCTGCAAATTTTGATGATGCCGCTGGTCTGGTTGCTGAATGCTATCACCCGTATGCTGATGCGCATGATGGGTATCAAAACCGATATCGTGGTTAGCGGCTCTTTGAGCAAAGAAGAGTTGCGCACTATCGTGCACGAATCGCGCTCACAAATTTCCCGTCGCAATCAGGATATGCTGCTGTCGGTGCTCGATCTGGAAAAGATGACCGTTGATGACATCATGGTGCCGCGCAGTGAAATTATCGGTATTGATATCAACGATGACTGGAAATCGATTCTGCGCCAACTCTCCCACTCACCTCACGGGCGCATCGTGCTCTACCGTGATTCGCTGGACGACGCCATCAGTATGCTGCGAGTACGTGAAGCCTGGCGGTTGATGTCGGAGAAAAAAGAGTTCACCAAAGAAACCATGCTGCGCGCCGCGGACGAGATCTATTTTGTCCCGGAAGGTACGCCCCTCAGCACGCAGTTGGTGAAGTTTCAGCGCAACAAAAAGAAAGTCGGCCTGGTCGTCAACGAGTATGGAGACATTCAAGGGCTGGTGACGGTTGAAGATATTCTGGAAGAGATAGTTGGTGATTTCACCACGTCGATGTCGCCAACACTTGCCGAAGAAGTCACTCCGCAAAACGACGGTTCGGTGATTATTGATGGCACCGCCAACGTGCGGGAAATCAACAAAGCCTTTAACTGGCATCTACCGGAAGATGATGCACGAACGGTTAATGGCGTCATTCTGGAAGCGCTGGAAGAGATCCCTGTCGCAGGCACCCGCGTGCGTATTGGCGAGTACGATATTGATATTCTCGACGTACAGGACAATATGATTAAGCAGGTAAAAGTTTTTCCTGTGAAACCGCTGCGCGAGAGTGTGGCGGAGTAACGAAAACGGCCCTGCATTCGCATGCAGGGCCGTGATTTATTACGAAAGCAGAAATTAAGCTTTTGCTTTCGCTACAGTAACCATCGCCGCACGAATCGTACGACCGTTCAGCGTATAACCTTTCTGCATAATGCCCAGTACGTTACCTGGCGCAACGTCATCAGATTCCACCATTGCGATGGCCTGATGCACATTCGGGTCCAGCGGGACGTTAGTTTCGGCGATCACTTCAACGCCAAACTTACGCACAACATCCAGCATCGACTTCAGCGTCAGCTCAATGCCTTCAACCATCGCAGACATATCCGGGTTAGCTTTATCAGCCACTTCCAGCGCACGATCCAGGCTATCAATCACCGGCAGCAATTCGTTGATGAATTTCTCCAGCGCGAATTTGTGGGCTTTTTCAATATCCAGTTCAGTACGACGACGCAGGTTTTCCATTTCGGCTTTTACACGCAAAATGCCGTCACGTTCACGGGTCTGAGCTTCAGCCAGCTGAGCTTCGAGATTCGCAATTTTTTCATCGCGCGGATCCACCTGCTCAGCAGAAGCTTCTGGCTCAACTGCCTCAATCTCTTCGTGCTGATCCATGATAATTTCTTCCGGGGCTTGCCCCTCAGGCGTTTTCTGTTCTTTACTACTCATGAATTTCTCCGCGTTTTTTTCGCATTCATCTCGCTAACTTCGCTTATTATGGGGATCAGTTTCAGGGTTTCAAGGGAAGCACTCACATTGTCATCAATCTTCGCAACAAGGACCTCGGAAAAATGAATAATCATTTCAAGTGTATTGGCATTGTGGGACACCCACGGCACCCTACTGCACTGACAACACATGAAATGCTCTACCGCTGGCTGTGCACAAAAGGTTACGAGGTCATCGTTGAGCAACAAATCGCTCACGAACTGCAACTGAAGAATGTGAAAACTGGCACGCTCGCGGAGATTGGGCAACTGGCTGATCTCGCGGTAGTCGTTGGTGGCGACGGTAATATGCTGGGCGCGGCGCGCACGCTCGCCCGTTACGATATTAAAGTTATTGGAATCAACCGTGGCAACCTGGGTTTCCTGACTGACCTTGACCCCGATAACGCCCAGCAACAGTTAGCCGATGTGCTGGAAGGTCACTACATAAGCGAGAAACGTTTTTTGCTGGAAGCGCAAGTTTGTCAGCAAGATTGCCAGAAACGCATCAGCACGGCGATTAACGAAGTGGTACTTCATCCTGGCAAAGTGGCGCATATGATTGAGTTCGAAGTGTATATCGACGAGATCTTTGCGTTTTCTCAGCGTTCTGATGGCCTGATTATTTCGACGCCAACAGGCTCCACCGCCTATTCCCTCTCTGCGGGCGGTCCTATTCTCACACCCTCTCTGGATGCGATTACCCTGGTGCCCATGTTCCCGCATACGTTGTCAGCGCGACCGCTGGTGATAAACAGCAGCAGCACGATCCGTCTGCGTTTTTCGCATCGCCGTAACGACCTGGAAATCAGTTGCGACAGCCAGATAGCACTGCCGATTCAGGAAGGTGAAGATGTCCTGATTCGTCGCTGTGATTACCATCTGAATCTGATTCATCCGAAAGATTACAGTTATTTCAATACATTAAGCACCAAGCTCGGCTGGTCAAAAAAATTATTCTAATTTTACGCCAGCCTCTTTACTGTATATAAAACCAGTTTATACTGTACACAATAACAGTAATGGTTTTTCATACAGGAAAACGACTATGTTGGCACAACTGACCATCAGCAACTTTGCTATCGTTCGTGAGCTTGAGATTGATTTTCACAGCGGCATGACCGTAATAACCGGTGAAACCGGCGCGGGTAAATCTATTGCGATAGATGCCCTCGGCCTTTGTCTCGGTGGTCGAGCTGAAGCCGACATGGTGCGTACCGGCGCTGCTCGCGCTGACCTGTGCGCCCGTTTTTCACTGAAAGATACGCCAGCGGCTCTGCGCTGGCTGGAAGAAAACCAACTGGAAGATGGCCGTGAATGTCTGCTTCGTCGCGTAATCAGCAGCGATGGTCGCTCACGAGGTTTTATCAACGGTACAGCTGTTCCTCTGTCACAACTTCGCGAACTGGGCCAGTTGCTGATTCAGATCCATGGTCAGCACGCCCATCAGTTACTCACCAAACCCGAGCACCAAAAATTCCTGCTTGATGGCTATGCCAATGAAACCTCTCTGCTCCAGGAAATGACCGCACGTTATCAGTTGTGGCATCAAAGCTGCCGTGACCTCGCGCATCATCAACAGTTAAGTCAGGAACGCGCCGCCCGTGCAGAACTGCTGCAATACCAATTAAAAGAACTTAACGAATTTAATCCGCAGCCCGGAGAGTTTGAGCAAATCGACGAAGAGTACAAACGTCTGGCGAACAGCGGTCAATTGCTGACTACCAGCCAGAATGCATTGGCAGTAATGGCCGACGGTGAAGACGCAAACCTGCAAAGTCAGCTTTACACGGCTAAACAACTGGTGAGCGAATTGATTGGCATGGACAGCAAACTGTCCGGCGTACTTGATATGCTGGAAGAAGCTACCATCCAGATTGCTGAAGCCAGCGATGAACTGCGCCACTACTGCGATCGTCTGGATCTCGATCCCAACCGACTGTTTGAACTTGAACAGCGCATCTCAAAACAGATTTCGCTGGCACGTAAACATCACGTCAGCCCTGAGGCATTGCCACAGTATTACCAGTCGTTACTGGAAGAACAGCAGCAACTGGACGATCAGGCCGACTCACAAGAAACGCTCGCGCTGGCGGTAACGAAACATCATCAGCAGGCACTGGAAACCGCGCACGCATTACACCTGCAACGCCAGCATTATGCAAATGAGTTGGCACAGCTGATCACCGACAGTATGCATGCGCTCTCAATGCCGCATGGGCAGTTTACGATCGATGTTAAATTTGACGAGCATCACCTGGGCGCTGACGGTGCCGATCGTATTGAGTTTCGGGTAACCACCAACCCAGGTCAGCCAATGCAGCCTATTGCCAAAGTCGCATCCGGTGGTGAATTGTCACGCATCGCATTGGCAATTCAGGTCATCACGGCGCGTAAAATGGAAACCCCGGCACTGATTTTTGATGAAGTGGATGTAGGGATTAGCGGTCCAACAGCGGCAGTTGTCGGCAAACTGCTGCGTCAACTTGGCGAATCAACTCAAGTGATGTGTGTTACCCACCTGCCACAAGTCGCGGGATGTGGTCATCAACACTATTTTGTCAGCAAAGAAACCGATGGTGCGATGACAGAAACGCATATGCAATCCCTGGATAAAAAAGCGCGGTTACAAGAACTGGCGCGCCTGCTTGGTGGCAGTGAAGTCACACGTAACACTCTGGCGAATGCGAAAGAACTGCTTGCGGCGTAAACTTTTTTCCTGCTTCACGGTCAGAGTAAACAGCAAAACGCCGTAAGACCGGAAAGCAAAAGGTTTTAAAGTGATGAAAGGTCTATTATCATCGGCATATTACAGATGAGCCACGTACTGCTCGGGCCCGAAAAGGAATCAAATCACTATGCGCTGTAAAACGCTGACTGCTGCAGCAGCAGTACTATTGATGTTGACCGCAGGCTGTTCCACTCTGGAGCGAGTGGTTTACCGTCCTGACATCAACCAGGGGAATTATCTGACCGCTAACGACGTATCCAAAATACGTGTTGGCATGACGCAACAACAAGTTGCGTACGCATTGGGTACACCGCTGATGTCCGATCCATTTGGTACGAATACCTGGTTCTATGTCTTCCGCCAGCAACCAGGTCATGAAGGTGTAACGCAGCAAACGCTGACGCTGACCTTTAATAGTAGCGGGGTGTTGACCAATATTGATAATAAACCTGCGCTGAGTGGTAACTAATAATAAAGTTGCTCTCAAAGACGTTAAAAAAGGTGCTCAATGAGCACCTTTTTTCTGTCTGTTATTTATTCGCTGATTTTTCTGCTCGTTGCCTGCGCAGCTCTTTCGGATCGGCAATGAGAGGGCGATAAATCTCCACCCGATCGCCATCATGCACACTATCGCTCAGTTTTGCCGGACGGCTGTAAATGCCGACTTTGTTTTTAGTTAAATCGATATCGGTACGCAATTCCAGCAAGCCACTGGCACGAATAGCTTCTTCAACCGTCGCACCCTCCTGCAGCGTCACGCGCTGCAGGTACTGCTTCTCAGGTAGCGCATAAGCCACCTCAACGGCAATTTTACCTGGCACTGTAAACCTCTTTCGCACGAACCGTAAAAGCCTGGACCATATTAGCCGCCAGCTCTTTAAACACGCGACCAAAGGCGAGTTCAATCAACTTATTGGTAAACTCAAAGTCGAGATGAAACTCGATACGACACGCCTCCTGGCTCAGCGGCGTAAACTTCCATCCACCGATCAATTTCTTGAACGGCCCATCCACCAGATTCATAAGAATACTTTGGTTACTCGTCAACTGGTTGCGGGTAGTAAACGTTTTGCTGATCCCAGCCTTAGAGACATCTACCGCCGCAGTCATCTGCCCAGGAGTGGACTCCAGAATCCGACTTCCGGTACATCCCGGCAAAAACTGAGGATAAGACTGAACGTCATTCACTAACTGATACATTTGCTCCGCGCTGTAGGGTACCAGTGCGGTCCGGCTAATCTGAGGCATAACAATTTCCATCAACAAAAATCCAACAAATAATATCATTTATCCTGCTGTAAAAAAAACGCTATCCCGGCGCTGGGTAACATCGGGTTCATGCTAAGATAGAGCCTTGTCCCCCGCAGGATTGATATGGGGTGTTTTCGATTTCAGATTACCGATGATTCACGACGCTTATGACGAAGAAAAAAGCACATAAACCTGGTTCAGCGACCATCGCGCTTAACAAGCGCGCCCGGCACGAATACTTTATCGAAGAAGAGTTCGAGGCGGGACTTGCCCTGCAAGGCTGGGAGGTTAAATCCCTGCGCGCAGGAAAAGCCAATATCAGCGACAGCTACGTCCTTCTGCGTGACGGAGAAGCGTTCCTGTTTGGCGCAAACATCACACCAATGGCAGTGGCCTCCACGCATGTAGTGTGCGATCCTACCCGTACCCGCAAGTTACTACTTAACCAGCGCGAACTGGACTCATTGTACGGTCGCGTCAATCGAGAAGGCTATACCGTAGTGGCGCTCTCCCTGTACTGGAAAAATGCCTGGTGCAAAGTGAAAATCGGCGTCGCCAAAGGTAAGAAACAGCACGATAAACGTTCAGATATCAAAGAACGCGAATGGCAGGTGGATAAAGCGCGTATCATGAAAAACGCCCACCGTTAAACCTGCACTCCAATTATTGACCAGTTCCTCACCGCGCCTCCCTCTCCGGCGGCGCGAATGCACATCTTATTGGCTATCACATCCGACACAAATGTTGCCATCCCATTGCTTAATCGAATAAAAATCAGGCTACATGGGTGCTAAATCTTTAACGATAACGCCATTGAGGCTGGTCATGGCGCTCATAAATCTGGTATACTTGCCGTTACACATTGGGGCTGATTCTGGATTCGACGGGATTTGCGAAACCCAAGGTGCATGCCGAGGGGCGGTTGGCCTCGTAAAAAGCCGCAAAAAATAGTCGCAAACGACGAAAACTACGCTTTAGCAGCTTAATAACCTGCTTAGAGCCCTCTCTCCCTAGCCTCCGCTCTTAGGACGGGGATCAAGAGAGGTCAAACCCAAAAGAGATCGCGTGGAAGCCCTGCCTGGGGTTGAAGCGTTAAAACTTAATCAGGCTAGTTTGTTAGTGGCGTGTCCGTCCGCAGCTGGCAAGCGAATGTAAAGACTGACTAAGCATGTAGTACCGAGGATGTAGGAATTTCGGACGCGGGTTCAACTCCCGCCAGCTCCACCACTTTTTAGTAAAACAAAGTCTACTAAAGACTATCAAGGCCGCACCTCGCTAGGGTTGCGGCCTTTTTCATGTCTAGCGAAGTCTACTGAGAATTGCTAGAAGCTACGCATTATGGGACCCTTATATGGACCCACCGGTTGGGTCCAATAATTTGAGGGTCCAATACATGGCAAGGCAGACTAAAAAACTCACAGACACTGAAATCAAAAACACCAAGCCAGCAGACAAAGAGATCAATCTCTTCGATGGTGATGGGCTACTGCTACGAATCGCTCCTTCATCAAAAGGAGGGAAGAAGAACTGGTATCTCAGATATCCAGTACCAGTGACCAAGAAGCGCACTAAGATGAGCTTGGGAACCTACCCTCACCTCTCATTAGCAAAGGCAAGAGCTTTACGTGATGAATATCTGTCTTTGCTTGCTAATGGTATTGACCCTCAAGCCCACATCACTGAAAAAACTAACGCTCTGAAAGATGCCACGGAGCATACGCTACAAGCTGTTGCCCGAAAGTGGTTAGATGAGAAGATAAAAACCGCTGAAATAACGGAAGACTATGCAAAAGATATATGGCGTAGTCTTGAACGGAACATTTTTCCCGGCTTGGGCGACGTTCCTGTCAAAGAGATCCGCCCCAAAATGCTCAAGCAGCATCTAGACCCAATTGAGCAACGAGGTGTACTTGAAACTCTACGCCGCATCATTTCTCGCCTGAATGAAATTTTTCGCTATGCTGCCACGGAAGAGCTTATAGAGTTCAATCCTGCCGACAATCTCGCTCAGCGTTTCAGTAAGCCTAAGAAGCAAAACATGCCTGCCCTTCCACCCGATGAGCTACCACGCTTCATGGTTGCTTTATCTAACGCATCTATACGGTTAGAAACCCGTATGCTGATCGAGTGGCAATTATTGACGTGGGTAAGGCCCGGTGAAGCCGTTCGGGCAAGATGGTGTGATATTGATGAAGAGAGCGGATTTTGGAATATCCCTTCAGAATTCATGAAAATGAAACGCCCACATAAGGTTCCATTGAGTAAAGAAGCTCTTCGCATACTTGAAAACATGCGCCCTATCAGTGGTCATAGAGAATGGGTTTTCCCCAGCATCAAAGCTCCCCTCAGTCATATGCATGAGCAAACAGCAAACGCCGCCATAATCAGAATGGGATTCGGTGGTGAATTGGTAGCTCATGGTATGCGGTCTATCGCCAGAACAGCAGCAGAGGAGTCTGGTAAGTTCAGAACAGAAGTTCTCGAGGCGGCTCTTGCTCACTCGAAGAAAGATGAGATCGTAGCCGCTTATAACCGTGCCGAGTATCTAGCAGAACGAGCAACACTAATGCAATGGTGGGGTGATTATGTTCAGACGCAGAAATTTAAGGCTCTAGCGGCATGATAATGAAAATACTGCATGGATTCAGATCAACATGCCGAGATTGATTTGACGAAACTACTAACTAACCGTGTTAGAGTCATTGAAGTCACCAGTTGGCAGACAACGTCAAAGTAGCTTATCAACATAGGACTTTATGGCCTAAACTGGTGGCACTAATGGATAACTGGACCACTTGCCTTGCAAATGCCTAGCTGTCGATTTAACACCATCAATAATACACATGATCAAAGGTGCTATGACAACGATGCAGACCCCGTGGTCATTGCTTCTGCATACCCGATTGAGTCTGGATTACCGTCAGTGGACGCTGCTAAGTGCCAGATGAGCAATCAGAAGCGTAACAGTGTCGTGCTGCTTACATCAATCTTGCTGAACATCTCGATGAGCGCAGGTTGATGCTACAAAAGCAGGCATAAAATTCGAATATGATAACGCAACAAAAATACATTACCCATTGATTTTAAATGATTTTCCCACTCCACAAGGAAATGTAAATATCACATCTATATTCCCATAAGTTTAGAAAGTTGCTAAAATATCTCTTAATATTAAGGGCATAGTAAAGAATAACAGTGCCCTACCAAACGGATATTTATAGGAAAGTTATGAGCAAAGCACCCGTAGTAATAGATCTTTTTTGCGGATGTGGTGGTTTTGGACTTGGAGCCAAGTTAGCAGGCTTTGATGTCATAGCCGCTGTTGATATAGATGCTACTTTGCAGTCAGCTTATGCCCGCAATTTTCCAAATACTAAAATTATAAATGGCGATATTTCATTATTGGGAGAATCTGAATGGAACTCAATAATATTGTCAAAGAAAATTGATGGAATAATAGGTGGCCCCCCTTGTCAAGGCTACAGCCGAATGGGGCATTCTGACGTTAATGATCCACGCCGTTCACTTCTGAGACATTTTTTTAGAACAGTTAATATAATAAAACCTAAATTTTTTGTTATGGAAAATGTTGAAGGCTTAATGGATGAGAAAAACGTATATGAATTAAAATCAGCACTAAAGATATTGGATGCTGATTATCAAGTCCTAGACCCTATGATCATTGACGCTTCTGACTTTGGTGCACCAACGAGAAGACGCAGGGTTGTGGTTATAGGTTTTATTCCTGAAGAGTTTGAATGTGGATTAAATAGTGAGACGCTCAAAGCTGGTAATTATGAGAGAAATACTGTCAGGAATGCGATAAGTGATCTTCCCGCACCACTAATGAAATCAAAAAACAATGATATAACTGATTTCGGTTGGCACAAGTATAGAGATGTAAATGTAGAAAATTTATCAAAATATGCAAAAGAAATGAGATCTCTTCCACCTAAAGGCATGGGATGGAAAAATGCCATAGATAAAATGAAGATAGGTGAAATAAGTGGTTTTTTTAATACACTTCATTCTCCAAAAGTTAAAGCAAGATATTCTTCGATATTACCGGGAATGGTTGATCCTGTTAGTAAATCGAAATGCCTTTTGTGGGATGGATTATGTCCAACATTGAGGGCTGGAACTGGAAGTGATAAGGGAAGTCATCAGGCTGTACGTCCTTTACATCCAGAAGAAGGAAGAGTAATTACTGTTCGAGAAGCCGCCCGTCTTCAGGGATTTCCAGATTGGTTTGTTTTCCATCATACTAAATGGCACAGCTTTAGAATGATTGGGAACAGTGTATCCCCATTAATGTCAAAACATATCATGGGGGAAATTTATGATGCATTAAATAATATTGAAACGAATGCTATTAAGGTAGGCTAGAAACATGGAAAATAATATAATAGAACGTTTGTCAATAGACACCGGTGTTAGCGCCACTTTTTTGGAAGAAGCTCTGACAAAAGATGTGACGACCTTAGAAGCAATATTTGATTTGGTTGATAACTCTATCGATGCGGCGAGAGACTGGTTAATAGCAAATAAATGTAATAGAGGAAAAGATAATTTACCTCTAACTTATGATGGATTCTATGTTTGCATAAGGATAGATGAAGATAGTATTCGAGTTCTTGATAATTGCGCTGGTATTGATAGAGAAACTCTTACCAAAAGAGCATTATATACGAATAAACCATCTCAGCACGAGTATGGCATTGGATTATATGGAATAGGTTTAAAACGCTCATTGCTAAAAATGGGTACTGATTTTTCTTTTTATGTTGATGATGGTATTGAAGGTTTCAAGTCGAGGTTTAATAATCGAGGGATCGGAGGTGGTAAGGAAGACCCGGTCTATGCTGATGTTATTCCTACAAAGAACAGAAGGAAGTCACTATTTAACGTTTCCAATTTAAAAAACGAAATAAAAAATGATCTTCATAATAATAGATGGTTCACTAATGCCGTAAGTGAATTTTCTTTGAGGTATGCTATATATGTACGGAAAGGATTTAAAATAGTTCTTCATCATGTTAAGAATAATGTTAGAGAACCGATTAAAAGTGTAGCTCCTAGCTTAAGAACAAAATGTGAATTTCCACCAACACAAGAAGTAATAAAATTTGATGGAGTAGATGTTATTATCGAAACAGGGATTCATAATGAATATACATTCCCCGGTGAAGATAATTATAGTCTTGCAAATAATAGAAAATTAACAGATTATTTTGGTATATACTTTTCCTGCAATGACAGAGTTATAGTATCTGCGAGTACAGAGAAGTCGCATGGCTGGAAAACGAAGTGGCACTCAGAATATAACGGTTATGTTTGTTGGGTAAAATTTGTATCAAAAGACGCGGCTTTGCTACCTTGGAATACAGCTAAAACTGGATTACGTACTGATAGTTCTCTTTTTCTTGCTGTGAGAGATCGCTTACAGCCTATTGCTGATAATTATAGATCGATCATAAAACAACGATATTATAACAAGAAAAAAGATACACCTCAAAACCCAGTGAAAGGTGATAATAAAGGCATTCCCGGTGGCGAAGGAGGCGATAAAGTAACTAATGCTGGTGCTAACACCGGACCTGCTGCAGTAAGACCAATAAAGCCAATTAAACCCGTTAGGCCCAAAGCTCGGCCTGTCACTGATCTACCGCGAAACAGAGATATCTTTGTTGATTGGGGGCGAAACACAGTCGATGTTCCGAAGTATCGCAATAAGGAATATCATATTTTTGTAGAATTGTGCAATTTGAGTTCATTAGATGAACCTATAAGCTGCATTGTCATGCTGAGAGTTTTTTTGGAGACAACTTCGAAGGAAACAATGAAATGCATGAATGCTAACTGGAATAAATCACTTGCGAAAAATACAGCTTTTATCGCACAATATCTAAATAAAAATAATTTTATTACCGATAGTGTCAAACTTTTAGTTGAAAGGTATGGCAGGACTGATGAAGAAACCCTGCTATCCATTAATAATATACAATCTCTTGTTCATTCTGTTGATTTTAATACTGACAAAACTCTTGTAAATAGATACTGGGATGACTTAGAACCATTTTTATCAGGTTGTTGGCGTTTCATCAAAGAAATAGATGATAAAAAAAATTCGATGGCTAACTAATACTATTTTCAAGCCACTTCTATTCTTAGAAGTGGCTTATTTTTTGTTTTCTAGATTATTACTTTGAAAGTTTAGATTTATTAATTTATTTAAAGTCAATGAGAGGTTAAGTAATGGACTTTTTCTTGCCAGTAATCAGTAAGGATTTGTTTCATGAAAATTTCAGAAGGGTGCTATTAAAGAATGATCAACTGGCCCAAGCTCTTTTTAATCAATGGGCAAACGGATTTGTGGACAGAGATAACAAAATAATAAAAGAATTTCAAACATCATTCAACTCAACATTTTGGGAAGTCTATCTTTATGCAGTGTTGAAAAATTATGGCTTAGATGTTAACTTTAATTTCTCTACACCGGATTTCTGTATCTCTGATTCAGACTTTGTCATTGAAGCTACAACGGCAAATGCGGCAAGGGATAAAACACCTGAGTGGGAAAAAAATTATACACCAGAAGAGATGGTAAAGTTAAACCGATTTGGAGAGTTGAATAGAGAAGCTATTATAAGGCTCAGTAGTGCTATAACGCAAAAAGACAGAAAATATAATAGCAGTTATTCAAAGTTGGATCATGTCAAAGGTAAAGCATTTGTTTTGGCCGTAGCACCATTTGAACAGCCATATTTTAACTTGCAGTATGATCGTGCAATCAGAGCTGTGCTATATAGTGATTACGTAAACGAAGATGCTTATTTAGATAATCCAGAGCTATATCCTGAAGGGCCTCCAAATCAACATTTAGATTATATTACTAAAGATAATGGTACAGAAGTGCCGCTCGGTTTTTTTTGTGATAATCAGTACGAAAATATTAGCGCCATCATTTTTAATTGCAACGCAACTTGGGGTAAGGTTGTTGCATTAGCGAATAAAAATAATCCAAATGGTCAAATCAGATCAGTTTGGGCAGTTCCACCAGAAGGTAAACCAAAGGGGATAATATGTAAGCCTTCAGAATATAATGAAAACATTCTGGACGGCTTGATGATATTTCATAATCCCTATGCAAAAAATCCACTTTCTCCACATGTTTTTAGATCTGATCGAGTAGTTCAATTCATCCCCGATCATAAAACCATGATGCTACAAGTGGAAAACTATAATAACTGCCTACACTCCAGAAGTGTAATTGTCGCCAATTTTATATAAAAACACGGTTACCTGATAAATCATAAAATATAAATAATCTAACGAGAAAAGAGCCTTTCGGCTCTTTTTTTCCCTTGAAGGAAACTACCCGTTGGGTAGAATACATATCCCCATACTTGGGGCAACTCAATCAGCCCATTGGGCTGTAAACTACTCCCCATATATGGGGCAATCAGACACTTCGTTTAAGTGAATATTCTCAAGGAATACTTAATAAATACAATATTAAATATCGATTGTCAAATATATTCCTGTATTTGGAAAATATTATCCATAGCCACCAATCACAAATAAATTTAATACTCCATAAAAAGTCTGGAGGTTCAAAAAAAACTCCTGATGCCTTATCTCTTTTATATCTTATGTTATATTTCTGAATATGAGGACAAGGTATATAACAACCACAGAGAATTTTTATAGGCTGCTATTAGCTGACACTCCTTTCCCCGTCGCTGTTTCCTATAAAAGAGCCAGAGATAGATAATAGCATTTTTATTTCTATCCTATTCACTCTGGATCGCTCGGCTCACAGCTTGCTGGGGCGCTCGGAACATCAACATAGGATAAAATACCTACCATTTTAATAAATCATTAGGTTATAAATGTCAAGATAACGCATATAATTATATAGAGGTTTCTCACGGCTATAGACACTTCATTTCTGCCTCCCAACCATATCCTCAAGAAATCTTTTTCCTCTTAATTTTACCCTTGCTTTATCTTCAATGCTAATATTCGAGGATTGTAATATCAATCCTAATATTAACTCTTTATCCACTTCTTCTACTTTGCAGCCAACAGCTTTAGCCACTTCTGCACCCAAAATGATCTTTAAGCGTGTCTCTGCGCTCTTGGATAGAGATTTTTCTTTACTCTTAAGGCGATTCAGACGCATTTGAGCTGATGCTATTTTTTGCTTAATGGTTTTTTCTGATCTCGGCTTTCTACCTTTATCATCCGTATTCATAATTACTTTTCCTTTTAGTTGTCAAAAACATGGAATACAATTAAAAAAGGAAAAGGTCAAACCATAGGCAGAAGGTTGAATACTTTTTATTCCAGATTAAATAACGCAGCGCGAGATGATTGTTCAAAACAATCACATTGCTGGAACAGGGTTCATTCCTGTTAATGATAGGATTCATCCCGAAAAATGATGTTTTGGTTTTAAAAAATTGATATCAGTAAGCTCAAAATAAAAACATGCAACACATACGAATGCAGTCACTAACATTAATTACCTGATACTCTCCGCGTTACTTATTTTATTGAATCAATGAAAACAATTTTACCTCTTGTTTTTTGACTCTGATTTCTGGTCTTAACCTGTGAATTGTGCAACACATAAAAGAATTTATAATTTTCACTTTTTATCTTAAATTCTGCTTTCCCGCCTCGCGGCGGGATACTAATTTAACTAAGTTTGCCCTTACGGGCGCTCTCTAAAACCAAAACTCTTGATATTTTTGGAATACCTCAGCCGTTCATCCGATTTCACCCTCATTTAATTTCACAGCCTGTAAAACTAGCGTTATTATTTAAGAGTAAGAAAACTTTTTACATTGTCGTTATTTTTAGCTCCTTTAGGAGATATAAAAATAAAGCAATGCCCACCTATACACTACTACGCAGTGTGTGGGGTCTACCGACGGTTGCTGCCGCAGGCTAACACCGTTTCCTTCGGAAACAAGGTCAACGTCAACACCAAAGTTTTTCTTACGAAAAACTAAAACCAGCATAGTCGCATTGGAGATTTATATTTTGGTTTGATATTTAAATTCATATTGAGGTTGTTTTTATTGTATGGCTATTTTTCATCTTGATTTTAAAATTGTGAAACGTTCTGAAGGTAGGTCTTCCGTTGCGAAAGCTGCTTACCATGCTCGTTGCAAAATCACAGATGAAAGAACGGGTGATACCTATGATTATAGCCGCCGTACCGATTTATACGGGCATTTCATATTAGCGCCAGTTAATGCTCCAGAACATATCGTAAAAGATTCTACAGCATTGTGGAATGAAGTTGAAAGGGTTGAGCGTCAGAGCAACGGACAAACAGCTCGTTATTTCGATGTCGCCATTCCTGCCGAGTTAAATAATGACGACAAGAAAAAACTTGTTCTTGAGTATTGCCAGAAAAACTTCGTTGATAAAGGCATGATTGCCGATATCGCTTTCCACGATCTTGATAGTGATAATCCTCATGCTCACGTTATGTTGACATTAAAAACCATAGGCCCTGAAGGTTTTGGTAAAAAAGAAAGAAGCTGGAACGACAGAAAAATGTCTGTGTTGTGGCGTGAATCATGGGCATCTATAGCTAACAGCTATCTTGCTGCTGCTGGTTCATCAGAACGTATTGATCATCGTTCTCTTCAGGCCCAGCACGAGGAAGCGTTAGAAAAAGCAGCAGCAGCTTTAGATAATGAAGAAAAAGCGTTATGGCTTGCTAAGGCCGCTGAAATAAATCGTCCTGCAATGAAACGTATCCACAGCGCTAAATGGCGTAGTAAGTCTGCTCAGGAGCAAAGAGCCGCAGAACAGGCTGTTCGTGATGCAGCTAAGCAGGAAGCGGTTGAAGTCTACAAAACATTCAGTGAACTTGATCTTGAAATCATTGTTGATGTCAGAAGCTTTACTGTGGCTGTTCTTGCTGAACCAGAAGAGATCGTATTACCAGAAAAGCACTCCGGCTCTTCTACTCATGAAACACAAAGGCCTGTATTGGTAGCACCAGTTCCTCATAATCGTGTGCGTAGTGTCAAATCTTACCGTGATAAATCCAAAGTCAGTAAGGTCATTGCTGGTAAGAAACCATCGGCAAGTATTTCTGATTCTGGAACAAATACTATTCTGAAAACATCCTCCTCTCAAAACCCAAACAGGGCATCCAGAAGCGCCCCTGAACATATTAAGAGGCAACAGACTACTACACATCAAGATAATGTTTTTAAACGTATCACTACCATTTTATTCGATTTTATGAGGGGTAAATTAAGATTGTCTAAAAAAGATAAATCTAAAGTTGATTTTATCAGTGAGGAACATGATAAACGTATTGCTGAAAACTACGTCTTTGACGAGGTATTAGGCCGTCATATTTCTCGAACTAAATTTGAGAAAATGTCTAGTTTCAATTGTCAAAATGACGAACAACCACCTAATGAGAATCAGCGTTTTCCGGATCGTCATCTCAACCCTATACCTCCTGTAAATGATTTTGAATGCACACCAACAAGCCCGGAAGATAGGAAATCAGTATCTAAATTGAAACCACCAAGATATTGATAAGATTGTAGGTATGTATGAGGACAGCGCCTGCAATACTAATTATTTGGTGGGGAATCCTCATTAAAAATGTATTTGTTGATGAAAACAATCATTTCTTCTTTCAGCTTTACATTATTTAGAGAAACGTAATAGTGATAGGCCTATAAAATTGGATATTCACCGGCTATCGATGAATATAAGACCATAATTACTATGGCCTTATGATTTTTTCTGAATACGACACCTAGAAAACATTCACTATGATAAAATTATTTCATCCATAGTTATATTTTCAAGTTTTTTTTCTTCTTCAACATTGAATATTAAACTCTCGCACGAGATAATATATGCATTAAACATATCTTGTGGTTCAAATTTATTTATTGTATTATATCTTAAACTATAAATTAGTGTGCTATATGCACTTAGTAAATAGCTATAAAGATGATCCACTAATTGGGGCCTAATATTTCCGTAGTATGCTCTATGGGTTATTTTATTTCTTACCTTGTAAATTCTATAAAGCTGAGACTCAACATCCTTTTTAGTATCATTAAATCTATCATTTATTTTCTTTGACGTTCCGAATGATTCAAATATTTTTATTAGTCGAAAAACGGCAAACTCATCCCCCTTGGAAACTAACTCATCGAAAATTTTATGCCTGTTTTTTTCGATTTTCACTATGTCAAAGTATTCTTTTAAAGAAAGGTCTCGAAATTTAGATTTCTGATTGGCTGTAATCTCTAAAAGGCTATCTGAAATAGGCTTCAATCGGGCTTCTAATAAATCTTTAGAATATCTAATTCTAATTTCTAGACTTTGAGTGCTATAGAACGTAGGGATATGGTTAGTTATTCCAGAAATGATATTACCTGATGTGCTCTCGAAAATACATTCAAGAGCTATCCATACGCCCAGCAATTTTTGCTCAAGTGAAGTTGATTCTTTTGCAACTCTTAAATACCTTAAAGATCTTGTCAGTACATCATATCTGTCTAGTTTTATAGACTCTCGTAAGAGTACCTTGGACTCATTAGGTATATTTTCAAGAATGCTGTAATTTTTACTTGTAATGAATTGTTTCAATCTGCCTATGTTTATAGTCTGACGGTGTGTGAATCCACCATTTGAAAACTCTGTAAGACATACAGGAGAATATCTAATATTATATTCTGGCTTCTCTATTTCTAAATAATCTATGACTTTATCCAGTTTTTCATTTGCCTGCCACGCCGCGGAAACGTAGTCTGTTGTATTAACAACAATTTTGGCTAATACCGAAGATTCAACCCCTTGTGAAATTTTATTGTAGTTTTTTTCATTAATAATACCTTCTCGATTGATAAAGCTAACATCAAGGATATTATTCAATTCAATCAGATATTTAGACAAGGGGGTAATAAGAAAATAAACTGTATAATCATGAATCCTAATAGTTAATTTATCAAGGCAACTATTAAATTGAGCGGGAAAGTCTCTACTGCCATAATTTTTAATTCTCGTAAGATACTCCATTCTATTATATAAATAAGTTGGTGAATACCCCTTCCACAGGAGATAGCCAATAAAGCTTTTAGTTAATTGATAAATGGAGTCCATTAAACGGGCTTTTTTATTCAAATCAGCGTTAGACAAAATAGATGATTTTAGCTGCTTTTTAAGTTCGTGATAATAGTCACTTTCTTTGGATAATACTAATTTAACAATTGTTTTTAATTCTAAAATATAATTACTAGATATTGGGTCAGGAACAGTCTCAATTTTTTTTAACAGCGTTGCATGCAAGTTTTTAAAAGTGTCTTTTGCTATAGAGTCTTTTTTTAAATTACCTTTGTAATCTTCTATCATTGATAATAAGCTTTTTTTACTCTTATCATCTTGTATGTAATCATCAATGGCTTCGACTAACTCCTCGGCACCTGACATCGTATTAATCATTTTAGATTGATAAAATGAAGGAGTGTTGACGTACAAAATCTCCTTCCAAACTTCTATAAAAAAACGAGCCCTATAATCAGGCAGTTTAAGTCCATCCCAAACGGTATTGCTGACTATTTTCATGATATATTTCCGTCGCTTAATATTTATAGGTTTCTTAAATAAGAACTTGTTCATTATATCACAAATAAAACCTATATAGAACAGTGTGTTTTTTCCACGACTGAGGGATGACCAGTAAAGAGTAAGAAGTTTTACACAATATTTCTAAAATTAGTATTTTACTTCTACCTATTGTTCTTATGTTTTTTAAACAACCTTCCTAAATCAAGTGACTTATTCACTTTAATTATCGCAATGGCGTTAATAGGTTGGTAGATAGCTTCTGCTACTGTACATATAGATATGCAGATAAGAGAAGATAAGCCAAATATATATGCTTACTCCACTTTTCATCTAAAATATTGAAATGAAAAAGATATATACATAAAAAACATCAATTTTAAACAATAAAAACCCAATCATTTTTAATAACATTTATATCTTTTCCTTTAATTTGTAGGGAATAGATAAGTTGCTCATTTACAATTTATTTACTATAAGATTTATTGAATTATGTAAATCAAATCGATTTTTATGAAAGCCACATCTTTGATTAAAATGTGGCGTATTTATTAAAAACGATATTTACATCCTTCTCCTGAAAACAACATTATCAGAGAAAATTGCCTTACCTGCGACAAACCCTACAGCCGCAATGATTGGTAGGCTGATAGTAGCTCCCGCCATGCCTGTAGACATTCCGATCAGTATAGACAGGCCGAAGGTTAATAATATAACCACGAAAGCATACCAGCCGGGGTAGGCTCCATATAAAACAGTCGCCATGCAACCGGTGCAGACATGAACACCTCTCTGGCTTTCCTTTAAGCAAAATGGACACCTGATGGTATTGTTTTCCATAATAGTCCCCTAGTTCGCTTTCCAACCATTGCTGGTTTTAACAAGATTCATGGCACCATCAGCAGATTCATTCATCCCTTTCACTCCAGAGAACGCGCTTTTGTCCACCCATGAAGGGACATCTGCCAGCTTCCATGTATAAGATACGCGAACAACTTTCTGATTACCGTTGCCCGGTTCAGTCCATTCTTTGACTTCATCAACAACTTGGCGACCAATACAAACACCTTCTTTGGCATCCCAGATTTTGGCTTGTTTACCTTCATCTGTTATCCCAAGCGTATTGTTATCCCAGCCTTTTACAAAAGCCATTAAGCCCTGTTCTACGAGGCCGTCGAGGATCACAGACCCTGTTCCAGTGCCTGTTTCATCGAAGCGCGGTTTAGAGAGCTGGATTGGGAATGTGACATCGTTGTTTCGTAGTGAGAAACAGGTTTTCGATTGACCAATCTTGGCGTTGATCGCTTTCTCAAAATCCCCTTTTTCACCGCAGCCTGATAACAACACGGCAAGACCCGCGATGGCTAAAAATTTACGCATGGTTCTTATCCCTTTTTATGATTGATCGTGCCGTTTCTCAGAACAACCAGACGAACTGGCATATCGGCATTGTTGACGGTAGCGAATCCACGGACTTCGAAATTGTTTACCGTTCCGGTGACGCTGACTTTCTGGCCTTTCTTATAGGTAAGAACTGCATCATCAATACCAGAGTAGTAATCCAGCCATACCATTCCACCGCAGTAGCTGGTATCTGCTGTTTTGAAGAGCAGATAATAGTTAGGGGCCGATTTGGGCATTCCCGTCATCATGTCGCTGGCACTTCTGCCCTTTGTTACTTCAAGAACAGTGGCATTGGTGATAGCGATCCTTTTGCCTGTCCATTTTTTTTCTGCTGCCATCGCATTTTCTTCATAGTCTTTGCAGACAGCACCAAGGCCAGTAATGGACGTCGCTGGACCACTATCTTGACCGGAAGCTGAAACCCCCAGCGCTTTATCAACGGTGCTGTTCAATGATGACAGTGAAGAGTTAATTGCCCCATTAACGCTATTCACGCTTTCGTTGAGCTGCTGGCAGCCAGAAAGAAACACCAGAGAGACCGCCAGTGGTAAGAAGTTATGTCCTTTCATTTATTCCTCAAGGATTTAGTCAGATTCGTATACCCCAATCCCGGCGCACTGACCTATAGATCAGGAGCTATCGTCTAATCAATTGATAGAATTGAATTATTTTTAGTGTTCGTCACATCGTTTAAATCGATCGATACAAAACAAATGATAGTCACAAACTATCATAATAAATATATCGATCGATTAAATCAATTAAAAAACCGATCGATAAATCCCTTTTAATCGTTAACATCTATCAATATAAATTTATCGATCGATTTTACAGATCATTTTGCTTGAGTATGCTGGCACTGGCGACTATGCTGGGCTGAGATAAAGCAGTAAAACAGCGAGGGATGAGCATGGAAAACAACAACGAGCGAAGCTCTATGGAAATCTTCGAAAAAGATCAAAAAATCGCTTTTGTTGACTCGTTCAGCGATGCTGTTTTGTCTTACGAATACGAACAGGCGGGCTTCACCATTAATTTAATGCAACGCTCGGTTCTTCTCTTTAACCATAATATAAAGAAAAACGTAATGTCTTCGACATTGCGTAAAAATATGATCAGCACATTTATATATCCATATAGCAACATCAGGGAAATCAACTACTCGCTGCCTGATTGCAGATCCGATGATGCCGAGATCTGTATTATGACTGATGATGTATTAAATCCAGTCTGGACGTTCAGGGTTCCATCTCACGCACATTATATTTGCGAGCAATGAGTGGAAGTATTTAATAACCATATTTTCTTTGACTCATAAACAAAGTATTAAACAAAAGGAAAATAAACATCTGACTAATGATATTAATTAATAGAATTATTTGCTTTTAAGTGAATTAATGTTTAATTATATACACATAGAATAATTGATATCGAGGTATATTTATGTCTGGAAAAAATCCGTTTTGGAATTATGATTATAATGCGGCGCAACGTAATAGAGAAATTGTAGACTCTTACCAACAGGCAAATGAGGCAAGGCTGGATTCTCAACAGTCGCAGTTTGAAGCGTCTATGGCTAATGACAGGGTTAGTAGAATACAGATGCAGTTGAATAACACAATCAATAGCCATAAGAAGGTTGTCGCTGATTACGAGCAACGTCTGGAAGGGTTTAGGCTTAACTTCTTCAAAATAATGATGCAGTCGAATATTTTCTACAGAACGATAAACAGATTGCAAGAAGAATGGCCTGACCAAAAAGACCATATTCTTGATGAAATTCAACGGCAGCGAGACTACTGTAATCATCCAGAATATCGCGAAAAATGGTGGAATGCCGTATCTAAAAACAATATAGGTGAAAGTGTTTTGGCGTTTCCTTATCCGCAACGCGAGCTAAAAAAGAAACCATAAAAAGAGCTTTGGCTTCTTCATGATTTATAATTTTTTCCTATAAGATACTATTCGTTGTGTCTCCTATAGACACGTCTAAATATTAATCATCCATTTTATGGAATACTCACCATGACAACTATTTTGCATCCAAATTATGTTGTTGTATCAAAGCTAATATCTAAGTTTGACATTACACATGACAGTAGAGATGAAAATATTAATATCTTGATTTCTGTCATTTATGACTTGGATAATGGCAATACAATCGAATACTACATTAATAATCAGGAAGAGGCTGAGAAAAAATGCATTGAGAAAAACAGATTTTCAAGAAAATTTAAAAATCGCATTGATAATATATCATCTGAAGAAACACGCTCGGCTAAAGATAATCACAAACCCAAATAAAAAATTTGAACTCAGGATGGAACTAACGTCTATACCATATAATGTATTGATTTTGTGCACAGGAACGATTAAAACTATGATGTTATTGCTTGTATTCTTTACCACAAAAATTAGGGAAATCGCATGTCTGATGCTTTAAAGATCATCAACAATATTCGTACTCTCCGTGCTCAGGCTCGTGAACTGACACTCGAAACCTTGGAAGAGATGTTAGAAAAACTCACTATCGTTGTAGAAGAACGTCGTGAAGAAGAGGCCTCATTTCTAAAGCAGCAGGAAGAGAAACAGGCCAAGCTGGAAGCATTCCGTCAGAAGTTACTGGAAGATGGCATAGACCCGGCAGAGTTGCTTTCAACTGTTAACTCATCTTCTTCCAAGACCGGAGCGAAACGCGCCCCACGTCCAGCTAAGTATAAATACATCGATACCGATGGTTCTGAAAAGACATGGACAGGTCAGGGCCGAACTCCTCGTGCTATCGCTGCTGCGCTCGAAGCCGGTAAGGCGCTGGAAGATTTCGAGATCAAATAATCTTCATACCAAGTCTACCAAATCCGCTGGCCCAGCGCTGGCGGTTTTTTTAATGACTTCAATTATTTTGTTGCCTGAGTCGCTCTTGTCGCATTTGTTTTTAAATTATTCAGCATTTGCTTATCAACTGGTTGTAGTTGTTGTCCTAACAGAGCCGCAAGCAAAATATTTGTGTCTTCTGTTCTTTCGATTTGAAGCATTTGTAATCTTAAATCAAGTGCCTGCATTCTTGCCTGCTCATGCGCAGTTTCTTTTTCATCAGCACTACTGATTTTTACCTGCCAAGCGTCAGCACCTGTTGTATCTGCATAGCGTGAATAGATCTCATATCTTAACATTTCCCACTCTGAAGGATTATCCGGGAATGTTGTGCCGGGAAATAGAGTTGCATACTTGTTTTTTACGGAAGCATCTGACCAAGCAAGGTTTGCTCCCTGCGTAGAACCTAATGTGGATCCTATTTTGGCTCCTCTTGAGTTCACTGATACATTACTTGCTTTTTTCATTGCCAGTACGGAATCAATGGCGTTTGTTCCAGCAGTGCTTCTGGAGACAAAGCTCGAAAAGGCCGATAAATATTCTCGTCCTTCAGTTGTATCTTCTAATCCCTTGTTCTTTAATGGTTCAACTGGTAAGTTCCCTATCAGATTTCTTTTTGCCGCTTCAGCAACTTCAATCTGCTCAACAGAATAGGACTGATTCGAAACCTTATTAGACAATGCATCGGATTTAGATAATGGTGGTGTAGTTAGGCTTGATGCCGACTTATCTTTATCAGGATACTGACCTATAGTATTGCACCCACCTCTGTTATATTTCACATCATCTTCGGAGCAAACACTTATTGATACTCTGCCCATGATGTTTTTCTTGGCCTCATTTATTCCGGTATTTGCTTGTGTAAACATCTTAACGCTGTTTTCAGATAAAGCCTCTTTCGCTGAGCTTGTATTCGATCCTGCTGCACCACGACCACCTGCGCTCGTGACTTCTTCACAGGCATTAGCATCAGGTATTCTGTTTAAGATATTTTTCATGCGCTGTTCTTGGATTGCCTGACTGGCATTACTGACAACAGCATTCTTCTGATTCTCATTTGCTGTTATTGTTGCTTGTGCCAGCTTGTCGTTCATTGAAACTAATGTTTCAATTATTCCATTGCCCATAGATTGAGGTGAAGCCCCCATAAGATACGGTGTCAAAACCTCTTCTGTGACGGGCCAGACAGCAAAAGCTGTATTTGTATATAACACAGAAAAACACAAAGCCGAAACCACTGTTATTCTCTTTAATTTAAATTTATTGTCCCTCATTACAATACTCCCGCTAACTTATTACCTAATTTATTATTTAACTAATTAAATGTGATCTGTCAATTTTAACAGAAACATTTATTTAACATCTACCTTGAAAAGTAATATAACAGAGGACATATAAAACAAACGGAGTGAATATCATAAATGCAGCGATATTTTTATATATTTTTTCCTATGAAAAAAACATTTTATAGGAGAATAAAACCTTGCATGAGAAATGCCCATATTCAATAAAGGCTGTGGTGAGGTTCTATTTTTCACTATAGTCATTTAAATTATGCTGGTAAGCAAACATATAAAGTGAGTTCCATTCCAGATAACGAACAATTAAAAAGAGGGCGAAAGCCCTCTTTTTATATCACATTATCTGTCATTACTTTCAGTGGGTGATGAACTACCACCGGAAGATCCACCACCATTCCCTTTATCTGGAGCCGTAAAGCTTTCAATTGGTGAAGCTTGGGCTTGAAGGTTTATAGGCAGCAACGGTCTGTTATGTTCACCAAACGATACCGCTCTGTTAGCAGCCTTTTGGGCTACATTCATATAACCTGCAGCGCCTGCTGTATCACCAACAGCATCTGCTGCCTCAGCCGCATTATAAGCCGAGTTAGCACTTTCAAGAGACTGATATTCATCCTGCTGATCCAGTGGGCCAGCATTACTCATATGAGTTCTGAATGCAGATCCCGTATCATTGGCTTTATTAGCTGCCTGTGCTTTCCCCTGTTTAGCCTGTTGCTGTTGTTGAAGCTCACGTTGCTGTTCACGGTCTTTGTTGATTTGCGCATTCCTGAGCTGATTACCCATCGCATTTGAGGTGTGAGAAACCTGATCCAACACGGTTTTGGTAAACATAGCACCTTCAACACCTTTTGATGCCGACTGTGCGTAACCCGACATGCTCTGACCACCATGAACACCAAGCCACTTCATAATTTCATCAGGGATGATGTGAATCAGTGAAAGTGATTTCTTCACTACCGTGAACATCATCGCAATATAAACAGCAATGAGAGCCAGTGACTCGATGATACCTATCCCGGCATTGGCTGACATCATGCCAAACGCGCCGGAGAATGTTTCATTGACGATCCCACCAAGGATAGGGAGCATCGTATAGGCTGCTATTAATCCTGTTATCATTAGCGCTGGTCGCATGGTTAACGATAAAACCAGACCATAACCAGCGCCACCACGACCCACTACGCCATCACCGTCTGGATGTAAATGTGTTATTACCCATAATGGCGCTGCGACCATTGCTTCAAGGCACAGGATCATCCAGCCGACGCAAACACCAAACCACATGACGTAAGGCAACATAGGAATAACGACGGCTAAGGTATCACCAGCTATCCATAAAGGGATAACCAGTGGCATGACAATCCCCATAGCGCCAAATGCACCCGATACCCAGCTTGCAGTCCATGAAGTCCATGCACCAAGACCTGCGCCAACAACCGCAGAACTTCCTAATAACGTCCAGCCAGCGGCACTGATCGTATCCCCAAGCCCTTTAACGGCTAATAATGGGTTTATCGCCTGTAAATTGGCAGCAGTTGTGTCGGTTGAAAACGAAACAATTTTCCCTTGTTTTCTGCCATTGATAACGCTGGAGCTGAGAAAACCCGCCATTGCACCAGAAATGCTCTTATTGGCTTCACTCTGAAGAGAGGAAACAATTTTCCCGGCATCATCCGTTTTAGGACCTGCGCCACTTTTACCACTGGTATTGGCTTCTGTTCGGCTTTGCGCATCAATACCATTCGCATATCTTGAAGCTGTCGTTGATTTCGCCATATCCTGAGCTACTTTTGCCATAATCGCGTTCAGACTGTTATCAAATATATCTCCGTATTCCATTGTCGCTTGCCCACCTACAGGAAGATTATGAGCTGCTCCATTAATCGCATCCTGCACACGGATCAGTTTCATACTCCATGCGCCAGCCATAAACCATCCATCTTTCTGGACATTCTCTTTGAAATCATCCCACTGGTCGCCAGTGGAGAAAACTGTTCGTACTGCAGTATCAATAATGGATACATATGAGGCCGTTGCGCTGTTTATTCCGGTCTGAATATCAATATTATTATCGGCCACATACTGTTCAGCCAGCGTTTTCATACTATTATCAAGACCGATGAATGCAGCATTGTGTGCCTCAATAACATCTGAAATATTTGTCTTTATATCCTGTGGCATATAAGCCATATACATGCCCCCAGCAGCGATGGTTGCCTGAGCTTTAGCCTGTTCGTCATAAGAAGCTTTGGCCTTGGGGTCTGTAAGCGTGATGCTTCCACATGCAGCCTTGGATACCAGTAAATTTTTATTCATATCATTACCGGCATTGCTGGCTCCATAACTGTATGTGTATAAATAGGCACCTTTCTCTGGCGTCATTTCAAACGCAGGCGTGACGTGCGGGAAGGGATCGGCTGCCGCTGATTTCTTCCATAACTCACTTGCCTTCAACATACAGACGTTATTGATAAACGCAGTTTTCGCTATACGGTCAAGTTCCTGATAAGACGCTGATGTTGTGATAACTGCTCCATCTGAGGGGTTGGAGGCATAAGTATTCCAGACGGTATCCGCCAGACCGACTCCCTGATTAATCATCCACAGCACCATAACCTGAGCGGCACAGAAACCACCTGCTGCCGGAAGTATCATTGCCGTGCCTAATGCAGTTCTTACGGGCAACCACATGGAAGACCATTTCTTACCCAGCATTTCTCCGTCATGTGCCGTTGACATGGTTCCGGCAATCAGCGTGTAGGCAGCTAAAATACCACCAACCAGCAAAACGGCGCTGTTAAGGATTGTCATTGTGCTGGCTAAGGGACTTTCCGCTAAATTGTCCGGGAATAAGATATCCAGAAACCACAGCTTTGATTTGTCTGTCTCCGGAACGGTAAATAAGTCGGCGGCATAAGCTGACTGAGTTAATAACAGACTAGCTAATATTGCTAATAGTATCGACACTTCTTTTTTCTTTATATTTATCATCATTACATTCCTTTGCCTCTTACTTCATTGAATTACTGATGCTGCTCCAGACATCGGTTCCATTGACGGTTGCTCCCGATCCTGATGAAGAGCCAGTTCCTGTAGAAACACTTCCATTTGCGATATTCCCAATCACGGGCATATCAATAGAAATGCTCTCGGATATACTTCCGGTCAGTTGAGTGACTTTTTCTCTCGCAATCGAACAGGCTTTACTTATTGCTGCTTCCTTCGTTTTTTTAATTATTGAATCCACAGATGGCAGGCTGATGCCGAGGTTTCCCACAGGCCAAGCGTCCGTACAACCAATCGTCTCAAGTGACTGATTGATGTTATCCATGAAATTCTTCGCTACCGGCTCTAACTGAGCCGCATCCTGCTTCATTGCGTTATATTGCGCTTGTTTTAATGATGAGCTGACATCCGGGCTACAGACTGCTGCGTTAGCTGTGGTTGCTGAAATTAATATTGTTGCGGGAAGGATTATTTTGAAAATGCGGACACAGACATTTGTTCGCCATTTATTTTTATTAAGTTTATTCATTTGATACTCCTTTAATTTATTACATTTTATTTACCATATTTTCTTCTTCTGATTAAATAAAAATACAATGCCTTATTAATATATATTAAATAAAATAGAATTAATCAAGAGAACGATAATTTAATTTGACAATGACTTTATTTTTGATTACTGTTTAAAAGTAAATAAATGATTACTCCAAAAAATTTATTACAATACTCTGAAGAGGCCAGTTCATCTGGCTTCTTTTAATTTAATAAGGATTTCATCTTCCACATCCCAACGTTTAAAATATGAATATATGTGTATAAAAAGTTCAGAGAAGTCGCGTTAATGGATCACTAAATATTATCCCAATCTAACGGTTCTTCTGGTGGCACAAGACTTGTGTTCTCTACAGAAGGGATTTCATTTATACTTTGACTCTTCACTAACCCTTGAGACTTTTTAGACTGCAATCTTGCGATTAACAAATCTATGTCATCTTGGTTATTAACTTCTTGTATAACTGCTTCAATGGACCTGTTTTTATCTTTAAGTGTGCTATTGCCGCCGCCATTGACAACTGTGCTTTCGGGTTGTTCTTCCATTGCTTCTTTCTTTTTTATAATCTCTGAAACAAAGCGAGCACGATCACCATTGAAGACAATAGCAGGGTTTATGAAATACCAGTTTTTCTCATTGGTTTTAGCAAAAATACGTTTTTCGATGAGTTCTTTGAACCCTCTGTAAAAGATAGATTCAGACAAGACAAAGTGATCTATCTTTTCCGCAAGAGACATTGCCTTTTTACAGCTCAGGTAGAAATGATCTTTGCCTATCGCATCCTGATATATTCGTAAAAATATGAAAAAAACTTTGTATGCAGTTTTCGTGAGATCAAAGTATGCTTTTATCTGAGAGGTATAGAGTTTAATGAACTCTTCTTTATCGACCTCTTGCGTATGCACGATATTGGCGAAGTAGCTTTTACCTGTATCTTTCTTTTCGATAAGTTCTGTGCCTCTTGAAACAGTTAGATTTTTCTTTCTTGTTTCAATCTTTATCTCTGTCTCAAAGCAAAAAGGGTTTAAGCCTAAATCTAAATCAACTTCTATTTCATTCATCACGTTATTACCTCTTATCATTTTATCTTTAATTAAATACCATGCACAAAATAGATATCAAGTTTTTTGCATATTTTTTTGCGAAAATATTTTAGAAATCGCAAGTATTCCAGTGACTAGAATTTAAAACACAGTCATTTTTAGTTTATAAAATGACATAGAAACTGACTACAGAGTCAGGAAAGCTCACTGTACAGTCAGGAATACTGACCACAGAGTCAGGAACACTGACCGTACAGTCAGTCACGTATTTTCGTCATAAGTCTTATACCGCAAGGGCTACAGGCCGATTTTTTCTTAATTTAATTTTGCAAGAAGTAAGAGGTAATACTTAAGAGGATTAAAAGAAACCGGGCGATTTTTATGATCGCCATACAGGGTTTCAACATTAAAAATGATTAGGTACTTATGAATGAAATTTATATTTTTATTGTAAAGCGTTCCTCTCTGTTTGATTAAAATCCTTTTTTGATAATATCCACCATCTATGAGCTGAAGCTCATGTGCTGACGCACGGCTACGCCCTGACTCTGACATTAATATATTTTTTCTTGATAAAGTAGTTCAATATTTCTAGTAAAGACGTAAAAGATCGGTTTTAGATCGTTTTATCATTCAGTTATAAAAAAATGATCCTATGTTTGAACATAGCATTACTGTGATAAAATATAACATTCTCTCTTGATCGTATAGGAAAACTATATTCATAAAAGCAGCACTTAGTGATTGTTCAAGACAATCACATTGCTGGAGCAGGGTTTATCCCTGTTAGTGATGGATTTATCCAAAAAAGATCGCGTCGAAGACGCACACAAAGTCAAAGGCAAATTAATTAATCTCTCACAATAAAAGCAGCGATTCGTGATTGTAGAAAACAATCACTCCGCTGTAATAACAGAATAAGAAAAATAAACAGATTACACCATTGGTGCCATTTTCATAAGGCACAAATAAACTTCATCGCAAAACGTTTCTGGACAGATCAATTAAGAAATATTTCAATACAATTCATCCTTCATTGCTGAAAACCTCCAACGCCATTCATAAAACAGCAGGTGCCATTCAACAGGCACACATTCCCTTTTACTATATTAAACTTATTACTATATTACAGCTGTTATTTCTCATATAAAACAATATATTACAGAATAAAGGTTATAGGTTCCTATAACTATGGTTATCGATATCTATAACTCGGATTATAGTTTACTATAACCATAGTTAGCAAAAACTATAACTATAGTTCCGCACTAAAACTATTATTCAATAACTGGCGGACATTCCACTCTAAGTAAACTTATTCCAGCCAGAAAGTAATAAGCTTTTTATCCATCATACTCAATGGATAGCTCTCCACTATTTTATAACTTTTTCCACTTATTTTTGACTTTGTTATTGACGATAGTGTTTAATCTGTTATGTATTAATAAAAAACAATAAAAGGAAATATACGATGACACAGATAGATTTTAAATCCCTTAGCAGTTTATCACCCTTTCAGCTAACACAGTATATTGATGACCATCATTTTACTACTGAACAGAAAGTGCAGATATTCGAACATTACCACAGCACACATAAAGATATTACCAATATCTATTCAAGAAAAGAAAACATCAAATCCATCAAGAAAGATGTTGATTATGTTCATATGTTCACGAAAAACTTCCAGCAGCTCGCAGAACTTGATATCTCAAAGAATGAGTTAAAAGTTATCGCAAGGATCTTAAATATCATGGAGTTTGGAAACTGCTTTCATATCTCACAGGCAAAGCTATGCCGAGAGTTAGATATTAAAAAGTCAAATATGTCCCTTGTCTTTAAAAAACTCAAAAAGAAAGGGATCATTATTGATAAAGAAGGAGATCTCTTTATGAACTCCAACATATTCCTTAAAGGACAAGCTCATTCTATTAACGCAAAACAGCGACCTAATGTCAAAAAGGCACAGGGATTTGTTGTTGATGAAAAGGAAAGATTTGAGAACGTTTATACTTTTAGAACAGATACGGATGAAAATAATGACGTAGACAGCAATAGCCAGCTATCTACGGATGATGAAGTCTTGTCTCTACAACGCCCTAAGATACCCGAATGTCTATTTAATGAAGTAGAATAATAGATATTTTATCAAGGGTATTATATTGAGCGCTTCACTGTAATTTTACACTTAATTTTCAACTCGCAATATATAATATAACAATCATTTTACAATGAGGTTTTATATGAGAAAAATAAAAACAGATAACAGTGAGTTAATCTAATATTTAGATATAGCCAATGAACTAAAAAATCAATTCCCGAAAGAAGAATACACAAACAATATGATAAACTACGTTCTGATGCCGAGACCATCATCATACATCTCCCCAAGCAGAAATTGCGCGTCGACATCATTTTGCGCAGCCGCTTTTTCGTACCATGATTTTGATTACTGATAGTCAATATCCAGTATTTCTCTATATAAATACATAAGACCCAAGGCATATTGAGCTTCTACATCTCCTTTTTCGCCTGCTGATTTCAACTTAGAAAACTGAGAGTCCCTTTGAATGGTCGTAATGTAAACAATCGAAAGAAGTATAATAAATCCTGCTATTAGCCAATATTTTATTTTTCCCATGTCACACCTAGTCCATTTAAATACTATATAGCCTCTACAGAGATCTTTACTCCAGACTGTCCCAGTCTGGGAGATTGTTAACTACCTTTCGCCACCAATGATACGCAGCCATAAGAACACCAAAGCAAATACCTGCGACTATGCTTAAGACAAATGCTGCGCCCGGTTGCATCCCTTCGTCCTTCCAAGTAAAAAACCACATACAGATCCCCCATGCCGGACCAAACCATACCCCCATCAGCAAGGTTATTTGCCAGAATGAGGCAAAAGGTAGCGGTGGTATCTTGAATCCAGCTTTCCATGCGAGGCGTAGCAAGGGAGGGGCATAATTACAACGCCACATCTTCTTGCTTTCCATAATGGCAATGGAGTGTTCCTTTTTAGCTTCAAAGCTCATACAGTTTCCTCCAGATTCACCTAACTATCGATAAAAATCATTGTAAATGATAATGATTATCGCTTCTATGTTTATGTTCTAATAAACTCAAATAGTCATTCCTTGAGATCCTCTGGTGAAACACGATCACATGTCATTTTCTCAAGTAATCTTTGTGCTTTTTTCATTCTCAACTTACGTGCTTTTTTCTCACCAATCTCCCGATAGTATTCTTCCCGGCGCTCCGCGACAACTTGGCGGAACTTCTTCAAAAACTGTTCCAGTGTTTTGATGTCGGTAGTAGCCGCTTCAACTTGGATTTTTTTGTACATATACATAACATGGAATTCATCAATCATATTGGTTATCTCCGATTCTTTACAGGATTATTTCCCTCTGCACGAGGGAATGTTCATCATACTTTAATATCAAATCACTGTGAACTTTAACTTCCAATAAATAGGATCTTGATTTTTATCTTGCTTTAGATTTCTCATAACAAGTTCAATAATGTGTTCTTGATGCCAATATAATATTGTGGCTTTTAAATCTCTTCTATCGATATCAGATATATCATTTTTGATAGAGTATTTCTTCATCTCACGAGTTATCAAAATATCATATATGACGCCAGAGAGAAACCCACCATTCAAGATATCGATTGCTGTTTCAGGATGTTTTTCATAAATAGCATAGATCTCATCACAGTATCCTTGTAAGATGTTAGCAATAAGTTCGTTTTTTTCTTTTTCTCTTTTATTAAATATAATCTCTTTCATCTTTAATCCTTTTTTCATGTTAATAGTTAGTAAAAATAATCAGTTGTTATAACCGATATTTATGATAACGGAACCATATTCCAACCCTAAATCATTAACTAGTTCGTTATTAATAAATCGATTTAACTCTTCAAGCAAGTTGCTGTCATCCATGATTTCTTCTACTGAATATCCCGTAATGGCAACAAATATTTCATAACGCTCTTGAATAGCATTCATTACTTTTGGAGTTTCTTCACAAAACATATTTACTGCGACAGATATTGTATTTGCCATTTATATTTCCCTTTTTATGTTTTGGTTTGGCCCGTTGTGGGGCAAGATTGGTTCTTATTTTCTAAAACATTCTGAATACTCAACTAACATGGCAGCGACTAGTTCAAAGTCAACTTGATTAATATCACCACTATTTCCTTCTTGGACAGTGAATCTTTCAAAGTTGTTCTGAATATGGTCAATAACATAAATAATAAATGGGCTCATAAACTCTTGATCATCCAGATAATCATTGGCATCCCCATCACCATTGACTTCCATGAACATATTCCAACTTGCGGTAAACGACCTGCAGGCAAGATCATAGAACAGTTCAGTTGATTTATTACTAGCAATACTTTCTTTAGACATATTTATACCCTCATAGTTAAATGCTTATTTAATTCATTGTGTTTTTATTAGCCCCTTTCAGGGCCGAGTATGCTATTATTAACTCATACTAAAAAGTAATGCTTTAGTATGCACATATCTCATTTCAAACATAACTTTATCCATATCAACATAGATAAGTCTTTCTCTTTTACCAGCTTCTTCCATATGTTCATCGAAGCGTTTTGCCAGATATTCTTTAACATGCGAAATATATGATTCCGTTCTGTTGCTATCCAACATAATGGATGCTAATAACTCATGCTCTTCTTGTTCTTTATATATGCGTATTCCTGTGATATAAAGATTCTTTGCCATAGCAGTAAAAGCTTTAGTCGATGAGTCCTTAATGTTATTCAGTTCTTCAGTATTCATATGGTTACTCCTTATTTTTGAATGTATAGCCCCCTACACTTTCATGCATTATTTGAGAGCAGATTATATTTTTTGTTTTATGCTGATGCTAAGTTCGATTGTGTTTACATATGACCTCCTACTTTATATTTTTTGGTTAATAGACTAACTGGCTGTATCGAAACCATTGTGATTTTGCTTTTTATGCTACTTTATTACGTGATAAAGAAATCTTTTCATCAATCCACTTATCAATATCACTCTCTAAGAATGCTATTGCTCTTTCACCAAGTTTTACTTGGGCCGGAAATTCATTACGACTAATCAGGCGATAAATCCAAGCCTTACAAAGGCCAGTTCTATTTAATACTTCAGGTAAACGGATAAATCTTTTTCTTTCGTTCATATATTTCCTCGTCGTTGTTTTGATGAGGTTATTATTCGAATATCGCTTATGACAATCAACACCTGTTTTTTCGGAATTATTGCGTAAGTGAGTGATTTTTGTACAAATCACAAAGGAATAGATTGAATGCTGTTACAAGACGGGACTTAGAGGGCTTTAGCAAAAAGTGCTATTTTTAGAAGCGGAAAAAGGATTTTAGAAATGTATCTATTTATCAATTAATTATGATAATTCAGTTTAAATTCTGTACTGCGGAGGATACCCCTTGAACAGCGCATCCCCCTTTGCTCACTTTATCTCAATCCATCAATAACGCTTTGTGGTAGTGATAGAACTGATTTTAAACTGAGTTCAATTCGACTGATGATTGCTTCTCGTGGGCCACTACGCCAACCCGCACTCGCATAGAAATCATCAAGAATGCTTTCCATCTGTTCTTCACTTTCAAAAGCCCGTATGAGGTAGTAGCTGTCAGGATCGTGCAGAGAGTTTCCGTACGCAACCACATCGATACCGTTCCGGGTATGAAGTGGAACACTGACTTCATGCATGATCTGATGAAACTCCTCACCAGAATCTTTTTTCAGGGTGTATTGTAGTATTTCGACGATCCTATCCTTCATACCTTCTCCATCAATGACCATGAGAAACTGTTTCAATGACGCTAACGCATTCGGCTGGTTAAAGGAAGAAAAGCTGACACGGATGATCTGAGTTCAACTTCCAGTTGGTAGCTGAACTGTTGCATGTATTATCTTTCGGCATAGTTTGACGTCAAACGTTCAGCAATTTCGCTTAATGGTTCCATAATTGAACCCTCAATTGAAGAAAAACATAAAATATACATATAAATCAATATATTAAAACTGTAGTTACAGGGACGCCAGCCCACCAATCATGATTGGACGGTGCAAGGACAACACCAACAAAAACAGGAAGTTAGAAGTCTCAGCAAGACACCGACCAGACGGTGAGGAGACATAAAAGGATACGCAAAGGAGCCGCGGCTCCTGGTGATATGAAAGCCCACAGATGTGGGCTTTTTCGTTGATGGTCAGAACGACCAGTTCACACCAGCTACCGCATTCCACGGGGATTCCACACCGGCACCATGGCTATACCCCACCCCGAGATGTCCGCTTAACGTACTGCTGAATGAGGCTTTAATACCTGCCTGGTATATTCCACGTCTGCCCGACAAATCATTGACAAAATTACCGTCATTATTCACTTTCACCCGGTTATCATCGACAAATTCTTTGCGCACAGCCGCCTTCAGCCACGGCTCAATTTCCATACCGTTCCCCAGACGCATGTTGTAACTCAGCGTTGCGCCCAGTTCGCGATATATACTGCGAGTATCGACTGATTTCGATTCCATGCCATTGGATAAATGATATTCGGGGTTATCAGCGGTGAACCCCGTTAACGATGCATACGGCGTCAGGTTCCAGTTACCATCGGTAAATCGCATCCCGGTTTCAATGTGACCGCCCAGCCCGTTGCTGCGATAACTGCCGTTGGCGGCTCCACCGCTGCTCATTTTACCGGCTACGTTACTTTCAAAGCGGTTCAGCTTCACGATACCGTCCAGATAGAAACCACTTTCATGTTCCCAGCTGGCATAGCCCCCCAGAGAATAACTGCCCACACTGCCATGTCCTCCACGATCAAAACCGATATGTGAATGGGAATAACCCATAAAAGCGCCCAGCGTCGCAATCCCCTCAGGAATATCATTACGACTGTCGATCCCCACTGTCATTCCGGTCAGCGTCTGCTCAAACCCGGCACCCGCATCGGTGGTGACATTATTACGGGTGTTATACGTCGTCCCCCAGACATTATTGTTGTGTGGACTCGCTTTCATTATGTTCAACCGCTCGCGAATACTGTTTAGCTCAGCATCAAAGACCAACGGTAATGTTGCTGCCATATTGAGTACGGCAGCCGTAGAAGGCGTGATGCGTTTCTCCGGAACGGGTGTCGGCGTTGGCTCGGGAGTCGGGTCTGGATTTGGATTTGGATTTGGATTTGGGTTCGGATTTGGGTTCGGATTTGGGTTCGGGTTCGGGTTCGGATTTGGATTTGGGTTGACATTATTAGTCAGGTTCCAGTTGCTGTTGCCGTCGCTTTTCAGGACATACTCATAGGTCCCAAGATCAACGAAACCGCCGGTATTGCCCAGCGTAAACGACGCATCCCCTCCCCCTGTTTTCACCAGCGTCATCGCATCGTCAGACTGAGGGCTGACGCCGGTATCCTGAACAAAGATTTTAAAATTACCAGTGGCGTTGTTGTTGACGATCAGTTGATCGCCCCGGGAGCCTGCAACGTTGGTATGCAGGTAGAAATTACCGCTGCCGGAAAGTTCACTGGTGGTCAGCGTATTGTAGATATCGTTAGTTGTGGCAGGCGCTGATAAATAAACATCACCGTCGTTGAGTAGCAAACTGTTTACTCTATATTCGCAGTTGCTGGTGCCTGCACAGGAATTATTGCTGTTAAGCCAGACACTGCCCCGGCTGGCAGCCGTCAGGTCGGCAAGCGTCGTATCGACACCATTTCCCAGAGTTAATGTCGCGCTATCGGTAATCCGGACCGCCCCTTCAAGTTTTACTGGCGTAACATTATCCCGTGGCGTCATTAACGACAGGCTTCCTGTCGCGCCACTGACCGATGCATTCGCCAGCGTACCTGCGTAGACGATTGCTGTCCCGCCAGCAACCTGGAGATCTTCTGCCCGGGCCAGAGCCTGAAACTCATCTTTTGACCGCCCAAGGGTATATTGCCCACCAGAGTTAACCTTTGTGGCGGAGTCCTGACCCAGGTTTTGCATTGCACCACCCTTGTCAACCGTGGAGTCACGGGCTTCGGTACCTGCTAATACCAATAAATTACCGCCATTTTCCAGCAACATATTGGTCGCTAAATTGCTGGCAATGGAAAAGGTGCCGTACTGGTGCGTACCGCTGATTTCAATACCGTTAGCCGTGCTCGTCTGGAGAGCGGCACCGCTGTTCTGGACGATATCTGTCGCTTTGCCATTATCGTTGACTGTCAGCGTTCCGCCTTCATTGATCGTTGTTTTTATTGCCTCTCCGTTAGCTGAAACTGTTTGTATTCCGCCGTCGTTAATTGTTGTCTCATTTGCCACACCCTCGACGATTTGTTCACCGCCAGTGAGCGTCGTGCCTGTCGCAGTGGCTTTTGTTTTGACGATCTCCCGACCGCCCGCATTGACCTGTGTTTTGGCGGAAGTGGTGTCTGACTCCACGGTTAACACGCCGCCATTTGTCAGCAGGATATTGTTCGCCGCACCCTGCTCGATGCTGAACGCGACGCCATCAGCGCGTGTCCCTGTGACCCGCGTCGCCCTGGTGGTTGCAACCAACGCGCCCTGACTACTCTGCTGTATCCCCGTTGCGCTGCCTTTCTCCCGCACATCGAGTATGCCGCCATTGTTAAGTCTGGTGGTATATGCTACGGCCTCCTCGTGGACAATCAGCTTACCGCCAGCATCAACGATGGTATCTACCGCCGAGGTTTGAGCTACGACCGTCAGTTGGCCGGTATTTTCCAGCACAACATGCTCAGCCCTGCCTCCGGTAATAGTGAAGTGAGATGACCTCTGGTATCCATCAATATCAGTCCCCGCGCCCGTATTGGCAACTAAAGCGCTCCCCGTGTCCAGGTAAACCCCATGTGCGATACCGCCGGTATCGACAATCAGCGTGCCTCCGGCGCGAATATTGCTGCCAGTTGCCGTACCTCCTTTCTCAACAACCTGCTTGCTCCCGGAAGAGATATTTGTTGTGTCAGCTTTCCCGCCGCTCTTGATATTTTGCGTGCCACTGTTGATATTGGTTCCCGTAGCAATACCATGATTATAAATATTCTGTGTACCGCCATTAATTATGGTATTAGTCGCGTTCCCGGCAACATCCATGGCCCCGCCGTTATCTATTCGGGTCGCATCAGCTTTAGCATTCGTTAAAACTGACATTGTTCCTTTATCGTTAATTATCGTCCCTGTAGAAATTCCTCCCTCACTAATTGTCTGGCTGCCACCGTTAATGACTGTATTATTAGCCTGCCCCTGATAAGAGCCATGACCAGATACCTCTTGATGTCCACCAGTATCAATAACACTTCCATTAGAAATCCCGCCATATACCTCCTGATTGCCGTGATTGATGATATGAGCATTATTTGTTGTACCTCGTTCATCTACTCTTTGGCTGCCGTCTACAGTCTCATCATTTACAACGCCAATAACATTAGAAGTGAAGGCCGTCATCCCAGGCGGGGCATATATCATGGCAGCTATCAATAAGGAAAGTACTGAGCGGTGAAAATAATAGCGACTGATTCTGTTCATAAATTTCATCCTCTGAAAAATGAATACTGAGTAGCGTCTAAGTAACCTAAGCTCGGCTGCAACATCAGCCCGCAGGCACCAGACCAGGGGATTCATCCTGAAGAGACAGCGCAGGTGTATTGTGTTCACCGCTCACCAAAGACATCATGATGAAATGATGATATCCCGCATAAGAAAGAGGCATTTTTTAAACGCAATGCGCTGAAGTGTAGTTGGATAAAAAATCACTCTTTTCAGATAATACTGTCGTACGCTTATCTTTCGAAAATGAGGCCGTCGGCAAAATAAAATGACTAATGTAATCGTTGCTGATGAATATCTTCTGCTCACATAAAAATCACACAATAATATTGATAAATCAGATTATCTTACCTTTACAACATTGTATTAACAGTCAATGACAATTCTTGAATAAAAATATTGTCAATCAATGAGTTATTTCTCATTTGAGATTATTCTCATTCCCGTAAAAAACATAATTCCTATCATCACAGTCACGCTCATTTTGAATTATCTGAATAATAGCGAGCGTTCTTTAGTTAAGCAGATCTTAATTGAAGACGAAATTATTGTGTGTGCAACTTACTTAATACCGGACATCTAAGTTGAAGAAAAAAATACTTGCCTTCGGGCTTATCTCAGCATTGTTCTGCTCCACGCCAGCGATGGCGGATATGAATCGCACCACGAAAGGTGCATTGCTAGGCGCAGGCGTTGGTTTACTTACTGGCAATGGTGTTAATGGCGTACTGAAAGGTGCAGCTGTTGGCGCTGGTGTTGGTGCAGTAACAGAAAAAGGCCGCGACGGTAAAAATGCGCGTAAAGGTGCAAAAGTGGGTGCCGCCGTTGGTGCTGTCACTGGCGTTCTGACCGGCAATGGCCTCGAAGGGGCGATTAAAGGTGCCGTGATTGGCGGTACGGGTGGTGCAATTCTGGGTAAAATGAAATAAGGAATGATGATGAAAAAATTTGCTTTACTGGCGGGTCTGTTTGTTTTCGCACCAATGACCTGGGCGCAGGACTACAATATTAAAAACGGTTTGCCGTCAGAAACCTATATTACTTGCGCAGAAGCCAACGAAATGGCAAAAACTGACAGCGCACAGGTTGCAGAAATTGTTGCGGTAATGGGTAATGCCAGCGTTGCCAGCCGTGATTTAAAAATTGAGCAATCTCCGGAACTGAGCGCCAAAGTGGTAGAAAAACTGAATCAGGTTTGCGCTAAAGACCCGCAAATGCTGTTGATCACGGCAATTGATGACACTATGCGTGCTATCGGCAAAAAATAATATTTAATATGTTACCGCGTCGATGAATTCGACGCGGTATTTTAGCTAACGGGGATCAGAACTTATATTTCAGGCCCACCATCATTGCGGTGTCATTGTAGCCATTATCACCCAGCTGCACGCCCACATTACCCCAGACGCTGGCCGCCGGATTCAGATTGCCATTTACGCCAAGTTTAATTTCCCCCAGATTACGCGCCCCGTCTTGTTCAACTTTCACACCGTTCATTGAGACAGCAAAATCTTTACTGTTATGGATCCAGTTCATTTCAACAAAAGGTTCAAAGTCGTCACCGTGCGGACCGCTGTTTTTCTCCTGAGTACGAATAAAGGTGCGGAAGCCGAGTCGGGTCTGGATGTTGTTATTTGCGTCATTCTCAATACGTGAGCCATTGGCTTCCGTGTGCGCATTATGATCGACGCCCATCCAGATAGCCTGTGCCTGTGGCTGGAAGATCCACGTATATTTCGCCGCTTCCAGACCAAAGGATTTATTCAGGGCAAAACCGTAACCCGCTTCCAGCGAGACGGTTGCACCTTTCGCGCTATAGGATTCATAGGCTAACTCATCCCCTTTCACCGAGTTTTTAAACCAGCTATATTGCGCCCAGGCGTCAATGTATGCGCCTTTTTTACTGATGTCATCGGCAAACCAGGTGGCATACAGCCCTGCGCTATAGCCTCTGACACTCCCTTTCGAACGATAATCCGACACGCTGGAATGAGTTGAGTTGTAGTCGCGGGCATAACCAGCCAACACTCCCAAACGCCAACTGTCACTGTCGGTAAAACCACCGGTTAACAGATCCGCCCCTAACTGCGAGACGTAGCGATGCGAGGTCGTTCTCAACTGTCCGTTGCTGTCACGCCAGGCATTATGCCCGCCAATTTGTCGTAGCCAAAGTCGGTTTGAACGCTCCTGTTCAGTTACAGGATCGATGTAGCGCGTTTCACCTACACGATCGTTCAGACGCATAACAAAAAGAGTGTTAGCGGCTGCCAGGTTGGCGACGTAACTTCCAGCTTCGGGGCGCAGAACGGGAGTAGGCGCAACAGTAGGCGCTGAACTTCCTCCGGAGTTTGTTTCACCGCCGCTCGTTGCCTGGAAGTTAGTTAGATACCAGTTTTTATTGGTCGCTTCGGTATTACCTCGGGTTAATGAATATTCGTAGGCACCGGCGAAAATCCTCGAATCCTTAATAAATTCCCCATTTGATTCCCCCTCAACGCTGATAATCTCTATCCCATTTAACGTGTAAGCCCCGCTGCCTCCTGCATTGGTAACTTTAACTCGGGTTGTTCCGGAGGTATTTCCATTAATAACGACTTTATCCGTAGCTGAATTATCATCACCCAATTCAGTTCTGAGATGCAATACGCCATTATTACCAACGTAATTTTCAGTTATTGTTAACCTTGTTGGTTCGAAATCCTTTCCATCTGCCCGGGAAATATAGACCGTACTATTGTCAACCGTGAGCTTGCTCACCGTTGAGTCAGCTTTAATATCCCAGGTACTATTATCTGAAAGCGACAGATAGGTATGAGTGCTATCATCTGTTGAAAGATTGGCTGAACCCGTTATTTTTGAATTAGATGCATCGATGGACAAATGACCTTTAATATTATTGATAAAAACATCTGCAGCCGATGATACCTCACTATCCGTAATGGTCACGTTACTCGTCTCATTTTTATTGTAGAGGATTTCATTTACTGACCGTAGTGAGCTACCAGATAAAATATCTACCGTTGCTTCCTGACCATTTATGGAAGACTCCAGCACAATTCCAGCCCCCTGATGCGCGACTGCAGATGTATTTTTCAGCGTCACCTTGCCGCCATTATAAATTTTAGCAATCGCGGCGTCAGGACCCGTTGTATGAATTTCTCCCTGGTTAAATGAAACTGTCCCCTGGCGAGCAGCGATGGCATGAGCATTGTCCCCATGCGTGGTAATATCAACATCGGTTAATGTAACGCTGGCATTGGTATAATCAAGCTTGTCATCAGCCTTGACGACAGTGCCATTAGCGTACGCGGCATAACTTTCTGTTCCGTGGGTTGTTATCTCCCCTTTTGCCATATCCAGTTTTGCTATGGCGTTATTTTCATTACTTCCTGTATCGGCAGTACTTTCTTCATCAAGAGAAGATACACACGCACGCGCGCTTCCGGGAGATGCACACGCAAGAACGCCGACTGCGTGATTACCCGCAGTAACAATAAAAGTATTATTTCCGTCAGAAAAAGAGGGGGTAACCGAACCGTCAGAGTTGACTCTTATTATGGTATCAGTATTCAGGTTTCCATCAACTTGACTTAACAAACCAACAGAATAATCTCCCGTCGTGACAATCGTATTATTACCCCGCAAAGTGACAGCACCGCCATATTCACTTACGACTGCGCTAGCTGTATATACTTTGCTTAGAGGACTATTGTCAGAAGGATATAAACCGCCCGTTGTTACAATGACGCCATTGTTAATGGTTAAATTGCTACCCTCTCCTGCAACAGATACACCGTAACTTCCATTACCCGTTGTTATAACTAGCGCATTATCAATATCTTTTACTTCTCCATCTTTTATTGCCACAGCATGTTTATGTTCCTCGTGCTGAATAAACTGATCAGCATATGCATTACCCACCGCCAAAGCAATAAGTCCTAAACTAAACCCGGGGAGTTTTTTCAGTTTCATAGATTAACCATCCATTCATTGGATTAAAAAACATTCCTAGTCAAATAACCTATGCGTTCAGATTATCAAAACGTAGGGTAAAGACAAAAACAAAAGCACAAAAAATTTAAATAGATAAACAGCGACAATATATAAATGATAAATAAGTCGGCATTATCATTTTTCACCTTATTTTCATGACATTGATCACTTTGAGGTGACGATTTTGTTTAACAAATAACTCTTCGACATCACAATCATTGATAGTTGCCATAGAAATTATTTCGATGATATATAAAACCAACTATGATAACACCAGGGTTGACAACTATTTGCGCAATAATTCCTTTCCTTCAATGATCCAGGCGTTCACTGTCAGCACCCCATTCAGCCGCATACTGACAGTGAGAAACTGAAAGATTATTGCTGATCCCTGTGGCTGACGAGTCTTTCCCTTAATCGATTAACCAGATTGATCGCCAGCCAAACAAGGGCATTAAGCAAATTTATCGTCACAAGCACTTCTCCCAGCCCGGTACTGGGTTTTGCAATAAGAATGACCAGGAGGGTGATCAGCATAAATGCAATGGAAAAGATGATATAGAGAGTGAAATAATCCAGATTATTACTATTGTTCATGCTACTAATGGCAATCCTGTCAAAACTTTCAAACAATTATAGCAAACAAAATAATGAACAATAGTAACAAGAGGCAACGAGCTAATTAGCTGTCTATAATTACACCGCACCATGGCCTTACTGATCGATTTTCACTCAACCACAACCTTCACCTTCGGTTTAGAAAGGATAATTTTGACCAAGTCGATGTATGTTACCGGTTTATAGAAATAATAACCCTGCTGAAATGTGATATTATTTTGATTCAGATAGTCAAGTTGTTCTTTCGTTTCGACACCTTCAGCGACGATACTGATCGAAAGTTTACGCGCCAGATCCAATACACAATCCAGAATCCGAGTTGATTCTGGGTCTGCGTTTACGCGGCCAACGAAACTGTGATCAATTTTGATATAATCAATATGCAGGTCATGCAGATAAGAAAGCCCTGAGTAGCCAGTACCGAAATCATCCAGCGCGATGACAAAACCATTTTCATGCAGAATGTTCAACCGCTGAACCAGACTTTCATCAACATTTAATGGCTCACGCTCGGTAACTTCCAGAACGAGGTTTAAATCGCGGCGGGTAAAACTGTCACGGTAATTTAAGCACTCGTCGACAAACGTCGGCGAAATAATATGCGAGGCGCTAAAATTAATTCCAATATGAAAACCTTCCGGCAATTTACTCGCGATAGCGTTCATCTGTCTGGCAACCTGATTCATCAGGCTTCGCGTAAGCGGAACGATTAATCCGGATTTTTCAGCAAGTGGAATAAATGCCGCGGGTGATATATATCCACCGTGAGGTTGTTTCCAGCGGGCTAACACCTCAACTCCCCGCAATGTCCCTTCCCGACCATTTACCACAGGTTGGTAAAAAGGGACGATCTCCCCATTATTTATTGCCCGTCGCAGGATCTCTTCAGGCGTTGCGCTTTTATTGAAATATCTATCAAGCAGGAAGGCAGCGGCGCAGGCGATTAACAGAATAAATATCAAAATCCCAAAGCCTTTATCGATAAGTCTGTAGAAGCTAAAGAGTGGCGGCGGGTTAAAGATAATAGTGAAATGATATTTTGTGGAATGAACCTTCTCGGTATAGGGATAATGTCCATTAAGCGTCATCACATCACCCGTTGGTCCAATAATGTCATCCGCCACGCGTAATACATACCTTACCCCTTTCAAGGGTACATTAAGCGCCCCGCGAATATGCTGATCACTTATCGTAACCAAAATGCGCGTATCTGCAAATTGGCTCTGATAGAGCATGATAGGTAATCTATTAACGGTGTCGATTGCCGGAGCCAACAGTAAATTACTGTCCGGGAAAACAGGAATACGAGACAGCAGGACCCGATTCCCCGGTAAGGATGTACACCAGACCGTTCCCTGTTTGAGAATGATGATTGTGCGCAGGTGAGGTTTCAGAGCTGCTTCAGTGCCAAGCTGATATTGCTCCTCGAGGTCGCATTCCTTCCCGGCAATGTTAACCGCTGTTTGAGTCGCCTGTGACGCTTCTTCAAGTATATGATTGATATTGTTGGCGGCATATCTTGCTCCCGCCAGGTACTCTGCTTTTGCGGAATACCAGAGCTGGATGTTCAAAATAGCGACACCGGTTATAAACAAGCATATCGCAATGAGGATGGGTATGAGTGTATTGCGCATTCACTTGTCCCGGCCAAAGGGTTTAATACATAAAAATGACATTCATTCGCTCGCGCTGGCGTCTACAGAGAGCATGGTAGAGAGCATCACAAATATCCACGCCGAAGATAAAATTTTCTCCATCTTCATCTAACCTATTAATTATTAAGCATAATGTAGGCAGAATTAAACAAATTAGGCGGGATATCAGGCGTCAAGAATGGAAAACGAGCGCTCTCCATTCTTGTTGGCTCCCTGATATTGCGGATATATTAAGAAAGCATAACGCCTGAAATGCTCACTTTGCACCAGCATGGTGATACATCTGATCTTTATTCTAAAGCCTTCCACAAGTTTTAAGAGAGCACGGATTCCCTGTCATTAATAATGATATCCGTTAGTGTAGTCTTATGCATTTCAATGTACTGCAAGATTTGCAGATAGAGATCAGAAAGAATCACACTGGTTTCATCTTTTAAACGCAAGCGTAAAGCCTGATCAATAATATGACTATCAACATATCCATGCGTCATGAACACCTCCCTCTCGAGATTTTTAAACAACGCACATTGAAAAATAAATCTCTCTGGGATTGAATTATTCATGTCAGCCTCGTAGGAATAGTGACCCAATAAAATTATGCTGTGTATAGTCTAAAGCGACAGACAAAAATAAGATGACTGAGTTTTCTATAAACTTATACTTAATAATTAAAAGTTACATATCATCAGCTGTGTATCGCAACACGATTTCCAGTGTTTTTCTAATCACATCAGCTTTGAGAATATCACTTGTTGTTTCCAGAGAGTGTATCAGACTTAAGATAATATTTTTATTATTAACATTATCGCCTGAAAGCATTAAATTGGTCACAGCCTGCCCTAACACAGCTGACTCTTCTTCTAACAAATTACCTGAACTACGAAAGTAGCTTGATAACGCTTTATCAGTTATTGCATTATGAATTGTAGTATCTTCAAGCATGGTAACCTCTCATCTTACTTATGAAATTTTAATGTATTCTGTTTATTTTCTTACCATTGAACATACTTTTATTGTCAGCTATCGCTGTTCTTCTGTTTGGCTCTCCTGTATCACTGTTGCTAAAATCACGAATTATGCTGTCAATTAAATCTCGTCGGAAAGCATTTTCCTCAGCCGATTTCATTACGAGTAATTGCTTAATAAGAGTCTGTAACGAAAAATTTATCTTCATGCGCAGTATATGGAGCACCGCCTGGCCAGTAATTTCATATTTTGTACTTTCATTATCAGATGTCTTCATAACGACTTCATAGCTAACCTGTTAAATAATCAGGCTGTTGCATTATTCAAAAAGCAACCCAATTAGTGCATTATAATGTTTCTGTTCCTCTTCCCCTGTCGCTTGTTCCAGTCGGCATAGAAGTTTGGCACAAAGCGACTTTCGACTCAGATTACGTCCATCTTTCAAAATCTCAGTCACAATTTCCCCGAGAGTTTCCTGCTGAGTAGGCAAGTTAGCTTTTGCAAAGTAACGAGTGATTGCTCCCGCAGAATCTAAAGTCACTGAATTTTGATGCATGCTACGCCTCTGTTAAAAATGTTAATCAATGTTAAGTGAGGTAACAATAGCAAACTTGTACGAAATATGTGTACAGAATGATAAGTTAATTTTTTGCATTTAGTGCTAATACATATAAAACAACAGGTTATGATAAAAAATATTGCATCATTTAAATGACAACCTATACAATAATTTTCGCCAACTCATCTTCAACTTTTTCCATTTTTTATCAATGTAAAGAAACAGTTATGTTTTGGTATTAAAAGAAAGACACCGGAAGATATGTCTGTTACCGTCTTACTCTCGCCTCTCCCATTACCCTGGACAGTTAATGCTTACCACCCTTATTTATCGTAGCCATATACGTGACGACGAACCTGTCAAAAAAATCGAAGAAATGGTTTCGATAGCAAATCGCAGGAACATGCAGTCTGACGTAACAGGGATCTTACTGTTTAATGGTTCTCATTTTTTCCAGCTTCTGGAAGGTCCGGAAGAACAGGTTAAAATGATATATCGGGCTATATGCCAGGATCCACGGCACTATAATATTGTTGAGCTGCTGTGCGATTACGCGCCTGCTCGCCGTTTTGGCAAAGCGGGAATGGAATTATTTGATTTGCGCCTGCACGAGCGAGATGACGTTTTACAGGCCGTATTCGACAAAGGCACATCAAAATTTCAGCTAACTTATGATGACAGAGCGCTACAATTTTTTCGTACTTTTGTCCTTGCAACCGAACAAGCAACCTATTTCGAGATCCCTGCCGAAGACTCCTGGCTTTTTATCGCTGACGGATCTGATAAAGAACTTGATTCCTGTACCCTTTCACCAACTATAAACGACCACTTTGCCTTTCATCCTATTGTCGATCCCTTATCGCGGCGGATAATCGCTTTTGAAGCCATTGTGCAAAAAAATGAAGACAGCCCGTCAGCTATAGCGGTTGGGCAGCGTAAAGACGGGGAAATCTACAAAGCGGATCTCAAAAGTAAGGCGCTTGCATTCGCGATGGCACACGCACTTGACCTCGGTGATAAAATGATTTCAATCAATCTATTACCTATGACCCTGGTTAACGAACCTGACGCAGTCTCTTTTTTACTTGATGAAATAAAGGCCAATGCTCTGGTGCCTGAACAAATCATCGTTGAATTTACTGAAAGTGAAGTCATATCTCGGTTTGATGAGTTTGCAGAAGCGATTAAATCGCTTAAGGCTGCCGGTATCAGTGTAGCAATTGATCATTTTGGCGCAGGTTTTGCCGGTTTGTTACTCCTGTCACGCTTCCAGCCTGACAGAATTAAAATCAGTCAGGAATTGATTAACAATGTTCATAAAAGCGGGCCACGGCAGGCAATTATTCAGGCGATCATAAAATGCTGTACATCACTTGAAATTCAAGTCTCTGCTATGGGTGTGACAACACCAGAAGAGTGGATGTGGCTTGAATCTGCAGGAATTGAGATGTTTCAGGGAGATCTGTTTGCGAAAGCTAAATTGAATGGTATCCCTTCAGTTGCGTGGCCGGAGAAAAAATAATTTTCAGCACATTATTTCGTATGATTTCTGAAAATCATCGTGAAAATGAATACGTTATGTTTAAATTTAATCCACATTAAAAATAATGTTTCATTCAATTTAGCTGAAATCTTATTTATACTTTGTACAATTTTAGCGTATATTGTACAAAGTATTATTGGGTCGTGTACAGGCGACGGAGATTTATGACCGCAAGGAGGAAGTGTGGCTTATTACAGCATTGGTGATGTTGCCGAACGTTGCGGGATTAATCCTGTCACTCTCCGGGCCTGGCAACGCCGCTACGGTTTGTTAAAACCACAGCGCAGTGAAGGCGGACACCGACTCTTTGATGAAGAAGACATACAACGCATCGAAGAGATCAAGCGTTGGATAAGTAATGGCGTCCCTGTAGGCAAAGTTAAAGCATTACTGGAAACCACCAGCCAGGATACGGAAGATGACTGGAGCCGCCTGCAAGAAGAGATGATGTCAATTCTTCGTATGGCTAATCCTGCCAAACTACGCGCGAGAATTATTTCACTGGGTCGAGAGTACCCAGTAGATCAATTGATTAATCATGTTTACCTTCCTGTTCGCCAGCGTCTCGTGCTTGATCACAACACCTCCCGCATTATGAGCAGTATGTTTGACGGCGCATTAATTGAATACGCAGCAGCCTCGCTTTTCGAAATGCGCCGTAAGCCCGGTAAAGAAGCCATTCTGATGGCGTGGAATGTTGAAGAGAGAGCACGATTGTGGCTGGAAGCATGGCGTTTATCATTGTCAGGATGGCACATTTCTGTTCTTGCTGATCCCATTGAAGCGCCGCGCCCGGAACTGTTCCCAACGCAAACATTGATTGTCTGGACAGGCATGGCACCAACGAGAAGGCAAAACGAACTTTTACAACACTGGGGTGAGCAAGGTTATAAAGTCATCTTTCATGCCCCCTAATTTCACCTTTATCCCGCCCCTTAGACAGAATCTTATAATCTGAACCCACAATAGCGTTTGTACCGGAGCTGGTCCGTTGCAAAATGCTCACCGGGAGAATTCAGGTAATCCCCCTTTCACACTTTGTACATATCACAGCCAAAGGACAGACCAGATTGAAGTGGTAAAACCGATCGTGCACACTACGCAGTCTCACAACTAACAAGAGGTTATTATCCTGATGGATCAGGTTGTTGTTTTTCAAAAGATGTTTGAGCAAGTGAGAAAAGAGCAAAACTTCTCCTGGTTTTATTCAGAATTAAAACATCACCGCATTGCACATTACATTTATTATCTGGCTACGGATAATATCAGAATTATTACTCACGATGACACGGTTTTGTTATTAAGAGGAACCAGGAACCTGTTAAAAGTTAGTACGACCAAGAACCCTGCTAAAATAAAAGAGGCCGCATTGCTTCATATTTGCGGAAAATCAACATTTCGGGAATACTGTTCAACACTGGCAGGCGCGGGCGTTTTCCGGTGGGTTACTGATGTTAATCATAACAAACGCAGTTACTACGCCATTGATAATACGCTTTTATATATTGAAGATGTAGAAAACAATAAACCATTAATCTAGCTAAAGTTGGAAGCTTAAGAAATGCTTCATAATTCAGTAAGACATTAGCATAATGGAAATAAAAGTGCAGAGACTATCCCTATGGATGATAAATACTGTCTTTTTATTGCCACTCATAAATAATCACCAGGCCAATACTATCAAATTGATATTTGAAATGTGATTACTTGACTTTCTATACGTTATTTTATAACGGTTAGCAAATTTATAAAACCAACGGGCGTGCCATACGCCCGTTTCAATACTTAACGCACATGTGTTTTGGTTTAGTCATCATCCGGTTATATGTATTTTAGCCAGGAATGGGTTAAACCATTCCTATATAACTAAAAAATTGAAACCTTATTCTCATGTCATGCTTATATTCGTCATTATCGTTATATAAAAAGGCCAACCATAATGTTTAGCAAATTGGCACAAAGTAGTATAAAGGCTATGTTTTAATTACAGGATGTTCAGTCATTTGAATGTATAACATTTTAGCTAAACAAATCTAAAACGAAGTGAATAATCTAATATTTTCACTAAATCTCATTTTGTTTGATATCTATTGAGATTTCTTGCTTTAAATTTTGTTTTATATAAACAATGGTTTTAATTTTTGATTAATTTGTTTTTTGGGGAGTAATATACACATATGCAAAGTCAAGAAATAAACATCCTAATGAACCATATTAAATACCGTGGGATAAGACATAACAAATGAAGTGGATAGTAATTGACACGGTAATTCAACCTACATGCGGTATATCTTTTTCAGCCATATGGGGTGATATGAAAATGATCATCTGGTATCAACCTACTATATTTCTCACTCCTGGAAGTATATTTACACCGGTTAAGTCTGGTATTATCTTTAAGGATAAAGAATACCCTATTACTATTTATAACATCACACCATTCAACAAGGATTTATGGAGTTTACTCAAAAGCAGTCAAGAGTGTCCTCCAGGAGAAAGCGAAATAACAAATAAATGTTTACATAATAGTTGTATTATAAAAATATGCCCATATGGACTCAAGTAATGGTCTTCATATAAATATTCTCGACATGATATTAATAATATCCACATAAATAAAACAACGGGCGTGTTATACGCCCGTTTCAATATTTAACACATGTAGAGATTACATGTTCTTGATGATCGCATCACCAAACTCGCTACATTTCAGCAATTTAGCGCCTTCCATCAGACGTTCGAAGTCATAGGTTACGGTCTTGGCGTTGATTGCGCCTTCCATACCTTTAACAATCAGGTCTGCGGCTTCAGTCCAGCCCATATGGCGTAACATCATCTCAGCGGAGAGAATAATAGAGCCTGGGTTTACTTTGTCCTGACCGGCATATTTCGGCGCAGTACCGTGGGTGGCTTCAAACAGGGCGCATTCGTCACCGATGTTTGCGCCTGGGGCGATACCGATACCGCCGACCTGTGCAGCCAGAGCGTCAGAAATGTAGTCACCGTTCAGGTTCATACAGGCGATAACATCATATTCAGCCGGACGCAGCAGGATCTGTTGCAGGAATGCATCAGCAATCACATCTTTAATGACGATCTCTTTGCCGGTATTCGGGTTTTTAACTTTCAGCCACGGGCCGCCGTCGATCAGTTCACCGCCAAACTCTTCACGCGCCAGCTGGTAGCCCCAGTCTTTAAACGCGCCTTCGGTGAACTTCATGATGTTGCCTTTGTGCACCAGGGTCACAGAGTCACGATCGTTAGCAATTGCGTATTCGATCGCTGCACGAACCAGACGTTTGGTACCTTCTTCAGAACACGGCTTAATACCGATGCCGCAATGTTCCGGGAAGCGAATTTTCTTCACGCCCATCTCTTCACGCAGGAATTTAATCACTTTCTCAGCGTCGGCAGAGTCTGCTTTCCATTCGATACCCGCATAAATGTCTTCCGAGTTTTCACGGAAGATAACCATATCGGTCAGTTCAGGGTGTTTAACCGGGCTTGGGGTGCCCTGATAGTAACGTACCGGACGCAGGCAGATGTAGAGATCCAGTTCCTGGCGCAGGGCAACGTTCAGAGAACGAATACCGCCACCAACCGGAGTGGTCAGAGGGCCTTTAATGGCAACGCGATATTCACGAATCAGATCAAGGGTTTCAGCAGGCAGCCAGACATCCTGACCGTAAACCTGTGTGGATTTTTCACCGGTGTAAATTTCCATCCAGGAGATTTTACGCTCGCCTTTATAGGCTTTCTCGACTGCAGCGTCGACCACTTTCAGCATGGCTGGGGTTACATCTACACCGATTCCATCACCTTCAATGTAAGGGATAATCGGATTTTCAGGAACGTTGAGTTTGCCGTTTTGCAGGGTGATCTTCTTGCCTTGTGCCGGAACAACTACTTTACTTTCCATTCACCTCTCCTTCGAGCGCTACTGGTTTGCTCGTCTGCCACCACGTTGCATATGCGTTTGCGTCCTGCGATACGGATGCATTAGAGCAATTTTTTGTTAATGATTTGTAATTGGCTTGTCAATACTACCCTATTGTTTGCCGTCATGAAAGATGCGCGTTATTAGGCTATAATGCGGCAATTCATAATCTCTGAAAATACCATGCAAAAAACTTCTTTTAGAAATCACCAGGTTAAGCGATTCAGCTCGCAACGTTCTACCAGGCGTAAACCTGAAAACCAGCCCACGCGCGTGATCCTGTTCAATAAACCCTACGATGTTCTTCCGCAGTTCACCGATGAAGCCGGACGCAAAACATTAAAAGAATTCATCCCGGTTCAGGGCGTTTATGCAGCAGGTCGTCTTGACCGCGATAGCGAAGGGTTACTGGTGCTGACCAATAACGGCGCGTTGCAGGCGCGTTTAACCCAGCCGGGTAAACGCACCGGAAAAATCTATTATGTGCAGGTGGAAGGTATTCCCACACAAGACGCACTTGAAGCCTTGCGCAATGGCGTAACCTTAAATGATGGCCCTACCCTGCCCGCAGGCGTAGAGCTGGTTGACGAACCCGCGTGGTTATGGCCGCGGAATCCACCAATTCGTGAACGCAAAAGTATTCCCACCAGCTGGCTGAAGATCACCTTATATGAAGGACGTAATCGCCAGGTGCGCCGCATGACCGCCCATGTTGGTTTCCCCACGCTGCGACTGATTCGCTATGCGATGGGTGATTACTCTTTGGATAATCTTGCCAACGGCGAATGGCGAGAAGCGACAGATTAAGGACGCAAAATGTTTAAACCGCACGTTACCGTTGCTTGCGTGGTGCACGCAGAAGGCAAATTTTTAGTCGTTGAAGAGACGATTAATGGTAAAGCGTTATGGAACCAACCTGCCGGGCATCTGGAAGCCAATGAAACCTTAGTGGAAGCCGCCGCCCGTGAGCTGTGGGAAGAAACCGGCATCAGCGCGCAGCCGCAACACTTTATTCGTATGCATCAGTGGATTGCGCCAGATAAAACGCCGTTTTTGCGTTTCCTGTTTGCTATTGAGCTTGAGCAAATATGCCCGACCCAGCCTCATGACAGCGATATCGACTGCTGCCGTTGGGTTAGCGCCGAAGAAATTTTACAGGCGTCAAATCTGCGTTCGCCGCTGGTGGCGGAAAGTATTCGTTGTTATCAAAGCAGGCAACGCTATCCGCTAGAGATGATTGGCGATTTTAACTGGCCTTTTACAAAGGGTGTCATCTAAAAGGCTGCGTGATAGAATACGCCGCCTTGAAGTTCAATGTCGTGAGTGATCCAATGTCTGAAACCGCAAAAAAAGTAATCGTCGGCATGTCCGGCGGTGTCGATTCCTCCGTTTCTGCCTGGCTGTTGCAACAACAGGGATATCAGGTCGAAGGCCTGTTTATGAAGAACTGGGAAGAAGACGACGGTGAGGAATATTGCACAGCGGCAGCGGATCTGGCTGATGCCCAGGCTGTCTGCGACAAGCTCGGCATTGAACTGCACACCGTTAACTTTGCTGCCGAGTACTGGGACAACGTCTTCGAACTGTTTCTTGCCGAATATAAAGCCGGTCGCACGCCGAATCCGGATATTCTGTGCAACAAAGAGATCAAATTTAAAGCCTTCCTCGAATTTGCCGCTGAAGATTTAGGTGCCGATTATATCGCTACCGGTCATTACGTACGTCGGGCAGATGTCGATGGCAAGAGCCGCCTGCTGCGTGGTCTGGACAGCAATAAAGACCAGAGCTACTTCCTTTATACGCTCAGCCATGAGCAGATTGCGCAAAGCCTGTTCCCGGTCGGCGAACTGGAAAAACCGCAGGTGCGTAAGATTGCTGAAGATCTCGGTCTGGTCACCGCGAAGAAAAAAGACTCTACCGGCATTTGCTTCATTGGCGAGCGTAAATTCCGCGAGTTCCTGGGCCGTTATCTCCCGGCGCAACCGGGCAAAATCATTACCGTCGATGGCGATGAAATTGGTGAGCACCAGGGGCTGATGTATCACACCCTCGGTCAGCGTAAAGGTCTGGGTATCGGTGGCACCAAAGACGGCACCGAAGAACCGTGGTATGTGGTCGATAAAGACGTCGAAAACAACATTCTGATTGTTGCGCAGGGCCATGAACACCCGCGTCTGATGTCTGTCGGTCTGATTGCCCAGCAGCTGCACTGGGTCGATCGCGAGCCGTTCACCGGTACTATGCGTTGCACAGTAAAAACCCGCTATCGCCAGACCGACATCCCGTGCACCGTCAAGGCGCTGGACGATGATCGCATTGAAGTGATTTTCGATGAGCCGGTTGCCGCCGTGACGCCGGGCCAGTCTGCCGTTTTCTATAACGGTGAAGTGTGCCTCGGTGGCGGTATTATTGAGCAGCGTCTGCCGCTGCCGGTCTGATTATTATCTTTACTTAAAACAAGGAAGCAGTGAACGTGGCAAAGAATTACTATGACATCACCCTCGCCCTAGCCGGTATTTGTCAGTCGGCACGCCTGGTGCAACAACTCGCTCACCAGGGGCATTGTGATGCCGATGCGCTACACGTCTCACTCAACAGTATTATTGATATGAACCCCAGCTCGACGCTGGCGGTTTTTGGCGGCAGCGAAGCCAACCTGCGCGTCGGGCTGGAAACCTTGCTCGGCGTGCTCAATGCCAGCAGTCGCCAGGGCTTAAACGCTGAGTTAACCCGCTACACACTCAGCCTGATGGTGCTTGAGCGCAAACTCTCCTCAGCGAAAGGTGCGCTCGACACTCTGGGCAACCGGATCAACGGCCTGCAACGCCAGCTCGAACACTTCGATTTACAGTCCGAAACGCTGATGAGCGCGATGGCTGCTATCTATGTTGATGTGATTAGCCCGCTTGGCCCGCGCATTCAGGTAACCGGTTCCCCTGCTGTACTGCAAAGCCCACAAGTGCAGGCGAAAGTTCGCGCAACCCTGCTGGCAGGCATTCGCGCCGCCGTGCTCTGGCACCAGGTTGGCGGCGGACGTCTGCAACTGATGTTTTCTCGTAATCGCCTGACCACTCAGGCAAAACAAATTCTTGCTCATTTAACCCCGGAGTTGTGATCTATGGAATTATCCTCACTGACCGCCGTTTCCCCTGTCGATGGACGCTACGGCGATAAAGTCAGCGCGCTGCGCGGGATTTTCAGCGAATATGGTTTGCTGAAATTCCGTGTACAAGTTGAAGTACGTTGGCTGCAAAAACTGGCCGCGCACGCAGCGATCAAGGAAGTTCCTGCTTTTGCTGCCGACGCAATCGGTTACCTTGATGCAATTGTCGCCAGTTTCAGCGAAGAAGATGCCGCACGCATCAAAACCATCGAGCGTACCACTAACCACGACGTTAAAGCGGTTGAGTATTTCCTGAAAGAAAAAGTGGCGGAGATCCCGGAACTGCACGCGGTTTCTGAATTCATCCACTTTGCCTGTACTTCGGAAGATATCAATAACCTCTCCCACGCATTAATGCTGAAAACCGCGCGTGATGAAGTGATCCTGCCGTACTGGCGTCAACTGATTGACGGCATTAAAGATCTCGCCGTTCAGTATCGTGATATCCCGCTGCTGTCTCGTACCCACGGTCAGCCAGCCACGCCGTCAACCATCGGTAAAGAGATGGCAAACGTCGCCTACCGTATGGAGCGCCAGTACCGCCAGCTTAATCAGGTGGAAATTCTCGGCAAAATCAACGGCGCGGTCGGTAACTATAACGCCCACATCGCCGCTTACCCGGAAGTTGACTGGCATCAGTTCAGCGAAGAGTTCGTCACCTCGCTGGGTATTCAGTGGAACCCGTACACTACCCAGATCGAACCGCACGACTACATCGCCGAGCTGTTTGATTGCGTTGCGCGCTTCAACACCATTCTGATCGACTTTGATCGTGACGTCTGGGGTTATATCGCCCTTAACCACTTCAAACAGAAAACTATTGCTGGTGAGATTGGTTCTTCCACCATGCCGCATAAAGTTAACCCGATCGACTTCGAAAACTCCGAAGGGAACCTGGGCCTTTCCAACGCGGTGTTGCAGCACCTGGCAAGCAAACTGCCAGTTTCCCGCTGGCAGCGTGACCTGACCGACTCCACCGTGCTGCGTAACCTCGGCGTGGGTATCGGTTATGCGCTGATTGCGTATCAATCCACCTTGAAAGGCGTGAGCAAACTGGAAGTGAACCGTGACCATCTGCTGGATGAACTGGATCACAACTGGGAAGTGCTGGCTGAGCCAATCCAGACAGTTATGCGTCGCTATGGCATCGAAAAACCGTACGAGAAGCTGAAAGAGCTGACTCGCGGTAAGCGCGTTGACGCCGAAGGCATGAAGCAGTTTATCGACGGTCTGGCGTTGCCAGAAGAAGAGAAAGCCCGCCTGAAAGCAATGACGCCGGCTAACTACATTGGTCGCGCCATCACCATGGTTGATGAGCTGAAATAAGCCTCAAAACAGTGCCGGATGGCGATGCTGTCCGGCCTGCTTATTAAGATTATCCACTTTTTCTTTTTTCACTTTACCTCCCCTCCCCGCTGGTTTATTTAATGTTTACCCCCATAACCACATAATCGCGTTACACTATTTTAATAATTAAGACAGGGAGAAATAAAAATGCGCGTACTGGTTGTTGAAGACAATGCGTTGTTACGTCACCACCTTAAAGTTCAGATTCAGGATGCTGGTCATCAGGTCGATGACGCAGAAGATGCCAAAGAAGCCGATTATTATCTCAATGAACATTTACCGGATATTGCGATTGTCGATCTGGGATTGCCAGACGAGGACGGTCTGTCACTGATTCGCCGCTGGCGTAGCAATGATGTTTCACTGCCGATTCTGGTATTAACCGCCCGTGAAAGCTGGCAGGACAAAGTCGAAGTATTAAGTGCTGGCGCTGATGATTACGTGACTAAACCATTTCATATTGAAGAGGTGATGGCGCGAATGCAGGCATTAATGCGGCGTAATAGCGGTCTGGCTTCACAGGTCATTTCGCTACCCCCGTTTCAGGTTGATCTCTCTCGCCGTGAATTATCTATTAATGACGAAGTGATCAAACTGACCGCGTTCGAATACACCATTATGGAAACGTTGATACGCAATAATGGCAAAGTGGTGAGCAAAGATTCGTTAATGCTCCAACTCTATCCGGATGCGGAGCTGCGGGAAAGCCATACCATTGATGTACTGATGGGACGTCTGCGCAAAAAAATTCAGGCACAATATCCGCAAGAAGTGATTACCACCGTTCGCGGCCAGGGCTATCTGTTCGAATTGCGCTGATGAAAAAATTACTGCGTCTTTTTTTCCCGCTCTCGCTGCGGGTACGTTTTCTGTTAGCAACGGCAGCAGTAGTATTGGTGCTTTCGCTTGCCTACGGAATGGTTGCGCTGATCGGTTATAGCGTCAGTTTCGATAAAACCACGTTTCGGCTGTTACGTGGCGAGAGCAATCTGTTCTATACCCTTGCGAAGTGGGAAAACAATAAGTTGCATGTCGAGTTACCCGAAAATATCGACAAGCAAAGCCCCACTATGACGCTAATTTATGATGAGAACGGGCAGCTTTTATGGGCGCAACGTGACGTGCCCTGGCTGATGAAGATGATCCAGCCTGACTGGCTGAAATCGAATGGTTTTCATGAAATTGAAGCGGATGTTAACGATACCAGCCTCTTGCTGAGTGGAGATCATTCGATACAGCAACAGTTGCAGGAAGTGCGGGAAGATGATGACGACGCGGAGATGACCCACTCGGTGGCGGTAAACGTCTACCCGGCAACATCGCGGATGCCAAAGTTGACCATTGTGGTGGTGGATACCATTCCGGTGGAGCTAAAAAGTTCCTATATGGTCTGGAGCTGGTTTATCTATGTGCTCTCAGCCAATCTGCTGTTAGTGATCCCGCTGCTGTGGGTCGCCGCCTGGTGGAGTTTACGCCCCATCGAAGCCCTGGCAAAAGAAGTCCGCGAACTGGAAGAACATAACCGCGAATTGCTCAATCCAGCCACAACGCGAGAACTGACCAGTCTGGTACGAAACCTGAACCGATTGTTAAAAAGTGAACGCGAACGTTACGACAAATATCGTACGACGCTCACCGACCTGACCCATAGTCTGAAAACGCCACTGGCGGTGCTGCAAAGTACGCTGCGTTCTCTGCGTAGTGAGAAGATGAGCGTCAGTGATGCTGAACCGGTAATGCTGGAGCAAATCAGCCGCATTTCACAGCAAATTGGCTACTACCTGCATCGTGCCAGTATGCGCGGCGGGACATTGCTCAGCCGCGAGCTGCATCCGGTCGCCCCACTGCTGGACAATCTCACCTCGGCGCTGAACAAAGTGTATCAACGCAAAGGGGTCAATATCTCTCTCGATATTTCGCCAGAGATCAGCTTTGTCGGTGAGCAGAACGATTTTGTCGAGGTGATGGGCAACGTGCTGGATAATGCCTGTAAATATTGCCTCGAGTTTGTCGAAATATCTGCAAGGCAAACAGACGAGCATCTCTATATTGTGGTCGAGGATGATGGCCCCGGTATTCCATTAAGCAAGCGAGAGGTCATTTTCGACCGTGGTCAACGGGTTGATACTTTACGCCCTGGGCAAGGTGTAGGGCTGGCGGTAGCCCGCGAAATCACCGAGCAATATGAGGGTAAAATCGTCGCCGGAGAGAGCATGCTGGGCGGTGCGCGGATGGAGGTGATTTTTGGTCGCCAGCATTCTGCGCCGAAAGATGAATAAATATGTCCATACTTCACGCATTACGTTAAGCATCCGTTATAATCGGTTGCAGATACCAGCCTGTGGATGCTTAACATGGAATACCAACTCACTCTTAACTGGCCCGATTTTCTTGAACGTCACTGGCAGAAACGTCCGGTGGTGTTAAAACGCGGCTTTAATAATTTTATTGACCCGATCTCTCCAGACGAGTTGGCGGGTTTGGCGATGGAAAGCGAAGTCGACAGTCGACTGGTCAGTCACCAGGATGGCAAATGGCAGGTCAGCCACGGCCCGTTCGAAAGCTACGATCATCTCGGTGAAACTAACTGGTCATTGTTAGTGCAGGCAGTGAACCACTGGCATGAGCCGACCGCCGCGCTGATGCGACCGTTCCGTGAACTGCCGGACTGGCGTATTGATGACCTGATGATCTCTTTTTCCGTACCTGGCGGCGGCGTCGGCCCGCATCTCGATCAGTACGACGTGTTTATCATTCAGGGTACTGGTCGCCGTCGCTGGCGAGTGGGCGAAAAGCTGCAAATGAAACAGCACTGCCCGCACCCGGATCTGTTACAGGTCGATCCGTTCGAAGCCATCATCGATGAAGAGCTGGAGCCTGGCGATATCCTTTATATTCCGCCAGGATTCCCGCATGAAGGCTACGCGCTGGAAAATGCAATGAACTATTCCGTGGGTTTTCGCGCGCCAAATACGCGGGAACTGATTAGCGGATTTGCCGATTATGTGCTGCAACGTGAACTGGGCGGCAACTACTACAGCGATCCGGATGTTCCACCTCGCGCTCATCCTGCGGACGTTCTGCCGCAAGAGATGGATAAACTGCGTGAGATGATGCTCGAATTGATCAACCAGCCGGAACACTTTAAGCAATGGTTTGGCGAGTTTATATCCCAGTCACGTCATGAACTGGATATCGCGCCGCCAGAGCCGCCTTATCAGCCGGATGAAATCTACGATGCGCTGAAACAAGGTGATGTGCTGGTGCGCCTGGGTGGTCTGCGCGTATTGCGCATTGGCGACGACGTGTATGCCAATGGTGAGAAGATCGATTCCCCACACCGTCCGGCACTGGATGCGCTCGCCAGCAACATTGCGCTGACCGCGGAGAATTTTGGTGATGCACTGGAAGATCCGTCATTTCTCGCGATGCTTGCGGCACTAGTCAATAGCGGGTATTGGTTCTTCGAAGGGTAAGTTTGAAGTTAAGCCGGATGCGGCATCACATGCCGCATCCCTTTTCGCTTACTTCCGTTGCGCCGTCAACTCGGCAATACGGACGATCACCTGCACCGCTTTTTCCATACCTTCCAGAGTCACAAACTCATGCTTACCATGATAGTTGTAACCGCCAGTGAACAGGTTCGGGCACGGTAATCCCATAAACGACAACTGCGCGCCGTCGGTACCGCCGCGGATCGGTTTCAGTTCCGGTTCAATATCGCAGTCACGCATCGCCTGCTGGGCGATATCGAGAATATGCGGATGCTCAACCACTTTCTCGCGCATATTGTAGTAACTGTCTTCAATCACCAGTTCAATGTAGCAATCAGGATGTAACCCTTTGCCCACTTTTTTGGCGATCTCCATCATTTTACGTTTACGCGCTTCAAACTGTTTACGGTCGAAATCACGGATGATGTAGTGCATATCGGCCCGTTCAACGGTGCCTTTCATGCTCGCCAGGTGATAGAAACCTTCATAGCCTTCTGTCATTTCCGGGCTTTCATCCGCCGGAACTTCCGCATGAATACGTGCCGCCAGCGACAGCGCATTCACCATTACACCTTTCGCTGTGCCTGGGTGAACGTTATTGCCTACAATTTTGATATTGACCGACGCGGCGTTGAAGTTTTCAAACTCCAGTTCGCCTACGCCACCACCATCAACGGTGTAAGCCCAGCGGGCATCGAAGGCGTCAACATCAAAATGTTTCGCCCCTTTACCCACTTCTTCATCCGGGGTAAAGGCGACGCGAATATCACCATGCGGAATGTTTTTTTGTTGTAATACCGCCAGCGCGGTCATGATTTCTGCAATACCTGCTTTGTCATCGGCACCTAACAAGGTTTTACCATCGGTGGTAATCAGCGTCTGACCCAGTAGCTGATGCAGCACCGGGAACATAACCGGTGATAAAACTTCATCGCCGATACCCAGCGCAATATCGCCACCGCGATAGTTTTCAACAATTTGCGGATTCACATTTTTGCCGCTGCAATCCGGTGAGGTATCCACATGAGAAATAAAGCCAATCGCCGGGATATCGCCAGGGACGTTAGCCGGTAACGTCGCCATCAAAGTGCCCTTCTCACTTAAGGTCACATTGATAAGCCCCATCTCTTCGAGCTGCTCTTTCAGCAGATGCAATAACTTCCATTGGCCTTCCGTGCTGGGAACCTGTCTCACCCCTGCCTTTGATTGGGTATCCAGAGACACGTAGTTCAAAAATCGCTCAAGTAGTTTATCCATGTAGTCACCCTCACTTTTTGTGACAACATTATTAAGAAGCAAGAAAAGACAAATATTGCGTCAGGTCACTTTTACCCCTGCAAGCGGGAATATTTATCAGCATTACCTTAATGAATATAAAGCTAAGCCAGTAATTCACAACAAAGATTGGCGATTCAAGCGGTTTGCCGTAGAATTACCGCCCTCATTAAGAGTCACCAAGGTGGTTAACCACAAACCCCGCATCGGTAAGCCATCCGTTGCGTTTACATGGGACAGAGTAAAAAATTGAATAAACAACCGAGTTCGCTTTCACCGCTGGTGCAATTGGCGGGAATTCGCAAATGCTTTGATGGTAAAGAGGTCATTCCCCAGCTGGATCTGACTATCAACAATGGCGAGTTCCTCACGCTGCTTGGCCCTTCTGGCTGCGGTAAAACAACCGTTCTTCGCCTGATTGCAGGTCTGGAAACTGTTGATTCCGGACGCATCATGCTGGATAACGAGGACATCACCCACGTTCCGGCGGAAAACCGCTATGTGAACACTGTTTTCCAAAGCTACGCACTTTTCCCCCACATGACCGTGTTCGAAAATGTGGCCTTTGGGTTACGCATGCAAAAAACCCCCGCTGCTGAAATTACGCCCCGCGTGATGGAAGCCCTGCGGATGGTGCAGCTGGAAACCTTCGCTCAACGCAAACCGCATCAGCTCTCTGGTGGTCAACAGCAACGCGTCGCCATTGCCCGCGCGGTGGTTAACAAGCCTCGTCTGTTGTTGCTGGATGAGTCGCTCTCAGCGCTGGATTACAAACTGCGCAAGCAAATGCAGAACGAGCTGAAAGCGTTACAGCGTAAGCTTGGCATTACATTCGTCTTCGTGACTCACGACCAGGAAGAAGCACTCACCATGTCGGACAGGATTGTGGTGATGCGCGATGGTCGCATTGAGCAAGACGGCACGCCGCGTGAAATCTATGAAGAGCCGAAAAACCTGTTTGTTGCTGGGTTTATTGGCGAAATCAATATGTTTAACGCCACTGTCATCGAACGTCTCGACGAGCAGCGCGTACGCGCCAACGTTGAAGGCCGCGAATGTAATATCTACGTTAACTTCGCCGTTGAACCGGGGCAAAAACTGCATGTTCTGCTGCGCCCGGAAGACTTACGTGTTGAAGAGATTAACGACGACAACCACGCTGAAGGGCTGATTGGTTACGTTCGCGAGCGTAACTACAAAGGCATGACGCTGGAGTCGGTTGTTGAACTGGAAAATGGCAAGATGGTGATGGTCAGCGAATTCTTCAATGAAGACGATCCTGACTTTGACCACTCTCTCGACCAAAAAATGGCCATTAATTGGGTAGAAAGCTGGGAGGTCGTACTGGCTGATGAAGAACACAAGTAAGTTCCAGAATGTAGTGATTGTCACTATTGTCGGTTGGCTTGTGTTGTTTGTCTTTCTGCCCAACCTGATGATCATTGGCACCAGCTTTTTGACCCGCGACGACGCCAGTTTCGTCAAAATGGTCTTTACGCTGGATAACTACACGCGTCTGCTCGATCCGCTCTATTTTGAAGTGCTATTGCACTCGCTGAATATGGCGCTGATCGCCACCCTCGCCTGCCTGGTGCTGGGCTATCCTTTTGCCTGGTTTCTGGCGAAGCTGCCACACAAGGTGCGTCCGCTGCTGCTGTTTCTGCTGATTGTTCCGTTCTGGACCAACTCATTGATTCGTATCTACGGGCTGAAAATTTTCCTCAGCACCAAAGGCTATCTCAACGAGTTTTTGCTCTGGCTGGGCGTTATCGATACACCAATTCGCATCATGTTCACACCCAGTGCGGTGATTATCGGTCTGGTTTACATTCTGCTGCCGTTTATGGTGATGCCGCTGTACTCGAGTATCGAAAAACTGGATAAGCCGTTGCTGGAGGCGGCGCGCGATCTCGGTGCCAGCAAGTTGCAGACCTTTATCCGTATCATTATCCCACTGACGATGCCGGGGATTATTGCCGGATGCCTGTTGGTGATGCTGCCAGCGATGGGCCTGTTCTATGTGTCCGACCTGATGGGCGGTGCGAAAAACCTGCTGATCGGTAACGTCATCAAAGTACAGTTCCTCAATATTCGTGACTGGCCGTTTGGTGCAGCCACCAGCATTACGCTGACTATCGTAATGGGCCTGATGTTGCTGGTTTACTGGCGCGCTTCTCGTTTGCTGAATAAGAAGGTGGAACTCGAATGATCGGTCGACTGCTTCGCGGCGGTTTTATGACCGCTATCTACGCGTACCTGTATATCCCAATCATTATTTTGATTGTGAACTCCTTTAACAGCTCGCGCTTCGGCATCAACTGGCAGGGTTTTACCACTAAATGGTATAGCCTGCTGATGAACAACGACAGTCTGTTGCAGGCAGCTCAGCATTCATTGACGATGGCGGTGTTTTCAGCGACGTTTGCTACGCTTATCGGTTCACTGACTGCAGTTGCGCTGTACCGTTATCGCTTTCGCGGTAAGCCATTCGTTAGCGGAATGCTGTTTGTGGTGATGATGTCGCCAGATATTGTGATGGCGATTTCTCTGCTGGTGCTGTTTATGCTGCTGGGTATTCAGCTTGGCTTCTGGTCGCTGCTGTTCTCGCATATCACCTTCTGCCTGCCATTTGTGGTGGTGACAGTGTATTCGCGCCTGAAAGGTTTTGACGTGCGAATGCTGGAAGCGGCGAAAGATCTCGGTGCCAGCGAATTTACCATTCTGCGAAAAATCATTCTGCCACTGGCAATGCCAGCGGTAGCGGCGGGCTGGGTGTTAAGCTTTACCCTGTCGATGGACGATGTAGTAGTTTCTTCGTTCGTCACCGGACCAAGCTATGAAATTCTGCCGTTAAAAATTTATTCGATGGTCAAAGTCGGCGTATCGCCGGAAGTTAACGCGCTGGCAACCATATTACTGGTGCTGTCGCTGGTGATGGTAATTGCCAGCCAGCTTATTGCTCGTGATAAAACGAAAGGTAACACAGGGGACGTTAAATGAAAAAATGGTCACGCCACCTGCTCGCGGCGGGTGCTCTGGCACTGGGCATGAGCGCCGCTCACGCCGATGACAACAACACGCTGTATTTTTACAACTGGACCGAGTACGTGCCACCAGGACTGCTTGAACAGTTCACCAAAGAAACCGGTATTAAGGTTATCTATTCGACTTACGAGTCGAACGAAACCATGTATGCCAAGCTGAAAACGTACAAAGACGGTGCCTATGACCTGGTGGTTCCTTCAACCTATTACGTCGATAAAATGCGTAAAGAAGGGATGATCCAGAAGATCGACAAGTCGAAGTTAAGCAATTTCAGCAACCTCGATCCAGACATGCTCAATAAGCCGTTTGACCCGAATAACGACTACTCCATTCCGTATATCTGGGGTGCGACGGCGATTGGTGTTAATGGTGATGCGGTGGATCCCAAATCCGTTACCAGCTGGGCCGATCTGTGGAAGCCTGAGTACAAAGGCAGCCTGCTGCTGACCGACGATGCCCGTGAAGTGTTCCAGATGGCGCTGCGTAAGCTGGGCTACTCCGGTAACACCACCGATCCGAAAGAGATTGAAGCTGCATACAACGAGCTGAAAAAACTGATGCCAAACGTCGCGGCGTTTAACTCCGATAACCCGGCGAACCCGTATATGGAAGGCGAAGTTAACCTCGGCATGATCTGGAACGGTTCTGCTTTCGTTGCACGCCAGGCGGGTACGCCAATTGATGTGGTGTGGCCGAAAGAAGGCGGCATTTTCTGGATGGACAGCCTGGCGATCCCAGCAAATGCCAAAAACAAAGAAGGCGCGCTGAAATTGATCAACTTCCTGCTGCGCCCGGATGTGGCAAAACAGGTTGCTGAAACTATCGGTTATCCAACGCCAAACCTTGCGGCGCGTAAGCTGTTAAGTCCGGAAGTGGCGAACGATAAAACGCTCTACCCGGATGCTGAAACCATTAAAAATGGTGAATGGCAGAATGACGTTGGCGCAGCCAGCAGCATTTATGAAGAGTATTATCAGAAGCTGAAAGCAGGACGTTAATTCAGCAAGCGGGCGGTGGTATTACCGCCCGTTTTTTATTTAGCAAGGATGTGGCTAATGAGTCAGGACAGTAAAGTTTTCTTTCGTATATTCCTCGGTATCGGTCTGGTACTGATCCTCATTTCTGTTGTTATCTTTTATAACCAGTTCACCTATAGCAAAGACGCGATTCATACTGAAGGCGTCATTGTTGATACCGTCTGGCACTCCAGTCATTCTCATCGCACGGGTAAAAATGGTTCGTGGTATCCCGTCGTTGCCTTTCGACCGACGCCTGATTACACGCTAATTTTCAATTCGAGTATCGGCAGCGATTTTTATGAAGACAGCGAAGGCGATAAAGTTAATGTTTATTATTCTCCAGGGCATCCTGAAAAGGCTGAGATAAATAACCCGTGGGTTAATTTTTTTAAATGGGGGTTTATCGGCATTATGGGCGTTATTTTTATCGCCGTCGGTTTATTAATCAGTATGCCCTCCTCTAAAAAGTCACGCAGGAAACGGAAGTCCCGTCCATGAAAAAAATCATAATACTGCTCAGTTTACTGATACTGCTGCCTCTGACAGCAACCAGTAAGCCCTTAATCCCAATAATGAAGACACTTTTTACGGATGTTACAGGTACTGTACCGGATGCTGAGGAGATTGCGCGGAAAGCGGAGCTTTTTCGTCAACAAACCGGGATTGCGCCGTTTATCGTGGTTGTACCTGACGTTAATGAAGCAAGCTTCAGGCAAAATGGCAAAGCGATGCTGGCGCATGCGTCATCTTCATTGAGTGATGTAAAAGGCAGCGTCCTGTTACTTTTTACCACCCGCGAGCCACGGTTAATTATGATAACCAACGACCAGGTTGAAAGCGGTCTGGACGATAAACATCTCGGCCTTCTGGTAGAAAATCACACTCATGCTTATTTACATACGGACCTCTGGTATCAGGGAATCAATAATGCATTGGCTGTTTTACAAGCACAGATATTAAAACAACCGACGCCGCCACTGACATATTATCCGCATCCCGGACAACAGCAGGAGAATGATCCTCCCGGCAGTACCACGATATTAGGTCTTTTTGCCTGGGCAGTTGCATTCATCGTCTTGACTACATTTTTTAACTACACAACGCGCCTTAATTATGCATTAAAGTTTGCAGTGGCGATGACTGTTGCCAATATGGGTTATCAGGCTTTATGTTTGTACATCGATAATAGCTTTGCGATTACCAGAATATCGCCGCTCTGGGCAGGGCTGATTGGTGTCTGTACGTTTATTGCCGCGTTGTTATTGACGAGTAAACGGTAAAAGAGGCAGTAAAGTGTGCGTTTATTATGCCGGATGCGGCGCGAACGCCTTATCTGGCCCACAAAACCCGCAAATTCAATTAATTGCGTCCCCTTGTAGGCCTGATAAGCGTAGCACATCAGGCAATGCTTCCTGCTTTATAAGCCCTTCAGCAACTTTTCAACAAACTCTGGCACCACCTGGCTTGCCGGGCCGTAATATTTCTCGGCAAATTCATTACCGACCTGGCTTGGTTCAAGATTCAGCTCCACGGTGTGCGCGCCATGCAGTTTCGCTTCGTGAACAAACCCAGCTGCCGGATAAACATGCCCGGAAGTACCAATGGCAATGAAAATATCGGCCATCGACAACGCCATATAAATTTCATCCATGCCGAGTGGCATTTCGCCAAACCAAACGACGTGCGGGCGCAAGGGTGCCGGGAACTGGCAACAATGGCATTTATCTTCTGGCGTAACGTCTCCGGTCCAGTCGAGAACCTGACCACTTTGCGAACAGCGAACTTTCAGCAGTTCCCCATGCATATGAATGACATTGGTATTACCTGCGCGTTCATGCAGGTTGTCGATATTCTGCGTCACCAGCAAAAAGCGATCGCCGAGGGCGTCTTGCAGTTTAGCCAGCGCAAGATGCGCGGCGTTAGGCTGAATTTCTGGCTGCTGTAGCTGTCGACGACGGGCGTTATAAAACGCTTGCACCAGTTCAGGATCGCGATCGAAACCTTCCGGCGTTGCCACATCTTCAACCCGATGTTCTTCCCACAGGCCATCTGCGGCGCGAAAGGTACGAATACCTGATTCCGCAGAAATACCTGCCCCTGTCAGTACGAGTACTCTTGGTTTTTCCATTGCTTCCGGCACCACTTTATCTCTGAAAAAAACACGCTGACGCAAACGCTCGCGCAGACGGCGTTTATTTTTACGAAAACGACTTAACCGATGACCCCGACGCGACAGCATAGCAACCTCTGTTGTTTAATCGGTTAGATGTAGGAAGGCCGCACCACGCATTCCTCCCGCATCACCGTGGCGCGCGCGTTCAATGCGCGGAACACGAGCTACAGGTAAGAGATGACGAGGCAGCCTGTCCGCCAGTTGCGTTGTGATTGCCGGGAAATTCGATAAGCCACCACCAATGACGACCAGGTCAGGGTCAACAATGGTCAGGATATTTCCCAGACAAACCGCTAATAAATCCAGATAACGCTCAACGTGCGCCCTTGCCTGCTCATCGCCTTGATCATAAAGCGCAATAATTTCGGGAGCCTGCAACGGTTGATGATAATAGTGTTGATACAGCCACGCAAAACCGCGACCAGACAGATAATTTTCAATGCAGCCATGCTGACCACAGCCGCAGCGGCGTAACGGGAAATCCAGCCCCATCATGGTTAACGCATCAACCGGCAGACGCATATGGCCAAACTCGCCGGTAATATAGCTTTTACCGGTAATTGGTTTACCGTTGAAAATCAGCCCGCCGCCAACGCCGGTGCCGAGAATCAACCCCATCACCAGTGGATATTGAGTAAATTCATCATCCCAGGCTTCTGAAAGGGCAAAACAGTTGGCATCGTTATCAAGGCGTACATCGCGATCAAGACGTGCGCTCAGGTCGGCACGCAGCGGTTTACCGCTGGCAGCGGGGACATTGGCGGCATACAGCGTACCATCTTCTGTTTCCGGCATTCCCGGAATACCGATGCCGACAGAGCCTTTACAGCCAAAACGTTGGTCAGCTTCAGCTACCAGCTCACACACTGCATCTAAAAATGCGTCATAGCTGTCACGCGGTGTCGGCACCCGCTTTTCCCACTGCAACTGCCGACCGCTATCAAACACGCCAAGCGCAATTTTTGTTCCACCAATATCAAACCCGTAATACATTGCCGCTCCTTGTTTTAATGTACTGCCTTTACTGGCCGCTAAGGACTCGCGCAGGGTCAATATTACTGGCGCGTCGCGCCGGATACCAACTTGCCAAAAGACTCAGCAACAATGCTGTGACCAGTACGTAGAAGACGTCCAGCCAGTGCAATTCCGATGGCAGGAAGTCAATAAAATAGATATCGCTGGAGAGGAACTGATGACCGATCAACTTTTCAATCCACTCAATAATCGGGGTAAGTTGCAGTGAAACAACTACGCCGATAATCACACCACACAGGCTACCGAATAGCCCTGCCAGCAATCCATACCAGACAAAGATGGCGCGAATTAAACCATCTTTCGCCCCCAGCGTTCGTAATACTGCGATATCGCCACTCTTGTCTTTCACCGCCATCACTAAGGTGGAGACGATGTTGAAACAGGCCACGCCAATCACCAGTACCATCGCCAGATACATAATGGCGCGGATCATCTGGATATCGCGATACATATAGCCGTAAGTACCAATCCAGCTTTTAATATAAACATAGCTGTTGGTCACTTCACCCGCATCGCGTACCAGCTTATTGGCGTTGAAAACATCCGTCATTTTAAGGGCAATACCTGACACGCTGGAACCCATATCAAGATATTGCTGGGCATCCGCCAGCGGGATCATGGCAAAACTGTGATCGAGTTGACCACTCAACTGCAAAATACCGGCAATGTGCAAACGCACACGTTTTGGCTGCATCAGTTTATGCTCGGGATTCGAGTTGGGGATCATAATCGACACCCAATCGCCCTGCTTCACTTTCAGCGCATCCGCCACGCCTTTGCCGATGATAATTTGCTGTTCGCCCGCTTTAAAATTGCGCCAGGCATCCCCCTGAACAAACGAGGGCAATGCGCTCAGACGCTGTTCCTGTTGCGGGTTAACGCCCTTCACCTGGATTGCGCGCAGATTCGCGCCGCTCTCCACCAGCCCGGTGAAATTGATATACGGCGCAGCGGCGGCAATGCCCGGCACTTTCTGCACGTTATCCAGGGCTTCCTGCCAGTTAGTCCACGGCTGATCTACCGCCTCAATTTCACCATGCGGCACCACCGCCAGAATACGGTTGTTCAGTTCGCGTTCAAAGCCGTTCATCGCGCTTAAGCCGACGATCAATACCGCCACGCCGAGGGCAATGCCAATGGTAGAAATGACTGAGATCAGCGACACCATGCCGCCGCGTCGCCGTCCGCGGCTAAAACGCAGGCCAATCAATAACGATAAAGGCATCGCCATTACTCCGCCCCCATCAGGCTCAGTTCCGCCGTCAGACGTCCATCACGCATTTCCAGTTGGCGGCTCATACGTTTCGCCAGTTGCAGGTCGTGAGTGACCACCAGGAAGGCGGTGCCCTGCAAGCGATTCAACTCCCCAAGCAACTGGAAGATGCTGTCGGCGTTACGCGCATCAAGGTTACCGGTAGGTTCATCCGCCAGTACCAGACGAGGGTTATTGACCAGCGCACGGGCAATCGCCACTCGCTGGCGTTCGCCACCAGAAAGTTCAGATGGGCGGTGATTCGCACGATGCTCCAGCCCCACCGCTTTTAACATTTCCAACGCTCGACTGTTGATTTCAGCGGGCTTTTTCTTGCCAATCAGCAGCGGCATAGCCACGTTTTCCAGGGCAGTAAAATCCGGCAGCAGGTGGTGAAACTGATAAATAAAGCCCAGCTTCTGGTTGCGCAGTTCTGCTTTCGCCGCCGAAGACAGTTTGCTCATCGGCTGACCGTTAAAGATCACATCGCCGGAGGTTGGCGTATCCAGCCCGCCCAGCAGGTGCAGCAAGGTGCTTTTACCGGAACCAGAGCTACCGACGATCGCCATCATTTCACCTTCGCCGACGCTGAAACTGACATTGTGCAGTACATCGGTTTGCACACTGCCTTCCTGATAGCGTTTGCACAGGTTGTCGCATTGCAACAGGATCTTATTCATAACGTAAAGCCTCAGCGGGTTGTGTGGCGGCAGCGCGCCATGAAGGGTAAAGCGTAGACAGCAGCGCGATAGCCATCGCCACCAGCGCAATAACAATGACCTGTAAAGGTTCGATAGCGACCGGCAGCGCCGCGCCATCAAGCAGGACGCCGATTATCGGCATCAGATTATTTAACTGGCTGGCAAGCAGTGCGCCAAGCGCCGCTCCAAGGATCGCACCGATAATACCGGCGCTGGCCCCTTGCACCATAAAGACCATCATGATTTGTCGCGGAGTTAAGCCTTGCGTTTGCAGGATCGCTACTTCGCCCTGCTTCTCCATCACCATCAGCCCTAGCGAGGTAATAATGTTAAACGCCGCTACGGCGACAATCAGGCTCAGCAGCAAGCCCATCATATTTTTTTCCATGCGTACGGCCTGGAACAGCTCGCCTTTACGGTCACGCCAGTCCTGCCATTTGCTGCCTTCAGGCAGTTTTTGTTGACTTAATGAGTCGACTTTCAGCGGCTCATCCAGCCACAATCGCCAGCCGGTAATATTGCCTGCCGGATAACGCATCAGACGCGAGGCATCCTCAATATTCACCAGCATTTCATAGCCATCGACTTCACTGTTGGCAGCGAAAGTGCCAATCACATTGAACAGACGCTGGCTTGGAATACGCCCCATCGGCGTGAACTGGCTGGCAGATGGCACCATCACGCGGATTTGATCACCGCGATTGACGCCCAACTGTGAGGCAAGCTGTTCACCGAGGATGACATTATATTTCCCCGGCTCGAGGTCAGTTTGTTTCACATTGACCAGATACGGCGTTAGTGGATCTTTTTGCGCCGGGTCGATACCCAGCATCACCCCGACCGCCACGCTGCGCGCGCTTTGCAGTACCACATCACCGGTAGTAATAGGTGCGACGCGATTAACGCCGTCCAGTTTGACTGCCGTTTCCGGGAGTTGCTGCGGGTTAAGAGAGCCATGCTCAGAAGAGAGAATTGCCTGTGGCATCAGGCCAAGGATGTTGTTTTGCAGCTCGCGCTCAAAGCCGTTCATCACTGACAATACTGTGACCAGCGCCATCACCCCGAGGGTAATGCCGATGGTAGAAAGCCAGGAGACGAAACGACCGAAGCGATCCGCTGCACGCCCACGCATGTAACGCAGGCCAATAAATAGAGCGACAGGTTGGTACATGAAATCCGTCTGGTTGCTGTAGCAAAGACACGAGTATATAAGCGAAAGCGGGATGGGTAAACGTCTGAACTGTAAGTGATCGTCAGGGCTAATCTGAAAAGTAGCAGCAAATCAATCGACTAAAGGGCCTCATTTTCTCATTGGCCTTGTGGCCTGATCTTTATCTGAAAAATAACCAAATACAGACAGATACGCATTACACCACGCGACTGGCCCCTCAGGATCAACAGCATGTTAAATAAAAAGAGCGTGTTGTCCTGATGAAACAAAAAGAGCTATGGATTAACCAGATCAAAGGGTTATGTATTTGTCTGGTGGTGATTTATCACTCGGTTATTACCTTTTATCCGCATCTGACCACTTTCCAGCATCAGTTATCGGAAGTCCTGAGCAAATGCTGGATCTATTTCAATCTTTACCTTGCACCCTTTCGTATGCCGGTTTTTTTCTTTATATCCGGCTATTTGATTCGCCGCTATATCGACAGCGTACCGTGGGGAAATTGTCTCGATAAACGGATCTGGAACATCTTCTGGGTGCTGGCGCTTTGGGGCGTGGTGCAGTGGCTGGCGTTAAGTGCGCTGAACCAGTGGCTGGCACCTGAGCGCGATTTAAGCAATGCCTCCAATGCCGCTTATGCCGATTCCACCGGTGAGTTCCTGCACGGGATGATCACCGCCAGCACCAGCTTGTGGTATCTGTATGCGTTAATTGTCTATTTCGTGGTATGTAAAATTTTTAGCCGTCTGGCGCTGCCACTATTCGCCTTGTTTGTACTGCTGAGTGTGGCGGTTAATTTCGTTCCCACGCCGTGGTGGGGAATGAACAGTGTGATCCGCAATTTGCCTTATTACAGCCTTGGCGCATGGTTTGGCGCAACATTAATGACCTGTGTTAAAGAGGTGCCGTTGCGCCGCCATCTGCTGATGGCTTCTTTGCTGACCGTTCTGGCGGTCGGTGCCTGGTTGTTTACTATCTCGCTGCTGTTGTCGCTGGTATCGATTGTGGTGATCATGAAGCTGTTTTATCAATACGAGCAACGTTTCGGTATGCGCTCCACCAGCCTACTGAATGTGATTGGTTCCAACACCATTGCTATCTACACCACCCATCGCATTCTGGTTGAAATATTCAGCTTAACTCTGCTTGCGCAAATGAACGCAGCACGCTGGTCGCCGCAAGTCGAACTGACACTCCTGCTGGTTTATCCCTTTGTCAGTTTGTTCATCTGTACTGTTGCGGGCTTGCTGGTAAGAAAACTTTCGCAGCGCGCATTCAGCGATCTGTTGTTCTCCCCGCCTTCTCTGCCCGCTGCCGTCAGTTACTCCCGCTAAGCCATCGCCCCAGCCGGGGCGATTCAATTTGCTAAACCATGTCGATTACGGATAATGAACAGCATTGCTTATCAGAGATATGCCCCCATATGTTGAGGCATATCCTAACGAGAATCTGACAACCGTTATGCCTGAACAATATCGTTATACGCTGCCCGTCAAAGCGGGTGAGCAGCGTCTGCTGGGCGAGTTAACCGGCGCTGCCTGCGCGACGCTGGTAGCGGAAATTGCCGAACGCCACGCCGGTCCGGTGGTACTTATTGCACCAGATATGCAAAATGCCCTGCGTTTGCATGATGAAATCAGCCAGTTCACCGATCAGATGGTAATGAATCTGGCGGACTGGGAAACCCTCCCTTACGACAGTTTTTCGCCTCATCAGGACATTATCTCCTCGCGCCTTTCCACCCTTTACCAGCTACCGACGATGCAACGTGGTGTACTGATTGTTCCGGTGAATACGCTTATGCAGCGCGTTTGCCCGCACAGTTTTCTCCACGGCCATGCGCTGGTGATGAAAAAAGGTCAGCGCCTGTCACGAGATGCATTACGAACCCAACTGGACAGCGCCGGTTATCGCCATGTTGACCAGGTGATGGAGCACGGCGAATACGCCACGCGCGGCGCGTTGCTGGATCTCTTCCCGATGGGGAGTGAGCTGCCTTATCGTCTTGATTTCTTTGATGATGAAATTGACAGTCTGCGGGTGTTTGACGTCGATAGCCAGCGCACGCTGGAGGAAGTAGAAGAGATCAATCTGCTTCCCGCGCACGAATTTCCGACCGATAAAGCGGCAATTGAACTGTTCCGCAGCCAGTGGCGTGATACCTTCGAAGTGAAGCGCGATCCAGAACATATTTACCAGCAAGTGAGTAAAGGCACATTACCTGCCGGGATCGAGTACTGGCAGCCGCTATTCTTCAGCGAACCGCTGCCGCCACTGTTCAGTTATTTCCCTGCTAATACGCTGTTGGTGAATACTGGCGATCTGGAAAACAGTGCCGAACGTTTCCAGGCTGACACGCTGGCGCGTTTTGAAAATCGCGGCGTCGATCCGATGCGTCCACTGTTGCCACCACAATCGCTCTGGCTGCGGGTAGACGAGCTCTTTTCAGAGCTGAAAAACTGGCCGCGTGTGCAGCTAAAAACTGAACATTTACCGACAAAAGCAGCGAATGCCAATTTAGGTTTCCAGAAACTGCCAGACCTGGCCGTTCAGGCACAACAAAAAGCGCCGCTGGATGCGCTGCGTAAGTTCCTCGAGACTTTCGACGGTCCGGTGGTGTTCTCGGTAGAAAGTGAAGGTCGCCGTGAAGCGCTGGGGGAACTGCTCGCACGAATTAAAATTGCTCCGCAACGCATTATGCGTCTTGATGAAGCCAGCGACCGTGGGCGTTATCTGATGATTGGCGCTGCCGAACATGGTTTTGTCGATAAGGTGCGTAACCTGGCGCTGATTTGCGAAAGCGATCTGCTCGGTGAACGTGTTGCCCGCCGTCGTCAGGATTCTCGCCGCACCATCAACCCCGATACACTGATCCGCAACCTCGCGGAGCTGCATATTGGCCAGCCGGTGGTCCATCTGGAGCACGGCGTCGGTCGCTATGCCGGAATGACCACGCTGGAAGCGGGCGGCATTACTGGCGAGTACCTGATGCTCACCTATGCCAACGACGCCAAACTGTATGTTCCGGTGTCGTCACTGCATCTGATTAGCCGTTACGCAGGTGGCGCGGAAGAAAACGCCCCGCTGCATAAACTTGGCGGCGATGCGTGGTCACGCGCGCGGCAGAAAGCGGCGGAAAAAGTGCGTGATGTGGCGGCGGAATTGCTGGATATCTACGCACAACGCGCCGCCAAAGAGGGCTTCGCGTTTAAACACGATCGTGAGCAGTATCAGTTGTTCTGCGACAGCTTCCCGTTTGAAACCACGCCGGATCAGGCGCAGGCCATTAATGCGGTACTTAGCGACATGTGTCAGCCGCTGGCAATGGATCGTCTGGTGTGCGGCGATGTTGGCTTTGGGAAAACTGAAGTCGCGATGCGCGCCGCTTTCCTGGCAGTAGATAACCACAAGCAGGTGGCGGTGCTGGTGCCTACCACCCTTCTCGCGCAGCAGCATTACGACAACTTCCGCGACCGTTTCGCCAACTGGCCAGTACGCATCGAAATGATCTCCCGTTTCCGTAGCGCCAAAGAGCAGACGCAAATCCTTGCGGAAGTGGCGGAAGGGAAAATCGATATTCTGATCGGTACGCACAAACTGCTGCAAAGTGACGTCAAGTTTAAAGATTTAGGCTTGCTGATTGTCGATGAAGAACACCGCTTCGGGGTGCGTCATAAAGAGCGCATTAAAGCGATGCGCGCGAACGTGGATATTCTGACGCTTACCGCAACGCCGATCCCACGTACGCTGAATATGGCGATGAGCGGAATGCGCGATCTGTCGATTATTGCCACGCCGCCAGCCCGTCGTCTGGCAGTTAAAACCTTTGTTCGTGAGTACGATAGTCTGGTGGTCCGGGAGGCGATCCTGCGCGAAATTCTGCGCGGGGGGCAGGTTTATTATCTTTACAATGATGTGGAAAACATCCAGAAAGCCGCCGAACGGCTGGCGGAACTGGTGCCAGAAGCGCGGATTGCCATCGGTCACGGGCAGATGCGTGAGCGCGAACTGGAACGGGTGATGAATGATTTCCATCATCAACGTTTCAACGTGCTGGTTTGTACCACCATTATCGAAACCGGGATCGACATCCCGACAGCCAACACCATTATCATTGAACGCGCGGATCACTTCGGTCTGGCGCAGCTGCACCAGTTGCGCGGTCGCGTCGGACGTTCGCATCATCAGGCATATGCATGGCTGCTGACGCCGCATCCAAAAGCGATGACTACCGATGCGCAAAAACGTCTTGAAGCGATTGCCTCGCTGGAAGATCTCGGGGCAGGTTTTGCGCTGGCAACGCACGATCTGGAGATTCGCGGCGCGGGTGAACTGCTTGGCGAAGAACAAAGTGGCTCAATGGAAACTATCGGTTTCTCGCTGTATATGGAGTTGCTGGAAAACGCCGTCGATGCGCTGAAAGCCGGACGCGAGCCGTCGCTGGAAGATCTCACCAGTCAGCAAACTGAAGTCGAGCTGCGGATGCCGTCGCTGTTGCCGGATGATTTCATTCCTGACGTGAATACGCGTTTGTCGTTCTATAAACGTATTGCCAGCGCCAAAACGGAAAACGAACTGGAAGAGATCAAAGTTGAGCTTATCGATCGCTTCGGCCTGCTGCCGGATCCGGCGCGTACCCTGCTGGATATTGCCCGTCTGCGCCAGCAAGCGCAGAAACTGGGGATCAGGAAGCTGGAAGGTAATGAGAAAGGCGGCGTGATCGAATTTGCCGAGAAGAATCACGTTAATCCGGCATGGCTGATTGGTTTGCTGCAAAAACAGCCGCAGCATTACCGCCTTGATGGTCCGACGCGCCTGAAGTTTATTCAGGATTTGAGTGAGCGGAAAACGCGTATCGAATGGGTACGCCAGTTTATGCGTGAACTGGAAGAGAACGCCATCGCTTGATGGTTAGATTGGGGGCGTTTCTGCGCCCCCATCTGCAACATTTACAAATTCTTTGCACTTCCCTGCACTATCCGACACTGTCACCATCCATAATTCAGGCTTATCTGTTTATTACAATAACCTTATATTTATTATGGATTTTTGGTGATGATCAAAACGCGTTTTTCTCGCTGGCTAACGTTTTTTACGTTCGCCGCTGCCGTGGCGCTGGCGCTACCGGCAAAAGCCAACACCTGGCCGCTGCCGCCAGCGGGCAGTCGTCTGGTTGGCGAAAACAAATTTCATGTGGTGGAAAATGACGGTGGTTCTCTGGAAGCCATCGCCAAAAAATATAACGTCGGCTTTCTCGCTCTGTTACAGGCTAACCCCGGCGTTGATCCTTACGTACCGCGCGCGGGCAGCGTGTTAACGATCCCGTTGCAAACCCTACTTCCAGATGCACCGCGCGAAGGCATTGTGATCAATATTGCGGAGCTGCGTCTCTATTACTACCCGCCGGGTAAAAATTCGGTAACCGTGTATCCAATAGGTATTGGTCAGTTGGGTGGTGACACGCTGACACCGACAATGGTGACCACCGTTTCAGACAAACGAGCAAACCCAACCTGGACGCCAACGGCAAACATCCGCGCCCGTTATAAAGCACAGGGAATTGAGTTGCCTGCGGTAGTGCCGGCTGGACCGGATAATCCAATGGGCCATCATGCGATTCGTCTGGCGGCCTATGGCGGCGTTTATTTGCTTCATGGTACGAACGCCGATTTCGGCATTGGCATGCGGGTAAGTTCTGGCTGTATTCGTCTGCGTGATGACGATATCAAAACACTCTTTAGCCAGGTCACCCCAGGCACCAAAGTGAATATCATCAACACTCCGATAAAAGTCTCTGCCGAACCAAACGGTGCGCGTCTGGTTGAAGTACATCAGCCGCTGTCAGAGAAGATTGATGACGATCCGCAGCTGCTGCCAATTACGCTGAATAGCGCAATGCAATCATTTAAAGATGCAGCACAAACTGACGCTGAAGTGATGCAACATGTGATGGATGTCCGTTCCGGGATGCCGGTGGATGTCCGCCGTCATCAAGTGAGCCCACAAACTCTGTAAATCCTGGATAAAAAAAATCCCCGCGACACGGCATGTCGCGGGGAAAAAATCAGCAGTAGCAGGCATTAATGAGGGTTAATGCTTATTTATAAATTACTGCTGTTCCATGGAGGGTATTTGGACCGGTTACAGAAGTAATACGGAATGATTTTGCGCCCATCTCATCCGCTTTTTGCGCCAGCTGCTCTTCCAGCGATCCCAGATTTGTCCCCGCGTTAGCACTGATAGTACCGACTTTTTGTTGGCCTTCTGGCGTTGACTGAACTTCGACAGCAGCAAAGCTGGCAAATGACATGGAGCTTAAAATCGCCGCAGCGATGAGGGTTTTTACGTTTTTCATAATAGTGGCCTTATGCAGATGAATGACGTCGCAAGCAATTACTTAACGATCGATAACTAAATGATAGATGTGATCTGGATCACATACAAGATATTTTTTATAACAATCATTAATTAATTTAAAAATCTTTAAATTTCAGTTAAATAGAAAGCAATTATTTTTATGGGATCTGGACTGGTGAACGGAGGTGATTATTTTTATAATAACCTTTCATTCACAGTCACCAGGTACAACGGCATCATGGCAACTGACTCAACACAATGTGTAAAAAAAAGCCGTGGCCGCCCAAAAGTGTTCGACAGGGATGCAGCGCTTGATAAGGCCATGAAATTGTTCTGGCAACACGGTTATGAAGCGACTTCTCTTGCGGACCTCGTCGAAGCGACCGGAGCCAAAGCGCCCACGCTATACGCGGAATTTACCAACAAAGAGGGGTTATTTCGCGCCGTTCTCGACCGCTATATCGATCGTTTTGCCGCTAAGCATGAAGCACAGCTGTTTTGTGAAGAGAAAAGCGTGGAGTCTGCGCTGGCTGACTATTTTGCTGCCATCGCCAACTGCTTTACCAGCAAAGACACCCCGGCAGGCTGCTTCATGATCAACAACTGCACCACCCTCTCCCCAGATTCCGGAGATATCGGCAATACGCTGAAATCACGCCATGCGATGCAAGAGCGCACTTTGCAGCAGTTTTTATGTCAACGACAAGCGCGCGGTGAAATCCCGACCCACTGTGACGTGACGCATCTGGCTGAATTCCTTAATTGTATTATTCAGGGGATGTCGATCAGCGCACGCGAAGGTGCATCGCTGGAAAAACTGATGCAGATTGTCCGAACGACTTTGCGTTTATGGCCCGAACTGGTGAAATAAGGCGCAAAAAAAGCCCCTCAGCCTGAGCGAATGAGGGGCTAAATTGCAGAGTACAGCCTTGTTATACTTTGTTATTCAAAATCAGTTGCCCGTTGCTATCTAGCGGGATCTGCGTACCCGGATCGCGGTCCATGCGGATTTTGCCCTGCTGATCGCCAATCTTATAGGTCACATCATAACCGAGCATTTTTTCTGACTTGTCATACACCGTTTTACAACGCTGTTGCGTAGTCGTGTAAGTATCGCTTTCCTGGAGAGAGCCCTGGATCTGGTTACCGGCATAGCCACCTCCCAGCGCCCCCACAACAGTGGCGACATCTTTACCGCGACCACCGCCAAACTGATGCCCTATCACGCCGCCAGCAACAGCGCCGAGCACCGACCCGGTAATGCGATTTTCATCCTGCACCGGTCGACGATGGGTCACTGTGACGTTGCGACACTCCTGACGCGGTGTTTTAACCGTTTCCTTGATTGGGGTTGCAGAAACAACCTGAGCGTATTGCGGGCCCCGTTCAAACACGTTCAGACTGGCCACTGCCGCTACGCCCAGCGCAGCTGCGACACCAATCCCGATACCCGCCAACATTGATTTATTCACGGGAACACCTCCTTCTTTGCAGTTATGCCAATCATGCAATCGAAGGAGAAAAGCAGCTATCAGACAGAAGATGAAAAGCGCGGGAATGGCTGGAAATACTTAGGGATTCGGAGGAGTCTGAAGGAATGCCTGATGCGACGCTTAATGAACTGGACCCCAAAACCTGGACAGTTTCAGTTAACCGGCTTTTTGATACTCAGTCCGGCATTCTACCGGGCTGAGTCCCCCAAGACTGAGTTTTATTCTTTTTTGATTCCAGTAAGTTATGTATTCGTTAACGGCATTTTCCAGCTCTTCTACACTTCTGTAGTCCCGGCGATAGTAAATTTCTTCTTTCAGGTGACCAAAGAAATTCTCCATTACCGCATTATCAAGACAGTTGCCCTTGCGCGACATGCTCTGCACTAACCCTTTGTCTGCCAGGGCAGACTGATAACTTTTTA